>SDBU01003261.1_pt1 | contig 20732 bp, 11 predicted proteins | sample 2277071 | NCBI WGS metagenome assembly SDBU01 (sample SAMN10397929, study PRJNA504765) | marine sediment metagenome | isolation source: marine sediment core GS08_GC12, 126 cmbsf | place: Arctic Ocean: Gakkel Ridge, Loki's castle | collected 2008
ATACGGCTGATTTCCTGGACGATGAATATACTGTTATCGTATATGCCGCAGACGTTGCAGGCAAAAGCGATTCACAAACGATTTCCTTCACCGTCGATACCAGTATAGCACCGCCTGTGCTGAATTCTTTTGCACAAGAGTTCACGTCCGACCCCACAGAAGATATCACAGGTTCCGCCGAGGATGGCGCTACAGTCGAGATATTCCGGAATGGCGTTAGCGTCGGTACAGCGCACGCGAGTTTGTTCACGAAGACTGTTGATTTGCAAGAAGGCACGAATATATTCACCGCGAAAGCGACAGATGTTGCGGGTAATGTCAGTGCTGAATCTGCTCCTATTACGATATTGCGAGACACGGAAAATCCTTCTATAAGCAACTTCTCGCCTGTTGGTTTCACGAATAATCGAACTCCCATAATCTCCATGTCCATTTCGGATGGTGTAGGCAGCGGGGTGGAGGCAATCGGATCGATGATGCTACTGCCTGTCGGTCCAGTATTTGGTTATAGTTACGATGAAGCGTCAGGTAGCTTAACCTACACACCATCATCTGCATTATCCGAAGGAGGATACATCGTTACTGTGACTGTCTCTGATAGAACTGGTCATGACGCCGACGCGCAATTCAATTTCACCATTGATGTCACCGGACCGAGCATTTCAGGCTTCTCACCTGGAGATGGTGATGAGATTGGAAATAGTAGCCCAACAATTTCAGCGACTGTTACCGATAGTTCTGGGATTTCCTCTGTAGAAATGCTTTTGGATGGTAGTTCAGTGGGCGTTTATGATAGTATAACTCATGTAATCCAACATAGTGTGTCAAACCTCACTGACGACTTCCATACAGTGCGTGTGCAAGCAATGGATATCGCGGGTAATTCGAATGTAGCAAATATTACATTCATAGTCGGAGATGTGACAGATAAGACTCCACCGGCGATTGCCTATGTATATCCGCCGGATGATAGTGAGATTCCCAGCACCAGCTTCTATGTTGTCGAACTCGTACTCGTCGATGGCGATAGTGGTCCCCACTGGGAAACCTTGACTATCCTCTTCAATGGTGTGGATGAGACGGAAACAGTCGAAACGGGAGGCGGTGGCAGACTGGATCGCGACACTGGATTGCTGACTATTTACCCGAGAAAACTAACGAAACCTGGTCCACTAGATTTATCCCAGTTGGAGCGCCCAACAGGTTTCGCTAAAGGTCAAAACACCATACAGATACGAATGGCTGACAATGCCGGCAATGTCATGAACAAGACATTGACTTTCAGTATCCCAGAACCACCGAATGCGCCTATTCTTGCTGAAATTCAGTCACCGACGAACCAAAAAACTGTTGCTGTCAAGGGTAATGTGTTAGCTGCGGCATCTTCTGTGCAAGTTACGGTTTCAGTCAATGGCCTCACCGCCGGAACAGTTCCCGTTGATGATGCAGGTAACTTCACTCTCGAAGAGGCTGTCCTCGTCGCAGGCACTAACACCATCACAGCGCGTGCAAGTGATAGCGCAGGCAATGTCAGTGGTACGTCAATGCCCGTCGAGGTGTTGCTTGACCAGACACCACCTGATGTCAAATTGTTAGATGTCATGCTGGCAGAGTTGCCCAAGGCTACGAAGGCAGAAACACTATATGTCCGAGCACAATTCGTAGATGATAGCGGATTGCCGCCAGCGGAGGGTTCGTTCAAACTCGTTCTAAACGACGTAGAACAGGTATTGGCAGATCAAAGAGACGTGACCCTGATGTTGACGTTGGCTGAAGGATCGAACACTATTGTTCTCCACGCAACGGACGCCGCTGGTAACGAAGCGGTTTCACCCAGCTACGAAGTTGCACTGGACACTGTTGGTCCTACAACAGCGCCTGAGAATCTACGAGGTAGTGTCGACGTCAGCGGTGAAGATATTGTTCTCACCTGGGAAGCTGATGCCAATGCTGCGACGTACAACGTCTACAAAAATATCCAGCCAATAACCAATAACATTATATCCTTCTTAGCGCCTGTTGCGGCAAACGTCAGCGGCACAAGTTGGACAGACATTGATATTATGCCATCACTGGCATACTACTATGCCGTGACTTCCGTAGACGTTGCTGGCAACAAAGGAACGCAGATATCCAATAGCCCGAATGTGACGCTGATTCCTGCGACTATGGGTGGCATGATTGTTGTTGATAGCACGCGACTCACCTTCACGCCAGCGTCGCTTTCTGCGGACCCAATATTGGTTGGTGCTGTCACAATTAAAGCGTTAGCCGATGACGGTGTTCCCGACTTGGAAGGTTCGGTTGCAGGCAGCATTATAAGTCTGACAGCTACCTCGCAAAGCGGTGGAGCAATCACGGAAACCTTTAACAGCCCGGCACAGCTTTCAATGCCGTATTCAGGAGTGATTGAGTCGCCCGAAAATCTCCGGATATTCGTACTCACCGATGATACCTGGAAACAGGTTGGAAGTGTCACTGTTATTCCAGTACTAAATCTTGCGAGCGCGGATATTCCAAGCTTCGGTACCTACCGATTGGCAACTGTAACACCGCTACCGTGGGATGTGAATAGCGATGGACAGGTAGACATCTCTGACTTAGTCATCGTTGCAAGCCACTTCGGTGAGGAAGGACCTGAAGGTGATGTCAACGGCGATGGAACAGTTGACCTCTCCGACTTCGTGTTGGTTGGTAAACATTTCGGTGAAGGCTCGTCACCATCATCAGCACCGAAATTTTCGTTCCTAAGTCCAAAGGCGGAAATTATCCTTTCGGTTACTGATAATGGGCAATACATCACCGTTACTGTCAGCACCAAAACAGCCGAAGCGCTAGCCGGCTTCCAATTCGATATAGAATTTGATTCCACTGCGCTGCAATTGGTGACTGTCGAGGAGGGTGACCTGCTCAAAGCCTACGGAAACGGGACCTTCTGGTTGCCGCCGGAGATTAAATCGGGTCGCGTCACGAATGTCGCCTCGACTGCGTTGAATATCAATAAATTCTCAACCAAAGTTAAGGCAAGCAAAGGTGAGCAAAAGTTAGCATCCATCGTATTCAAAGCACCCAAAGATGCAGGACAAGCGCGATTACACGCGTACGAAGCGCTTGCATCTATTCATGTGCAGAATATGAAGCTGACAGATGTTGACGCGCGAGCAATCCCATTCGTGATAGACCAAACCGTTAATTTCAAATCAACGACTTATGCGCATACGAACGCGCTGTTGCAAAACTATCCGAATCCTTTCAACCCGGAAACATGGATTCCATATCAACTTGCCCAAACGTCGCAAGTGACAATAACGATTTACAACGCTTTGGGACAAACTGTGAGAACCCTTAATCTGGGACAGAAGGATGCGGGAATGTATCTCAGTAAACAGACTTCTGCTTATTGGGATGGCAGAAACTCAACAGGCGAACTCGTATCTAGCGGAGTGTATTTCTACCGAATTCAAACCCGCAAGAGTACCGGAACAAGTGTATTTACTGCTACGAAGAAACTTGTTGTTCTAAAGTAAAAAAGCGCATGTCGTAAAATGAAAAAGCCGTGCATTTATCATGCTCATGTAAATGCACGGCTTTTTTTATACGGTTCTTCGCGAATTGATGTAGTAATTGCAAATTTGTGTAATTCACACCAAACGTTTCAGTCTTTAGTCAACCTACTCGTCTCTGCAATATCATTGCATTTGTTGCATTTCAAATATTTTCATAGGCTGCCATGAATTTTGTTGAAATTTTTCTTTGATTTTGTCGATTAATATGATATAATTGTGTAACAAAATAAATTAGGTAGTTTTCAAAAGATATTAAACTTTTTAAAACGCTGGAATCAGTTATAGACTGCTTTTTTACACTTCATACTTCATACTTACTTACTTAAAATAGAACGGAGAAAATAATGTCTAACGAGGAAACCCAGAAAACAGTAGAGTATATTTATCAAGAATCGGATGAAGACATAGTAGAGGAAGAATTACGTTTCCCTGATGATGAGGATGTCATTGAATATATTAATGAACGAATTCAGGAAGCGTTAAATGCACGGAAGCGCGGGGAAAAGTTCTACCGTCTTGAAGAATTGCAAAGGGAATTTTTGGGGACCTAGCTATGGATTTAGAACTTTCACCAGCAGCAATGCGTGATTTTAAAAGGTTGCCTAAGAATATACAAGAGGAGATTCTCTCCAAACACTTTCCTGCAATTAAGGCTGAACCCTATAAATTCCCCCCTTTAAAGGGTGCTCTCAAAGGAGGGCGCTCCTATCATTTTGGACGAAACCCCGAGTATCGGATTATTTACTTTATCGAAGGTGAACTCATTTTCGTGGAGATTCTCGGAACAAGAGAAGGTGTGTATAAACGCGCCAAGCGACGCCGACGTCGTTAAATTAAAATCTTACTCTCAAGTTTTGACTGATATTTCCCCTCTTTGACGTACCTTACGTATGGTTCTTTCTGTCACACCAAGTATTGAAACAAGTCATTGAAAATATAGAAAACTTGTAATACATTGACGACTATCACTTTAATCAATGAGTGGAGGTTTTTATGGATGTAATCCCTGGAACCTCCAAAACCAGTGAAATATTCCTCGTGGTTGTTAGATCGGTTTTTTACGGACCGCACACATTCACCTTTCGGCTACCCTTAATACGGCCCCACAGAGCGACCGACTGGAACAACATCTGTCGGTGTGATATCCCGCTAGAGGTCTCCGCAAAGCGGAGACCTCTCTAACTTCTGCATCCAGATTAGAAATAAGGATGCCCACTGTTAGCTCCATGTCCATATTTGTCTATGGATTTAGGAACTATCCGACTTGCGTCCGGCATTGTGACCCATTGTTCCATGTGTGACCTGGTTAATTTGACTTATGAGTTTCTATATATTTCTACTCATAAAGACAACATTGACCGTTAGTCAATGGAGGAAATACCAGGATTATCCCTCTAGGTCACGGACTCCCACCGTGTTCTCCGATAAGCCCCTAGGCCTATGCCTAGAGGCTTAACCCAAGCGAGCGACTTGCGCCCGCAAAGGTTAAACCAGAGCGGTCTGTTAGACACACCTACGCGCACCAGGCATTGTTGCTTCCATAGCTTCCTAATGCACGGGCAAAATCTGCTTTTTTCAAAGCAGATTTATACTTTTAATATTATACAAAAATATTACAAAAAAATCAAGAGAAAAACTTAGAAAAAACACTGAAAAACTAAATTAATTTTGAAGCTGCTTCAACCTCCTTCCGTCATTCTACAGACAATTTTCCATCAATGTGTTTGTCAAGATATCAACGGTTATTAGCAAAATTCTATTGACGAACTTCCATTATCAGTGTATAATAATTGAACTTAGCCAATTTTCTATTTCGGAGGTAATATTATGTCTTGGAAAAAATTTATATCAAAAATAGCTCTGCTTTACGGAATTGTTTGTTTTGTATTGGTCGTACTAGTAAATATCGGCTCCGCGGCAGAACAAACATGGACAATAGCAAGGCAATCAGAGCTACAAGCAGACCTGCTCGACATACACTTCTTTGACCACGATTATGGGTGGATAATCGGCACGAAGGGAGCCATTTTGCACACATTCGATGGTGGTAAACAGTGGGCTTCACAGGGTGTCAGGCGGTCCAATGACCTAAACAGAATTTGTTTTGTTGACCGAAAAATGGGTTGGATTGCAGGAACTAAGGGTTTGATTTTGCATACCCAAAATGGTGGTCAACTCTGGTATACGCAATCCAGCGGAACAGAAGCCGCGCTGTCGGCGGTATTCTTTATAGACGGTCAGACAGGTTGGGCTGGTGGTGACGGTGGTGTTGTTATCCATACAGTCGATGGTGGTAAAACCTGGACACGACAGAACACCAAAACGAACAATGAGATTAATGACATTCAATTTGTGAGTGCTACTGTCGGTTGGGCTATCGGCGGCGGCGGCACCGTTCTGTATACAGATGATGGTGGGCAAAAATGGACATCTCAACGTGCCCCTACGGCGGCGACGATGACCGGATTATGCTTCATTGACGATAAGCAGGGCTGGGCCGTGGGCGCTAACGGCGCGCTCATTCACACGGCTGATGCCGGTCAAAATTGGGAAGCACAGGAAAGTAAAGTGCCCAATACAAATGGTATGCCTGAGCCAATCTGGGGCGTTCATTTCATCAATGCCCAACGCGGACTGGCTGTGGCAGAGTTTGGCGTTATTCTCAAAACTGAGGATGGGGGAGTCACCACCGAGGAAACTGAGGATGGGAGAACCGCCATTGAGGACGGCGATAACGGCGATAGCGGATGGGTACCGCTGGTGCCTCGTCCAACCGGCAATCGGTTACAAGATGTAGAATTTATTTCTGAAACCGAAGTCTGGGCTATTGGTCGATACGGAACCCTGATTTACAGCGACGATGGCGGCAGCACATGGGAAGTCAAGTCCAGTAATAATGATTTGAACGCGGTACATTTTGCAACCCCACAATCGGGCTGGGCTGCTGGATTGGGCGGTGCAATCCAGCATACAGTTGACGGCGGGGAAACCTGGACACATCAAAGCGGTTCGTTCTTCGAACTGTATGGTGTCCACTTTGCAGATGAACAAAACGGTTGGGTAGTGGGCAGTAATGGCACCCTCCTCGAAACATTCGATGGCGGGAAAAATTGGGAAGGTATAAGAAACCCAAGGGGTGAGCGCGGCACCGGCAGCAGGCGGATAACGTTTGAAGACCAGACACAGTCATGGAAATCGGCACTCGGCTTCTATGATATTCATTTTTCCACACCCAACACCGGATGGGGCGTTGGTGAAGTTGGTAAGGTTATGCACACCGGCGACGGCGGCAAAACATGGGTTGGACAAGAACTCAAAAATTTTGAAGTCGGCTTCAACAACCTCCTTTGCGTATATTTCGTTGATGATAAAACAGGTTGGATAGCGGGGGTCACCGGTACCATTATGAAAACATCGGATGCCGGTCAAACGTGGGAACTTCAAAGACCGCCCGTTAGCAACGAATTACATGATATCTTCTTCGTCGATGCTAATACGGGTTGGATTACAGGAGACCAGGGCACTATCATCCATACAACGGATGGCGGTCAAACGTGGAACATTCAGAAAAGCGGCGTAAATAGAACATTACGCGGCGCATATTTCAAAAGCCCAAAAGAAGGTTGGGTCGTCGGAGATGAAGGGACAATTCTCCATACAACCGATGGCGGCGTGACCTGGCTGACTGAAAAACGTTTGGTTTCTAACAATTTACATAACATCTGTAAAAAAGGCGATGGACTTTGGGTTGTTGGTGCCTGGGGTATTATGTTGGAGTATTAAGGCAAGGGGGCAAAAGGGAAAGAGGGAAAAATGGCAAGAGGGCAAGGAGCGATGTAATTCGTAACTCGTAGTTCGATAAAGGGCGAGTAGGTACATTTGCTCACTCAGATATTAACCATCTTGCCCCTAGCCCCTTAGCCACTTTGCCCCTTAACCCCTTAGCACCTTTACATAAAATGGAGAAATCTCATGACCAGAATAAAAATATTTATCACACATTTCTTGCTCGGAACTTTGATAGTATTAAGCTTATCTTTGGTGAGTTGTAATACGCATGCCATCAAAGCTGCCAGTGCGCGAAGCCATGGTTTCGATACACCTTCGGCTACTCAACCCGGCGCCGAGTATCGGGACACGAAGGAAAATCCATCCAATTCCGACCTGCAAACCACCCTTGCGATTCAGAACACGTTTATCCGAATATTCGAGCAAGCTCAACCCGCAATCGTTGGTGTGATTGCATATAATGTCCGTAATCCTCTAGCAGGCATGGCACATTTCTGGGACAGGATAGAAAAAACCAATGGCACCGGATTTATTTTTCGAGATGATGGATATATTCTCACAAATGACCATGTAGTTGACAGTGCAGAACGTATTGAAGTAAGTTTGATAGATGGTCGAACGATGGATGCGCAACTTATAGGCGTCGACCCGAATACAGATATAGCAGTAATTAAAATTGATACGGATACCGAATTACCGATACTCATGCTGGCGGATTCAGATAATGTCAAGCCAGGACAATTTACTATCGCGATTGGCAATCCTTTTGGTTTGGCTTATTCTGTGACCACAGGTATTGTCAGCGGCAAAGGCAGGGATTTGCAGCACTATTTAAGAAATATCATTCTGTATCATGACTTTATACAAACAGATGCGTGGATAAACCGGGGCAATAGCGGCGGGCCACTCTTAAATATATTTGGCGAAGCTATCGGAATGAACGCGATGATTCGCACGGAGAATCCCACGAATCCGCGATTTTCCGGAGCGGGCTTTGCTATCTCTTCCAATATGATTAAAAATATTAGCCGACAGCTTATTGCGAAAGGGCGGATTGAGCGCGGCTGGCTGGGTGTTCGCATGCAGGAAGAAGACGACGAGGTAAAAATTACCCAAACAATAAAGGATTCGCCTGCTGCACAATCTGGCATGGAGGCGGGCGATATCATCATCGAATATCAGGGCCAGCCCATCACAAGCACCAAAGCATTACAATGGGCGGTCGCCAATACCGCAGCCGGGCAGGTCGTAGATATCAAAGTCCGGCGCGGACAAGACGAGCCGATTCTTAAAGTCACCGTCGGTGCTATGCCTGCTAGATACACAGGACAACCGCAAGCAACAGACGCGATGATGAAGTTGGGGATGATAGTCCATGAACTGACGAATTCACATATCAAACGTTTCTCACATCTCACAAAGGATGACAAAGGCGTTATCGTTCAGAACATAAATCCGAAGGGATTGGTGGCGGAGAACGGGATTCGAAAAGGCGATTTAATCATAGCCATCAATGGAAAAAAAATTCACAACCTTGAGGAATGCAACCGCGCCTTCGATACTGCACTAAAAACGAAAATTATCAACATTACCGTGAAAACCGGCGGCGATGATGACATACCACAAGAGAAAAGTGTGACTATTAAACTTTCAGACTAAAAAGAGGAAAACGGGAAAGCCGGATGTCCCCTCCTAATTCAAAGAGGATGCAACGAAAATCAAATAACAAATTATGAACCTACAAAAGATCTTCACCCCCGGTGGGTTGATTGCAAAATATTTAGACGGATATGAATATCGGCCGCAACAATTAGAGATGGCAGAAGCCGTCGATGCGGCATTTCGAGATGACGAACATCTCATTGCTGAGGCGGGGACAGGCGTGGGTAAAAGCTTTTCGTATTTAGTGCCCGCGGTGCATTTGGCGTTGGAAGAGGAGGAAAAGGTTATTATATCAACCAACACCATCAATCTGCAAGAGCAACTTATCAACAAGGATGTTCCTTTTTTGCAAGAAGTTTTACCCGAGGATTTCAGCGCCGTTTTGGTGAAAGGACGGGGCAACTATCTGTGTCTGCGGCGGTTGGATAATATGGTTGCCTATGAGCAAGCGTTGTTTGATACATTGAGCGAGGTCGAGGAGATCCAGCGGATTATCAAATGGTCAGAGGAAACAGCAGATGGTAGTCTTGCCGATATTGAGCCGCAGCCGATGCCAGGTGTTTGGAGCAAAGCTACCTCAGAAAGTGATAACTGCCTCAACGTGCGATGCCCCTACTATAAAAAATGTTTCTATTTCAAAGCGCGCGCGCGGATGACGAATGCGAACTTGCTAATAGTCAACCACCATCTGCTATTCAGCGATTGGGCGTTGCGGAGGATAAATCCCGCTTATGCTGTGTTGCCGCCCTATAGTTATCTGGTTTTGGACGAGGCTCAACACATTGAGAGCGTCGCCACCGGACACATCGGTATTCAACTGAGTAATTATCGGGTCAAACATTTTTTGGATTCGCTGTGCAATCCCAATAAGAAAGGTGGACTTCTGCTCCGATTAAAAGCTGAACAGTTGATAGGTTTTGTGGAGACGGCGCGCAGTCGAGCCAATGAACTATTCAATTCGATAGCAGAGTGGGTAGGCGATAAGTCGGAAGGCATGAAAAGTATAGAACAAAAACGTTTCGTGCCAAATGTAATGGACGGACCGTTGAGATATTTGCAGAGTTCTCTAAAAGTATTACAGGATGAAGCCAAAGACGATGATGAAAAAACGGAAATCGAAGCGCATGTTAGAAGGTGTGTAGAACTGCGCAAGGATTTAGACGCGACGCTCACACAGCCTGAGTCAGATTGGGTCTACTGGGTCGAGTTGGCTGAACGACGATATGCTACTATTTCCCTCAACGCTGCCCCGATAAGCGTAGCCGATGATTTAACAAAATATCTGTTTAGCATTATAGAAAGCGCTGTTATGACCAGCGCGACGCTTTCTACAAATCGCAATTTTGATTATTTCAAACATCAAATCGGACTGAACGGTTGCCGGGAATTGTTAGTCGGCTCACCATTTAATTATGCCAAACAAGTGCGCATCTACATTCCCAAACAGATGCCTGACCCCAGAAGCTATCAATTTGTCCCCGCGGCTATTGAAAAGATTAAAGAATATTTGAAACTCACGCACGGTAAGGCGTTTGTTCTCTTCACTAGTTACAGGATGATGGACGAAGTATACGAAGCCGTCGCGCCACACCTTGATGATATAGGTATTAACACCTTCAAACAAGGCGAAAACCTGTCGCGACACGCCATGTTAGAACGATTTCGACAGGATGTCGATTCTGTGCTTTTTGGTACCAGCAGTTTTTGGGAAGGCGCGGATGTGCAGGGCGAATCGCTCAGCAATGTCATAATTGTGAAACTTCCCTTCTCTGTACCCACACACCCTGTCGTTGAGGCGCGGGTTAATCGTATCGAAGAACAGGGCGGCAACGCCTTCATGGAATACAGTTTGCCTGAAGCTATCCTGCGTCTCAAACAGGGATTCGGGCGTCTCATCCGCAATAAAACTGACCGAGGCATTGTTGTGATTCTTGATTCGCGTGTGCTGACAAAAGCGTATGGCAAAATGTTTCTGAATTCATTGCCAGAATGCGAGGTAATTATACAATAATGAGTACCTCGCAATGACATGGATGTTGCCTCTTCATAAATTTGCTTGACCGTTTCTTAAATGGCAAAAGGGATAAGGGGCTCGACATTCGTCAATCGTGATGGAATTGAAAAACAGTGTGAATTTTTTACTTGCATTTTCGTTCATATTTAGATACAATATAGGCTGTTAATCTAAATCTAGTTGGAGATGATATTTTTTTGCACAGTCAAGAATCCTTTACAGTTCCTCTACAAAGCGTATCGGAAGCGCAGAATATTCTTGGTCATCAGGATGAATTCCTAAAACTATTTGAGGATAAATTTGGTGTCAATGTTGTGCTGAAGAGTAATGGCTTAGAAATTTTCGGTGAATCGGCAGAAGAGATTCAGCAGGTGGCGCGAACTTTTGAAGAATTGCTGAATTTATTGCGAAGTGGACAGCCAATAGGAGTGAATGATGTAAAATATGCTATACATCTGGCCAAAGGACGTAAAACAGTTAATTTGGAAGCCGCGTTGAGTGAAGCAATATCTGTTTTTTCAAAGCGGGGTGTCATAAGACCCAAAACGCCTGGTCAACGCCGGTATGTAGAAGCAATACGAACACACGATTTGGTATTTGGTATTGGCCCAGCCGGCACAGGCAAAACTTATCTTGCAATGGCCATGGCAATTTCTGCATTGAAAAGCGGACAGGTCAGCCGTATCATCTTGACTCGCCCAGCAGTAGAAGCGGGGGAAAAACTAGGTTTTTTACCTGGAGATATCGCGGCGAAGGTTGACCCGTATCTCAGACCGTTGTATGACGCCCTCTATGATATGATAACGCCTGAAGTTATGGAAAAATATATGGAGCGCGGCGTGATTGAGGTTGCTCCATTAGCTTTTATGCGCGGACGGACATTGAATAATTCTTTTGTCGTGCTAGATGAAGCCCAAAATACAACAGTCGAGCAGATGAAAATGTTCTTGACGCGGCTAGGCTTTGATTCCAGGGCGGTTGTGACCGGTGATATTACGCAAGTTGACCTACCTTTGGAAAAGACGTCTGGTTTAACAGATGCGCAGTATGTTTTATCGGAAATTGATGGAATAGCTTTTATATATTTCTCGGCAGAAGATGTCGTCAGACATGAATTGGTGCAGCGAGTAATCGAAGCGTATGAAAAACGTAATGATACACAGTCAGGCGATAATAAAACAACCTCATAGGAGCTAGCTGTGACTTACTTTTCTTCGTGTGCAATCTCACGCGAATGCCACTCTTTTTCAATGGATAGACACAGCAAAATATAATATGGAACCCCCTAACGTTTCCAGGAAAGAAATTCGACCGTTCCGAGAGGTGTATCCTCCCAAAAACGCCTTTCAATCCCTGCTTGTCAAAATAAAGCTCCACTGGTGGCTAGCAGGTTTATTATTTACAGCCATATTGAGTTGGGTTGCTTTTCCAAGGAAGTCAATTTCATTAGATGATTTCCCTTTAAATAAGAGGAGTTTATATGATGTTAAATCACCTGCAATAATAACTTACCATGATGATATGGCGACTCAGAGGGAAAAGGAACGCGTTGTGTTGGATGTCCCCCTTGTATATAACTTAGAAAAAACAGCGCAACTTAATAATACTCAACAGATGTTCGCAAATATTCGGGCGATACGAACTGATATCAATCTAGCAGACGATGGGAAAATCGCCTTTATAGGGCGTTTATTTAACAACAATCTTTTGTCAAAAGATGCTTACACGCTACTTGCCACTGCATCCAATGCGGAAATGTCTGAAATCAAAGATAGCGTGCAGACGATTATGGATGATATCTTAGACCGCGGAATTATCAGTGGCGATGGGCTTGATAGCTTTGCATCGGAAATTTCCAACGTATTACAGGATAAGGGAAATTGGCAAAAAATCAAGGAACGCCTAGAAAATGGAAATGGACGTGAACTCACGGATATAGAAGTCGCCCAAGAAATAAAGATAGAACTGTTTCAACCCCAGGTGGAATCATCTAAGTTTGTGTTCGTACACAAACTGTATGACCAATCTGAGGCAAGGGATGTTGTTCGAGAACGAATAGCATCGTTGCCGGATACCGCGATTCAGACAGTGGTCGAAGACATTTGCCGAGCGTTCATCCGTCCAAACCTCTCTTACAATGCGCAAAAAACGGACGCAAGACGAAAAGAACGAGTTGAATCTGTAGCATCTGTTACGAACACTATCCCCAAAAATGAAGTTATCATACGGAAAGGGGAAATAGTAACTCCAATACATCATCAGAAGCTCGCGGCAATAGAATCATCCCAAAAATCCGCGCCGATTACGATTATTGCAGGTATTGCGTCGCTAATAGCATTTCTGTTTGTTATATTTGTTTTATATTTGAAACAATACGAAAAACAATACGAACGCAAAATATCCAATAAATATCGTAAGATTTTGGCATTGGGCATTACTTTTGTAGGCGCCGCCATAGCTGAAAAGCTAATAATTGCTTATAGCTTACCATATCCATTTCTATATCCATTACTGCTCATTCCCGCGGTTATTACTTCAGCAATGGTAGCTATCCTTATCAGTACACAATTAGCTGTATTGACCACTATTATTTTGGCTATCATTGTTGGTATAATGAGTAATGTAAATGCCGGCAATATGTTTGAAAATTTTATTTTAGTATTTGGCAGTGGAATCGTGTCCGTATTGACACTGTCGAATAAAGTTCGATGCCGCAAAGATGTGATGATGGCGGGTTTATATGTATGTATAGCAAGTACCTTCATCGTAATCGGTATCTCCTTAGTGCAGAACGAGCAACTTATTACACTCGCCCAGAATAGCCTATGTGGACTTATCAGCGGCATCATCGTCATTATTGCTGTGCCCGGTCTCTTGCCCGTGTTTGAATATTTAGCAAAAGAACCCACGAATATTCAGTTGTTGGAACTGTCCGATTCGGAGCATAAACTTTTGAAAGAACTTGAAAAGGAAGCGCCAGGCACATATCATCATAGTATCAATCTTAGTAAATTAGCTGAAGCTGCTGCTGAGGCTATTGGTTCAGATACCTTGCTAGCGCGCGTTGGCGCGTATTACCATGACATCGGCAAGATGGAACGCCCCGGATGTTTCTCCGAAAATCAGAATGGGAGTAATATTCATGATATTCTGGAATCTGAGATGAGCGTGTGGATTATCAAAGGGCATGTAGCTAATGGTGTAGCGCGAGCGAAAAAGCATAAGTTGCCTAATATTATTGAGGATATAATTGCACAACATCATGGCACAACGCTGATTTCATATTTCTATGACAAAGCTTTGGCGGAATCCGGGGGAAACAGTGTTGTAGATGAAAGTGAATTTCGATACATCGGCCCAAAGCCGCAAGCGAAAGAAGCCGCCATTATTTTACTTGCGGATTCTGTTGAAGCCGCTTCCAGGTCTATAACATCGAACGGCCCACCGACGGAGCAAGAACTGAGGGAACTGGTGAACACGATTATTAATCAAAAGATTACGGATGCTCAATTAGATGACAGTAATCTAACATTGAGTGATATCAAAAAAATTGGGGAGAGCTTCGTGCAAGTACTATATTATGGAATCTATCATTCGCGTATAGCTTATCCTAAATCGGTTGAAGAGGATAATCATCCCATATCTTCTTATGTTATAAAATCAGTCATGAACAATGGTCGAAATCATTCAACATAGTAATCTTTCTTTCGTGGCTAATATTGCTGTCAATGAAGATATTATCCGTAGAGTCGTGGAAATGACATTAGCGGCAGAAATTGTATGTCATCCTGATATGTACCTTCAGAAGGCGGAAGGTGTAAGGCGGAAAACGGAAAACGGAAGTCAGAATATGGGAAACGGAAAACGGAAAACGGAAGGAGATTGGGAAGTAAGTATTGTGCTCACGGATGATGAACAAATTCAGCAATTAAATAAACAATATCGGCATGTTGATAGTCCAACAGATGTACTGGCATTTGCTATGCGCGAAGGCATAGATGCCGATTTGAATCCGCATTTGCTAGGCGATATCGTCATCTCTGTTCAGACAGCACATCAGCAGGCGCTAGATGTTGGACATAGTTTGGATATAGAACTCGCCCTTCTCGCAGTACACGGGATGCTACATCTACTTGGGTATGACCACGAAATATCAGATGAAGCGACAGTTATGCGAGAGAAAGAGGAAACAATTCTTCGTTTGTTATAATATACCAAATTACCCCTCTACCAAATTTCCAAATTACCACTTCAGGAGAGTGATTTTTGTTTGGACGAAGCGTCAATACCTCAATTGATTGGATTAGCAATAGCGCTTGTTCTATCAGCATTTTTTTCCGCAGCAGAAGCCTTACTAAATCGTCTCAGCAAAGATGAAATAATCGACATCGTTGAGAAAGGCGGTTCACGTGCTGATGTTATTACATCTCTGCTGCAAGAACCTCGGAGATATGCTGCGACCATCATCGTCGCTAAAAGTTGCCTTTTAGTCACAATTGTCCTGTTGGTCGCGTCACTGGTCGATTCACTGGGATACCACATTATTGCATCAATTTTGCTCATTGTTATCTTCACAGAAATCGTGCCCAAGAACTATATAAAAGACCGTAACAGAAATTCGCTTTTTTTTGCAACCAGATTTCTGCAAATTGCTTACATCGTCTTGTATTTCGTTGTTAAACCATTGATGCTTCTGGGATACCTGTGGGTTCGGATATTCGGCGGTAAAGTCCATAGTGAAGAAACGCTTGCATCCCCCGAAGAGATAGAGGTTCTTATCAATGTCGGTGATAGTGAGGAGATACTCGAAAAAGAAGAACTAGATATGATTCAGCGTATATTCGACCTGCCCGACACGGTTGCACGAGAAGTAATGGTGCCCAGAACGGATATGGTTTGCTTGGATGTCTCAGCAGACATGGATGAAATTCTAAAAACGACTGTTGAAACGCGGCATTCGCGCATCCCAGTGTATGAGGATACCATCGATAATATCATTGGTATTTTGCATGTCAAAGATATGCTTGATTACTGGCGCAGAGGGCAGCCGATAAATATACGCGAGCTTATTGAACAGCGATTGCCTTCCTTTACTCCTGAAAGTAAAAACATCAAAAGCCTTTTACAAGAACTGCGCAGCCAACAGCGAATGGTTATTATTGTCGATGAATATGGTGGAACAGCAGGTCTTCTGACAACTGAGGATATCATTGAAGAAATCGTGGGTGAAATCCAGGACGAAGATGAAACAGCGGATGAGTGGTTTCAAATACAATATGTTATTGATGCGACGATGGATATACATGAACTCAACAATCAATTTGGAACCAATCTGACTGCGGAAAATGCATGTAGCATTGGAAAATTTATTATCAATAACCTCGGAAGCGTTCCTCCAGTGGGTGAAATTTTGGAGTATCAAAACCTGCAATTTTCCATTCTTGAGACCAATGACAGCGAAATCTTGCAAGTTGGAATCGTCAACAAATCAGTGATTCCCAATGATATTCTCATGACAAAAAATATTCTGGATGAAACAATGATTCAAGAGGGATTCATACCTCACTACATGGTCGATGCCCGAATGGATATCGACGAACTCAATGAGCTATTAGGGGTAAATTTGACCGCTGAGAGTGTGGACACCATAGGAGGATTTATCATTGATTTGTTAGGAGAAGTACCTGAAAAAAACAGAGTTTTTAAATGTCAAGGGCTACAGTTTTCAATATTGGAGGCAGATGAACGGAGAATTCTACGCGTAGAAATCCGGAAATCCGGAAAACCGGAAAACCAGACAACCGGGCAAAAACGTGTTGTGTAATATAAACTGTCTTTTTAAGGCTTTCTGGTTTCTTGGCATCGGGGCGTAGTGCAGTTCAGTTAGCACGTCCCGAGTTGAATCTGAAAGGTCGGAGGTTCAAATCCTCTTAACTTAACCAACTTTATAAAATAACTTCGACGTAAAGATATTGGAAAGTTACTAAGGATAATCTTATCGGGGCGTAGCGCAGTCCGGTTAGCGCGCGTGCTTCGGGAGCACGAGGTCGGAGGTTCGAATCCTCTCGCCCCGACCACCTTTTATCAGAGAGGCTACAATGTTGTTCAATTAAAAAACGTGTCAATTCCCCTCATGCAGTGGGTTGAGAGGGGTACCCAATGAGGTTGAAACAGGTTTCCCCAACCCGAACAAGGGGGATAAAATTTTGCGATGAAAGCCGGAAAAACAGATTTCCGGAAAGCCGGGCTTGTGCGCGTGTAATCGCACGCGCTGCTTAGATTTGGAAAGCATCGCGGAGGTATTGGTAACGTAATCCTATGCACAGGTAGATGGAGAATATGCCTGCTTTTGCTGGCTTTCCGGTTGTCTGGCTTTCCAGTCTGTTGTAGCCCAATTTTCTACGTCGGCTCTTATCTCCGCCGCGATGGAATTTTGGGCTACTTTTATTTCGCAATAGGAATGTCGCTGTGCAATGCATTTCGCGATGCAACGTCAGAAAACACGAGGTAAACATTGCCGGTTCAGAAAACACAAGCCTTCGTCATCAGAACACAATCGTTAGGCGAGGTTGATAAAATTATCAGTTTTTATACATCAAATTTCGGCAAAATGCGGGCGGTTGCACGTGGCATCAAACGTTCTAAGAGCCGGCTTGGAGGCAGCTTAGAGTTGTTAAATTATGGCGATTTGGTATTTTTCGAACGTCCCAATAAAGATTTACAAATAATCAATTCCTTTGACATTTTAGATTCTTTCGGCGTGTTAAAAGATGATTTAACTAAAACAGCTTATGCCTTTTACATTGCTGAACTCCTTGACGTAACAGGAGTAGAAGGTAAAACAAATGAGGCAGCATTTCAACTGACACTCACGGCACTATCAACGATGGAAAAGGTGCTCCATCCAGAATTGCTCGTCCATGCTTACGAATTGCAATTGCTGACATTGATGGGATATCAACCGCAACTGTACAATTGTGTCGGATGTACCGGCCAAATTACTGGGAAAGTATTCCATTTTAGCCCGCCATTGGGCGGCATGCTGTGCGACAAATGTTTCTACAGAAACTCTTCAGCCCTCCATCTTTCACGCGGCACTTGTGAGCTAATGAAACGAATTCAAATGCTTGACCTTCCCCTCGTCACTCGTATCAGCGCATCAGACGCCGTTATGGGTGAGTTAAAAAATGCTCTTTCGACATTTATCACCTTTCAATTAGAAAGACATTTCAAAAGCTTGGACTTTATAGCCAGTATTAAAGAGCCAAAGGGCAAGAGGGCAAGAGGGAAAGAGGGCAAGAGGGAAAACGAGAAAGCGAGAAAACGAGAAAACGGGAAAGCGGGAAAGTGAGAATAATCACTCATCACTCATTACGTTTCACGTTTCACGTTTTATGAAAAAGATACTGTCCCGATGCTCGGCATCAAACTTTGCGTAGATTCAACCAGGAAGTTTATACATGACATTTCAGGAAATTATCTTAGCATTAGAAAAGTTTTGGTCTGATTACGGCTGTATTATTCAACAACCCTATGATATTGAAGTTGGCGCTGGAACATTCAATCCCGCGACTTCGTTGCGTGCTTTGGGACCAGAGCCTTGGCAGGTGGCTTATGTTGAACCCTCGCGTCGTCCGACAGATGGCCGCTATGGCGATAACCCATATCGCTTGGGCGCTTACTATCAATATCAAGTTCTTTTAAAACCTGCACCCGAAAATATACAAGAACTCTATCTGAATAGCCTCAGAATGTTAAGCATCAACCCGGTAAAAAATGACATCCGATTTATGGAGGACGATTGGGAATCACCGACTTTAGGTGCGTCTGGACTAGGTTGGGAGATTTGGTGGAACGGCGCGGAAATCACCCAGTTTACATATTTTCAGCAGATGGGTGGTTTGGAACTCGCCCCCATCTCCGTTGAATTAACCTATGGACTTGAGCGAATTGCGATGTACCTTCAGGATGTTGGCAGCATATTCGACATCAAATGGAATGAAAAATTACTCTACGGCGATATACATAGTGTTAGCGAAGTGGAATATTCCAAGTATCATTTTGAAACATCCAATGTAGAAATGCTGTTTTCGCTGTTCAATATATACGAACAGGAAGCGTTGGCATGCACAGAAAAGGGATTAGCGCTACCCGGTCTGGATTATACTCTGAAATGCTCGCACACGTTTAACATGCTCGACGCTCGCGGAGTCATCAGCGTCACGGAACGTGTGGGATATATTGACCGCGTTCGTAATCTAGCGCGCCGATGCGCCCGCGCCTATATCAATCAGCGCGAAGAGATGGATTATCCGATGCTCCAACATGCAGAACGCCAACGCTCATCACCCGACACGCAACATGCAACACGCAACACGCAATGCTCGTCACTCGACACAGCGGATTTATTATTTGAAATCGGAACGGAGGAAATCCCTGCTTCATATATTTTGCCCGCGCTGGAACAATTAGAAAAGTTAGCATCTCAACAACTAAAAGAAAATAGGGTGGAATTTCAACAAATCCACACTCTTGGCACTCCCCGACGGCTAACGTTGGCAATCAAAGATGTCGCAACAATGCAATCTGAGTGTAGCGCCGAAGTTATCGGCCCGCCAAAACGCGTAGCCTATGATGAAGATGGAAATCCAACTAAGGCGGCGATGGGCTTTGCCCGAAATCAAGAGGTGTCGGTAGATAGTCTGAAAATTGTCGAAACAGAACGCGGCGAATACGTCTGCGCCCAAAAAGTGGAAAAAGGCCTTCCTACGATTGAAATATTACAGAAGATACTCCCTTCGCTCATTACGTCTATTGATTTTCCCAAGATGATGCGGTGGGGTGAACGGAAGGCGGAAGGCGGAAGGCGGAAGGCGGAAGGCGGAAGGCGGAGGAGCATTCGCGGTAGCTCTTCTCAACCTTTCCGCTTTGCGCGACCGATTCGATGGATTGTCGCACTGTTCAGCGATGAAGTCGTCGATTTTCAACTGGATACAATTCGTTCAGGCAGGCAGACCTGTGGACATCGCTCCCTGGGACCAGAGCCGATAAATCTCGAAAATGCAGACATTGAAAATTATATTCAAAAACTCCGCGAAGCCTGTGTAATCGCAGACCACAAAGAACGACGCGATGAAATCAGAAAGCAGATAAATCTCCTTTTAAAAGAAGCCAATTGCTCTCCAAAAATTGACGAAGAATTACTAGATACTGTAACCTTTGTCGTCGAATATCCGCAGGCAATCATGGGAAGTTTCAGTGAATCCCATCTACTTTTACCGAAAGAAATCCTTGTCACCTCAATGAAATCGCACCAGATGTATTTTCCATGTTTTCGAAACGCGCAAAATCGCGTGGGAGGAACTACCGCTACGGATGATTCGGAATTACTCGCTAAATTCATCACCATTTCAAACGGCACTGATGGCAATTACGACGGCGTCCGGCGCGGCAATGAACGCGTGTTAGGCTCGCGATTTGATGACGCTGATTTTTTTTACAGCGAAGATCGAAAATTATCGTTAGCTGAGAAAGTTGAAAAGCTAAAAAAAGTCGTATTTCAAGTAAAGTTAGGAACACTCTACGAAAAATCCCTAAGAATTGAAAAATTATCCGAAGTAGAAACAAACGTGCCGAATACCCCGCAGCCGGTTGCTTCATCCGCTGACACGAAGAGAAGCTGAGAGCCACGAAGTGCAATG
>SDBU01003262.1_pt1 | contig 20731 bp, 17 predicted proteins | sample 2277071 | NCBI WGS metagenome assembly SDBU01 (sample SAMN10397929, study PRJNA504765) | marine sediment metagenome | isolation source: marine sediment core GS08_GC12, 126 cmbsf | place: Arctic Ocean: Gakkel Ridge, Loki's castle | collected 2008
AAATGTTTATAGCAAATAATTTTAAAAAGAATTTTCCGCCGAAGGCGGATCCGCCTTCGGCGGAGAAGCTCCATAGGAGCGACATCCCATTAAAAACAGAACTGCTTTAATTTTTTAATATTTTCAAATATACTTATTCAAATGACTAAATCTTTACAAATTTGGATTTTTCTGCAGAAAAATTCAATTGTAAAATAAGGATTTAGGCTAATTTGTTAGAAACACGGCATAGCATATCTTTAAATTATACCGTTTCATTTTGAAAGCAAGTGTATGCAGAATTTTCCTGGAAAAGGAAAATTCCTTTAATATATTGACAATAAATATTTATACAAAATTGCTTGAATTTCAAGGAGTTTTGTTTAATAATAATAGTTATGATAATTAAAAATTACTATACTAATTTAGTGCTTCTCCATAAATCATTCTGAGCTTTGCCTATCAGTTCTTCCGCCGTTTCACCATCGATTGGAAAATTTGCAAAACCATGGTCGAGTAAAAATCCTGTTTCTTTTAAATTGATTTCGTTTTCAATTTTATTTTTTAAATCCGCAGCAAATAACTCTGCAGCAATCTGACTTCTCCCTTGTAAAATAACAACAAACGAATCGAGTCCAAGAACTATTACAGAATCTATTATGCTAATACTGTCATGCAGCTCTCTAAAAATTTCCTGATGAATATCAAGAATTTTATAAGCCCCTTCACCATATTTTTTCAAATAAAGTTTAAATATAATAAAACTTAAACCACCTTTATATGACATAGCTTTATCAAGTATCGCTTTCATCTGTTTCCTGACCATAAATAAAGGGTCCTTTACAAGAATATCCTGCTCGATTCTATATAGAAATAGCTTTATCAGAGGAGATATTTGTGTAGAGATAATCGATAATAGACTTAATTTATCTATATCTTCGGAATTACCTTTTTTGACAGAATGTACAGAAATTAAGCCAAATATTTCATCCCCGATAGCTAAAGGAATTATTATAAACGACGAAATCTTTTTTTTATCTTTTTTATCAAAATGTTCGATAAAATTCTCATCTCTTTCAAAATCTTCTACAAATACAATATCTTTTTCATTCAAAGAATTTCCGATAATTCCTTTATTAAGTTTAAAAGTAAAATTCTCTTTTGTTTTTTCACTCAGCCCTTCGGCACTTTCTATTTTAAAACCTTCTTTTTCTTTGCTATAGAGCATTATAGAAAACATCTCTATCCCGATACTCTCCTGAATCGCCGCAGCAGTAAAAGTGAGAACCTTTTCAAGATCAGCAGTAGAACTAATAAACTTTGATATTTCATAAAGGGTGGTAATATCATTTAAATTTTTCTCAAGCTTTGTTTTAAGTTCTTCATTTAATCTCAACAGCTTATGTTTTTCAAAAACCCTTCTTACTGTATTAGTTATATCGGTAACATTAAACGGCTTCAGGATATAATCATAAACATCAATTTTCAAAGCTTTAATAGCCGAATCCAAACTTCCATAACCGGTTACTACAATTACATCGGTATCCTTTGATTTTTTCTTTGCAGAATTAGTGATTTCAAGACCGCTTACTTTAGGCATTTTTAAATCCGTGATAACCAAATCAAAATGGTTTTCGTTTATCAGTTTTATACCTTCAGCCGGGTCAGTAGTACCCGTTACATCATATCCTTCTTCAATTAATATTTCAGTAATAATATTAACAAGACCTTCCTCATCGTCGATTACTAATATTTTTTCCATTAATTTATATCTCCTTTATACATTTTTCCAAGAATTCAAATTGGGAAGTTTTATAAAAAATATAAAATAATTAAAAAAAAGATTATAAAAATCTGGTTTTATAATTCATTTTCAATTCGCCGTCTTTAGATTGAACAATCACTAATTTATAAGTGTACTCGGCAAGCACTTTATTCTGGTCTATCCCAACCAAAACCCCTCTATGAATTGTATTAACCCTTATAATTTTTTTATCTTCAGAAACAGATGAGCCAAACGACTTTTCAAGTTCTGTTTTTTTTGCCGTTACTTCTTCAATTAACTGCTCAACCTTTTTCAATTTAATTATAAGTTTCTTCAGGTCCTCTTTTTTTCTTTCAGGAAACTTCGGTAGCTTTTTCTTTAGAAGTTCAATAAACTCAATATCTTTATTAATACCCTTTTTTCTTTTTTCAAGGTTTTCAAGGTCCTTTTCAATATAAAGCATTTTTTCATAAACTTCTTTATCAATTCTGCCGCCTATATGCAGCTCTGTTCTGACATTATTAGGAGAGCCGGCAACCTTGGCATCAATCATTTTTTCAGCATATATTTTCCCACCTACAATCATCCCTCTCCCCTGAATAGCTCTAACCTCACCTTCTGCGGTGATATTACTTCCAATAGCATATTCACCAATCTCGACATCATTACCTGCACTAACAGTTGACTCATTGATAAAATCTGCCTTAATATCTTTTTTTGCAATAATTCTTGCTTTTGCCTGACCTACGATTCCCCTCGAAACAATTATACTCCCTTCAGTAGAGATAATTTCTGCAGCCTCAACAGTACCTTTAATTCTGATGTCCCCTGTTGATACTACCTTGAATCCGCTTAAAACATCTCCACTTATTGCAACATCGCCATTAAAATCTATATTTCCTGTAGAATAATCTATGTCACCTTCAATTGTAAGAATATTTTCGACATTAAGAATATTCTTTTCCTTAATAATCCTTCCGTTAGTTGCAGCAAAAAGAGAAAGCCCATCATCAGAAATATACGTATTTTTTCCCATTGGAAGCGTCTTATCTTTTCCAGTCGAATCAATTGGGTCTCCTAAAACATCTGTCCCATCTGTCCCTTTTTCAGCAGGGATCTTCACAGCAAGAAGCTGGTCTTTTTCAACTGTTTTTAATAAATTTACCTGCCGAAAATCGACACTTCCGTCGTCCATAATTATCGGTTCAGTATTGATATCCGTATCAACCTCCATTACTATCTGTGCTTCCACACCATAAATCGGACTCGACCCGCGGGCGATTACCTCCTTTTCAGCAAAAATTTTATTCTTAACTATCTTTTTTAACTTATCATACTCTATATTATATCTAATCCCTTCAACAAGGACCTTGTGTAACACCTCCTCATATAAAATTTCTTCTCCCGTACCGGGATATTGTACATCAATATATGCTTCAAGTTTGTCCTTTGCGACATTTATTTTTATATAATCATCTTTTGCCGGATTATACTCTTCTATTTCATCAGAAATCTTAACCGGGTCAGTAGAATCACTATCAAAAAGCTCTCTTATTTTATCAAAAGGAGCTATAATTATACCTATTCTAACTAACTCCTCATAAAGTTCATTATAATCCTTCATCTCACAAATAGAAGGATTAAAATATATCCCATCCTTTATATCAAAAATCCCAACCTTTTTTAATGCTTCTACATCCATAATATTTTATCTATATTAGATACATTAATAAGCTAATAGCAATCACATTAAGTTTTCTTGAATTATTTAGGTTATATTTATTTAAATTAATCTTCATCATAATCGATGACTAATCTTACCGTATTTCCACATTGGCATTCTACATCGATACTCTCGATAAGCTCACCTTTTCTATTCACTTTAACATTTATTTTTTCTTTTTTTGTTTCAATATCTTTTGGAACTAAATCAATAAATTCCTTAACTCTGTCATGAGAACGTACACTATAATCAATATCATCTGCTTCGTCATCATCTCCACTGCCAGATTGAGAAAATAAATCTGCAAATTCCTCTTTATCAATGTTTTTATAAAATCTCATTTAATACCTCAATAATTTAAGGTTAATCAAAATCAGATACAAAATTTCCAAAAAAATTCATTTAACTCATAAATCGTATATTAATCTTAACTATTATTCAAAAATATTATATTTAAAAATCGTCAAAATTCTATTTATACTTGAAGTTATCAAAAGAACTAATGTAATTTTTTGATTTGTAAGAGACATACATACAACATCTATAAATTCATTTTATATCTATGTAGTTTCAAATATCCAAAAAATAAAATACAATGTTCTAAATTTAGTTAAGTTATATTTTAATACCTGAATTACAAAATATAAAAATTTCTATTTAATTAAACATTAAGAAAATAAAAAAAGTTCACCTTAGAAAGGCAAATTTAATATGTAAAGAATTATTAGAATTCTACTTTTGGAGCTTGTTTAGCCTCATCCGAAACTTCAAATAAATTTGCTCTCTCAAATCCAAATATATTTGCGAGTATCCTTTCAGGGAACATCCTGATCTTCTGGTTATAAGTTCTGACCGATTCATTATATCTTCTTCTCTCTACAGAGAGTCTGTTTTCTGTACCGGACAGTTCATCTTGAAGTCTGATAAAGTTTTGATTAGCTTTTAGTTCAGGGTATCTTTCCACAACAACCATAAGACGCGATAACGCAGAAGAAAGAGAATTATTCGCTTCGATCATTTCTTGAGGATTTCCTGCCCCGGCAATTTTTGAACGGGCATTGGTTACTTCTACGAATGTTTCTTGTTCGTGGGAAGCGTATCCTTTTACTGTCTCTACAAGATTTGGAATTAAATCATACCTTCTTTGAAGTTGATTTTCAACTTGAGACCAGGCTGTTTTCACATTTTCATCGAGCATGACAAATTGATTGTAGATACCTTTAAACTGAGAATATGCACTAATTATTATAATAAAAATGATAGCAGCAATAATTAGAAATATTTTTACCGTTCTGCTCATTACACCTCCTGAAAAATAGTAATCCACCGCAGAGATGCAAAAAAAGTAAAAAAGAGAAAAAAATCTTACTTCTTCTTTCTCTGTGTCTCAGCGCCACTGCGGTTATTATTTTCGACTCAAAAATACTGATATTAAAAACTTTTATACCTGCAGTTTATCAATTTCAAATGCAATTTTCCTAACTTGTTCTATATATTTCTCCCATATTTCTCTTCCTTCATTCTTCGAAAATTTGTACCTGCCGAATTTTATATCCAGAATTTTATTGAACAACTCCTTATTAATTCCTAAAACTTCTACTGTTTTATCAATAAGAATATTTCTTTTATCGGGAACATCAACTCCTATTATATGTAATATAGCAGGAAACATCGATAAAAATGCGCCTAACGATACTGAAAATAAGACAGCCAATTTTCTCTTATCATCAGCAGACTCAAAAAATGCCTCTCTTAAATGTATCAGCTTACCTTTTATTTCCCTTTCAAGTTGTAATCTAAGTTCTTTCTTATTAATAGAAATATCCTTCAGAATATCCTTACCAAAAATAACCTTATAATTCTGTTTTATATTAAAAAATTCTATCGGAAACGAATCAAGTGAAGATTTTATATATTCTTCTGTTAAAAACAATGGAATAGAAACAGCCTTCTTTCTCCATTTTTTTACAGTTTGCAAAGAATCTACTAAGAGATCTAATCCATCCTCTTTTAAAACAATCAAAAAGTTAATATCAGATTTCTTTTTAACATATTCTCCTCTTGCCGCACTTCCATATAATATAATCGATATTAAATTCTCTCCAAATAACTTTTTGTAATCAGAAGTAATTTCATCCAATATTTCTTCGGGTTTTTCAGGAATTTTTGCCATTTAATTTTCTCGCTATTTTAAAGTATTATAAGCTTATTTTATACTCTATCTGTTAATAACTTCCACCTGCGCCACCACCACCACTGAATCCCCCACCAAAACCACCGAATCCACCTCCCCCTCCAAATCCTCCCCCAAATCCGCTAGACCCACCTGAACCACCCCATCTATCCCTTCCTGGTCCCATCATACTCCCGAGCAGGAATAATGGAAGTATTCCCATTCTCCCTCGAGACATTAGCAAAATGAACATTATTAGAGTAATTATCGACCCAAAACCAAGTCCTCTTCGGGATGTTTTTCTTCTAACCGGTAAATTCCTTTGCAATTCACCTGTAATATTAATCCCTTTATCTTTTGCAATTACGCTGACAACGGCTGCCATCCCATTAAATAAGCCCTCGCCGTAATTATCTTGTTTCAAAAAAGGTATAATATATCTATCCCTTATTTCGCCAACCAAGCCATCCGGCAAAATTCCCTCGACTCCATATCCTGTTTCTATCCTTATTTTTCTATCTTCAACTACATTCAATATCAATACACCCTCATCGGAACCCTTCTTTCCTATACCCCAGTTTTCAAAAAGTCTGTTAGCATACTCGTTATAATCTATTTCACCGGTAGTTTTAACAGTAACTACAACAACCTCGACACCTGTCTTTTTTTCAAGTTCACGTGCCACAATCTCCATTTTATTTTTATATTCTACAGGGATAACACCTGCAAAATCATTGATAAAACCGGTTGGTTTAGGATAATCCTGCGAAAATATATTGCCATAAAGCAATATAAATAGAAAAGCTGTTATTTTCATATAACTTAAAATAGTCTTTCCCATAAATACCTTTTTCAAATATACAATATTTTAAACTTTATTATCCTTTTGAGTTAATAATATAGAGATATTTATACAAATAATCAAGCATAAAAAAACAGAGAACATAACTATATATTGTATGTCTCGAAATAAAATAACTATATATTGATTTTTCCCTTGACAAATTGATTTCTATTATTTATATTTTACAAAGAAGAAGTCAGAAGTCAGAAGTCAGAAGTCAGAAGTCAGAAGTCAGTAAGCAGAAAACATAATAGAAAAATAATTGAATTAATGTTTTTCTGTTTTCTTCCTTCTTCCTATTTCCTTCTTCGTTCTTCCTTCTGGCTTCTGTTTTAAGAATTTATTTATAACCTAAAAATTACTGTAACTACCCGAGGTTTCTATGCCAGGAAAAAACGAATTCAATCCAAAGAATAGGAAGAACATTTCAAAAAAATTTGACGATATTTCGTTAAAGCTTGAAATTTATCCTGAAAAGGATAACGGAGAAGATGAGTGGAATTTTGGAGATATCCCATCTGAAAAGGTGCAAATTTATGGTAATTCTTTGATAGTGCTGCAAAAAAGGTATTTTAAAAAGAATGCAAGTGGTGAAATAATTGAAACGCCTGAGGAGATGTTCTGGAGGGTTGCAAAAAATATTGCACAGGTGGATAAAATATATGATTCTGATGCCGACCTACCAAAAACAGCGGATAAGTTTTATTCAATGATGGCAAAACTTGAATTTGTTCCAAATTCTCCGACCATGATGAATGCAGGAAGAGAACTTCAACAACTTTCAGCCTGCTTTGTTCTGCCAATTGAAGACTCTATGGAAAGCATATTCGAAGCTATTAAAAACACGGCATTAATACATAAAAGCGGAGGAGGAACCGGTTTTTCCTTCTCAAAAATCCGCCCAAAAAGCGATAGAGTTCTTTCAACCAAAGGGATATCCAGCGGGCCAATCTCATTTATGACTGTTTTTAATGCAGCTACTGAAACTGTAAAGCAGGGAGGTACAAGACGCGGTGCTAACATGGCAATCCTGAGGATTGATCACCCGGATATAATTGAATTCATAACATGTAAATCCAAAGAAGGACAATTGTCTAATTTTAATATATCCGTAGCCTTAACCGAAAAATTTATGCAAAAAGTAAATAACGATGAAGATTTTGAATTAATAAATCCGAGAAACAATTTAGTTATTCAAAAATTAAAGGCGAGAAAAATATTTAAGTTGATTGTTAATCTTTCATGGAAGAATGGAGAACCGGGAATAATATTTATAGACCGAATAAATAAGAAAAATCCGACACCAAATATTGGGGAGATAGAAAGTACTAATCCCTGTGGTGAACAGCCGCTGCTTCCTTATGAATCCTGTAACTTAGGTTCAATAAATCTTGCAGTGATGGTAAAAGAAAATAATGACAGCACAGAAATAGATTATGAACGCCTCAGTGGAATTGTTGAGAAAAGTGTTCATTTTCTCGATAATGTTATCGATGCCAATAAATATTCCCTTAAAAAGATTGGTAAAAATACAAAAGCCAATCGTAAAATCGGGCTTGGTATTATGGGCTGGGCTGATATGTTGATTCAATTGGGCATACCATATAATTCAGATGAAGCACTTGAAAAAGCAGAAGAGGTTATGAGATTCATCGATGAAGAATCCAAGAAAGTTTCAGTATTATTGGCACAAAAAAGGGGAGTTTTCCAAAACTTCAAGCACAGCATATACGATATTCCCGGAGGTTTGCAGCTTAGAAATGCAACCACAACAACAATTGCACCAACCGGAACAATCAGCATGATAGCGGACTGCTCAAGCGGAATCGAGCCCCTGTTCGCTGTTTCATTTGTTAAAGAAAACATTCTCGATAATAATTCATTAGTTATAACTAACAAATATTTTGAAAAGATTGCCAAGGAAAGAGAATTTTATTCTGAAAAATTGATGAAGAAGATTGCTAAAATCGGTTCTATTCAGGACATAAATGAAATCCCTGAGGATGTTAGAAAGATATTTGTTACATCGCATGATATATCACCTGAATGGCATATCAAGATGCAGGCAGCATTTCAGAAATATACCGACAATGCGGTCTCGAAAACTGTAAACTTTCCTAATACGGCAACATCAAAAGATATTGAGGATGTTTATTGGCTTGCGTATAAATTAGGCTGCAAAGGCGTTACAGTTTACCGGGACGGCAGCAGGACAAAACAAGTTCTCTCAACAAAAAAAGATAAAAAACAAACTTTTGATACAATTGAACCGAGAAAAAGGCCTGCAACTACATCGGGTACTACTCAAAAAATTATTACCGGCGATGGTGTCCTGTATTTGACAATAAATTCTGATGATATTGGTCTGTGTGAAGTTTTTACAAATATCGGCAAGCACGGCAGCGAGGTGGCTGCATGGTCAGAAGCTGTAGGAAGGCTTATATCACTTTGCTTAAGAGCGGGTGTATCATTAAAATCGCTTGTCGAACAGTTAAGGGGCATAACATCGAGACCAATCTGGCACAATGGCGAACAAATTCTTTCTGTCCCCGATGCAATCGGCAAAGCCCTTTCAAAATATTTGGATGTTAATAATAGTGATAAGTTATCAGACACCGATGTTGAAGAAAAGCCGGCGATTCAAAACGAAAAACCTGTCCACTACGCTACCTGTCCCGATTGCGGTGGGCCCGTCGAACACGAGTCAGGATGCATACTTTGCAGAATCTGCGGTTTCTCAAGGTGCAGCTAATATAGAAAGTACGAAGTACGAATGACGAATTTATTTGTTCGTAGTTCGTAGTTCAAAATAAGTTACTCTTCTAATTTAATAATATTTACTTCTCCTAACGTATCAAGAGGCTTATCGAATCCTTTATCATTGCCGACAACAAGAATTATAAAATTATCAGGGTGGAGATATTTTTGTGCAGCTTTTTGAACATCTTTTTTATTAACCTTTGCCATATTGTCCCTAAATTTTTTTATATAGTCTTCAGGATAACCGTTATATTCAAGATTCATCCTTTGATTCACAATTTGTCCTGAAGACTGAAAATTAAATACAAACGAATTTAAATAAGAATTCTTTGCATTATTTAATTCCTCATCACTCACCGGCTTTTCACGAATTTCATGAACCGATTTTTTTAACAACTCAACAGCCTTAAAAGTCGATTCAAGTTTTGTCTGTATCACTGCCCTAAAAGTTCCGGTATATGAAGGAACAACAAATGAACTTCCAACAGAATATGCGAGTCCTTCTTCGGTTCTTAACCTGAAGAATAACCTCTGAAAACTGAGTATTTGATTCATTATTACAATAGAAAAATAGTCGGGATTATGACGTTTTATTCCCAGATGACCTAATGCAATGTTTGATTGGTTAATGTCTTTAAAAATATAATTGACAGAGCTTTTTACTCTATCTTCTATATCCGGAATATTCTGAAAATCTATGTTCTTCTTTTCCCATCCGTTAAAGACTTTATTTAGCTTGCCGATTAAACTTTCAGAATCAAAGTCACCGGCAAATCCCATTATAACATTATTAGGATGAAAATATTTACTGTGAAATTTTATTAAATCTTCTCTTTTAATTGAATTAATGGTTTCTATAGTGCTCACTCTTGCATAGGGTGAATCACTTCCATATACTAAAAAGTTGAACTCGCGATTCAGAATAGAAGAGGGCTCATCGTTTCTTCTTCTAATCTGTTCAAGGATTTGCATTTTTGCAAGGTCAATCTTACCTTTGTCGAATACAGGATACATTAAAACGTCAGCAAATATCTGAAGACCTTTGTCAATATCCCTTTTTAATACAGACAATGATGCTGAACCGGAATTCTTTCCAATACTTGTTTCAACACTTCCTGAAATAAATTCAAGCTCCTCATCAATCTCATCTCCGGTATTAGATTTTGTCCCTCCTGTTCTCATAACGATACCGGTTAATTCTGCAAGTCCAATTTGTTCCGACGGCTCGTAAATACTGCCTGTTCTTATTAATGCATAACCTTCTATCAAAGGAAGTTCATTATCCTCAAGCAAATAAAGTATTATTCCATTTTTTAATTCGACTCTTTCCACATCAGGTATGTTATACTTCAATTCTTCAAACTTTAACTCCGAAGGATGCTTTTGTGAAAATGAAGGGTAATAATTTATAAACAAAAACAATATTCCTAAAAATAAAAACCTTATTTTCATCATTAGTCCTGACATTTTTTATTTAATATCAAAAATATTTGTTTGTGATTTTTATTTAATTTTTTTCACTGCTGAGACGCAAAATTCAGCCAATAGGCAATAGTGAATAGCCAATAAGAAGTACGAATAATTTTTGCCTATCGGCTGTTGCCTCAATGTCCCTTTGTGCCTCTGTGCCTATATGTTTCACTTTCTTTCAGTGGAAGCAGGTTTCATTTCTAAGTAAGCCACAACTTTATTTTCATCGACGAAATATTTTTTAGCAACTCTCATAATATCCTCAGGAGAGACCTTTTTAAAAATTTCCATCTGTCTTAATATATATTTCCAATCTCCTGCAATCACTTCTAAATATGCAAGCATAAAAGCCAATCCCTCATTTGAATCGAGTCTCCTGATGAAATTCGCATCAATCCAATTTCGAATTTTCATAAGTTCTCTTTCACTAACCGGTTGAGTTTTTAATATCTCAATCTGCTCATAAATTCCTTTTTCAACATCCTTATTAGTATGAGGATGTCTTGGAACAGCATAAAAAACAAACAGGTTATCGTATCTTGCACCCGGAAGTCCCTGCATAGTATTGACCCCCAGGACTATTTTTTTCTCCTTCACTAAAGAAGAATAGAGCCGTGATGTTCTGCCCTCTGAAAGAATTGAATTTATAACGTCAAAAACATAATCATCATATTCAGGCAGTGTAGGTTTATGATAACCAATCATAATTTGAGGTTGAGAATTAAAATAAACAGTTATTTCTCTTGGTCCCAACTGTTTCGGCTCAATTGTTTTCAAGGGTAATGCTTTCCCTCGATTAGGAATACTTCCAAAGTATTTTTTCAGAAGACTTTTTGTTTTTTCTATATCTAAATCCCCAACCAGCACACCGACACAATTGGTAGGAGAATAATACTTTTGATGAAAATTTTCCGCTTCTTCACAGGTAGTGGTATTAATATCGGACATCCATCCTACAACTGGATTTCCATAAGGATGAGCAATGAATGCCGCTGCCAGAAATTCTTCATAGAGTTTTCCAAACGGTCGATTCTCAGTAGATAGTCTCCTTTCCTCCTTAACGACATCCCTTTCAACATAAAACTCTCTAAAAACAGGTTTTCTGATTCGTTCCGACTCCATCAGCATCCAGAGTTCTAATTTATTCGACGGCAGGCTGACATGATACATAGTAAAATCGTTCCCTGTACCGGCATTCATTCCAACTCCGCCGTTGGATTCGTATAAATTAAAAAATTCATTATTTTTCACAAACTGCTTGTGCATTACCTGTAACTTTTTTAACCGGGTTTCTAATTCCTTTATTTTTGTAGAATCCGACATTCTGTCTTTTGCAGTTTCTAAAGAAAGTTCGGAGCCAACAGCATTTATTTTTTTTATGATATGTTTTTCCTTTTCATAATCTTCCGTTCCAATATTATCAGTTCCTTTAAACGCCATATGTTCAATCAGATGAGCGAGTCCTGTATTACCTGCATTTTCATCAACTCCCCCGACCTTAAACATTAGATACCCTGTAAATACAGGTGCATTTTGTCTTTTCATTAATAAAAATTTCATCCCATTATCCAGTCTGTATTCAACTACTTTATCTTCAATATTTTGGGAATAAATGCTGTTTTGAAACAGAAAGCATAAAATAAGTAAATTCCTGATATATTGGAACTTTATCATGCTTTAAACCTCCAATTAATTTTTGAAAATAAGTTCGTCCTATAATATTATCATTTTTGCGGACACAAGGATGGACTTAGCTCCGAAAGGTGTATTAATTCCGCTTAATAGAGATAAATGAATTTAAGTAATAAAAAAAAGAGCCATTCTACGGCTCTTTAAAAAATTAAATTTTTTACTGTTTAAAGTATATATCTGCTTAAGTCTTCATCAGAAACTATATCTTTTAAAGTATTTTTAACAAATTCAGCAGTGATTGCAATCTTTTTATCGGGTATATCCGGAGCTTTAAAGAGAATATCATCTAGTAAATATGTCATAATTGTATGCAGCCTTCTTGCGCCGATATTTTCGCTTCTCATATTCACTTCAAAGGCAATTCTTGCAATCTCTCTTATTGAACTCCCACTAAACTTTATATCGATTCCCTCTGTTTTTAATAAAGCAATATACTGTTTAACAAGAGCGTTTTCCGGTTCGGTCAGTATTTTGATAAAATCATCGGTTGTAAGGCTGTTTAGTTCAACCCTGATAGGAAATCTTCCCTGCAGTTCAGGAATTAGGTCGGAAGGTTTTGACATGTGAAAAGCCCCTGATGCAATAAAAAGAATGTGGTCGGATTTAGTCATCCCGTATTTTGTGAGAACACTTGAACCCTCGACAATTGGCAGCATGTCTCTTTGCACACCTTCTCTGGATACATCGATGCCGCTTTTAGAAGAGCGTTCACCCGCAATTTTATCTATCTCATCCAAAAAAACTATACCGGAATTTTCAACTCTTCTGATTGCTTCTGAAACAACCTCGTCCATATCAATTAATTTATGAGCTTCCTCTTGAATCAGGATTCTCCTTGCTTCAGTCACTGTAACTTTTCTTTTCTTCATCTTTTTAGGAAGCATTTCTCCAAAAATCTCCTGAATATTAAGCCCCATCTCTTCGATACCAATTGGTGAAAAAACCTGCATCATCGGAAAAGAATCTCCGGAAGTACTAAGTTCAACCAGCCTGTTCTCCATTTTTTTTTCTTCAAGACTTTTTTTCAACTTTTCTCTAGTCCTTGTTCTTTTCTCTTCCACTTCTTTGTTAATTGATGAGCTTTCTATATTCTGATTTTTAAGTTTAATCGGGGGAAGTAAAAGGTCAAGAAGCTTTTCTTCTGCAAGTTCTTCAGCTTTTTCTTTTATTTCATCGGTTTTCTCAGCTTTTACCATAGAAACTGATAAATCTACAAGGTCTCTGATAATCGATTCTACATCTCTTCCCACATACCCAACTTCAGTAAATTTTGAAGCTTCAACCTTAATAAACGGTGCCTGAGCGAGTTTTGCCAGTCTTCTTGCAATTTCTGTTTTTCCAACCCCGGTAGGTCCAATCATTATAATATTGTTAGGCATTATTTCTTCTTTTAATTTATCTTTTACCTGTTGCCGTCTCCATCTGTTTCGTAAAGCAATAGCTACGGACTTTTTTGCTTTATCCTGACCAATAATATATTTATCCAGTTCCTTTACAATCTCTATCGGTTTAAGTTCTTTCATTTCTTCCTCCGTCTCTTCTCGGAATTATTTTCTAAAACCTCTATTGAAAAATTATCATTTGTATATACACAAATTGAAGAAGAAATTTTCAAAGCCTCTTCCACAATCTCCCTTGCAGGTAAATTAGAATATTTCATTAAAGCACGCGCGGCTGCCAGAGCATAATTTCCTCCCGAGCCAATCGAGACAATGCCATCGTCAGGTTCAATAACATCACCCATTCCTGAAATTAACAGAGAACTATCATTGTTTACCACAGCCAGCATAGCTTCGAGCTTTCTTAAATATTTATCACTCCTCCAATCTTTTGCAAGCTCAACAGCCGAACGATAGAAATTCCCACTGAACTTTTCGAGTTTCTTTTCAAACTTCTCAAATAATGTAAACGCATCCGCTGTCGAACCGGCGAATCCGGCAAGTATAGTATCATTATACATTTTTCTAACTTTTTTTGAATTTTGCTTCAAAATAGTGTCGCTAAATGTAACCTGTCCATCGCCGCCAAGTGCAGCATCTCCATCTTTATGAAGACCCAGTATCGTAGTTGATTTTACCAATCTTGATTTCTTCATTTTTTCTTTCTTATAAAAAAAATTAAATTAACTAAACAGGAATTTAGAAGTCAGAATAAAGGAGTCAGAAGCCAGAATGAAAAATCAGCTAAATAGTTGTTGGTGGTTAAATAACTGAATAATTCTCTCGAGGCATATTATTCTTCCATTCTGACTCCTGAATTCTGACTTCTGGCTTCTGGCTTCTGAATTCTGGCTTCTGAATTCGTTATTTTAATTTATCAAGCAGCCTGAAAAATTCAGAATCAGTTGAAATAACAAGGGTTGTATTATTATTTAAGGTTTTAGTATATGCCTCAAGAGTTCTTACAAGACGGAAAAAAGTGGGGTCTTTTTGAAATGCATCAGCATATATCTTTAATGCCTGAGCATCTCCCTCACCTCTGTTTGTTTCATCAATTTTGTAAGCATCGGCAAGGATAATTACTTTTTCCTTATCAGTCTGCGCCCTGATTTTTAAAGCCTCTTCCTCTCCTTCAGAACGGTACCGGTTAGCTTCTCTGAGTCTTTCGGCACGCATTCTATCAAAAACTGCTTTTTCGTTCTCTTCGGGAAGGTCAGCCCTTTTTATCCGAACATCTATTATGCTTATACCATATTCCTGTGCCATTTCATTACACCTCTCGGTAACCTCTTGCATAATTGTATCTCTTCTTACAGAAACAATTTCATTCAAATCGTATCTGCCCAATTCAACCCTTAATTCCGAATATACGATATCATCAAGTCTTCTTTGTGCACCATTTTCGTCTCTGACTGTCTGCATAAACTTTAAAGGATCCGTAATTCTCCAGCGCGCGTAATTATCAAGGAAAAGATTTTTTTTATCTTTTGTAATAATCTCGGTCGGGGCTGAATCATACTCAATTATTCTATCTTCAAAATATCTCACCGTTTGTAAAAATGGAGTCTTTATATTTAATCCGGGTTCCCTGATAACTCTCACTACCTTACCAAACTGTAAAACTATTGCCTGTCTTGTTTCATCAACCGCAAATAAAGAAAATTTTAATAATATAATAATAGCCAGTATTATTAAAACTAAAATAATTTTTTTATTCATCTTTACCTTCTTTCTTTAATAAATCATCACCTAATTGAAGAATATTCAATAATCCGCTTTTTGAATCAGATTTTATAATGTATTTTTTAATATTGGGTAATATTTTTTCCATTGTTTCGATATAGAGTCTCTGTTCAGTTATAGACTTTGCGTTCTGGTATTCATTCAAAATCAGCAAAAACTTTTCCGCATCTCCTCGAGATTTTGTAATACGTTCTTCCATATAAGCTTCCGACCTTCTGATATTTTGTTCAGCCTCCCCCCTTGCTTTCGGAATAATATCATTTCTATAAGCTTCAGCCTGGCGTGTGAGCCGGGACTTATCTTCTTTTGCACTGGCAACATCCCTAAAGGCATCGGCTACTTCCTCAGGAGGATGCACATCCTGAAGCTGAACAGCAATAACCTGTATTCCGCTATTATATATATCCAAAACACTCTGGCTGAGTATCTTTATTTTTTCCTGTATTTCATACTTCCCGGTAGTAAGAACTTCGTCTATATTGTTTCTCCCAATCGTACTCCTGATTGCTGCCTCGGCTACATCCCTCACAGTTTCTTCAGGGTCTCTTATATTGAACAAATAACTCGGAGCATCGCTTATCCTATACTGCATAATTACCTGGCAATTTACTATATTTTCATCACCTGTAAGCATCATTGCTTCTTTAGGAATAACAGCATATCTTGCAGGAGGACCGGGGTCAACAGTTCTAAATCCTATTTCTACTCTTTTTATTTCAGTGATTTTCGGTTTGTCCAAAACTTCAATCGGATAAGGTAATTTAAATCCCAGCCCAGGTGAATTCACCCTTACAAACTTGCCAAATCTACGAACAACCCCCTGTTCATCAGGATTAATCTGATAAATCATACTGAATAGAAACCACAATAATATTACTCCGCCAATTAAATATTTGACCATTGGCGTTTTTAATTTTGAGAAATCAATCTTCGGTAGTTGAATATCGCTACCGCCAAAGCTTCTTCCTTTCTCTTCAAACATCATAATTTCACCTCTTTTTTTTATACAGATTTTTACCAATTTTATTTATTTCACTTAAATTTTCCTTCGCAGTCTTGCAACCGGAATCATCATTTGCTCACGGTATTTGGCAGCAGTTCTTCTTGCAATTGGAATCCCCTCTTCAGATAAAATTGCCACAAGTTTATCATCAGCTAACGGATTTGCAGAATCCTCATTTTTAATTATCTCCCTCACCCTATCTTTTATGCTTAATGTAGAAACCTGTTCACCATCAGCAGTTGTCATCTTCTCACTGAAAAAATATTTAAGTTCAAAAACACCATAATCTGTCTGAACATATTTTCCATTCGTAACTCTGCTAATTGTAGAAATATCCATTTCTATTGCATCTGCAACATCTTTCAGAATTAGCGGTTTAACAAATCCCTTTCCCTTTTCAAAAAATTCTATCTGTCTTTTAACAATCTCATTCATAACCCTCAGGATTGTAATTTTTCTCTGCTGAATAGAATTAATTAACCATCTTGCCGACTCGATTTTTTGCTTAATATACTGTTTTGTCGATGCGGGAACGTTCTTTTTGTCAAAAAGCATTTTTTTATATGCATTATTTATTCTGAGACGAGGGGCATTCCAATCATCGAGACTCACAATAAATTCATCTCCTACTTTCTCAACTATCAAATCCGGAATGACATAGTTTTCGTTTTGTTTTATATATCCTTCACCCGGCTTAGGATTTATTTTACTTATAATCTTAATGGCACCTTTTATTTCTTCAAGGGAAATATTCAAGTGCTTCATAATTTTCTCGTATCTTTTATTTTTAAAATCGTTGAAATGCTTTTCTATAATTCTTATAGGCAAACTGTTTTTTTCTTTATCTTCTGTTAGTTGAATAAGGATGCATTCCTTCAGGTCTCTGGCAGCAATTCCTAACGGGTCAAAGGTCTGAATTAGCTTCAGAATCTTTAGAACCCGTTCGACTAAAGTATTAAAGTTTTCTGCAATAGATTCTATCGAATATTTAAGATACCCATCTTCATCGATATTCCAAATAATATTTTCACCAATCAAATGGTCTTCTTCTGAAAGCTTAAGTAAGTCAAGTTGAGAAATCAGATGTTCAGAAAGTGAAACAGGAGCAGGGTCGGGCCAGACAATTTCTTCCTGTCCATAATCTTTCGGCAAATATTCATAACTTGATTCGTCGTTGACAAGCTCTTCCCAATCAATCTGCTCTTCATCATCCTCTTTTTCTTCACTTTCATTATTTTCTAAATTATCTTCATTTGATTCTGCTTGTTCCGTTTCAGTTTCCATTTCTTCTTCTAAGAGCGGATTCAATTCAAGCTCCGCTTTGATTTTCTGTTCAAGAGCCATGACAGGCAGTTGAAGAAGTGTAGAAAAGAGAACCTGCTGCGGAGAAAGTTTTTGCTGTAATAGTAATTTCTGTTGTAGGTACATTATATTTCTACCTGTTCAATTTAAATTTTTCCCCTAAATATAATTTTTTTGTTTCATCATCGTTTGCTAAAAAATCAGAGCTCCCTGATTTTAAAACAACACCATCATATAATAAATATGCTCTGTCAGTGATTGAAAGCGTTTCATGGACATTGTGGTCTGTAATTAATATTCCAATATTTCTAAGTTTTAAATCTTTTATGATATTTTGTATATCCTCCACTGCAATAGGGTCAATCCCTGCAAACGGCTCATCCAACAAAATATAATTCGGCTGCATAACAAGAGCTCTGGCAATTTCCACCCTTCTTCTTTCACCACCGGAAAGCAAATAAGCTTTTCTATTTGCAATATGACTTATTCCAAAATCTTCCATAAGCTGTTTAAGTCTGCTGACTTTTTCTTTTTTCGTAATTTTCAGAGTCTCAAGTATTGCCATAATATTCTTACTAACTGTAAGCTTTCTGAATATTGACGGTTCCTGCGCCAGATATCCCAGTCCAAGCCTCGCTCTTTTGTACATAGGCATTTTAGTTATATCAACATTATTAAGTCGAACATTCCCATTATCCGGTCTTATCATACCGGTTATCATGTAAAATGTAGTCGTCTTTCCTGCTCCGTTAGGACCTAAAAGTCCAACAATCTCACCTTCATTAACATTTACAGTTACATTGTTTACCACCTGTATCTTATTATATATCTTAATCAGTCTTTCTGCTATCAGACTTTTCATTAATTATCACTCTCAAGTTCTTTAACAAGATGTGCCGGATAAAAAATTCCTTCGCTGTCCCCTTCAACTATGACCTTTTTTATTTCTCCATCAGAAAAATAAAGTGTAATTCTCTCACCACTTACTTTATTTGCTCCTTCTGTAACTCCATCTTCAATCAAATAATAACGACTTTCAGCATTTCTTTCAGCAATCATCTTTTCAATCTTGTTTTCTATAAGGTATATGTAAATATTTTTCCCTTTCAGCTCATTATTATAATCATTCGATATTTCCGTATCCATTGTTGCCACAGCATCTTCATTTACATCGATCCTATAAATATTTTTATCTCTGAGAAAAAGCTGTATTTCTTTACCTTCAATATTATTATTTTCCTGCAATATTACCGGATTCTCTTTCAGGAAAATCTTTCCATCTTCGTTTTCCTTAACGTATTCTGCAATATTACATCTGGCTTTAAGATTATCTTTTAAAATCACTACATTCCCTTTTACAGTGACCTTAGATTCTTTTATAAAGAATTCAAGCTTTTCACCGGTAATAGTTGTATTATTTTCATTAAAAATAATTTTAGGATTGTCAAAAACTTCCGATAAATTTTCTTTGCTGAAATATTTTCCGCCTCCACCTGTAATAGTAATATTTTCTTCCGTATTATTAATTATTAAATTATCATAGGCAGCAAAAATTTCACTTTCCTCAAAATATTCAGCTTTATCGCAAGTAAGTACCTGCACACTGTCAATATATTTTACATTTCCTTCACAATAAGATTTCTTTTCATCTCTGAAATATATTCCTTTATCGGCAGTAAGAATATTACCCTTTTTAATTAACTTTATTCCCTCATCGAAATAAAAAATTTTTTCCTTATTATCATATATTACTTTTTTTGAAATAAGCTCTTTTTCATTATCTTTAAATCTGACGTTTCCTTCAAATATGAATTTATCTTCTTCCTGAAAGAATGATCCGAAGTCGCTTTTTAATGTATAATTTCCCTGATAAAAAAGAACATTCCCAATTAACTTTCTCACTGTTTTGTCATCAACAATATCACTCGAAAGCACATCTGCGCTGTACTTCAGAACATCATCAGACTGACCATAGGCTTTACTATTAATTCCTTTTATAAAAGCATATCCTTCAAAAAGAATAACACTCACTAATAGAATATATAAATTTAAACTAAAAGCCCTCATACAAACCTTTAAAATACAATTTTTCTATCGAACGTACCCACCGGTTTAATAATTTTCCATTTTTTCATATTTTGGTCCGATTCAAAACCATAACCGCGAATTGTATCGCCTTCCGAATAAATGGTAACAAATTTATTTGTATAAATTTTACTATCAGATTTATCCCAGATTAACTCCTCAGATAAAAGAATAATTCCACTGTCGGAAACTGCTTTTACATTCTTCCTGGCTGTCATAAAACCGCCATTTTCTTCAACAAATCCGCTGTCAGAAGTTATTTTCAATGTATGGTTGCCTTCCTTATTAAAAAAATCAACAATAACAGTTTGGTCAAGTTCATATATCTTTTTTGAATTAAATTTTACCATATGTCCAGCTTTAACCTTTGACTGTGAAATTCCTTCACTTGTTAAAATAAAATTAAAATCCCAGGTCTCCTGGTCGGGAATTTCCCTTCCTGTTGTTTTTTCAGAATAATCTTCAACGGAACATCTAAAACAATTTAAAAGCAAAAGTATAACAGCATAGACTATACAATAATTTTTAATCATATCGATTTAAGTACAAATAGCTATTAGCTTTTGGCTGGTAGCTATTTGCCAAAAAAAAAGGCAAACAGCTATTCGCTATTCTTTATTGCTTATTCTCATTCATAAATCATATATTATAAATCGTAAATCGTAAATATCTAAGATAATCCTGTTTCTAAAACATCATGAAGATGAATCATTCCAACTATCAGCAATTTTTCATCAACAACAACTAATTGCA
>SDBU01003263.1_pt1 | contig 20730 bp, 19 predicted proteins | sample 2277071 | NCBI WGS metagenome assembly SDBU01 (sample SAMN10397929, study PRJNA504765) | marine sediment metagenome | isolation source: marine sediment core GS08_GC12, 126 cmbsf | place: Arctic Ocean: Gakkel Ridge, Loki's castle | collected 2008
TGGGTGCGCTGGGCCCGCTCCACGCAGCCGTTGAGCTTGGGGGAGCGAGGTGGGAGTACGAATTCCGTCTCAAAGGCAGCCTCCGGTAGAACGTCTGCCAGCTGATTCCGAAATAGAGGCACGTAAGGGCAGCGTTCTGCCCACGGGCCCAGTAGTGGTCAAACCACTTCAATCGGTGCCTGGGCATCCTGGAGAGCTCCGGAAGCCTGGCCAGGCGCGTGGCCCCCGGAACCCTTGCTGAAATAATACGCATGGGAACACTCTACCACTGTCCCCCAGCATTATGAATGAACGAGTACACATTGCCCAAGAAAAGACCATTGCTAGAAGCGGGCATTACAGTCAGTATTGTGAATGAAAGAGAGCGCCATCACAAACTGTTGACGCGGGCGTGCCGAAACACTAAAATTGCCACATCCTTATATTCTTGAATATGTCCATAGATACTTGCAATATAGAGCGCAAGGCCTTCCTGTAATATAGGAAGAACCGAGCTGAACGGCTAGATTGCAGAGCTCCCTTGGGCTTATGAGAACCTCTGTCATATCGGTTGAGGAGAACAATGCAGATTCCAGAAGTAGTTATTCTTCGATTGCCTGTGTATCTACGCGCATTGAGGGCGATCGATCGAGATGGTGGCGAGGTAATTAGTTCCCGCGGATTAGGAGAGTATCTTCAAATCACCCCTGCGCAAATCCGCAAAGACTTGAGCTACTTTGGGAGATTTGGCAGGCAGGGCACCGGCTACAATGTGAAGCGTCTCTTGAACGAGTTAAGGCAGATCCTGGGGCTGGACCGAGAGTGGACCGCCTGCTTGATAGGATTAGGACGGTTGGGCCGAGCCATCGTTGGCTATCCCGGCTTCACGCCAGAGGGCTTTAGGATAGTCGCAATCTTCGACGTGAATCCAAAACTGGTGGGGAAGGGGCTGAGGAAGAACCTGAAGGTTCAACCGATGTCTGAGCTGTGTGGAACCATCCTGGAACATCAAATAGATATTGGAATCGTGGCGGTACCGGCCGCTCAGGCTCAAGGGGTTATCAGCCAACTGATAGCGTGTGGAGTAAAGGCCATCCTGAACTACGCCCCCATAGCTCCACAGGTCCCCGAAGGCGTGAAGGTGCGCAATATCGATCCTGTGCTGTCCCTCCAGTCCATGACCTACCACTTGCGCATCCTACGGGAGGGTAAACAGACGGCAGTCGCTAGAGGGAACTGGACCACGCCTTTGCGTGGTAGACGCTAAGGGACGCGAACCTATTCTGGAGGCGGCTAGGCTCCTGGTCCCTGAGGCCTACGCCTTCTCTGGGCCACCTTTATGCGGGCTTGCGAGCGGCGAAGGGCAGCCAGGGCGCGCTCCAAGTCAACATCCAAGCTTCGGGCCGCCACTCCCTCCTGGGCTTTCGTCTGGGCTTGTTGGGCCCTCTCCAGGTCTATCTCTTCGGCGCGTTCCGCGGTGTCAGCCAGGATAATCACCTTGTTGCCCAGGACTTCCAGGAAGCCTCCGCTGACGGCTATGTACGACTCTTGCCCGTCCTTGACAACCCGCAGTTCCCCGGGCTGAAGAACCGTGAGAAGGGAAGCGTGGTGGGGCAATATTCCCAGTTCGCCGTCTATGCCTGGGGCCACAACGAGGCTGACGTCCTCGGAGTAGACGACGCGTTCGGCGGTCAAGATTTCAAGACGCATCGTTGCCATTTTTCCGTTCCTATGAAATATCTTCTAGGCCAGATCCCCGGCCTTGTCTTCAAACTCCCTTAGTCCCTATGGAGGAGCGCCTCACCACCTTTTGTAGGGTGGGTACCGGGTGTGCCAAGCAGGGTTGTCCTTTAAGCTCTATAAGGCCTCGGCTTGTATCTTTTCGGCGGCCTCTACCGCCTCGTCAATGCTACCGACCATGTAGAAGGCCTGCTCCGGCAGGTCGTCGTGCTTGCCCTCCAGGATCTCCTGGAAGCCCCGCACCGTCTCCTTTATGGGGACGTAGCGCCCCTCGCGGCCCGTGAAGGCCTCGGCCACGAACATGGGCTGGGAGAGAAAGCGCTGGATCTTGCGGGCCCGGGCTACTGTCAGCTTGTCCTCCTCGGATAGCTCCTCGATGCCCAGGATGGCGATAATGTCCTGGAGGTCCTTGTATCGCTGGAGCACCTGCTGGACACCGCGAGCCACTCGGTAGTGTTCTTCGCCTACTATGCGGGGCTCCAGGATTCGTGAGGTGGATGAGAGGGGGTCGACGGCGGGGTACAGCCCCTGCTCGGCTATGGAGCGCTCCAGGGCGATGACGGCGTCCAGGTGTCCGAAGGTGGTGACGATACCAGGGTCGGTATAGTCGTCGGCGGGGACGTAGATGGCCTGAAAGGAGGTGATGGAGCCTTTCTTGGTAGAGGTGATCCGCTCCTCCAGGTCTCCCATCTCGGTGGCCAGGGTTGGCTGGTATCCTACGGCCGAGGGCATCCGACCCAGCAGGGCCGACACCTCCATACCGGCCAGGATGTACCTGTAGATGTTGTCTATGAACAGGAGAACGTCCTGTCCCTCCTCGTCCCGGAAGTACTCGGCCATGGTGAGGCCCGTCAGGCCGATGCGGGCCCTGACTCCGGGGGGTTCATTCATCTGCCCGAAGACCAGGACGGTATTCTTGAGTACACCCGACTCCTGCATCTCGTACCACAGGTCGTTGCCCTCACGGGAGCGTTCGCCCACGCCGGCGAAGACGGAGAAGCCCTTGTGTACCGTGGCGATGTTGCGGATCAGCTCCATGATGATGACCGTCTTGCCTACGCCGGCGCCTCCGTAGGCACCGGTCTTGCCTCCCTTGGTGAAGGGGGTCACCAGGTCGATGACCTTGAGGCCCGTCTCCAGGATCTCGGTTGAGGTCTGCTGTTCCTCCAAGGTAGGGGGTGGGCGGTGGATGGGCCATCGCTCCTGTGTCTTCACCTCGCCCAGGTTGTCAAGGGGGTCGCCCAGAACGTTGAAGAGTCGTCCCAGGGTATCACGGCCTACGGGCACGGCTATGGGCTGGCCGGTGTCCTCCACCTCGATACCCCTGGCCAGGCCATCGGTAGGGCCCAGGGCCAGGCAGCGCGCCCAGTTGTTACCGACGTGCTGCTGCACCTCTAGAACCAGTTTGTCGCCGTCTACAGCGGTCTCCAGGGCGTTAAAGAGATGGGGGATCTCGTTAGGGGGGAACTCGACGTCCACCACCGTACCGAGTACCTGAACGACCTTGCCTTTTGCCATGGTTGCCTCCCATCCAGGAACAAGAATCGGGAGAGAGGTACCAGAGACTCACATCGACCGAGTTAACGTCAGCAGTTAGGAGCCGGCCTCTTCTCTGATACTATCTCTATGATCCTATTTATTCTCCTTCATAGTTGGTGTTCCGGCTTTCAGTTGCTCCGTTGTTAGTTGGTTACGCCAGAGGCATCCCCTGGTTTGGTGAGTGGGCATGATGGGTCATTACGCTTCCAGGGCGACGACGCCGCCGACGATGTCCAGCAGCTCCCTGGTGATGGTATCCTGGCGCACCTTGTTCATCTCCAGCGTCAGGTTCTGTATCATCTCGTTGGCGTTTTCGGTAGCGTTGCGCATGGCCACCATGCGCGCCGACTGCTCACTGGCGATGGACTCCAACACGGCGTGGTAGACCTGCATCTCCACGAACCGTGGAAGTAGGGCTTCAAGGACCGGGCGGGGCTCCGGCTCATAGATGTAGCCCACTGCCTCTTCAGGCCGCAGTTCCGCCGGCTCTACGGGGAGGAGTTGCTGTACAATGGGCCGCTGCATTGTGGTTGTGCCAAACTGGGCGTATGCCAGGAACACCTGGTCTATCAGGCCCTCCTCATAGTCTTTCATAACCAGGTGAGAGATTGGCGTAACATCGATAAGGGAGGGCCGGTCGCCCAGGTCGGTGAAGACGGCTCGTACGCTGCGGCCGTAACGCACCATGAAGTCCCGACCCTTCCTGCCTATCGTGATTAGGTTCGCCGGCACCTGGCGCTCCAGGATGTACTGCAACGTACGGCGGTTGATGTTGGAGACGAGGCCACCGCAGAGCCCCCGGTCTGGGGTTATATGCACTATCTCGATGTTCTTGACCTCTCGCCTTTGAAGGAGGGGGTGCAGGGCTTCCTCTTGCTGAGGCTGGGCAGCCAGGTGGGCCAGGAGGTCCTGTATCCTCTCGGCGTAGGGGCGCCCGGACAGGACCAGTTGCTGAGCCCGCCGCATCTTGGAGGCGGCGATCATCTCCATGGCCCTGGTTATCTTGGCCGCGTTCTGGACGGTGCGAATTCGGCGGCGCACCTGTCTAATGTTAGGCATTCATTCACCCTCACCATAGTTATTCAACCCTAACCTTCATAGCGGCTCTCCTGCCTAGTGGAGCCACGTGCCTGTGGCATCTCTCCAGTGCCATATCTCATTTCCTACAAGCTCACCGTCTGTTTGAACTCGCCGATGGCCTTGGTCAGGGCCTCTTCGGTATCGCTGGCCAGCTCGTTGCTTTCGGCGATCTTTTTCAGGACCCCCGGATGGCTGGCTTCCATGTACCTATGGAAGTCGTGTTCCCACTGGCTGACGCGGTTGATGGGTACGTCGCCCAGGTGGCCGTTGATGACGGCGTACAAGATGGTGACCTGCTTCTCCAGGGCCATGGGTGCGTACTGGAGCTGTTTAAGCACCTCGCTGATACGCTGGCCTAGCTCTAGCTGGGTCCTGGTGGCGCGGTCCAGATCGGCGGTGCCAAACTGGGCAAAGGTGACCAGCTCCCGGAACTGGGCCAGATCCAGGCGTAGGCGTCCAGCAACTCGCCTCATGGCGCGTGTCTGGGCTGCGCCTCCCACTCGGGATACCGAGAGGCCCACGTTCACTGCGGGGCGGGTGCCAGCATTGAACAGGTCGGTCTCCAGATATATCTGGCCGTCGGTTATAGATATTACGTTGGTAGGTATATAGGCCGAGACGTCGTTGGCCTGGGTCTCGATGATGGGGAGGGCAGTCAGGGAGCCGCCGCCGAACTCCGGCGCCAGCTTGGCAGCCCGCTCCAGGAGCCGGCTGTGCAGGTAGAAAACGTCGCCCGGGTAGGCTTCTCTGCCCGGTGGGCGGCGTAGCAGCAATGACATCTGGCGGTATGCCCAGGCGTGCTTTGTCAGGTCGTCGTAGACGACCAGGGCGTCCTTGCCCTGGGCCATGAACTCCTCTCCGATGGCGCAGCCCGAATAGGGAGCAAGAAACTGGAGGGCGGCAGGGTCTGCGGCGTTGGCGGCCACCACGATGGTGTGCTCCATGGCCCCATGCTCTTCCAGGGTGGCTACTACCTGGGCCACCTTGGAGGCCTTCTGGCCTATGGCTACATAGATGCAGAGGAGGTCTCCGCCCTTCTGGTTGATGATGGTATCCAGGGCTATGGCGGTCTTTCCAGTGGAGCGGTCGCCGATGATAAGCTCTCTCTGGCCCCGGCCGATGGGAATCATGCTGTCGATGGCCTTGATCCCCGTCTGGACGGCCGTATCCACAGACTTTCTGGTCACCACGTTGGGGGCTACGATCTCTACAGGCCTCATCGCATCGGTCCTTAGAGGCCCTTTGCCGTCCAGTGGCTGTCCCAGGGGGGCAACGACCCGGCCAATAAGGCCTTCTCCCACAGGTACCTGGGCGATACGACCCGTACTCCTGACCTCGTCCCCTTCCTTCACCCCTTTGTCGTCTCCCAGGATAGCGGCACCCACGCTGTCCTCTTCCAGGTTTAGTGCCATACCAGTTATCCCGCCAGGAAACTCCAGCAGCTCGGAGGACTTTACACCGGATAGGCCGTGGATACGAGCGATGCCATCTCCCACCTCCACTACCACCCCAACGTTCACCATGGTAACCTGTCCGCCAAACTCCTCGATCTGACGTTTGATGACCGAGGCTATATCCTGCCCTCTAACAGCCATGTTTCATCTCCATGTCATACCCTAAGCGGGATAGTTGTACGGTCCCAGAGGTTAACAGAGCCACGGTCTTCTCACGAGGCCGCATTTATGATGCTCCTGCGCATGTCCTCCAGGCGAGTACGGGTGCTACCATCGATAACGCGGTCTCCTACCCTGGCTATCAGCCCCCCTAGAATGAGAGGTTCCACTCGGCTAGAGAAGATCACCTCTCTGCCCACCAGGCCCTTGAGAAAGTCGGCCACCCTTTGATGGAGGTTGTCGCTCAGTGCCACTGCGGTGACCACCTCTCCCCTCTCAATGCCACGATGAGCGTCCAGGAGCCTGCGGTAGTGGATGAGGATGTCCGGGATGAGCCTGGATGTCCCTCTGGATACAAGGAGGGAAAGAAGATTGCGGACCAGGGGCCTGACACTGTCCATAACCTCCTGGAGGGCCTCAAGCTTGTCCGTGAGGCGGACCTGAGGGGCCTCTAGAAAGACTGCAATATCCTCTTGCCCTAGGGCCTGCTGTAGAACCTCCAGGTCCTCCAGCCAGCCCTCTGGTTCGTTGTGTTCCAGTGCGATTTCAAAGGCCGCTTGGGCGTAGCGTCTCGGCGATGGAGCTCTGGGCATCCCCTCTCCTAATTCCTACCAGCAGTAGATTTCTCTTCAAGGACCTTCTCGATGAGCTCCCGGTGAGCCTTGGCATCGAGGGAACGCTCCACCACCTTCCCGGCGGCGGCAATAGCCAGACCGACGAACTGGCGTCGCAGCTCTTCGATGGCGGCATCCCTCTCCCTCTGGATGTTGGCCTGTGCCTTGTCCCTTTCCCCCTGTATCTCGGTCCTGGCCTTGACCATCTCCTCCTCCCGGAATCTCTCGGCCGCTTTCCTGGCCTCGGCGATGAGGGACTGACCCTCTTCCCTGGCAGCCTGCAGTTGCTTCTGCATATCCTGCTGGGACTGAGCCGCTTCCTCCCGGACCCGTTCCGCCGTTTCCAGGCTCTCCTTTATGCGGGCGGAGCGCTGGTCAAGGAGACGTAACACCGGTTTGTACAGAAGGGCGTAAAGGATACCAAACAGGACAAGGAAGCTAACTATCTGGGTTATCAACCCCGGTAGGTTTATTCCAAGGCCTTCCATGCCTCTCCTTTAGCCGTCACCACTCTGGAGACCAACTCATTGACCCCCGTTGAGAGATGAGGACTATACGAATTTGATCATCACTGCCACTACCAGCGCGTAGATGGCTATGGCCTCGGCGAAGGCGAGACCCAGTATCATGTTCACCTGTATTGGGCCTCTCGCCTCTGGATTGCGGCCCAGGGCCTCCATGGCCTTGCCGGCCAAGAAGCCAATGCCCAGGCCAGGCCCCAGGGCGCCCAGAGCAATGGCGAGAGCCGCTGCAATGTCTCTAAGCTCTATTGGCATCGTTCCTCCTAATTACCGTTATCAATTAGCTTGTTAGCAGCACATAGAGGCCAGCTTTGGCGAAACTGGCCTTTCTACTTTTCCAGTTAATGCTCGCCACTTTCGTGAGGCGTGGTTGCCATCACCGCAAACACAAGGGTAAGCATAGCAAAAATGAACGCTTGAATGAACCCCACGAATAACTCCAAGCCAAGGAAGGGGGCCATACCTATGAGGGGAATGAGGAAACCCATGGCAATGAGAAGGACCTCTCCAGCAAAGATGTTTCCAAATAGACGGAAGGTAAAGCTGACGACGCGGGCGACCTCGGTTATGGACTCCAGTCCCCCGACAAAGACGTCGATGATGCCCAACGGCTTGCCCCTGAGAAGCCGGCCGAGGTTAATGAATCTACCCGCATATCTGAAGAACCCTGAAGCCCTGATCCCCCAGAGCTCTACCATGAACATGGCTATGAGGGCAATGGCCAGGGGCGTGTTGAGGTCGGAGTTAGCGCTGCGCAGGAAGGGCACGAGGATTCCCGCCTTCCTGCCCTTTTCCACCCCATGCTCTTCGTACTCCTCTGCGGTTATACCCTCGCTGCCGAAGGGGATGAGGGCGACACCGCCACCGCTGAACCTTTGGAGCCTGATGTTGTCCAGGTTGGGCTCTCTCCCTTCCTCGTGGGCGGCCTCCCTTTCCTCTTCTATGAGGTGCTCGGCGGTCTCTATGGTACCAATAGTGCCGAAGCCGGGTAGGACGCCCAGCCAGTTGGCGGTGACTATAAAAATGAAGATGGTGATGACCAGGGGAAAGAAGCGTCTACCACGCTCCGGCCCGGCTATGCTCTGCACCAGGCTAAGAAAGGCCTCGATGACCGCCTCTACCAGGTTCTGAAGGCCCCTGGGTACCATGCTCATGCGGCGGGTTGCGAGGAAGGCAACGACCGTCAGCACCACAATAGTGGCCCAGGTAGCGATCATGGTGTTGGTGATGGCGAAGCCCCATATTAGAGGGCCCGTCACCCTCTCGGCCGATAGTTGGATGTGAGCCAGGGGGCTTTTGAGGAAACCACCACCAACGGCGTCTCCCAGGACGCCTCCAACCAGGCCTACAATGAAGAGAATGCCTAAAGCTATTGCTGCAGCAAGTATCTTAGGATGGGAAAGGAGATTTGCCACTAGGTCTCTCTGCCGTTATCGTCGGACTTGTCGGCTAGAACCTCGGATAACATTCTATAAAGACCCCAGAAGGCCAGCGCCAAACCTAAACCGAGGCCAAGTAGTGTGAACAAGAACGAGGTATGAAAGACCCTGTCGTCTAGCCAACGCCCCGCAAGGATACCGCCGACGATACAGAAGGCAACATACCAACCGATACCGACCAGTCTGAGCGCTGCTCCCAGCTTTCCTTTATTCATGGGAAGCGCGAAACTTTGGGTATTTTATCACAAGCGAAAACCCACGGTCAATTATAGAGCTTCCAGAAAAAGGAGGCCCATCTCTAAAGCGGAGCCTCTATTCAGTGCCTTGGTCAACAACCAGGTGATGTCTAACGGAGTTCACCGCTGTTCTTTTCCAGGTCGTCCAAGTCGAGCTGGTCTACGAAGTCCTTGAAAGCGGACAGGCGTTTCAATTCCTCTTCGCTGACCTCTTTCCTCTTACCCGATTCGTCCTCTGGCAAAATGGGCTTCCCCGTCTCCTTATCCAGTAAGATGCCGGCCTTACTTAAGACCTCCTCATCGACGTAGATGGGCGCTTGAGCCCGTACCGCCAGTGCGATGGCATCGCTGGGCCGGGCGTCTACCTCCATGGTAGCGCCGTTTGACTGGAGCACTACCTTGGCGAAGAAGGTGTCGTGGTCCAGGTCGGACACGATGATGTGACTTATCACTGCGCCCAGAGAAGAGATCACAGAGCGAAGCAGGTCGTGGGTCAGGGGTCGAGGCACCGAGACGTTCTGGAGCTTGACGGCTATGGCATCGGCTTCAGCGGGGCCAATCCAAATAGGGAGGTATCTATCGGCGTCCTTCTCTTTGAGGATAACCACTCGCTGGTAGGTCATGAGGCTGACGCGAATGCTGTCGATGACCATCTCAAGCATGTGTGTCTAGTCTCCTTAGTCTCGAAGCCCTTTCGTTATTGTACCCCCCGCCCGAAAGGGTGTCAATAAAATAGTGAGTCCCTGGCGGCTCTTGAGAAGCGGGGAATGAGAAGATAGAATTGAATATAAACCCACGATTGAATATAAACCCACGAAGGAACAGGGATGCTAGGACTCTATAATACCCTGACCAGAAGGGTAGAGGAGATAGCGCCGCTGGAGCAGGGCATGGTGCGCATCTACTCTTGCGGGCCAACGGTCTACCGGCATGCCCACATTGGAAACCTGCGCTCCTACTTGATGGCCGATTGGATTCGCCGGGCTCTTGAGTTCCAGGGGTTGAAGACGCTCCACGTGAAGAACATCACCGACGTAGGCCATATGCGTCAGGAGATGCTGGATCGTGGCGAGGACAAGGTCATAGCCGCTGCCAGGGCCGAAGGGAAAACGGCTGGGGAGATCGCGCAGTTCTATACCGAGGGCTTCTTCCAGGACGAGGCCAGGCTTAATATACTGCCGGCCCATCACTTCCCCAGGGCCGCCGAACATGTGCTGGAGATGCTGGAGCTTGTGGTGCGCCTGGTGGAGAAGGGATGCGCCTATGAGGTCAACGGGAATGTGTATTTTGAGGTGTCCAGGTTCCCTGACTACGGCAGGCTTTCCGGAAACCTGTTCGAGTCCCAGCTTATGGAAGGCGTCAGGGCCGAGGTAGACCCCCAGAAAAAGGACCCTAGAGATTTTGTCCTCTGGAGGGCCGCCGAGCCGGAGCGGGAGCTCAAGTGGCCCAGCCCCTGGGGCGATGGTTTCCCTGGATGGCACATCGAATGCTCCGCCATGTCCACCAAGTACCTGGGCCAGCGGTTCGACGTCCATACCGGAGGCGTAGACAACATCTTCCCTCATCACGAGGGAGAGATCGCCCAGAGCGAGGGGGCCTTTGGCCATCGCGTGGTCAATCACTGGGTCCACGGGCAGCACCTGCTGGCCGACGGCGTGAAGATGGCCAAGTCGGCCGGTAATTCGTATACCCTGGACGACCTTGAGAGCCGGGGCATAGACCCATTGGCTTTCCGCTACCTGTGCCTCACCACCCGCTACAGCACTCCCCTCAACTTTACCTTCTCCTCGTTGAAGGCGGCTCAGAGGGCCTTCCTGCGGCTGAGGAACCACGTGTGGGAGTGGTCCAGCCAGTCGGCCTCACCCAGCGGCCATGGTGAGGTCGAGGAGGGGTGGAGGGTCAGGTTCCTGGAGCACATAAATAGCAATCTGGACTGCCCTGGAGCCCTGGCCTTGACCTGGGAGCTGGTCCTCTCCGATCTGCCCGGTGGGGTCAAGCTCAGGTTGCTCCTGGGCTTCGACCAGGTGCTGGGCCTGGGACTGGACAGGGTGTCCGAGGAGTACCGGGTCGCCGGTGAGATTATGACCTTGGCGGCGCAAAGGTCGAACCTCAGGGGGCGGGAGATGTACGAGGAGGCCGACGAGCTAAGGAACGGCCTGGAGAGCGCAGGCTACCGTTTGGAGGACTCGCGTACGGTGACTCGTGTGAGGCCCAAAACGGCGTGGGAGAGGTATCAAGAGACGTGGAGGACCATATCCTCTCCGGCAGAGGTACCGTCTCTGATAGGCTTCCCAGACACGAGGGATCTCTCCATTGGCATAGTGGCGTGCAACTACATGGGCGATGTAAGGCGGTGTGTGGAGAGCGCTCTCCACTGGGCCGGGGCTCGCGCCGTGGAACTGGTGGTGGTGGACAATTACTCCACCGACGGCACGGGACGCTGGCTGGAGGAGTTTTGTAAAATGGACGACAGGGTCCGGGTCATACATACGGACCACGTCCTGGGCGAGGCGGCCGCCAAGAACGCCGTTTTGAAGCGGAGTAAGGGTCGTGTGGTGGTATTGATTGACACCAGCGTTGAGGTCACGGGGGATATCTACACCCCTTTGGAGGAGGTGCTCTCAGATGAGATGGTAGGAGTGGCCGGGCCCTTTGGGCTGCGTACCGGCGACCTGCGCCACTTCCACGAGGTGGAGGGCGGAGAGGTGGATGCCATGCAGGCCTACTGCTTTGCCTTCCGCCGCGCCCTGCTGGAAGAGGTGGGGCTGATGAGGGAGAGCTTTCGCTTCTACCGCAACCTGGACATCGAGTATAGCTTCCACTTCAGAGACAGGGGCTACCGCATAGTGGCCGACCCGTCCCTTCCCCTGAGACGCCATGAGCACAGGGTGTGGGCGGCCCTTTCGGAGGAGGAGCGGCATAGGTTGAGCCATAGGAACCTCCAGCGATTCCTGGACAGGTGGGGCCACCGGCATGATTTGCTGGTTGGGGGGCGGGGTGAGCTGTAGGGGGCGTGAAGGTTTGGATACGGGCCGGGCCGCGCGCGGATAACGTGACCAGAACCAGTTCCAAGAATCGTTTATGTACCCCCGCCTAAAGGCACTGATGTTGAGTGAAGATATGCTCCGAGCGAGGTGCAGCATAGGGAGGCTGACAGTCATGGGCCACCTCCATAACTACCTCGGCAAATCGCACCAGACCTGCTTCGGCCATCAGCGCATTCTCCCGAGATTCCTGGAAGAGATTTCAAACTGTTCTCAAACGTTGTCAACAGAGCCAAACCGGTTCTAGCAGATCGAGCATCCCAAGGATGACCCTTCGACAGACTCAGGATGAGCGGGGAGATTCTTCGTTGCACTCAGGATGACAGGGAGAAGGCTCAGGATGACAACGGTAGAGCTTCCGTGACTTCCTTTACAAGAACAGAGGGGCAAAGACTAGGGCCACGATGGCCATCAGCTTTAGTAGGATGTTCAAGGACGGCCCCGATGTGTCCTTGAAGGGGTCACCCACCGTGTCGCCCACCACGGCGGCCTTGTGGGCTTCTGAGCCCTTGCCGCCGAGGTTCCCCAGCTCGATGTACTTCTTGGCGTTGTCCCAGGCCCCGCCTGCGTTGGCCATGGTAACGGCCAGCAAGAAGCCGACCGCAATAGCCCCCATCAGCAATCCACCCAAGGCCTCGGGGCCCATGATAAATCCAACGATTATGGGGGCGATGATCGCAAGGAGACCCGGCAAAACCATCTCACGGAGAGCGCCCGCAGTGCTGATGTCCACGGCGCGGGCGTAGTCGGGCCTGGCGGTCCCCTCCATGATGCCAGGTATCTCGCGGAACTGGCGGCGCACCTCCTCCACCATCTTGTAGGCGGCACGTCCCACAGCCTGCATGGTCAAGCCGGAGAAGAGGAACGGCATGACCGCCCCTACCAGCAGGCCGATCATCACGTTGGGGTCCTGGATATTGAAGATGTTAGTGGTAACCACCTGAGAGTAGGCGGCCATCAGCGCCAGGGAGGTCAGGACCGCGGAGCCGATGGCAAAGCCCTTGCCGGTGGCAGCCGTTGTGTTGCCCAGGGAGTCCAGGGCGTCGGTGCGGCGGCGGACCTCGGGGTCGAGGTGGGCCTGCTCTGCGATGCCACCGGCGTTGTCGGCCACGGGGCCGTAGGCGTCGGTAGCCAGGGTGATGCCCAGGGTGGACAGCATACCCACGGCAGCCAGGGCTATACCATAGAGACCGGCCAACCAGTTAGCCAGCCAGATGCCCACCACCACCGCTACCAGGGGTATCAACGTGCTCAACATCCCCAGGCTGAAGCCTCCAATAATGACAGTGGCCGCCCCTGTCTTGGACTGCCCGGAAAGCCATTTGGTGGGCATGGATGCATAGGATGTGAAGTACTCGGTGGCCGTACCGATGGTCTGCCCTACCACCAGGCCCACAAGCACGACCCAGAAGAGCTTGAAGTCCAGGCCCAAGGCCCAGATGGCCAGACCCGCACCAACCAGCACCAGGCCTCCGGCGGAGAATATACCGGTGCGCAGCGCCAGCAGCAGGCGTCCCATGTCCGCCTCTTCGCCAGTGCGCACCAGGAAGGTCCCCAGGATGGAGGAGAATATACCTATACCAGCGATGAGAATGGGGAGGAGAAACAGGACGTGGTCGAAGCGTGCGACGGAGTCGGTGAGGTCTACCGTCCGGAAGATGCCGGCTCCCACGGCGGCCAGAGCGAGGGTGGCTATGATGGAACTCACATAGGACTCGAACAGGTCTGCTCCCATGCCTGCAACGTCGCCTACGTTGTCGCCTACGTTGTCGGCGATGGTAGCCGGGTTGCGGGGGTCGTCCTCCGGTATACCCTGCTCGACCTTGCCCACCAGGTCGGCCCCAATGTCAGCCGCTTTGGTGAAGATGCCTCCGCCCACCCTGGCGAACAGGGCGATGGAGGAGGCGCCGAAGCCAAATCCTGCAACAATGGTCGGGTCTTTGAATATCCACCATAGGATGGTAATGCCCAGGAGCCCAATACCAACGACCGAGATACCCATTACGGTCCCGCTGCTAAAGGCAACCCTGAGACCCCGATTCAGTCCTTGCATCGCACCGACTGTGGTCCTGGTGTTAGCTCTGACAGCTATGCTCATTCCTATGAAACCAGTCAGGGCAGACCCAATAGCTCCCACCAGATAGGAGATGGCGGTAGACGGTATTGAGCGTGAGCTGCCTATTCTGCCCGTGACGTCGTAGTCTATAAACAGCGCCAGTATGACAAAGACGGCGATCACAAATAGGGCTAGGAAGCGGTATTCTCTGGTCAGGAAGGCCATGGCCCCTTCTTGGATAGCCTTGCCAATGGCTCTAATGGCATCGCTGCCCTGATCCTGTCGCAGGATGTACATAACCTTAGCAGCCGCAAAGAGAAGGGCCAGGATACCTGCCCCAATGGCGATGTAAAGGATGCTTATCCCCGACTGGATGGGTTCCATAAGTCCTACCTCCGAAAAACGGCCTTCCCTCTAGGGAAGGCATAGGTCCAAGGGGTGAGCGTTGCCACGTAAATTTATCCTACAGCCGACTCTTCGTCAAGTTCGTGTACTCGTCCAGGTGATTAGTGCCACTTTGCCTCTTTTCGTTGATGTTGCCACTGAGTGACGAATTGGTGCGGGGTGAGGTAACCCAGGGCCTGGTGAGGGCGCACGGTGTTGCAGGTGTGCTCCCAGACCAGGAGTTCCCGGTTCAAGGCGGCCACCTCCAGTGAGAACTCGGTGACTTCATAGAACTCCTCCGTATGAGTACGTTGCGCGCGCTCCACGCAGCCATTGAGCTTGGGGGAGCGAGGTGGGAGTACGAATTCCATCTCAAAGGCAGCCTCCGGTAGGAGGTCTGCTGGTTGATCCCGAAGTAGCGACAGGTCAGTGCGGCGTTGTGCCCACGGGCCCAATAGTGGTCAAACCACTTCAGCCTGAGCCTGGCCATCTTGGAGAGCTCCGGGAGCCGGGCCGGGCGCGTGGGCCCCCGAACCCTTGCTGTGATGATTCTCATGTTGACACTTTACCAGTGTCACCCATCATTATGAACGAGATCACACTTCATTGACACTCGCCTTTATGCTGGACTATAATGCCTTTCTGGGACTGGGACCCTGTGCGCCACTCCCACGTAGCAGAAAGGAGGAGGGAAGGTTTGTCCAATGTTATGATTTCCGAAGGAGAGTCTTTTGAGAGTCTCCTGAAGCGCTTCAATAAGAGGGTGCAACAGGAGGGCATTCTCTCAGAGGCGCGGCGTAGAGAGCACTTCGAGTCGCCCAGCATCAGGCGAAAAAAGAAGGCAGCCGCCAAAAGGCGCAAGAGCGCCCGTAACAGTTAAGCACCATCCTCTCCAACCATCGAGACCCTACGGCTATGCGGTTGCAAGATAGGCTCTTAGAGGATGCGAAGGATGCTATGCGCAAAGGTGATAAGCTCCGCCGTTCAGTCCTCAGTTACCTCAGATCGGCTATACACAACGAAGAGATCACCAAACGGGAGCCCCTTAGCGACGACGAGGTTCTCACAGTAATCGGGCGGCAAACCAAGCAACGCAAAGAGAGCATCGCCGAGTACCGCAGGGGCAACCGCCCCGACCTAATGGCCCAAGAAGAGGTCGAGCTAGCTGTCCTCCAGGAGTACCTACCCGAGCAGATGTCGGAAGAGGAGATAGCCCGGCTGGCTCGCCAGGCCATAGAGGAAACGGGGGCACAAGACCCCAAAGAGAAGGGCAAAGTCATGGGACGCCTTATGCCGCAGGTAAGGGGCAAGGCCGACGGAACTCAGGTCAACGCCATAGTCACTCAGCTCCTGGAGGAGATGGGTAGGAATTAGGTCCCTGGCCTGGAGATGGAGAAGGAAATACCTCAAGCGGCTCCCCCTAAGATGTTAGGGGGGTTTCTTTTTAAGGAGCTGTATGAAGTTCGGCGTTGTCGTCTTCCCGGGAACCTGGAGCGATAGGGACTGCTTCCACGTTCTTAAAGAGGTCTTTCGATCTCAGGTAGAGTACGTTTGGCATAAGGAAGAGGACCTCTCCGGTTACGATTGTATTATCCTGCCTGGGGGATTCTCCTACGGCGACTACCTGAGGGCAGGGGCCATTGCCCGCTTCTCCCCTGTGATGAGAGCCGTTGAGCGTTTTGCTGATCAGGGGAGGCTCGTACTGGGTATATGCAATGGTTTCCAGATACTATGCGAAGCGGGCCTTCTGCCTGGGGCGCTTATGAGGAACCGCCACCTTCAGTTTCGCTGCCAGTGGGTCGACTTACGGGTGGAGAACGCCTCCAGCCCCTACACCAGGGCATGTCGGCAGGGGCAGGTACTTCGAATACCCATCTCCCACGGCGAGGGCAACTACTACGCCGACGACGACACCCTTGGAGAACTGGAGGCCTGCGGTCAAGTGGTATTCCGCTACTGCTCTCCCCAGGGAGAGACAACGGATGAGGCCAACCCCAACGGCTCCTTGAACAACATCGCCGGGATCTCCAACCGGGAGGGAAATGTCCTCGGCATGATGCCTCACCCCGAGCGGTGCTGCGAAGCCATCCTGGACAATACGGACGGCCGCTTCATCTTCGAATCGTTGTTGCGTAACGCATCCCCGGTCGCCTAACCCCTCGTTAGTAACCACCAAGAACATCGAGGTGCATATGCAGGGGGTTCTTCTAGGGTTCGTAGCGGCCCTGGGCTTTGGAACCACCACGGTGCTGGTTCGAATTGGCCTTCAGCACATGCGCTCAAGCAGCGCAGTCGTTGTCTCCCTACTGGTTGGAGCTATAAATGTGATGCTGCTTGCCGTCGTCCTCAACCTGGACGACATCCTCAACCTTCCGTTCACCGCCTTTCTCTGGTTTGCTCTGGTAGGTCTTCTACACTTTGGGATGGCCCGTTTCCTTAACTTCACGAGTGTGAGTCTGGTCGGCGCGTCAAGGACCGCAGCCATCCTGGCATCATCTCCCTTCTTTGCCTTTATCTTCGCCGTTACCCTTGGAGGTGAGACGCTGAGACCCCCTGTGATACTTGGGGCCGCAAGCATCTCTATCGGGCTTATCCTGATCGTCAGCAGGCGGTGAGATGGGAAATCCAATAAAACTGGCCTGGCAAAACCGGGGGCGTATTGGCCCTTTTACAGCCCTCCTCGCAGCCGCAATCTACGGGCTAAGCCAGGTTCTGCAGAGGAAGATCGTCACCGAGACGGCTCCTCCCCTAGTTACCACGGCTTTTGCCCTTATGTTTGGCTTTATCTTCCTGTTCGCCCTATTTCACCGTAGCACGCTAAGAGATATAGGCAAAGTGCCCAAAAGGGCGTGGTTCTTCGTGATCCTGGCAGGGCTGACCTCGTCATACGGCGTGCTCTTCCTCTTCCTGGCCTTGAGTAAGAGCCCGGTGGTGCTAGTCTCACCCGTCGTCAGCACTAATCCACTGGTCACCATGACTCTGACCTACCTGTTCCTCCAACACCTGGAGCGAGTAACCCCTCGAATCGTGATAGGGGGCCTGCTGATAATAGGAGGCGCCACCCTGATAACGCTAACCGGCTCCACGTAATACCGGGCCCGACTCCTTCACGATGCCCAGAGTGGTGCGGGAAGCGAAGTTGCTGGTGCGTGTGACGCGAAGCCAAGTAGCCAATAGGTTAACCAGCAAATCGGCGGGTGTATATATGACCACGTAATACCGCTTATTGATTGATCTTGCCCTGCGTTCTTGGTATTGTTGTCCTTACCTCTAGGGTGAGAAGGAGGATGATGCCAGAGGCAGAGAGCGCCAAATTCGAGAAGGAACCGGTACGTTGCATAGAGGAGTTTATCAAGACCTACGTGGCAGAAAGCCGCGAGAACAGGCTCTTCTTGATCGATGATGGCCCTATCTTCGACGAACCCCTTGTTGGTTTCGCCAACGGAGAAGACCCTCTCTTCTACGATTACAGGAGCATAATAGGGCCCTTTCATCTCACGCCCAGGGAGGTCTTGGAGCGATCGCTTTCCACGTCTTGCCGTACCCCCTACAAAGACATTGGTGATATAAGCGTAATCTGCTGGGCTTTGCCTATTGCTAAGAAGACGAGAGCTAGCAATGCTAGAAGGGATACTTGGCCCTCACTGAGGTGGTCTCATAGCAGATACTATGGGGAGATGGTCAACGAGAGCCTGAGGCAGGATCTAGTCTCCTTCCTGACCAAGAAAGGTTATTTCGTCGTGGCCCCTGTGCTGTCACCCCTTTTCAGTAGCCTTGACAACTATCATGGTGGACCTACCTCTAACTGGTCTGAGAGGCACGCTCTCTATGTAGCCGGCATGGGCACCTTCGGGCTAAGCGATGGGTTCATCACTCCTCGAGGCATTGCCATGCGCTGCGGCAGCGTAGTAGTCAACTTGAAGCTACCACCAACGCCTCAGAAGTACCGCTCTCACACTCAGAATTGCCCATTCTTCACTGACAAATCCTGCGCAATGTGCATAGATCGTTGCCCGGCTGGCGCCATCACAGGGACTGGACACAACAAAAACAAGTGCCGTGACTATATCCGAGAACTTCACAGCCATCTTGCCCAGAGATACGGGGTGGAGATACTCGGGTGTGGGCTTTGCCAGGTGGCAGTTCCGTGTGAATCAAGAATACCACCTGGTTCCCCTCTGAGCCCTAATAGACTGCCTTGCTGCAACCTTCCTCAAGCGGTAGTATAGGGAATGAGGCACAAGGGCAAGCCCCAGACTACTCTGGAAGGTGAAATGGGGCTTGCCTTTTGCGTTGCCCCTGTCATACATCGAGAGAGGAGACCGGCCTGAAAAAGGCTCCCTGGAAGCTTCCACCCCTGACCCCTGAGCGGGTACAATTAGCCAGGCCATGCCAGTATCCAAAGAAGCCCTAGACAACGTAGCCCTCAACGAGGTGGAGTACGAGGCCATCGTTGAGCGCCTGGGACGTGAGCCCAACCCTCTGGAGCTGGGTATGCTGGGGTCTCTCTGGAGCGAGCACTGCGCCTACAAGCACTCCAGGCCTCTTCTCAAGCTACTACCCAGCGAAAGCCCTCGAATGCTGGTAAGCCCCGGCGAGGAGAACGCCGGGGTGGTGGACATCGGTGACGGGCTGGCTATCGTTATGAAGATCGAGTCCCACAACCACCCCTCGGCGGTGGAACCCTATCAGGGAGCCGCCACCGGGGTGGGAGGCATAGTACGCGACATCCTTGCCATGGGGGCCCGCCCCGTTGCGCTGCTCAACTCTCTCCGCTTTGGGCCCCTGTCGTCTGCCCAGAACCGCCACCTTTTCGGTGGCGTCGTGGGCGGCATATCGGGATACGGCAACTGCATAGGAGTGCCCGACGTGGGCGGCGAGATCTACTTCTCACCATCATACTCCTCCAACCCACTGGTAAACGCCATGTGCGTGGGCCTGGTGGAAAGGGCCAAGCTTGTGAGGGCGATAGCCAGTGGCGCCGACAACCTCCTGATGCTGGTGGGAGCCGACACAGGCCGGGACGGCATCCATGGCGCCTCGGGGCTGGCCTCACGCACCTTTGAGGACGACAGGGAGCTAAGGCCGACGGTGCAGGTAGGCAATCCCTTCCTGGAGAAGGTCCTTATCGAGGCCTGCCTGGAGGTAGCCCAAACGGACCACATTGTAGCCATCCAGGACCTGGGAGCCGCTGGGCTTACCAGCGCCGCCATCGAGTCCGCCGCCCGGGGCCGCAGCGGGGTGAAGATAGACGTATCCAGGCTTCCAAGGCGAGAGGAGGGCATGACCCCCTACGAGGTAATGCTCTCCGAGTCCCAGGAGCGCATGCTTGTCATAGTGAAGACGGGCCATGAAGACGAGGTCAAGGCCATATTCGATAGGTGGGACCTTCAGTCCACCATTATCGGCAGACTCACTGACGATGGCCTGGCTTTGATCAACGATGGCGAAAACACGGTCGCCGAGCTGCCGGTGCGGCTTCTGACCGATTCCCCCATGTACCGCCTCAAGGGTGTGGAGCCCCCATGGTTGAGACATCTCCAGTCCTTCGACCTAGACGGCCTTCCCTTGCCCGTGGAAGGCCCCGGCGTCATCCTCCTCCGGCTCCTGGCCTCTCCCAACATATCCAGCAAGGAGTGGGTCTTTCGCCAGTACGACCACCAGGTGCAGACCAACACCGTGGCTCCTCCAGGCGGGGACGCCGCCCTCCTTCGCATCAAGGGGACCGGTAAGGCCATAGCCCTCACAACCGATGGCAACGGGCGCTACTGCTACCTGGACCCCTATGTGGGCGGCGCCATCGCCGTAGCTGAGGCCTGCCGTAACCTGGTGTGTGTAGGCGCCCAACCCATTGCCCTGACCGACTGCCTCAACTTTGGGAATCCTGAGCGGCCCGATGTGTACTACCAGCTTGAGCAATGTATCCAGGGGATGGCCCAAGCCTGCCGCATCCTGGACGTGCCGGTTATTAGCGGCAACGTGAGCCTCTATAACGAGGCTCGAGGAGAGCCCATATACCCAACCCCCGTGGTGGGAGGCCTTGGACTTCTGGAGGACATCTCCCGCCGTTGTGCCGCCGCCTTCAAGGACGATGGCGATGCAGTTGTCCTTCTGGGTGTTAGCCGTCTAAGGGGACACGCCCAATCCCTGTCGGGCAGCGAGTACCTGGAGCTGGTACACGGCCATGTAGCCGGCGAGCCCTCCATAGACCTGGAGTTGGAGGCAAGGGTACAGAGGACTTGCCGAGGGGCCATCGAGAGAGGCCTTATCAGGTCTGCCCACGACTGCTCCGACGGCGGCCTGGCCGTGGCCCTCGCCGAGTCGTGCATACTGGGAGGGACCGGTTTCCAGGGGGACCGGGCCATCCAGGGGCGCTGGGACGCCGCCCTCTTCGGAGAGGGCCAGTCGAGAATAGTGGTATCCCTGGCACCGGAAGGCCTTCCTCAACTAGAGGCCATCGCCACGGAGGAGGGGACGCCCTGGAT
>SDBU01003264.1_pt1 | contig 20719 bp, 17 predicted proteins | sample 2277071 | NCBI WGS metagenome assembly SDBU01 (sample SAMN10397929, study PRJNA504765) | marine sediment metagenome | isolation source: marine sediment core GS08_GC12, 126 cmbsf | place: Arctic Ocean: Gakkel Ridge, Loki's castle | collected 2008
GCAGTTACATCAAGCATAAATAACTCTGTTCTAACTTCTTGGCATTGATATCCCCCCGCATCAAGAGCCTCATTTACAAAAACAATAAAATCTCTGATATCACCAAAGCCTGGGGTGAAGTTAGGACATTTTACCCCGTAGAATGGCATCGAAGTATGGGGACCTTGGAAAGGTGGCTCGATATCGAAATCAAGAATCGTCGTCGGGTTATGTATGTCGCTGATATCCACGACAGCCACATTTCCACCCCTATGATAGGACAAATAAGCCTTCTTGTTTGCCATATTCTTGGCAGTGTACTTCGTTTACAGCCTCATGGTTGGGAACGTCGAGACGTTTGCACAGTTCAAGCAATTTGTCGCTGACAGTCTGCCCATGCATTCCGCTGCCTATTTTACTGGCCGACTCGTTATGGCGTGTCCCGCAGGCATGGGAGCCCCGCGTGATTGAACGTCGGTCGGACCCGCGACTCGAATCATTTGTCGATCTGGAGTCGCCGCTTCTCGGAAAAGTGGTCGCTACCACAGTGGTAGTGGTCGCCCTCCTTATGGCGATCCAGCCACTGCGGAGCGCCGACGTCTGGCACCACGTGAAGTCCGGCTGGCTGGTGTGCCAGGAGAGGGGGCCGGCACACTCCGACGTATTCAGCCACACCGCCTATGGGCAAACATGGATTCAGTATGAGTGGCTCGCCCAGTTGGCCTGGTTCTTGACGTATGAGGCGGCCGGGGTCACAGGATTGGTCCTCGTGCGGGCGTTGGGCATGGCCGCGGCGGCGCTGATGCTGATCATGGCCTGCCGGGCGCGCAATGACAGCGGATGGGCCGAAGGCGGCCTTGCTGTCGCACTGGCCATGTGCGCCGCATCGGCGCGTGCCTATTCACGGCCGGAGATCTTCACCTGGATCATTTTCGCCGGCCTGATCTTGACCGTCGAACGTATTCGTCAGGGAAAGCATCGGCTGGCCATCGTTGCCGGATTGCTTTTCGTGATCTGGGTCAACGTGCACGGAGCGTGGGTGGCGGGGCTGGCCTGGCTGGCACTGATATGCGTCGGCGAACTCCTGCATGTTGCGATACGAAGCGCACGGGCGCTACCTAAGAAAACCCTAACCTGGCTCGCCTTCGCGCTTGGATTAGCGTGCGTCGCGACTCTTGTCAACCCGTACGGAATGCGCATCTGGGAGGTGCCGTTCAAGCTGATGCGCGCGAGGGAGGTACACATCGCCATCGCCGAGTGGCAAAAGCCGGAGCTGAAGCACTGGCTTGACTTCCGTCATTCGGCCGCATGGATCTTGGCGGCAACCTTCATCGTGGCGAACGTCCTCGCCTGGCGGAAGGTGCGGATAAGCGATGTTCTCGTTGTGGTGCTGTTCGGAGGACTGGCGCTCACCGCCCGGCGGCATATCCCGTTCATGATTCTGGTGACCGCACCGATTCTGGCACATCAGATGAGCGTGATTCGCGAGTATTGGTCGACGCACTTACCCCGTTTTCCCCTCGGGTTGGGGCCGACGCGACGGCTCGTGCTCGTCATGCTGGCCGCGGGAGGATTGATTGTCCCGGTCCTGGGCGGATTCAGGCTTGAACGGGCCGGGCTCCACCTGGACCGCCGGAAGTACCCCTTGGGCGCCGCCCGGTTCATTAAAGAAAAAGTCCTGCCAGGACATCTTTTCAACTCCTACTCGTTCGGGAACTACCTCCTGTTCGCCCTCTATCCGCAGAACCTCGTGTTCATCGATGGCCGAGTGGACATGTACGGCGCGGAGATCGTGGGGCTTTATGACCAAGTGCGCCGAGCCGAACCCGGCTGGGAGGAACTGCTGCGGCAGCACAACGTCGAGACCTGTATTCTGGAGACGACCCGCGCTATTGATTCGCGTCTGCTGAGCGCCCTTCATGCCGCGCCGCAATGGGAATTGACCTACTGGGATGACAACTCGGCTGTGTACCTGTTGCGCACGGCCGACCGATCCGACCTGTTCGAGCGGCTCTATACTTACGAGACGAGGCCCGACGGGTTCGACGCCGAACTCGCCCGAACGAAGGAGGGGTTGGTTCGCATCGAACAGGACTACCGAGAAAAACTAGAGGAGGATCCGAACTGCGTTGTGGCCCTGGAAGGACTCGCAGAGTGTCTCCGACGCAGAGGGGAGCACCCGCAGGCGGTTGAGCTTTTGCGCAGAGCAATACAGCGACAGCCGGGGATCAGTTCGCTCACGTACAACCTGGGCGCCTGCCTGCTCGAACTCAGTGCCGTCGACGAGGCCGAGATGTGGTTTCGTCTGACGCTTCAGGTGGGAGGCCACAATGCTCCGTCCTGCCTGGCCTTGGGCACGATCTGCCAGAAGAGAGGCCAGATGGCGAAGGCGCTGCGCTACTATCGCAAATCGCTGCGCCATAATCCGGACAACTGGAAGGCATACTGGAACCTTTCCTTGCTTCATGAGGAACGGGGCAATAGCCAGCGGGCGCGGGAGGCCATCGAGCAGGTGATCCGGCTCCGGCCGGACATGGAGCAGGCGGGCGAGCGTCTTCGGACGCTGGACAGCAAATCGGGCCGGCAGGACGGCGACTCATGAAACCGGCAGTCATCCTTCCAACCTATAACGAGGCGGAGAACATTCGCCGGATCACAGCGGCGATCCTCGATGCCGAGCCCGCGTGCACGGTGGTCATCGTGGATGACGACTCACCGGACGGTACGGGTCAGATAGCCGATGAGATGGCACACGCCGACCCGCGGGTCAAGGTGATCCATCGATACGAGAACCGGGGACGCGGCTATGCGGGCGCCGAAGCGTTCCAATACTGTGTAGACAGAGGCTTCGATCCCATAATTGAAATGGACGCGGACTTCTCGCATGACCCGGTATACATTCCGCAGCTCATCACCGAGTCGAAGGAGTGGGACGTGGTCATCGGCTCGCGCCGCGTGCCGGGCGGTGGCGCGCCGAACCGGGGCCTTGTGCGGCGCTGCATAACCACCGCCGCGTCCCTGTACCTCCGGACGCTGCTTGGGCTGAAAGGGATACATGACCCCACGTCCGGATATCGCTGCTTCAGGCGTCACGTGCTCAAGGCCATCCGTCCGGAGAGCATTACCTCCAGGGGGCCGGGGATCGTCACCGAGGTGCTCTACAAGTGCCGCAAGTTCCGCATCAAGGAGATCCCCATCCAGTACCGTGACCGCAAGAAGGGCGCGAGCAAATTCGGGATGAAGGCCATGTGGGAGAGCCTCGTCCTCGCCTTGCGCCTTCGCCTGGGACGCTGACTGGAGGGGCTGCAGCCCCAGACGTCCGTGGAACTCCCCAAGTGCTTTGCTGTATTGCGATTAGCGGACAGCCAAGGGCTTTGGCTGGACTCTCTTGCACGGGTCGTGCGCCACTATAGTTCATCGGAGGCCGAGATTCACCCAGAGTTCTGGTCGGAGCCTATCATTAATGACCCCTACTTCTGATCGCACAGGCCATGAAATAGGCTTGACTTTTGATCGACCGCTTGCCACATAGCCCGCACAAGTATCGCATCTTCAATTCCCGCTCATGCGACAGTACACTCCGGTTATCCCTGCAGCAATGTTGCCCGCCACTTGGCAGAACCGCGTGCTAGTGGCATGAGTCGGGCCGTGGCGGGACGTGAGCATTCGCTGTTAACATCACGCATGCGAGTTTAGATAGGGTCAAGATAGGCATGGCGTTGCCGCATCTCTGATCGCACGTGCTGCCGGAGCATGATTTGTTAAGGCCTCAGGCTCTGGATTTTGCTTCGCCACGAACCGACACCGCTGATGTCAGCGAGTTCGATCGGTTGACCGGCTCCTTTTTTACGAAACTCGGCGGATCATAATTCCGGACTATAATTGAGGCTGGCGCAATTTTTCTGGTTGACTTTTTCCCCGGCATGCTGTATATGGGTGGGTAATTTGTCCAGTATGTTGTGGTCGTTGGAGATGTTGGCCGGTTCGAACTCGAATAGACATGCACCGAAACCGCGTGCCCGATGACATGGCACTATGTTATACTTATTTAGGCTAGCGCGGTCAACTGCACATGGCCGTGCCAAGGTAAACCGTGAATAGCTGGGGCGGTGACTTGACCCAGAAAGGTTGCCTTCAACGCTGGCACATGGCCGTCTTGTGGGCTGGTGGTGGGAACAGGCTGGGACTCCTGAGCAGCTTTCTGATACTCCCGGCACAGGTTGGTGCGCGTAGACAGCGCTCAGCCGCCAACGTCGCTTTCACGTTTGGTTGCGGCAACGATGCAAGACGACACTGGGTAGCAGCGATGACGTGAAACTCATTTTCAGGAAACGAGTCTGACCAATCAGGGAATGGGAGGATGGGCAATGACTGAAGCTACGGTTGCGGACAAGACAAGGGAGGTTCTCTGTGTGCTCGATCCGGACTTGGCATTTCTTGCCTCGGATGCAGCCATCGAGTTGGACAATTACTTGGCGAACCGCAGTAGCGACATTACAGCAGTTGTCAAGCTTGCCACCCGTCTTAAGAACTCTATACAAATATCCGACGGAGGGTCTGCGCCCACATCCTTGATGGATCCAGCAACCTTGACAGTCTTGAGTGAGGCTGTGAGACTCAGTCTCGGCAACACACAAATCACCAGCGTCGATGAGCTAATTACACATGCGAGCAAGATTGCGGACGGCGTTATAGCAGGAACGAAACGAAGGAAACGCAAGAATCGAAGGGACCTTCAATGGACTCGTGCATTTTGCGTTGCCCTTTCTCGCTGTGCGGCCGCTTACCGGAAATCAATTCATGATTTGCGGCCGCAGCATCCCTACCGGAGATGATGATTGCACATTCTGAAGTACTCACGCAGGCGGCTAGAGTCGGCCCTAGAGGAAATAGATCGTCTTAAACAATCCGAATTTCCTTACAGAGACTCACGCCTCGCCCTCGAGAAGATTCAACTGAAGCTCGTCGACCATCTCAACAGCTTGAACAAATTGACTGAGTCTTCACCCTCAGACTCGCTCAATATCGCATGTATGGAATCGCTTTACCGGCTTTTCGTACTCGTCCCTCTCCTCGGTTTTGTTCTTAGGTCGACGAATGTTCGAAACGCTTTCGAAATGTATGCTCCTCTGCAACGACTAGTTTGCAAAATCCACGGCCCTTCCAGTAGACTCCTCTTGTCGTCTGAATGGGACTACTCACCCTTCGTATACTCGCAAATTGCTGAGTTGCCAGAATTCGTTCTAATAGGCTTGCCTGCGCCTGAATCAAGTAACCCTTTGCTTGCTCCTCTTTCGGGGCATGAACTCGGGCACTCAGTTTGGCGAGAAAGAAATATCCGTGCGAAATTCGTGCAGCTCGCTGAAAAGCGAATAGTTTCACGCATTAGGCGCAAGTACTGGAAGAATTACCAAAGCCTTTACCCTCAGTACCGGAAGAAGGAACTTCAAAAACATTCACTCGCCAGAACGACCTGGATGCCGGCCTACACGTGGGCAATGCTTCAAACGGAAGAGATCTTCTGTGACCTACTGGGTGTCAGGATCTTTGCGGAGTCATACTTGCATGCTTTTGCTTACCTGCTCGCACCAGGCATAGCTGGCGAGCGCTCACCACGGTATCCAGATCTCATGCGGAGAATAGCTCATATCCAGCAAGGCGCGAAGGAGTTGAGCGTACGCATCCCGGTCGGCTATAACAAGGCATTCCAAAACGAGACGCAACTCTCGGACGCGACAAGCAGATTCTTGCTGTTGCTTGCCGATGAAGCGTCCGCCTCTTTCGTGCCTCGGCTGATTGAAGTTGTGAAGACGATTGGAAGACAAACGCACATTCCTCAACGGTCGCGAACGATGGTTGATTCGATTTCCAGAGATTTCCAGAAAGTAGTCCCCACAAGTTCGGCGACAACTCTTGCCGACATTCTCAACGCGGGATGGAAGTGTTACCACAATAGCAAACTGTGGCATGACGTCGTGGAAATCCCAGCCTGCGAGAGACACCGGATACTTGGTGAGCTGATCTTGAAGAGCATTGAGGTCCTGGAGATTGACGAACGAATGAGGCAAGCTGAATGATTCAGAGTGCTCGTGCAATCGCGAGACGCCTTGCAGGACCACGGAACTCGCGCGATCCTCTAGTTATACTACCCAAGCCTAACCTCAAGAAGCTTCGGGCTTCCGGATCGGCCTCTATTGACCTGCGGTTGGGATGCTGGTTCGTGACCTTCCGTCAAACACGAGTCGCGGTCTTTGACGTTTATGACGAACGTGAAGACATACCGAGCGAATTCAAGCTGACCAAACTGCATTACGTCCCCTTCGGTGAGGCATTCATCCTGCAGCCGAGGAGTTTTGTGCTTGGTACAACCCTCGAATGGATTCGTCTACAAAAAGATTTGGCAGGTTACGTTGTGGGGAGATCGTCTTGGGGAAGGCACGGTCTTATCATTGCCACAGCGACGGGGGTGCATCCTGGGTTCACCGGATGCTTAACACTAGAACTCACAAACGTAGGTGAGATTCCTATAACAATTAAACCTGGTACTAGGATTTGTCAACTCTTTTTGCACAAGGTTGAATCCACGTCAAAACGCTCTGATCAGAGTCGTTTCATCGGCCGACGTCGCCCCACGTTGTGCGCAATAGAACTAGACGAAATTGCGAGAAAGCTAGGGAAACCCCTTCACAAATAACTGGCTTTCGCGTTAAGCGGCCCCCTAGCAGCTACATCGAGTTCGGGGACATCCCGCGCCGGCCATATAGACTACTTCTCCATGCCAGCATCCTTTGAAGACCGCGGAGGGCCCTCATCTTCGGGAGACAGGCAATCCGGGCTAAGGCGATGGTTAGGTAGCGCGTGGCCAGAGCGGACTTGGCGGATCAGAAGCTCACCTTCCTTCCGCTCTATTTCGCGTATTCGGCGAGCAAGTCACGCTCCTCCGCTCCGGCGTAGCTTGTTTGGGCGAGTTGCAGAGCCCCAACGACCGGGAGCGGCGCTAGGCCCTCGTCTCAGGGTGCTGCGGCAGGCCGTCAGGCGGGTTCTCTGACCGGCGGGTCGGTGGCAGTTCCGGCGTTGCCGTCGTGCAGTACACGGCCGCCGAGTTTCCGGACGGCGCCGAGATGTCGGGGCGCTATCTTCACGCGCATCCGGGTGCGGTCCGAGCCGTACTCCCGGAGCTGTATCTCGGCATGTTCTGAGAGAAAGGACTGAAGCCGACCGGCCGAGGGATCCATCTCCACTGTGACGGTCAGGGCGTCACGGTCCATGAATTTCCGTATCCGCCCTCGCAGGGCGTCCAATCCGGCGCCAGTGACCGACGAAATCCGCACGCCCTTGCCGAATCTCTGCCGGAGCAAAGGCAATAGCGTCTCGTCCTGAACCAGGTCCATCTTGTTGTAGACGCACAGGATCGAATGGTCCGCGCAGCCGAGTTCGCGAAGCACCTGCATAACGGCTTCCATCTGCTGTTCCGCGTCCGGGCTGTTGGCGTCCACGACGTGCAGGAGCAGATCCGCCTGAAGCGCCTCCTCAAGCGTGGCATGGAACGAGGCGATCAGATGGTGAGGAAGGTTTCTGATGAATCCGACCGTGTCGCTCAGGAGTATCCTGCGGCCGTCGCCCAGTTCGCAGGCCCGGGTACGGGTGTCGAGCGTGGAGAAAAGCTTCTCCCCGGCCAGGACGCCTGCGCCGGTGAGGGCGTTCATGAGGGTGGATTTGCCGGCGTTCGTGTAGCCGACCAGGCAGACCGTGGCCTCCTCGCTCCGGGAGTGCACTTCTGAGGCTCGACGCCGGATGTTCCTGTTTATGCGGCGCTTGAGATCCTGGATACGTTTCCGGACGAGTCGTCGATCGGTCTCGATCTGCCGTTCGCCCGGACCGCGCATACCGATGCCGCCCTCGATGCGCTCCAAGTGGGTCCACATGCGCCGCAGCCGAGGGAAGGTGTATTCGAGCTGCGCCAGCTCTACCTGATCACAGGCCATGGACGTGCGCGCGCCCTGGACGAAGATGTCCAGGATAAGTTCAGTGCGGTCAATGACCTTTCTGTCCGTGGCCTTCTCCAGGTTGCGTATCTGCGCAGCGGTGAGGTCCACGTCCATGATGATCACGTCCGCGTTCCGCTCTTGGCAAAGCTGGACCAGCTCCTGAACTTTGCCCTTGCCAAGGAACGTGGCCGCATCGGGCACGCGACGGTGTTGGGCGCTTTCGCCTACGGCTATGGCGCCGGCCGTCTCGGCCAGCTTTCGGAGTTCTTCGAGTGATTCACGCGTGAACGATGAATCGCCCCGGCTTGCCCCCACCAGCACTGCGCGCTCATGCGCGACCGCGAGTTCTGTACGTTTGACTTCCACCTGCTGTGTTTCTTATTCCTCCTGTAGAACCGCTGCCTAACAGAATTATTGCACGTCTTTCCGTTCGACTCAAGGCCGATCGGCGAACAAGGCCGCTGTTCGACCCGATCTTCCCTCGCGGGTTAAGGATGGCCGGGGTCTCAAACGGGTCGTGTCGCGGCGCGTCTTCAGGCGACGGGGCACTGCGCCACTTTTGTCCTGCGATTCCCCTGCAACTTCTTCACGGCCTTCTCGAAGTCGGCGCACTCCTTCTGGCTGACAAGTGCCCCGATCTCCAGATCATACGTCGCCGTCTCGCGCGGCTTCAAGATGCGAAGCCGTCCCGCCGCTCGTTCCTCGGCGCGGCCGCCCGCCAGATTCGTCCCCGGCTCCACGCCCACGACGTAGGTCCCTCGGCCCATCATCTTCCACTCAATCAGGTGCGGCAGCTGCGCCTTGCGGTATCGGACATACGCCCCGAACCCGAGATTTGGGTTGACGACCCCTGCCACGGTGCTTCCTTCTGAGGAGGCGAGGTCGTGATAGTAAACCTTCTCCTTATAGCCTGCCTTCGGCGCGCGGAAGAGCGCGTATTGCTGTTTGCCCTCTTCGGCCTCGGCGTCTCGCGGGGTCACCTTAAGGCTCGGCGCGACCAGTCTCGACCCCGCGTCCACCACGGGAAAGCCGAGGTTGATGTGATAGAGCATCATGTGCGGCGCGGGCTCGTGGCCCTCGTTGGTGACCTCATCGTGCACGAACAGCCTGTTCTGGCCGAGGAAGGCGAAGATGGACCGCGTGAGACACAGGTGGGGACCGAAGACCGAGCTTTCCGCCACTTTGCCGCGAACGCCGATGACATACTCGCCATTCTCCCATCCCGCCTCCGGGTGGACCTCCCGCGCCGGGATGTTCGAGGCCCGGCCGTGAAGCCCGAGCGCCTGGCCCTCGTCCTCGCACGGCGCGCCGAAGTACGTGAGCCCGCACGTGCACAGCAGACCGCCGAGAAACCCGTGCAGCCACTCCAATCCCTCCGGCTGGTAGAAGTACGGAGAGACCTCACCGGTCGGCGACCGCCAGCACAGCGACCTCCCGCAGAATTCCGCTGCGCTGATATCCAGGCAACGATCCGGCAGCACCGTGAATCGGAAGCCGGAGCCTGTGCCGAACTCGATCGCCGATACCCCCTTCGCCTTCCCGTCGGTCAGCTCATGAGGCCGCACGGTGGCGATCTGCGAAGGGTCCCCTATCCTTTCCTCCAACTGCCGGCGCGTCCATCGTTTTCCGAACAGGTATGCCATGGCAAGACCCCCCCGAAAGCGGAATGCAGAACACTGAATACTGAATGCAGAATGGACTTTTTGCTTTAGCTTTTCAGGGACGTTCTATGAACAAGACGTTTGGTTGTTTCAATTGCTATCCGAAAAGGGCTTCGACGAAGCGGTCGGCGTCGAAGGGCTCAATGTCGTCGGCCTTCTCACCGATGCCCACGAATTTGACGGGCAGGTCTATCTGGTCGCGCATGCCCACCACGATGCCGCCCTTGGCTGTCCCGTCGAGCTTGGCGACGATGATCCCGGTGAGGCTGAGCGACTCGTGAAATACCTTGGCCTGCTGGACGGCGTTCTGGCCGGTGGTTGCATCCAGCACGAGCAGCACTTCGTGCGGCGCGCCCGGCAGTCGCCGCTGGATCACCTTCTCTATCTTAGCCAGCTCACGCATGAGGTTTTCCTTGGTGTGCAGGCGGCCGGCCGTGTCTACGATCAACAGATCTACGCGTCTTGCCACGGCGGCTGCCAGGGCATCATACGCCACGGCGGCCGGGTCGCCGCCCGCTTTGTGCTTCACCAGGTCGACGCCTATGCGATCGCTCCAGATTTCGATCTGCTCGACGGCCGCGGCGCGATACGTGTCGCCCGCGCAGATGAGCACGTGCTTGCCCTGATCCTTGTACCACTTGGCGAGTTTGGCGATGGTGGTGGTCTTGCCCACGCCGTTGACGCCGGCGACCAACCAGACGGTAGGGCCGTCGTCGTTCCAGCGGACGGAAGTATCCCACGAGCGGAGCGACTGCTTGATATCCTCTTTCAGGAACTCCAGGGCGTCAGCAGGATCCCTAAACCGGTCGGAACGATAGGCCTCGTACACGTTCTGGGCCATGCGCTCCGCGGCCTTGGGACCGACATCCGCGGCGATCAGCGCCTCGGTCAGTTCCTCAAGTGTCTCGGCATCGAGCTTGCGCGGAACGCGGAGCGCCGAGCGAATGCTGGCAGAGAACTTCTGCCGGGTTTTGGACAATCCCTTCTTCAGGCGTTCCAGGAGAGAGGGCGCCTTTTCAGCCATTGTCGCGTCCCTCTGCACGTCTCGCCCGGCTTCGCAGCGCCTCGACCAGGCTGGAGTCGAGCCGGACCCGCCCCAGCGTGACGGTCTCCTTGGTTCGGCCGTGGCTGTCCGATCCGCCGGCGACGAGCAGTCCGTGACGTCTCGCGATCTCCAGGTAGTGGCGCACGTGGGTCCGCGAGTGATCGGAGCAATAGACCTCTATGGCGTCAAGACCGGCCTCAACCAGCGCACCGATTTCATCGTCGCGTCCGCTCTGGGCCGGATGTGCCAGCACGGCCACGCCGCCGGACCGATGGATCAGGGCGATCGTCTCCTGCACGGGCGGACGCAGGCGCGGCACGAACGCGGGTCTGCCCGGCCCGAGCCAGCGGTTGAATGCGGCGCCAAACGAGGTGACGTATCCTGCTGCGACCAAGGCGCGCGCCACGTGCGCTCGGCTTACGCTGCCCGGCCCGGCGAGGTCGAAGACGTCGTCGGGCGTCATTCGCACGCCGGCTCGGTTGAGGCTCTCAACGATGCGCACGGCCCTCTCTCTTCTGAGTGCCCGGAATCGGCCCAGCGCCGTCTGAAGCTCGGTGGACGACGGGTCGAGAAACAGGCCCACGATATGGGTTTCCTCGCGGGCGCCGTCGTCGTTCGTGGTGCCGAACTCCACTCCGGCGATTACCTCCGGCCCTTGCCGATCCGCCGCCCGCCGAGCCGGTTCCACACCGTCGAGCGTGTCGTGGTCGGTTACGGCGATGACGGCCAGATCGATTTCTCGCGCCGCAGCCACGAGTTCCTCGGGCGTATGTGTGCCGTCACTGAATACGGTGTGCACGTGGAGATCGGCGCCGGTTGGTGCTGAGCTGTTCATCATTTCCTTTTCGGGGCGGACCCGGCGCGGCTTCCTTTGGCCATGATCTTGTCCAGGATTCCGTTCACGAAGGCGCCCGATTCGGCGGTGCTGAACTTCTTCGCCAGCCGGATGGCCTCGTTGATCGCCACCTTGGGCGGCACCTCCGGCCTGTGGAGCAGTTCATACGTTCCCAGGCGCAGGATCGCCCTATCCACCGCGGCCATGCGCGTCACGTCCCAATGCTCGGCCGCCGCGGCGATGTGCGCGTCGAGTTCGTCCTGCCTCTCCAGGCAGTTGGACACGAGATCCTCGCCGATGGCAATCGCCTCGGGATCCTTCGAGGCATTGCGCAGAAAGTCACCAAGGTCCTCTCTGAATTCCGGGCCGCGGGAGTCGAACTGATAGAGGGCCTGGACAGCCAGAATGCGTCCTGTGGTTGTCTTTCGCATCTCGTAAGGAACGTAACACCGTGATAAGGCGGGAAAGAGAGAACGCCTTGGTGATTCTCGTGTTCTCGCTTTCTCACGTACGCAGGGGGATCTTGCCGAACAGGTTGGCCATTTCGATGGCCGCCACCGCCGCCTGAGCGCCCTTGTTGCCTGCCTTCGCGCCGGCGCGCTCAATGGCCTGTTCGATGGTGTCGGCCGTGATGATGCCGAAGATCGTGGGCACGCCGGTGGTCAACGAAACATGGGCCACCCCCCTGGCGACCTGCGAGGCGACGTAGTCGAAGTGGGGCGTCTGTCCGCGAATCACTGCGCCCAGGCAGGCCACCGCGTCGTACTTTCCGGTGCGGGCAAGGCGCAGAGCGGTAACCGCTATCTCGAACGAGCCGGGCACCCACACCACGTCCAGATCGTCCGATGCCACGCCATGGCGCAAGAAACAGTCCTGCGCGCCCTCAAAAAGATGTGAGGAGATGAACTCGTTGAACCGGCTTACGACGATGGCAAACCTCTTGCCCGCGCCAAGCAACTCGCCCTGGAAAACCGTAGTCATCTCCGCGCCTCCCCAATTGCCACAACCTGAAGCAAGTTAGGATTATATCAATGGTTTTGGGGGCTGTCAAAAAGCGCTACCGCCGCCGGCCGAGGAGTATCTTGATGAAGAGCGGCCCACCCACGATGGCCGTGATCACACCGACCGGCAGTTCCTGCGGAGAGAACACGGTCCGAGCCACGGTGTCGCAGAGCGCGAGCGTCGCGCCTCCGAGCAGAAACGACGCAGGCAGTACCACTCTCTGATCGAATCCGGATAGCCGCCTCACTGCATGCGGCACGATCAGGCCCACAAAGCCGATGGGGCCCGTCAACGAGACCACCGCGGCCGTGGCCAACCCGCCCCCGATAAAGATGAATCGCTGGACCCGCTCGACCTTGACGCCATGCCCGGCCGCCATTGCCTCACCCAGCGCGAGCTGGTTCAAGGCGGGGCACTGGCTAACGATGAGGGCCAACCCGGGCAGCAGAAACGGCAGCATCGCGCCGAGCTGATGATAGCCCACGACATCCACGCCGCCCATGATCCAGCGTTCCATGGAGAACAGTTCGTACGGATTGGCGAGATACTTGATGAAGAGCATCACTCCGCCGGACAGGATGCTGATCGTGATTCCGGCGAGAAGCAGCGTGTTCGTGGAGATCCCATGCGGCCGTCTGGCCAGCCGGTAGACGATCGATAGTGCGGCCGCGGCCCCCGCCAGTGAAAATATCTGCACCGAGGAGAAAGGGCCCACTGCAACATACAAGGCGGGCACGGACATAGCCAGGAATGCGCCCACCGCCGCGCCGCCCAAGGCGCCCAGCGTAAGCGGTTCTGCGAGAGGGTTGCGCAGAATGACCTGGAAGCCGGCGCCGGCCATCGCGAGGGCGCCGCCGGCCAGCAGACCCAGTATGACGCGCGGCACCCGTTGATAGAACAGGATGTGCGCGAGCACTTCGTGCTGTCCGGACAAGAGTTGTCGCACGGCTTTGGACGCGCTGACGTGCTCGCTCCCGATGAGTGGAGAGATCAGCATGGCCGCCACGAACAGGGCGAAATACACAGCGAGCGTTCGCAGCCAACGCCGGACAGTCAGAGGCCCGCTCACTGTTGACCTCCGTTCCCGTCGAGCCCGCCCTCGGGTCCCGGCAGCACAATCGGCCTGTTCCTTCTGGCGTCTTGTTCCACAATAACCGACTCGCCGTAGATCCTCGATATGACCTCCGGACGGATGACCTTCTCCGGAGTGCCCTCGCACACGTGCCGGCCTTTCGAAAGCAGAACCAGCCGGCCGCAGTGGAACGAAGCCATGTTCAGGTCGTGGGTCACCACGGCCACGGCGATTCCGTTCGAGGAGAGACGGCGGAGGAGGCGGAAGAATTGCGCCTGATGATGGATGTCCAGCCCTGTGGTGGGCTCGTCGAGCAGGAGCAGACGGGGTTCCTGCGCGAGGACGGAAGCCAGAAATACGCGCTGTCTCTCCCCTCCGGAAAGATGGGACAGGTGTCGTCCGCGCTGGTCGAGTGTCTCCGTCTGGCGCATGCTGTCCTCGACGGCCCGGACGTCGGCCGCGCTGAGGAATCCCCAGCCGGAGAGGTGCGGGAACCGGCCCATGGCCACGACCTCCTCCACTGTATAATCGAAGGTGTGCTGTATCTGCTGGGGCAAGTAGCCGAGGGTGCGCGCCACTTCGCGACGGTCGAGAGTCGACATCTGCCTGCCTTCAAGGATCACGCGGCCCTGTTGAGGGGCGAGCACACCCGCCGCCACCCTGAGGAGCGTGCTCTTCCCGGAGCCGTTCGGCCCGATGATCGCCACCATCTCACCCGACTTGAGGCTGAACGATATCTCGCCCAGTTTCCATTGCGAGTCCTCGTAGTGGAAGCTCGCCTCTTCCACGCGAAGCAGGTCAGTGTCCATTCGCTGCCTCCGCATGAAGCAACTCGGCGAGGCGCTCAGCGATACGCCCGATCCGCGGTCCGGGAAGCAGGACATAGTCGTCCGTAACGAAAGAGATTCGACCCTCACGCACCGCCGGCAGCGCGGACATGACCCGCCAGTCCTTCAGAAGTCGCTGCCGACGCGCCTGCGACAGCTCCTGCGACGGGTAGGTCTCGATGATCACTTCAGGCGCCCTAGCCAGGAGCGATTCGGCCGATACCTGGGGATACTCCTTCTGGACGTCGGCGAAGATGTTCTGCCCGCCGGCGACTTCGATCAGTTCCGACAGAAAGCTCCTGCTGCCCACGGTGAACAGTCCCTTCAGCGAGCCGGGCGTTCTTCCCAGACAGAGGAAGACCTTGACGGGCGGCTTGCCGGCGACACGCCTTTCCACATCCGCAAGGTCCCGCTCGATTCGCGAACACAGCGCTCTCGCGGTCTCTCGCCGATCGAGCCGCTCGCCCAGGGTCCTGATCCCGGCCTGAATGGACTCCACGCTGGTCATGCTGACCGTCAGGACCGGGATGCCGCGCTGACGACAAAGCGACTCAACTTTTTCGTGCTTTTGCTGGATGATGACGAGATCGGGCCTCAACATCACCAGCCTTTCGAGAGCCGGGTTATACAGCGCACCGACTCTCGGTTTCGACGTGGCTTCGGGCGGATAGGCGGCGTATTGGGATACGCCCACCACACGATCACCGGCGCCAAGGGCGAATACCGCCTCCGTGATGTTCGGGGCCAGGCAGATGATACGTTGGGGTATTTGGCCGAAAGCCGCGCTTTGGGCCGAAGGATTGGCCGGCGGGTCAAGGGCCGAGAGCGCGAAGGACAGAATCACCCCCACGACCCCGGCGACGCAGACCGAGACCCAGACCTTTCGACTTGACAACTCGTTTCTCCCGATGCCTCTGAGCCGTGTCCGGCCCGACTCTTATGCGGGATACAAATATATGATATCATACCGCCGTTCGCCAATGCCGATGTGTGGAGAACCCAGAGGGCAACGCGCCGTTGCGGAGGGCTGAACGATGGCAGAGGTTCTCGTGGTGTATCATTCACTTAGCGGGAATACGAAGGCAGCTGCGGAAGCCGTGGCCGAGGGGGTGCGGTCGGTCGCGGGCGTCGAGGCCAAGATTGTCGAGGCGCTGAAAGCGGGGCCGAGCGATCTTCTGAGCTGCGACACGCTGGTCGTGGGAACCCCGGACTTTTTCAGCTACATGGCCGGGGGCCTGAAGGACTTCTTCGACAGGACGTTCTATCCCACTCAAGGGCGCGTGACGGACAAGCCGGTAGGTATCTTCGTGACCCACGGGGGCGGTGGCAAGGCGCTGGAGAGCGTCAAGAGCATCTGCCGGACGTTCAAGTTTCGCCTGGCATGCGAGTCGGTGCTGGTGAAGAATCGCCCCGACGAAGCGGCCAGCGAGAGCCTTCGCAGGATGGGCGAGCTGCTGGGTCAACTGGCCGCGAAGGAATAGCCGCGGACTTGCAAACGCGATCTGCGCTCGCCGGGCTTCGACACCTCACACTATGAATGCGCCATGGATGAGTTCATTGGCGAGACTGTTGACGTAGAGCGTTCAGCCGACGCGCCCCGTCCTGCGCGCTTCCGCTGGCGCGATGAAGTTCACGAAATCGCGACGGTCCTGAGAGAATGGGTGGATATAGGATACGCCGATCATCCCCGGCGCAGCCGGCGATGGTACACGCGCCGGCATCGTCGCTATTTCGTGGTGAGGGACACGAAGGGACAGATCTTCGAGCTGTACCTCGACTACAGCAACCGCTCCCGCCCGACCTGGTTTCTGACGAAGAAGCTGGGCGCTGAACGACGCGGATCTTAGGGGGCGCACGGCCATGCGCCCCTACGGGATTCCTCCCAAGCCCTTCTTCGGGTCCCTGGGGGCCTCTATGCTGAGGAAGGCCCCCTAAAAATCCATCGCTTTCAGAATGTCGGTGGGCAGGCCCGGACACTGCGTCGAAAGGTGGAACTTGCTCTTCGCTATCTGTGCGTGAAGCAGTTCCTTCATCTCGTCCATGGTGCGATAGCTGAATGGATTGAGTTGCTTCAAGCGGTCCGCCGAAATCCCCGGGACCTCGACCGGCACGAGCACCTTATTGCCCCATATCGGATGCGGTTCATACCTCACGGCGCCGCGGGCCGCCTGGAACAGGAAGAGTTCGGTCTCCTCGATGCTCGGACCGGTGCCGCCCACGGGCCGCCTCTTGCCGTCTTTCTCGGCGAACTTCGCCTTTGCCACGCGTACGGTGCTCCCTCCAAGCCTCTCTTCAATCCATTCGTACTCAGTCCCTACGCGGCCGGTCGTGTTTATCAGATATACCTCAATGGGATTATCCGTTCCCTCGCGCTCCTTCAGAAATTGGTAGAAGCGCTGCACATGGGCAGCATTGTCGATGCCCATAGTGAACGGCAGGCAGTAGCGGGCGGAGAATTTTTCCTCGCCCACGCCTTTTCGACTTTGCGCAGGATGTCCCACAGTGCGGCCGTCCGCGAGAATCTTCGCGGCGAAAGTCGGGTCGGCGAGCTTCTCCCACGCGAAGTCGCTCAGATACGCAGGCGTGATGAATACCGCAAAGTTCAGCGGCTCCGTTGAATCCACGTTCCCGTCGAAATATCCCGTGTCCTCCAGCATCAATACGGTGCGTGCGTTTCGATTGAGCATGCCGTGATACTGGAACAACTTGCCATCAAAGCAAACATCTCCATTCTCGTTCCACTCTGTGTTTTCATGTAAGGCACGGGCCACCTTTGCAGCGCGATGGATGCCGACCTGATACTCGTCCACACCCTCGGTCTTGGTCCATGAGCCGCGCTCGGGACAAACGACCTGATCGGCAAAGACCGCGCAGATGTCATCGTTCTTTATGCGCTGATCGCTTATGAAGTCGCGCGGGTCTACGCCAAACTGTTCGGAGAACCGTGGGGCGGTGAGGTCGTTTACGACATACATGCCATGGGTGGACTTTCCGCTCCCGGTCAGCCCCCAGCAGCACATGACCACACGGCGGCTAGAGCCGTCCAGTCGCTTGACGGTGAATTCCTTGACGGAGGCATGCTCGCCCGTCCCTCCCTTGAGGTAGGCGTGCCTGATCCAGTGTGACAGGAACCCCTTCTTCGCTTCCCCCTGATATGAGCTGCCCGTGGCAATGCTGTAGCCGTGATTGGGGAAGCGCATCACGCGCAGCATCTCGCCGGTGTCGCTTCGGCTGGGGTTTTCGAGGTACTGGGGCACCATGAACAGCATGGCATCCGGCTCGGCGGCGGGGTCGCCGGGGAAATTCAACTGCTGCCACCTGTAGGCGATGTCCGGAAACTGAGGATCGCAGTAGAGCCGACAGCGCATCTCGGCTTGGCTCCCGGGCTGGCCCAAGTTCGCGTCAACCTGAATCATGGGCCGGCATAGGATGAACTCCAGGACGCTCAGCATCAACTGACGATGTTCAGCCTTCAGATCGTCCTCGCCCTCCAACACCACGCTCTGGGCGGCGCTCCGGCTCCATATGTTTGAGGCCCAGCCCCAACTGCCGTTGCGGTAATTGATGCCGTAGGACTTGGCTCGCCCCAGAAGGTCGGCCGGGTTGTTCTGGATGGCCTTGATCCCGGCCTTTTCCTTGTCGGACAGGATCTTTCGAAAAAGGCTGGGAAAACTTGTGATGCTGATGTCCTCGATGGTTATCGGCATGCTCACTCCTCTTTTGTCACCAAAGCTCAAAGGACGACCCGCCAGCGTCATATTAGCGCGTAAGTTTACGGGCTTGTCTCCCACCTGTCAACGGGTTCCCGAAGGGGTAGGATTATCCTTCTCGCAGGCAAGAACGGGGGCCGCGATAGGCGCACAGTCGGGCTCGGGCACGGCCGGCCCCATTTCTACGTTCGTCGTGCTCTTGGGTTGGGTGCCGACGAAGAACAAACGCGGCTCCGGCAGGACCTTGGAACGCGGCCCGCCGACTGAGAGGAGGAGGCTTTCCGCTGTGGGTCACAGTCGCCGATGGGTCAAGACACATATTTCTTTCTGAGTCAATATCAGCCATCCCTTTGCCCTCTTGGCCCATAATGCGGCATGCGTCTTTCAGTTCTTGGGGCCTGGTTCAAGACGTAGGGCCTCGCAGCCACAACTGCCGTTTCCCTAACATTCAACACAGTAACGGCTTATATCGGCCGGGAATGAGGTTTAAGAGTCTGACGGCTAACTTCGCAACGACGGCATATCCGTTGCTCAACCCTTGGTGACGAGGCGGGTCCAGGTATCGGCCGTCTGTCTAATGGGTCCGGAATTATGCCCTCTTCTTCAGTAATGCACAGATGGTGGGCGGCGCTCGGCATTAGCACCGACGAAAATGACGGTCGGCACCAGACAGTCATTATGAAATCAGGTGAGTTCCCGCCCTCCGGCGAAACGCCCTCATCTGACTTGTCAGAGCTTGATGTAAACCCCGTGCAGCTCAAACCGAACACGCATATCGGCAAGTACCGGATAGTCAAAGAACTGGGCTTCGGCGGCCAAGGGCGGGTCTTGCTGGCAGTGGACGATAACCTGAAGCGCCAAGTCGCGCTCAAGACCATCGCAGCCGTTACTGTGGCCGGCCAGGAGCGGCTGGACCGGTTTCAGAATGAAGCGCGCGCCGTCGCCCAGCTCCGCCATCCCAACATCGTCCAGCTCTACGAGGCCTTTCATGAAGAGGGCGTACCCTTCTTCTCCATGGAGTACGTGGAGGGCGAGTCGCTGAGCACCATACTCCGCACAAAATCTCTCAGTCGCCGTCAGCTCGTGGCGGTCCTGGCGACGTGTTGCGAGGCCATGGGATACGCCCATCAGAAAGGCATCGTCCACCGCGACTTGAAGCCTCAGAATATACTGCTGACACCAGAAGGTGAGCCGAAAGTGATGGATTTTGGGCTGGCTAAATGCCTCCTCGAGGACAAGAAGCTTTCTGTGGCCACCTTGGAAGGACAGGTTCTCGGCAGCCCGGCCTATATGGCGCCGGAGCAGGCCGAGGGGACGCGCGAGCTGATCAGTGCGCGAACGGACGTATATGCACTCGGAACCATCCTCTATGAGTGTCTCACCGGCCGGCTGCCTCACTTGGCTGATTCGCCCATGGAGATCATGCTGGCCATTATCGACGAGGAACCCGAGCCGCCGACCTCCGTGGACCCGACCATCGGCCGGGACCTCAACGCCATCTGCATGAAAGCATTGGAGAAGGACCCCCGTGCGCGGTATGCCAACGCGGCTGAGTTGGCGGCGGACCTCAAACGGTATCTGAACAATGAGCCGGTGCAGGCAAGGCCTGCTACCATTTCGGACAGGTTCGCAAAGGCGCTGCGCCGAAACAGGGATCTGGCGGTCGTCTCCGGGATCGCGCTGACCTTCATGGCGGTAGCACTCGCCGTCTCGATTACGATCTTCACCCGCCAGTCTGCCGAGAACATCAAAGAGGGCCTGAGGGCCGAGATCATGGGAGTGGCGAACACAGCGGCCATGATGTTCCCGGCCGAGGAGATTGAACAAATACGCATTCAACAGGACGCGGACAGCGAGCTGTTCAGATCCTTGGTCCGGCGCCTCAACGAGATACGCCGCCGGAATCCCCGCGTCCGGAGCGCTTATGTGATCCGTAAGACGGAGAAAGTGTCAGATCTTGCCTATGTGGCCGATGCTGATGCTTTCCTCCCTTCCGGCACGGGCGAAGGGACACGCCGCGCGGGCGACAAGTACGTGGGCGACAATGTTGAAGCGCTGTTGAGGGCCTTCTCCGGATCGAAGGCCGACTTCAGGCGAGGGGGGACCACGTGGGGCGACAAGATCTCCGGATTCTCTCCGATCATCAGCGAGGACGGCGAGTCAGTGGCTGTCCTGGGAATTGAGATGGGTACTGAGTTGGTGAAGATGCAGATGCGGCCGGCATTGCGCACCACGGCGCAAGTGAGCGCGCTGGCCTCCTTCCTGTTCATGGGCCTCACCGGCGTGGCGGGCGTGCGAGTCATGCGGAGGAAAAAGAGGAGGCGCTGAGTCCCAGGCAGGCCGCAGACAAGCCGTACTGAGGCCGCCCCGCTTTCCGGAAGAGAACAGTCCCGCCTGCCCTCCGGCCTCGGACCAGATGCGGAAACTTACGGTCCCGTTTTCCCCTCCTGCATCTTAATCAGGATGGCCTTCTCGATCTCCTGGGCCACGTCCGGGTTGTCCGCCAGAAACTGTTTCGCGTTCTCGCGGCCTTGGCCGAGCCGCATATCTCCATGGGAGAGCCACGCCCCGCTTTTTTCGACGCCGTCAAAGGTCACGCC
>SDBU01003265.1_pt1 | contig 20711 bp, 17 predicted proteins | sample 2277071 | NCBI WGS metagenome assembly SDBU01 (sample SAMN10397929, study PRJNA504765) | marine sediment metagenome | isolation source: marine sediment core GS08_GC12, 126 cmbsf | place: Arctic Ocean: Gakkel Ridge, Loki's castle | collected 2008
GAAGAGTAACGCCCAAGTTCGCACTGATGGATGGACCGGTGCGAGTAGTGAGCACCAATGGAGTGAAGGTGTTCACCAGTGAGCGGTCAGTTTACCACGTGGACAGCTTCAACGAAGTCTTTGGTTGCGTAATACCCTGAGCCGCCAAGGCTGACTCAATGGGGGCAACAAGGACTCATTTGAGAACTCTGCTCTGTCGATCAGTACCGACTGTCACTTCCAGTGATGTCTGGCAGTAAGGCTCGGCGCGTTTTTGATTGCATAATCAAATTGCATTACATTTTTCCCTCCACGAGCTTCGCGCCAACCTTTTTGACATCTTTTCCCCGGTGGCCCGGGGCTCTGTCCCACACCATGATCTCAATATCCTTGGCTTGCCAGTGCTCAACGACTTTCGCTATCTCTTCCGCTTTCATGTTGGGGATCCATTCCCAGTACAAGGTTCCTTCCAAACCGTTGACCGCCAAGCTCAGGTTTTCCACTCGTATTTGAGTTCCACTTTCTGGCATACCTTGACGCCAGGGGGTGCCCATATCCGCCGAACTTGCTCTCTCGGCCCCACCCGCATTTCATCTCCCCAAACAAGCCCTGCAGGCCGGGTGAAACTGGCGGCCTTCAATTCTTCAGCTAGTCCCTTTTTCCAGACGCCTCTTCAGAAGCCTTGGGGGAGATGGGACAAGGAACCTTGTTCTTCAACTCCCAGCGCTGGAACAGCCAACGCATCCCCAGTAGGTGTACTTCACGCCAAACTGCTTCTCTACCCAATCCACCGCCTCCCATAAAGTGCGGAATTTACTCTGGGAAGCCTGCTCTCTCAGCGCCTCCCCTGCTGTGGGGTTAGCTTACGCTTTCTTGCCTCCATGTCTTCCATGGTGATGGCGGAGCACTTCATCCACCCCGTCCTGGCGATACCAAGCGACCCACTCCTGCACCGTTCTATAGTCAACATCCACGATCTGGGCAACTTCTTTCATTTAACATTCCTGGCGTATCAACCATAGGGCGTGCAGTTGGGTACGATTTTGGTGATCTTTTTCTTGGTCGGACAGGGGTCAGGGGGGCTCACGTAGAGGCGGGGTTGCGCTCATTTGACCGAATGATGCTAGAGAAGTATAATAGGAGTGCTGACGGACCGCATTGTCGACCTGCTCTTCCAAGGACGGCGTTGCTCAACTGGTGGCTTGGTATCAAGCCAACGAAGAATGGGCTAAGGATGTCTCAACGGACTGAGAAGGCAAACAAAGGTGGCTCTACGCGGATTCGAGGGGTAGCCATCAGGTGCCACCGCACTCTACTAAAACCTGCAGGCAGAAGTTGTCGAAGTCACGGAAGCCAAAGGCACGGTTGATAATCCCCCGGATGGCGCGATTTATACCTTCAACAAAGCCTTGGGTCACCCGGTCATCGAAGTAGTTGAGGAACTCATGCCACCAGTTACGCAACGTCTTGACAAACCGGATCAAGTAACGACTGCCTGTGGCTACGGCTTTCCACATCCAGGCCTGCAGGAAACGTTCCGCTTGGGCTCTATCGTTGATCTTGTCGCAAATGGTGCGGAATTCCTCCTTCAGCAGGTAGATGGTGCGCAACTCATTCGAAGCCTCCAGAATCTGTCTCAGCTTGGCCTCTTCGTCTGGTTTCAGTTTGCTGCGCTTCTTGAGCAGCAGCCAGCGGTTGCCTTTCAGAACTTGGTACAGGGCCTCGTCCGTCTTCTGCGCTTTCTTCTGCAAGGCACGCCGCAGCAGATCAATCTGATGATTGAGTTGCTTCATCACGTGGAAGCGGTCAGCGACAATCTCGGCGTGGGAGAGAGTTTCTTGCGCACAGCCTGGCGATAGGGTTTCCACATATCCATCGACACAACCCTGATGGCTCTCCGCTCTTCTTCCGTCAAATCGTCCAGCCACTTCTCAAGCGTGTCTTTCCGGCGATTGGGCAACACATCAATCACGACCCGTCGTTCCAAGTCAGAAAGCACCAGTGCATATTGCTTGTGTCCCTTTTGCAGCGAGATTTCGTCCACTCCCAGCACTCGTACCCCACGACGACGAGGCTGACGCGTAGCCTGCGTGGCCCACTTCTTGAAAATGTCCAGCACCGTCGATTCGCTCAGCCGTTCTTGAAGCGCCACATGTTTACGAGTCGTCTTCTGGACCCGCTGGTAGATGTGTGCCTCGTAGGCTCTCGTCTGCCGACGTTTGGGGTCAATCCACTCCAGGTTCTCTGTGAAGGGCTTGCCACACACCTCACAGTCAAAGCGGCGTTGGGAAAAATGCACGAACGTCCTCATATCCCAGATGTCCAGGTGACGCACACAGCGGTCCTTGTGATCATAGCCGCCCGCCATCGCCTTCCCGCAGCGTGGACAGAGGGCTACGTCGTGCTGATGCTCACAAAACAGGTGCAGATACTTGTCCTCGCCCTGTTGTTCGATGGCAAACCGTGTCACTCTCATTGCCGGCAAGCCCAGCAGCTTATTCAAGGTTTCTGCTGTTACCGGTTCTATCGTCAAACTATCCACCCGTTTCACCGCCCGCGCTGCATCTTTTACCACTACCCCAACTGGCGGACTCAACAACAGGGGCATTCCCATATCGGGCCTCCTTGGGTAAGTTTGCCTTATATCTTACCACAAGTTGGCTCTCAGCGTCAGAGTTTACCCCACGAATCCGCGTAGAGCCACAAAGGTTAGCACATCAGTGATAGACAGAAGACACCGGATCATCAGTCGAATCCCTGGGTTTGGTATCATCCAAGAGATTGCTGATGAGCGATTCAAGAAAATCGTGAAGAACTCAGAGTGGTCGCTCGCTGCGAACGTCGGTAGCAGTGTTCTAGGGGTGATACAGACAATTCTTTTCGGCCGTTTCTTGGGAGCTGATGGCTTTGGCGTGTTAGCTCTGATTATCGCTTATGTGACGATAGTTAATCAGTTTGTGGATTTTCGCGTGTGGGAGACGACGACCAAGTATTTGTCAGATTATTGGATCAGGGGAGACAAGGAACGGGCAGTTGCGACCATCAAGCTATCCTATCTGATCGACCTCTTGTCTGGTGTTGTAGCTTTTTTGATCGTCATCTTGGGCTTGCCCATCGCCTCAAGATTTGTCTTTTCCAAATCTGTTGCATCCGAATTGGTCGTGTTATTTGCACTCAGTCTGCTGTTTGCTACAGTTGACAATACTGGACGTGCTATCCTTCGTGTGTTTGACAGATTTAAGATGTTGTCTCTGTGGCAAACTGCGGCCTCTTTGGTGTCGCTGATCACGGTTGCTGCTGTACTACTAGCTGGATGGGGTCTTGAAGGTGTATTGATTGCCTATTCAGTGAGTGCTCTTGCAAGTGCTTTAGGACTGTTGCTTCTGGTCAGTAGAGTCGTAAGAGTTGTCGTGGATGACCCAAGCGGTAGCATCGCTCTACTGAGGGGAAGATACAAAGAAATTGCTCGCTTCCTATTTCATACAAATATGGGTGCATTTTGGGGGGCGATTATTAGGAACCTCGATGTTATACTTCTCGGGCATTTTTGGGGAGTAAGGGAGATCGGTTACTTTAAAATGGCTAAAACATTTGTTTCCAAACTGGCTATGCTAACTGACCCACTTTACCAGGCTCTCTTTCCTGAGTTAAATAAGATGTGGGCCACAGGAGATATATTGGCTTACAATAGATTCATTAAGAAGCTAACGATTGTGGCGGGATCTCTATTTGTTGTTGGCGCTTTGATGTTCAGCATACTTGCTCCTTGGGCGGTGAGGATGACCGTAGGGGAAGAGTTCTTACCTTCCGTGGCTGCCATAAGAATTATGATTTGGGGCATCGTGATTGCAGTTACCTTTATATGGGCTAGGCCGACCGTTATAGCTATGGGCAAGCCTGAGATCGGGAATTGGGCTGCTGGATTTGATGCAGTGCTGTTTGTTACAATATCTCTAGTGCTCGTTTCACGATTAGGCTACATTGGCAGTGCAATGATGTTTGTATTATCCTATCTGTTGAGTCACATGGTCTATCTTGGGGCGTATTGCCTTGAGCTTCTACGAGGCCCTCAACCAGCGAGCAGTTGATAGGCAAAGAGTGGGCAGAGAGGTTTCTTAAAATGGCAGCTCTGTATGATAGCTATCTCTCAAGTTCACCTCAGCACTCAAACAAATTTAGCCAAGCTGAGTTTGACAAGGTAGCAGAAGGTTACGAGCGACAGTACGGTGCTGTTATACCCGAGGACAGGTCGATAAGAGTACTTGATATTGGTTGTGGTCAAGGGCATTTTCTTTATTTTTTATCCCAGAAAGGATATCAATGCTTTGAAGGGATCGATACCTCCCACGAACAGGTGCATTTTTGCAGGAAGCACGTTTCTGAAAACGTTTTCTGCTTTGATGTTGCAGATTTCTTGACTGAAGAACGAAGGCAAGCCAGCTATGATCTTGTAGTCATGAATGAAGTTCTTGAGCATTTGTCCAAGGAAACAATCATTCCAACCTTGAAGCTTGTGTATAGAAGTTTGCGAGAAGGTGGAAGACTCATTGTGAAAGTTCCTAACATGGAGAACCCGTTCAACCTACATGCCCGCTATCATGACTTCACTCATGAAGTGGGTTTCACCCCCAATAGCCTCATGATGGTGCTCAGGGCGAGTAGATTTGAGGAAGTGAAGATATATAGTGCAGATCACTTTAGCCCAAGGCACAAGGGAATCAAGGGGAAGATACGATCTCTGATGGGTCGTTGGGCTCGCAAGGTGATATTGAGAGGGTTGTACCTATTGTTTGAAATACCTGACCAACCTGGGGGAGGAATGGCCCCAAAGATTCAGCATAGTAAGCGTATTTTTGCTGTAGCGGACAAATGAGGTCGAGGATGTCTAGTGGCATTCGAGTTGGCGTGCTTGTTTTAGGGGATCTTGGCCGTCCGGGAGGAACGGCCACAAGACTATTGGGCATCACAAATCACCTGGCGGATTACGGGTATGATGTTGTACTCTTCAATTGCTATCCTCCCCCGCCTGAATTGAGCGATAAAGTGAGAAACGTTCTACTAAAGCGGAGGGCATTGCCCAAGCGATCGCTTTCCTTGCTATTTACGCTCTTTCCTAAGCCGCTATTTTGGTTGCAATACATTCCTGACATCAATTACCTCAAAAGAGCGTTAAGGCAACAGGAAATAAATATCCTGCATGTGCATAAACACACGCCAGCTTATACAGCCCTGAGGCTGAAGGCCGGGGTTAAGGTTCCTGTGCTTTTCGATGTACACGGTATTCTACGTCTACAAACAGGGGATTTATCTTTACTTGGGATGAGTGATCGACAGATTTGCTTGCATCTTAAGGCGGAGGAAAATGTATTCAAGCTCGCTGACGCTGTTAGCGTAGTTTCGAATAGAATGCGAGATTATGTTATCGATCACTTCAATTTAACGGTCGATAGTGTTTATGTGATCCCTGATGCAGTCGATGTTGACCTCTTTTCAAAACGAGTGAGTGAGGAGGAAAAGGCAGAACTAAGAAACCGTTATGGTCTTGTGGGGAAAAGAGTAATCCTATTTGCTGGTCATTTTAAAAAGCTTGGTGGGATAATGGATTTGCTAAGAGCCTATCGTTATCTTACCAACAGAGTGAGAGAACCCACGGCACTAGTGCTCATAGGTGATGGTCAACTTTTGCCAGAAGTTCAGCGATTTAAAATCCAAGAAGGATTGAATGATTTGATTTTGGTAGGTCTAGTCCCTCATGCTGAGCTTCCGCAGTATTACGCTATCGCTGATGTGCTTGTGGTACCAGAAATTGCTTCTGAATACAATGATATAGTTCCACATATCAAGCTTCTTGAATACTTGGCAAGTGGACGGCCAACGGTCGCGACAAGGCTGGCTTCTATCTTGGATGTCATAGAAGACGGCAAGAACGGTATTCTGGTTGAGCCCAACCGACCTCGGCAGTTGGCCCAAGGGATCATGAAGGTTCTGCGTGATGAATCACTACGGACACGCCTTGGGTACTATGGAAGGCAAACAATAGATAATGAAATGACCTGGGCTTACTCTGCCCAGAAAGCTGTTCAAGCTTATGAAGATATTCTATCGCGAAGGTGGAAATCAGTCTAGCACTAGCAGTGAGTGAGACATGAAGATTAGACCAATTAGTAGACTTTGTTATATTGCTAACTCCATAATTCCATCCCACTGGGCTAACAGCGTACACGTGATGAAGATGTGTGCTGCTTTTGCAACGCAAGGGGTGCAAACTGAATTGATCATTCCTTTTCGCTGTTCAGAATGGTGGCAGGTCGTCAGGCAACATATAGATGTCTGGGATCGGTATGCAATACCCAGTAATTTCCGTTTGACGCGTTTGGCTTATCCTCACATCGGTCAGCGATTTAAGGTCCGAGGATACGCGTTGACCGCGGCCATTTGGGCCCGTTGGCGTAGCCCTGATTTGGTTTACGCGAACAACATATGGGCTGCTTACTGGCTATCGCGTTGGGCCCAGCCCGTTGTTTTTGAAGGGCATGACTTGCTGGAAGAGCAGAGGTGGCCATCTTTTCAGCCTTTGTTGCAGGAAGCGGACAGAACCCCTGCATTACGAGGCATCGTCACTATCTCTCAAGGATTAGCCGATGCTTATGTGATCGCCGGCGCTCCCTCGCACAAGGTACACGTTCTGCGCGAGGGGGTGGATTTGGAACGTTTCGAGCCAGTTCTAAGTAAGATTGAAGCTCGACGACAGGTAGGACTGCAGGATAGTCGCTCCATCGTCTGTTACGCCGGTAATTTGTACAAAGGGCGCGGAATCGAAGAGACGTTAGAGTGCGCTCGTCACCTATCAGGAGTTTTATTTGTGTTTGTTGGTGGTCGAACTCGCGATATTGAGCGCTACCAATCCTTCTGTGATCGCGAAGGGTTGGACAAAGTGTTGTTCGTTGGGATGGTAGCGAACGCCACTGTGCCGGCTTACTTGTATGCTGCTGATGTCTTGATCATGCCCTACACGAGCAGAGTACCTACTGTCAGGTCTATGTCTCCCATGAAGATGTTTGAGTATATGGCTGCCGGTCGCCCAATCGTCGCTACGGATTTCCCAACTATTCGGGAAGTGCTGACCCACGAGCATAATGCCATTCTGGTTGAGCCGGATAATGCAGAGGGGTTGCAAGCAGGTATTCAGCATGTCTTATGTGATCCTGTGTTGTCAGAACGAATTGCACAGCAGGCCCAACTTGACGTTGAGCAATATAGTTGGTCTAACCGGGCGGCGGCTATCTTGGAGAGGTTTGTGGATGCAAGTTGATCAGAAAACAAAAACACTATACCTCATTCCGACCTTGGCATCCGGTGGTGCAGAGCGGCAATTGGTAGAGCTGGTTGACAATCTCAATAGGAAGCGCTTCGAGCCCATTGTTTGCCTGGTCTATAGCGAACAGGTTGTCCCCAGAGAAATTAACCCACGAGACTGCAAGTTGATTAATTTGGAGAAACCGCTAGGAAAATGGGGAAATGCAGTTTTGCTATACCGTTTACGCCGTACTATCTTAGAAGAGAGGCCAGCGATCATTCACTCCTATCTCAATCAAGCTAACCTATACGCAAGGCTTGGAGCTTTGTTGAGTGGACATTCCTGTGTAGTTACCTCTGTTCGCTCTCATGTAAAAGGGTTTTGGAAACGTTTTGATAGACTTGCAGAACAGATATTGTGGCGCATTAGCAAAGTTATTGTTGTCAATTCTGATCAAGTGAAATCGGAACTCATCACTGAGTTGGGGATTCCCGCCGGACGCATTCAGGTCATTCACAATGGTGTGAACACACACCGTTTTCGACCTGGACGTGATCGGGAGAAAGCTCGGCAGGCACTGGGCAGGGGGGGGGATGGATTCCTGATTGGTGTGGTATCTCGCTATTCACCGGAAAAGGGATATGATTGCCTGCTAGATGCGCTTGTTCTCCTGAGAGATCGCCAAGTCCTGCCACCTTTTAAGGTGTTATGTGTTGGCGTGGAGACTGTTCCTGAGATACTGGAGAATGTGCGCAGGTTCATTCAAGAGCACAAGCTTGGCAGGATTTGTGATATGAGGGGGCCTTACAGTAGGATAGAGGATGTTTACGCAGCAATGGATGTGTTAGTTCTGCCTTCTCGGCACGAAGCGTTTCCAAACGTGGTACTGGAAGCGTTTGCTTGCGGCAAGTCGGTCATTGTTTCTGAGGCTGCTAATGCAGTTGGAATTGTGAGGCCAGGTGTAAATGGATGGGTGTTCCCGACGAATGACGCCGAGGCACTTGCGGAGTGTTTGGAGCAAGCCATTTCGTTGCGGCGCGAAGAGCTTGATGAAATGGGCAAACGAGGGAGAGCGACGGTTGTAGAGAAATATGCCGTCAAGGCGATGACACGGCAGATAGAAGCCATGTATGCCCGTGTATTAGGTAGCAGAGATGTGTAGGCGTCTGCGTATAGCTTTCGTTCACAATCGGTATCCTGTCTATCGGCAGCGGTTCTTTGACCTGCTTGCGCAACAGTTTGAGGTTGACTATTTCTTCGTTAACGAATGGGGCGATAACCTGCCATCGAACGCGCGGGTACTACGGGGCTATCACATCCCTGAAATGTCGGATTATGAGGTAGTGCCCAACCTCCTACCTACCCTTCTACGGAAGTCTCAAGAACAGGATTACGATCTCTACGTTTGCACTGACCTAGGCTATTTCATTACGCATATTGCTTTTCTCGTTGCTAGACTGAAGAGAAAACCCTTTGTTCTTTGGAACGGCCAGTGGATGGAGGTGGCACATCCACGCCGCTGGTTGATGAAGCCATTCGAGAATCTGATTGTGCGGCAAGCTGAATCCCTTGTGGCTTATAGCTCAAAGGCCAGGGACTTTCTTATTCAGCAGGGCGCTAATCCAGCGAGAGTCTTTATAGCTTATAATGCCAACCATTACCAGTATTCAGAGCCACCGGCAACTGTGCTTTCCGAGTTTCGTGCCAGGATAGGCGCACATGACAAGCCGACTGTGCTTTTCTTCAGCAGGTTTATCCCGATGAAAGCCCCAGATTTGATGGTTGAGGCATTTGCAGGCGTGGCTAAGAGATTTCCCGATGTACATCTGATAATGGCTGGTGCAGGGCCTGAACTTCCTCATGTACGGCGTCTAATCGCCAGGATGAAAATGGAACGAGTACACCTGACTGGGCGAATCACTTCATCAGTGGAGAAGGATATGCTATTTGCCAGTGCGTCTGTGTTTGTATTGCCGTCGAGATATGCCAGGAGTTCTGAACCTTGGGGGCTGGTTTTGAACGAGGCGGCTACAGCCGGACTACCTTTGATAGCCACCGATATGGTCGGGGCAACAGGCGATTTGGTAATTGATGGTGAGAGTGGACTAGTTGTGCCGGCCGACGATGTCCTTGCGTTGCAGCAAGCGATTGAGTGGATGCTCACCCATACTGGACGGGCGAGCCAGATGGGGAAACGAGCGCGAGATATCGTCAGCGGGTTTACACCGGAGAATATGGTCAAGGTGTTTTCAAATGCTTTTGAGTTAGTTCTGACAACATCGTGAACGAAAGGTACAGATTAGATGGGTCGAGGGCATCTATGTTTGGAGATTGGCAGTGGTCACAAGCCAATGCCGGAAGCGGACGTTTTGTTAGATCGATATCTTGAATACGACGGTGAGCGAGGAGGGGTGCTCAAAATAGATCGGCGGCCGATGGTAATTGGCGATGTGTGTCAATTGCCATTCAAAGATAAGGTTTTCAGCTATATCATTTGCCGTCATGTAGTAGAGCACCTGCCAAAGCCGGGAGACGGTTTCCGGGAGATGATGCGAGTTGGGAAGGCTGGCTATATTGAAACACCTTCCGAGTTCGCAGAACGTTTGGAACCTCATCGAGCCTATCACCGCTGGTTTGTGCGTCGCACCCAGCACGGATTGTTGCTTGTTCCGCGTGGAATGATAACTGATTGGCATCTCGATAAGCTATTCCATCATTTATGGCGAGATAACTTTTCTTATCGCCTCTTTTACGTGTTGAATCCAGACGTCTTTTTGACTCGGTACGAATGGCAGCAGGAAATCCATTGGCGCGTTGTGGATCATTTTGAACAGCCTCTCGATCAAGTTTTTAGCGTGCGGGAATCTACTTGGCAGTTCGCGGTGAAGGCAGTAAAGAAAGCCTTTGATAAGGGGAAAAGGCTTTATTATCAGAGGGTGAGATGCTTTCAAAAACCGGTTGACGTTTGGCCTCTGTTGGCATGCCCTATTTGTCATGGCGAGGTGGAGCGAGTAGAACAATCTGTGATGTGCCCAGCCTGCTGTCTGCGTTACCCTATTAAGGGTGATATTCCTATTATGCTAGTGGAGGAGGCTGAGGCGTTTTGACCCCTATCAACCAGGAAACGGTCCGACCGCATATTCTCTATTTCTCTTTATCGCGGCTAGATGTGGGTGGTATGGAAACCCATATCCTGCAATTATTAGAGGGCATGAGTGGCTATAGGTTATCTGTGGCGGGCGTTCTTAGTAAACGATTTCAGCTTAAGGCAGAACAACTAGGTGCACAGGTTTATACATTACCCCCGGTGCATAAATATGACCTGGTCGCTATCTGGCGGTATGCGACTCTGTTTCGCCATCTGAAGGTGGATATCGTACATACGCACGATACGCGTGGAGGGTTACTGGGCCGGATAGCTGGTAAGCTGGTGGGATGTAAAGTGGTACATACTGTGCATACACCCTCCTTCTTTTTGGCACAGAACACATTCACCAAATGGCTGTACCAATGTGTAGAGAGGCTTTTGAATGGAGTGTTTAGTGACAAGATCATTTTTGTAGCCCAACCGATTCAAATCCTGTACCAAGATTTGCATATTGTGCCGCAGTCCAAGTCGTGTTATATCCCCAATGGAATTGATTGTTCCTTTGCAGAGCAGGGTTTTGACAGAGTAGAGCAGCGATTAGAATACGGTGTGCCTTCGGAAGCATTAGTTATTCTTTATGTGGGACGACTTTCATTTGAGAAAGGACTAAAAGATCTGCTGTTTGCCTTCAACGAGGTGGCTGCGCAATATCACAATACTTGGTTGATTCTTTTTGGCGACGGTCAGGAAAGAGCTTCTTTGCAGGATTTAGCTGGCACGTCTCTGTTCGTTGATCAAATTATTTTTTGTGGTTTCAAAGCTCATACTGAAGTAACGCGGTGGTTGCTGAGTGCTGACATCTTTGTTTTACCCTCATACTTTGAAAGTATGCCTTATACACTTCTGGAGGCAATGGCCGCTGGCCTGCCCTGTATAGCCAGCCGAGTGGGGGGGAATGTCGATTTGATTCAAGATGGCGAGACCGGTCTACTGGTAGAACCCGGTGATGTGTATGGTCTGGCTCAAGCGTTGCGACGATTACTGGGGGATGCTGATTTGCGGGAACGTTTGGGCCGGCGTGCGCAGGCCAGAGTCCAGGAGTTTTCGGTGGAGAAGATGATTGCTCTAACAGCGCAGGTGTACCAGGAGGTATTGAGTGGTTGTTGAGAAGAAAACAAAACTACAGCCCCGTTTGAATCTTGTGTTTCCTTTTCTGTTAACTCTGCTAACGGTACTTCTTGTTACTCCAGTGACAATTCATCCGTGGGAAGTCTTTGGCGCTCCTCTGCTAGTTCTTGTGTTCGGCATGTTGGTCATTAGGGGAGTAACCCTTATTGGTGCTGACGTTGGTGATAAGAACTTGCTCTTTCTGATCATTGGCCTGGGGTTCTTATTGCGAGTTGGAGCGGCATTGATCTACGATGGTGTGCTGAATGCTCCCTTCGGTATCAAGGATGAGTTGCAATATGACAGGATTGGATGGGAGATGGCTCAGGCATGGCGACAAGGACGGTCTTTTCCGCTCACGCTCGAGGTGGTATATGACGCACATCATACTTTCTATTATCTGACCGGATGTGTCTATTTCGTCGTCGGACATTCTCCATTTGCAATGAAAATCTTTATCAGTCTCATTAGTGCCCTGACAATTTATTATGGATTTCAACTGGCTAAACATCTCTTTAATCGACGGACAGCGGTGATTACAGCCTGGTTAATGTGTGTCTATACGGGATTCTATCTTTCAACAATACTGATTCTGAAAGACGCATTAATAGCATTTCTTTCAATGGCATTCTTGTGGCACCTCACTCAATGGCAAGAATCCGGATTTCGCCGGCGGTACCTACTAGTAATGGGGTTGATCTGGGTAGTGTTTGTAAACTTGCGTTGGTATGCGGCTGACATTCTGGCCTTACTAGCAGCCTGGACTTTTCTTGTGGCGAAAGTGCATTCACGTAGGATCAAGCGTCTGGTGTATGGAATGGCTGTTTTAGGAGGTATTGCGACGTTTCTATGGCGCGGAGATGAATTACTCACCCGCTTGGGACTTCCCACTTTATTCCAGTTCGGAGAAGTCTCTACTTTGGGCAGTGCATTGGGCACAGTTTTTATCTTTAGTCCCTCATTGAAAGCAGTTCTTCACCTTTTGATGGCAAATCCTGTGCCATTCCTGGCTGCTCTGATCTTAGGGCCGCTAACAACACTGCTAGCCCCATATGCCTGGATTTTTCCAGGGATGTTGTTTGATGCAGTGTGGAATGTGTACTATGTTTCCTACCCCGGGATGTGGGTGTGGTATGGCGTTTTGCCTTTTACTATATTTGGTCTGGCTGAAGTTGCTAAACGGTGGCGGCAGCAGACTGCCGTGCGCCCGGTATTTCTGTTTGGTGTGACGCTCTTTCTGATTTTTAGCACCATGATTCCTCGTGAGGTACGTCACCGCGATATGGTGATGCCGATAGGCCTGATGCTGGCGTCTGTTGGGATTGTCTATGGCTGGAGGTATCGTCAATTGGCTATTTTGTTCTGGGCGCCGTTGTTTCTTGGGGCAGTTTTCAAGATTCAGCAGATTGAGATGTTCATCAGGATTGTACTGCTGAGTGTTCCTTTCGGGCTGTGGGGTTTGCGTGATTGGTACTGGCCCGAGGTCTCTAAATGGCTACATCATCTGGGACGGCATGGAGTATAGGATGTCCCATCAAGCGTTGAACCTGCTTTTCCTGACTCCCAAAGTGCCTTATCCTCCGACCGATGGTGGGAGTATTGCCATTCTTGAGCCGCTCCGTCGTCTCTCATTGCGCGGACACCACATCACGCTGCTCTCTTTCGGTTCACATGGCCATCAGGATTGGGCGCCTCTGACACAATACTGCCGACTAGAGGTAGTTGAGCATGATTCTACTAATCGGCTGTTACCTGCCGTGCTAAACCTTCTCTCACCTATACCGTACACCATTTCCAAGTACAATTCTGAAGCAATGGCTCGTCGGATGAGACAATTCTTGGCGTCTGAACACTTTAACTTGGTACAAATTGAACACTTACATATGGGACATTATCTTCCAATTGCCCAAGAATTCAACATCCCAATACTTCTGCGACAGCATAATGTTGAAAGTATGCTTGCTGAAAGGTTTTGGCGAAATGCACAGGGGATAGAGCGGCTGTATGCTTGGACACAATTGGTCAAGTTGAGGCATTTTGAGGCAAAGATCTGTGAAGAGGCCGATGTATGCCTTACCATTACTGACGTGGATGCCAAGCGGCTGCGTCAATTGAACGCTCGCATCAAAACGGCGGTTGTGCCTGCTGGCGTAGATATAGACTATTATAAGCCGATGCCTGGTTTAGAAGAACCTAACGCAATTGTCTCTATTGGCTCAATGGACTGGCGGCCAAACGTGGATGCGGTTCTATGGTTCTGTGACGACATTTTACCTAGAATTGAACGGCAAGTTCCTGGTGTTAGGTTCTATGTCGTCGGCAAGAATCCACCGCGAGCAGTTCAACAATTGGCTGACAGAAGGAACGTGATCGTGACCGGGTTTGTGGAGGATGTGCGGGAATACTTTGCCAGAGGGACTGTGTTTGTCGTCCCCCTCCGCATTGGCAGTGGAATGCGCTTGAAGATATTACAGGCAATGGCCATGGGCAGGCCTGTGGTTTCCACATCTATTGGGGCTGAGGGGATCAGAGTCACGAACAGACAGGATATCTTGTTGGCTGATAGAGCAGATCTATTTGCTCAGCATATCATTCAGCTGATAACATCTTCCGACTTCAGAGTGCGCATTGGTGATAATGCCCGGCAAGTCGCAAGCAATTTCTATTCGTGGCCGAGAACAGTTGATATGCTTGAGACTATCTATGCTCAAACGACGCGAAGTTGAGCATTCTGTTTTATCAATTGGCAGTCTCGTCGTCGTTTGGCAAGGAAGCAAACGGCCACTTTTGATTAAGTCATCCATCTATGGTCCATTGGGAAGCGAGCGCGAATGAGGATCCTCTTCATTACTCCTAGATTTCCATATCCACCCCTCAAAGGAGACCAAGTAAGGTCTTATAACCAAATAAGGGTTCTCTCCGAGAAACACTCGATATTCCTCCTCTCACTTATTGAGAATAGCGAGGAACTAAATCATGTGCCACTGTTGGAGAGATTCTGCAGCCATATCGAAACTGTGGAGTTAAGGCCTTTTCGCTCCTACTTTAATGTAATTCCAGGCTTGTTCTCTCCGCTGCCCTTACAAACCCACTATTACTATTCCTCAGAGATGGGGAGGAGAATCCAGACTGTCATTGAAAACAATGATTTCGACACTGTTCATGTGCAACTCATCCGCATGGCTCCCTATCTAGCCGACCTCCATGAGACTCCCAAAGTGATAGATCTCACCGATGCTCTCTCATTGAACATGAAGCGGAGGTACGGCCATGACAAAGGCATCTTGAAACTGGGCGCTTACATCGAATGGCAAAGGGTGAAGAGATATGAACCCGAGGTTTGCAAGCAATTCGATCAGGCCATAGTAGTATCGCCCACCGACAAAAAGGCAATTGGCTCATTTGAAAACCTTCATGTAAACCCCAACGGTGTGGATACCGACTGTTTTCCTTTTGTTCTTGAGGGACGCGAGCCATCCAGTATCATCTTTACTGGCAATATTGGATACTTCCCAAATACGGACGCGGTGCACTGGTTTAGTCGGGAGGTGTTCCCCTTGATAAAAACACGGGTCCCGCACGTCAAATTCTACGTAGTCGGCACTGATCCTCCTCAGAATATTCGACATCTAAACACAGACGAAAACATCGTTGTCACCGGTTTCGTAGATAGCATCCACGAGTACCTGGCCCGTGCTACCATTGCTGTCTGTCCCATGAGATCGGGTTCGGGAATTCAGAACAAGGTTCTAGAAGCGATGGCCAGCGGTACCCCTATAGTAACCACAGAGTATGCTCTCGATGGGATTCAAGCTACTCCAGGGAGAGACTTAATCGTCGCTAATGAACCGAGAGAATTTGCTCATCGAGTTGTGGAATTGCTGGAGAATCCATCTTTGCGACGAAAGCTGGCCGTGAATGCGAGACAGTTGATTGAAAAGAAGTATACTTGGGAGATCTCCGTACAGCAGTTAGAAAGAATTTACGAGGCTGCCATAACGGCACATGCCCTCAAGCAAAGGAAGTAGGACAGCAGTAAGAATGCGGTTACCTAGATTGCCCCTCCAGATATCTGAGAGAAAAACCCTATTGGTCTTCATAGACCTACTGCTGGTCAACGGGGCCACATTGTTCTCCCTTTGGCTATGGACGATGAGGGACCCTTTGCGCCCTTTCTCGCAAGAGTTTATTCTCTCCCAAGCCCCCTGGTTCCTCTCCCTGACTGTCCTCTGGCTACTGTTAGCTTCTGTGAATGATTTCTATGAACTGAAGACCGCCGCCAGTTTTGTAGCCAGCGCCTTCACTCTCCTCAGGATCACAGCCTTTATGCTCCTGGTCTATCTCCTGATCTACTTCTTTTCCCCTCGCGACTCCCTGCCCCGTCTATTCATCCTCTTCTACGCGGTTCTATCTTTCATCCTCTTGGGCCTCTGGCGCTCAGGCTACGCCCTCTTCTTCAGCCGCCTCCCCTTCCAGCGTCGAGCTATCATCGTGGGGGCTGGCGCATCAGGTCAAACTATCGTCCAAACTATCAGAGAAAACCTGGGGGCGGACTACCAACTGGTTGGCTACATTGACGACAATCCCGGCAAGCAGGGCCAAGTCGTCGAAGGGCTGCCCGTCATCGGCACCCACCGGGACCTGGCCTCCCTGGTGAAGGCCAAAGACGTCTCCGAGGTCATCCTGGCCATAACCCACAACATGCACCACGAGCTCTTCCGAGCCCTCATGGACTGCCAAGAGCAAGGCGCTCAGATCACCCCCATGCCCCTCCTCTACGAGGAGATAACGGGCAAGGTGCCGGTGGAACACATCGGCGATAGCTGGCCCGTGGCCCTGCCCCTGGATCACGCCTCCACTGGCAGCTTCTTTCCCCTGTTCAAACGAGCTGTGGACCTCTCTATCACTGCCATAGGATTGACTGTCCTTGTCATCTTGCTGCCCCTGGTTGCCCTGGCCCTGTACGTGGACTCACCAGGGCCTATATTTTACACCCAGGAGAGGGTGGGCAAGGGCGGGAAGATCTTCCGCCTGATTAAACTCCGCTCCATGATCCCCCACGCTGAAAAAGAGGGGGTAGCAGTCTGGGCCAAGAAGGATGATCCCCGGATAACCCTGGTGGGGCGATTCTTGCGTCTTACCAGGCTGGATGAGCTACCTCAGTTCATCAACGTGCTCAAGGGGGAGATGAGCGTAGTCGGGCCTCGGCCGGAGAGACCCGAGTTCGTGGCTGAGCTAGAGGAGCGGATCCCTTTCTACAGGATCCGCCATTCTGTGCGGCCGGGGATGGCAGGCTGGGGCCTGGTCAAGTACGGCTACGCTGACTCTGTTGAAGACGCCCTGGAAAAGGTCCAATACGATCTCTACTACATCAAACACCAATCCATCTACCTGGACCTGCTCATCCTGGCCAAGACCGTAGGAGCCATGATCTCTTTCAAGGGCAGGTAGAGCCGGGGGTAAAATCCAAAATCCAAAGCTTGTACTGAGCCCAGTCGAAGTGTTCAAAATCCAAAGTTCTTGGTAGCTTGCGATCTACTGAATTTCAAGATGAAAGGCTTCCCCTAGTGCAGACCAAGTTGAGCGTTTTCTGCAACAAGATCATCGAAGCCGGTTGGCTGGCAGCGGCCATAGTCACCCCCCTTTTCCTCAATTGGTACAGCAACCGCGTCTTCGAAGCCAACAAGGTGGCCTTGCTTCGCTCCATCACTTTGGTGATGCTGGCAGCCTGGCTGATCAAGGTACTGGAAGCTAGAAGTTGGAAGTTGGATACTTCGACTGGGCTCAGTACAAGAGTTGGAAGTTGGAAACGAAAAGCTAGTACTCAGCATCCAATATCCAATATCCAACATCTAATATCTAGAAACCCGCTGCTCCTTCCGAGCTTGCTTTTAGTTGCGACCTACATCCTGACCACCATTACCTCCATAGCCCCCCGGGTCAGCTTCTGGGGCTCTTATCAGCGACGGCAAGGCCTCTACGTTGTCCTCTGTTACATAGCCCTCTTCTTCTCGATGCTAGAGACCCTGCGCACCCGCCAGCAGTTGGAGCGACTGATCACGGTCATCCTGCTCACCAGTCTGCCTATCTCTATTTACGGGATCATGCAGCATTACAGCGTAGATCCCTTAGTTTGGATCAGGGGAGGCACCGCTCGCGTCGAATCCACCCTGGGCAATCCCATTTTGATTGGCGCCTATCTGATCATGGTCGTGCCCTTGACTGTATGGCAGCTCATCCGCTCTTTCTCCCCGCCCCCCTTCCCCCCAAAGCGGTGTCCTGAGCTTGTCGAAGGGTTGGGGGGATTGAGGGGGGAGGACAAGAAGGTCGGGCCTTCCCTGGTACTGTTCGGATGTTATCTGCTCCTTCTGATCCTTCAGTTGATCTGCTTGATGTTCACCCAGAGCCGCGGGCCTTGGCTGGGCCTTATGGCCGGAGCCCTGTTCTTCTTTTTGCTGCTGGCCGTCTTAAGAGGGTGGAGAGGATTGGCACTGGCGGCTGTCGGCGTGTCCATCGCTTTGCTTGCTATCCTGGCTATCCTGAACCTCCCCAGCAGCCCTTTAGCGGCTGCCGGAGGGCTACCCTACGTCGAGCGCCTGACCGCGATTTCTAGGGATATCATACGTGATAGAAGCCTTATCTGGCACAGTGCAGTCAATATGGTCACAGCTGACAAGGTTCGAGTCGCCTTTGGCTATGGCCCAGAGACGATGGGCCTCATCTCCTATTCCTATATACACCCTGACTGGGCAGCTTCGAAAGGCTATAAACAGATACCCGATCGTAGTCACAACGAGACCCTCGACGCCGTGGTAACAGGCGGCCTCATCGGACTTGCCGCCTATCTCGTCCTCTTTGGCAGCATCTTCTACTACGGTCTTAAGTGGCTTGGACTGATAGCGAATCCTCGGCAGCGCACTTTTCTCGTGGCTGCATGGCTGGGGGGAGGTTGCTTGGGGGTGCTGATTCCCTGGCTCGTGGAGGGGTCGCTAAGATGGGCTGGGGTGGGGATACCTGCTGGCATATTGCTGGCTTTGGTCATATATCTGATGACGGCTCTCTTCCGTCAAAGTCCAACCTCCAACTTCCAACTTCCAACTTCCAACCTCCAGATTCTGTTGATCGCCCTGCTCGCAGCCCTGGTAGCCCACTTCGTCGAAATCCAGTTCGGCATCGCCATCACTGCCACCCGCACTTATTTTTGGCTCTACGCTGCATTGGTGGCTATCATCGGCCGCTACTGGCAAGACGAGTCTCCACCTGAAGCCGCAGCAGAGACCTCGCCTCCCGATAGTTCGCGCCAGCGGCGCGGCCGACGCCGGCGAGGACGTGGTAAACTTCAGACTTCCAACTTCCAACTTCCAAATCTTGAGCTTCTTACCCATTCTCTCCTGGTGGGCTTGATCATGGCGACCACCAGTTTCGATTTAATCACTCATCAGTTCGATCTGAGAGCCAATGGCCCTGTCATCTTCGGCCTCCTATTCGTGATCTGGCTGTTCGGCGGGATAACAATTCCAACTTCCAACTCTTGTGCTGAGCCCAGCGCTGCCCTGAGCCTGTCGAAGGGTCGAAGTATCCAACCTCCAATCTCCAATCTCTCGACCTATGCCCTGGGTAGCCTGTTCTGTTTTCTCCTTTTCTTGGCCGCTCATGCTGCTATAGTTTTGCCAGGCGCCGGCGTTGAAAGGGCTACATTTGTCTATTACGTCTACATCTTCCTTGTTATCTTCGCTGTGGCAGTGACCCTGATGCTCAGCAGCAATTTGAACTTCCAACTTCCAACTTCCAATTTCCAATTTCCAATTTTGAGCTTTGGATTTTGGATTTTGAGCTTCTTGTTGATCTTCAACACCAATCTGAAGGCCGCTCAAGCGGATATCTACTACAAGTTCGGCCTATCCTCGGAAGAAATAGGGGAGGTAGATAAGGCCATCGCCATTTATCGCCGGGCTATCCAGTTGGCCCCCCGCTGGGATCAGTATTACGCCTCTTTAGGCGTGGCCTATGGGTTGAAAGCAGTAACTGCTTCGGATGCCAAGCAAAGGGTTGACTTGTTCGAGGAGAGCCTTGAGGCCCTGGAGCACGCCCGACAGATGAGCCCCCTCGATCCTGACATCATAACCAAGTTGGGGTACATCTACTGGAACTGGGGCATCCTGATCTCTGATCTGGGGCAGAGGGCTGAGAAATTGGAGGTGGCTCTGGCACACTACCAGCAGGCAGTGACCCTAAGCCCTTTGAACCATGGGCACCTGCTCAAGGACACCATAGTCCGCACTTATCTTCGCCTGGGAGCGATTTATGCTGACTTGGGCAAGTTCAGCCAGGCTGCGGAAGCCTACCAGAAAGCTAACGAGAAAGCCCCTGATGGTTATGAAAGCCACAAAGGCCTGGCCTCGGTCTATCTGCAATTAGGCCGCCTGGACGAGGCTCTTGAGGAAGCGAAGACAGCCAGAGACCTGGCACCAGAGGAAGAGAGGCCCGCTTTGGACGATCTGATCGCTCAATTGGAGGGCCAGGAGAAGTGAATAAGGTATGGCTAAAACGACTTGGGACGCAGCCCCCACCCCCAGCCCCTCCCCCAACTTTAAGGGAGGGGAGTCCGGTTCCCCCCTCGCCCAGGGTTGGGAGAGGGGGTTAGGGGGGAGAGGGCCATTGCCAGATGAAGGAGAACTAAACCATGTCAACAAACAAGCTGAGCATCTATACCCAAGCCGTGCACGCCGGGGAGCGTGGCCCACGGCCCGATTTCACGCCGGTAGTGACCCCGATCTATAATTCGGTCGGCTACCTGTACGAGAGCATGGATCAACTCGACGCAGTCTTCGCTGCCGAGCGCGAGGGTTACGTCTATCCCCGCTACGGCACTCCCACGAACGCGGCCCTGGAGCAGGCGGTGGCAACCCTGGAGGGCGGTGAGGCGGCTGAAGTAAGCGCAGCGGCTGAAGTAAGCGCAGCGGCTCTGTCCTTCGCCTCAGGTATGGCGGCCATCCACGCTGCTTTGCTGGCCACGGGCCTGGAGGCGGGCCAGGCTGTGGTGTCCGCTCACGATGTCTACGGAGCCAGCTATGCCCTATTAGCCAACCTCTTCACCTCGTTGGGCGTGCGGGTGCGCTTCGTGGACATCGCTGACCTGGCGTCGGTGGAGCGGGCCATCGCCGAGGAGGAACCCAGGGC
>SDBU01003266.1_pt1 | contig 20705 bp, 18 predicted proteins | sample 2277071 | NCBI WGS metagenome assembly SDBU01 (sample SAMN10397929, study PRJNA504765) | marine sediment metagenome | isolation source: marine sediment core GS08_GC12, 126 cmbsf | place: Arctic Ocean: Gakkel Ridge, Loki's castle | collected 2008
AATTTTTTTAATATCAAGAAAGATCGTTTGTATAGTATTTCTTCTGGAAGTAATGTAATAAATTGCTCCTGAAAATTATATCCGTAATGGCCTGGTCATATTGTCGCAATAGCATAGATTTTGTTATATTTCAAGACCTGACCCCTTTTTTTATATCCCTGTAAAAATAATTAAATCTAATAAAATAAAAAAACCGAAAGGAAAACGCGTGTTAAATCTTTCGGGATAGTCATATTAAAAGGGAGTGTAATTTTAGCAAATCACACTCCCTTTTGTACTTATAATTATAACATTAAAAAAAGAAAATATCAGGAAAAAATAACAATAATTTTTGTTTTATTTCTTAAAACATTCAAATACTTATTTTAACACAATTTCGTTTTCTTAAATAACCTCCCCGTTATTTAAAACGCGTGGAACAAGGGAAATATTGTAAATGAAAATATTAGATTAAACAATTAATTCTTCGTTATTTGAGGTAATCTTAAAACCATAATCAGTAAAATGTACACAAATAATAATTTTACGATTTTATTACTAAAGAGCTGTGTTTAGGGTTTTAAGATTGGTAGAAGTTGTTAGACAATTTCGCAGCTTTTGTATGGCTAATAACAATAAAATATATTATGATTTAAAAAATCTAACCACAATTGTAATAAATTAATATAAATTATTAATTCTTATAATAATATATTCTTCTTTCTTTTTATCCAAGTTATAGTTACTATAGAAAAGGCAAGAATAGCTCCAATAGCGCTTGTTTTCCATTCGGGAAATCCAATAAACAAACCAGACACAATTAGAAGTAGGCGTGTCCATAATTTAATTTTTCCCAAATTCATTAGCACTAGATAACCCTCACACCCTGCAGCGATAAAAAATACTCCCAAAAGGCAAAGAGGAAAGTAAAATAGTATTTCCCAAAGCGCGCCTTGCATAATTAAGGCAGGATTATATATAAAGAAAAAAGGAATAAAATATATTACTATGCCAAGACGCATAGCCGTAAGACCTGTTTTATAAGGGTTAGCTTTTGCCATCGTCGCGGCAAGAAAGGCACCGTCAGCTACGGGGAGAGTAAAAACGGCTAGCATAGAATAATAAAGTATAAATAAATGAACACTTATTACATTCAGATCTACTACTTTTAATACTGCTGGAGCCATAGTTACTGCTAGAAATAGATAAGCTGCAGTTACTAATCCTGCCATCCCCATCAAATAGCAAACCACTATGCCTATTATTAAAATAAAGAATACATTATTTCCACCCATACTAATAAGTGACGATGCAAATGAAAGGGTAGCTCCGGTTATGGTAAGCGAACACATAATAAAACTTATAGGGATAATAATTGCCACCGTTCGAGTTATTAAATCCCCGATTATAGATATAAGATCGACTATGTTTCTCAGGGATATTCTAGTTGATCTTTTACAAAAGGAAATCAAAATCATAATCCCTGATGCATACCAAGGAGCCATAGATTCCCATCTCATATATAATAAGCCAAATATGAGAAAAAATAATACAAATAAAAATAACCAACCATCTCTAATTACTTTTACAAATGAAGGTATTTCCTCCTTGGGAAGTCCTTTAATTCCAATTTTAGCAGCATAAGCATCAATCTGGAACAATACTCCAGAATAATAAAGTAACGATGGTAGGACAGCAGCTATAATTATTGTCCTATACTCTACCCCCAATATCATAGCCATAAGAAAAGCTACTGACCCCATCACGGGGGGCATAAGCATACCACCGGTTGATGCAACTGTTTCTACAGCAGCAGCATAATAGGAAGGATACCCTATCTTTTTCATGGCTGGAATTGTGAATGAGCCTGTACCTATAATATTTGCGTAAACACTACCAGACAAGCTTCCAAATAAACCACTAGCTACCGCTGAAACTTTAGCCGGTCCACCCCTATAGCGTCCGAGAAGTACAGTGGCAATATCCATGAAGAACTTTCCTGCGCCTGTAGCAAGCATAACTCCAGAAAAAACAAGGAAACCTAGAAGGAGCTGACTCGTTGCCTTAGTGATAATACCCAATAGTCCATTTTGCCGAAAAATTAAAGAATCTATTAAATCAAACGGGCTATATCTTATACCCCAAAGCATTCCAGGCATATAATTTGCAAACAAGGGGTAAATCACTAGCAATAGGCAAACAATTAGATAAATAAAACCACCTGTTCGTCTAGCGCCCTCCAAAAATAAAGGTATTAAAATAAATCCCGCGGGTAACCATATCCATGCTCCCATCGCTATTTCCTTGGCATGTAAGAAACAATAAATGCATGTAACAAAGATCAGGGCAGCAGCAAAGATATCGTACCATGGCAGTTTTGTCTCATCTTTCTTTCGCGCAGGTAATATTAGAAAGATACAGGGGCCAAAAAGAGCAAAAAAAAGCCAGTAATAAGAAATATTAAACAGAACAATAAACTTATCAAGAAAAGAAAAATGTAAATTGAAGTACATGCCTATACCTATGCCCGAACCGCTAAGGATAAGATAAATAAACTTTGCCAATTTGGGGATTTTATTACGTCTACTGACTTCATCCTTATCTTCCAGTGACTCTCTTGTAGATATTTCTTTTTTAGGGATACCTTTTCCAAATAATGTATTTTTCATATTTCAACCTTTACTATTAAAACTAAACAACCCACCCGCTAAGCAGGTGGGTTTAAGAGGCCTCTAAAAGAGGCCAAATTCCTGTTGCTCACTCTCTTCTTTCTTTTCTCTCTCTTCTTGATACTTTACATATTTTCTAATTTTGTTCTCATCCAGACCTATAGAACTTACACAATATCCACGACTCCAAAAGTGATTTCCCCAATAGGGTTTCTTCCTGAGAGCAGGAAAACTTTTGAAGAGTTTTATCGCTGTCTTACCTTTCAGCATTCCCATTACTGAGGATATAGATAATCTGGGAGGGATAGAAAGTATCATATGTATATGGTCCTCTTTTACATTCATTTCCAGTATTTCTATATTCTTCCATTCACATAGCATTCTGAGTGTTTGCTCTACAAATTCAGCCACCGCACCTTTCAGTATTCTGTATCTGTACTTTGGACACCATACTATGTGATATTTACATTGATAGATTGTATGGGATAATTTTTTCCATTTAGTCATGTCTTATCTTAGCCTATATATCGGTTTTTATAGTAAAACCTTTTTCCCATTACCACCTTCAAAGAAGGTGGTTTTTTAAGGTGAAATAAAATAATATTAGTGTACGAAGAGAAAGATGCAGTAATCTGCTCTCATTTTCACCCTAATAGATGGGACAATTTCCACCATAATAAGTATAATCAGGGAGTGTTATTTTGTAAATATTCACAAAATAACACTCCCTGATAGAATCTATTAGAGTCTCGGTACAATGGGAGGCAAGTCCCTTTTATAGCCATCATACAAATCTAACCATTGCTGGTTTGCTACAGATATTTCAATGTTTTTACTTTTTGCCTCAGCAGCAGCGTTATCCCAAGCCTCAATATATTTTTCCATCAAGTCTATAGCTTCTTCATTCCATTTATCGTCTTCTACGGTCCACTTACCAATTTCTCTTAAATATCTTATAGTACCTTCATGTACTGGGAAAGGACTTATATCCAGAAAGCTTCTGAAACTGTCCATGCGTATCCTAGCGCAATTGGGATGTTGATCTTTGAAGCCATCGTAATTTTCATTATGCCATTTGGTTAATTGATATATCATTTCTTCATCAGTGTCAACTAGAGCAGTAATTAGATAATAACCAATAAACATATCGTGTCCTAGGGCTTCATCAACGCCATAGGTGCATTCCCCTGGCATAAATCCAGGCTCAATAGCCAACCACCGTTCCCATCCTTCTTTATCTGATAATGGCATGTCGAGCACACGTATACCCCGAGGACTTGCTGCATATTCATAGGCAGAAGCAGAAGCGGCCGGGACACAAGATACGTCAGCGGTACCCTCAATTGCAGCCTTTGTTTGTTCTCCCCAACTACCAAGTTTAACCCAAGTAATAAGTTTGTCAGCTTCCTCTCTTGTTAAACCAAGAAAAGCAGGCAAACCATCTTCACAAATTGCTTGATCGCCTGGATCGGATACAGCAACGGCCACCTTAAATCCTCCCTTTTTTAAATCATAAATGGTTTCTATCTTAGAATCTGCTGCAGTGTAAAAGAATAATGGTGAGTCCATTAGCATATATACGAGTCTTATCTGACCTTTTGGATAAATTGAAGCTCCACCTCTACCCTCATGGTTAAAGATAGTTGCCATACCCTCAAATGTTGCAAGATCAATCTTTCCCGCTATGAGATCTTTATAGGCTGTGGTAGGGCTACCGGGGATTACTCTTACTTTCATTCCGGTTAATTTTTCTAGTATCGGTGAGTAAGCAGTTACTGTAGTATAAGGACCACCTCCCACATCATAGGTACCATAGATTAGGGAATCTGGCCACTTAAATTCTGCTGAAGCTAAAACACCCATTCCTGCAAAAATCAATAAACTTATTAGAAACATAATAATTAATTTCTTAGACATTTTTTTTCTCCTCTCTAATTTTTTAAAGCAAGAAATATTCTTTCTCGTTCATCACCTCCTTATTCTTCACATACCATCAGAAGGATACAAATATCATAACTCCACAGCCCCTCTAATTAATTTTTGATGGTAGTTTTATTTTAATTAATTCATAGACAAGGCGCGACTTAATCATTGCGCGAAGGCAATTTATTGCTATCTTACAACTTTTATTTTCCGCATTTCTTTGGTGTTAACATTAATATAATATTCCACAAGAATGTTTCTACTCTTTGCCTCTCGTAACTTAAATTATATATTGGTCAATACATTACTGTCAGCTATTAAAGTTGAAGCAAGACATGCTTTTCTTATATGTAAAAGATTTTCTGCTTCATCATAAACTATTGAATTTGGACCATCGGCAACACTATCATCTACCTCGTTTCCCCTGTCAAAGGGCATACAATGAATAAAGCGGGCATTGTTAGTCAAGCTCAAGAGCTGATCGGTCAATCTCCAGTCTTTATGTTTTGAAGAAAGACGTATCTCTTCATCCGTTGTATGTATAAATGTATCTGTGGTCTCCCAGTTCCGCGGATAGACAATGTCCGCTCCCTTTAAGGCATTCTTGAGGTTATGCGATATTTCGAATTTTCCACCAGTTTTAGCGCACTCTTCTTTGACTTGAGATATTAATTTTGGAGATAAGTCATACCCTTCTGGATAAACGAAAGTAACGTCCATTCCATAAGTACCTGCTATTAAACCAGTACTTATCGGCGATACTTGCACGCGTTTAAGCGGTGAATAGGTCCACATCATTACAATTTTTTTATTTTTGACCTCGCCTAGATTTTCCTTCATAACCATGATATCGGCTAGTGCCTGAGTAGGATGATGCATATCAGAAGAAAGACTTATAATTGGTATCTTAGCCAAATTAGCAAACTTGCGTGTCACAGTTTCTCCCCCGCCAAGTCTAGGAACACCACTATCGTCCAATATTGGTCGAAGAAGACGAATTCCAACGACGTCAACATATCTTTCTATAACACGTACAGTATCCTTTATTGATTCACCTGCTCCCGGTTTCTCGTCAAGGCTTAAACGCAAGTCTTTAGGATCTGGTATTTGTACGAAACCACCTAACTGTTGCATAGCTGTAGCAAAGGAAATCCTCGTTCGAGTAGATGGATAAAAAAATAATAGCAAAAGGGTTTTTCCTTTTAGTATATCAAGGTAATGCGAAGCAAAGCCTTTCTTCTTGAATCTTAGAGCTAAATCTAATAACTGATCTAACTCTTTCTTGGTTAAATCATTAGTAGCAAGAATGTCCTTTCCAAATAATGTGTTTTTCATATTTTACCTTCTCCTTTTTAGATTTTTTTGCTTTTTCTAATATTTATGCTAATACCGGATTCAGTCAGATATTTTATAACGAATTGCCTACTACTCTTAGTTTCATTTAATAAGTAATCAATCTCGACTTCAGTAACTGTTTCTTTGGGCATATTAGCAATCACGTTCCCGAGATATGACCGCCGTATATGCTCTAGAGAAATCTCATTAACTTTAATTTGGCGAGGATGTTTTGGTATAATTATATTTTTGCCCGGAATTTCTTTTTCAGGATCACCACATCTTACATTTATACCGTTTTCAGTAGCAAAATTAAGTTGCGCCCATGGATGTTTACCGGCACCTGTATATTCAGTTTCTTGAACTATTAGTATATCGTTTTCATCCATCTCTTGAGCTATAACAAAAGCAGCGGCTAATGATGTGTTTCCTGCTGGTCCCCTTTCCAATCCTTCTAGTTGGGCAAGCATTTCTGTTATATAAAATACGATACCTTGTTTAATTGTGACAAAACGGTCTACATAGCGCAAAGACCGAGCTGCGTTATATGGCACATCACTTCTATCCGGCCATGTGGTAAAAGGAACTGCAAAACCAGTATGGGCAGTAGTAAATGATTTTCGATTAAAGTCATGGTCGCTTGCCATATGAAGCCCAGAGAGATCAACACTGGCGGCAATTATTTTAGTATCAAAACAACCTGCTTTTTGTAGCCCCCGCGCGGTTCCTGTTACATTGCCGCCTCCCGCGTGAGCAATGACTACTGCAGTCGGAACAATATTTTCTTGCTTTTTAATCTGTGTGCCTATTTCGTACCCCAAAGTTTCTATTCCTGCGATAGCAAATGGTGTATATAGTGAAGCATTGAAAAATTTCGTTTCTTCAAGTAAACAGAGAAAAACATAAAAAAGTTCTGGACCAACTGATAATTGAAGTACTTCTGCTCCATAAGCTTCACATTTTCGACTTTTCTCGATAATCTCAGGTTGACCCACTCCTCGACTATCAAACGCTTCTTGCAAGACGATACATTTTAAACCTCGCATAGCAGCTTGTGATGCAACAGCAGCCCCATAATTACCGCTAGTAGCTGTAATTACACCTTGAAAACCGTTTTTTTTCGCCATGTAGACAGGTAGAGAGGCTCGCCGATCCTTAAAGCTCCCCGATGGATTAGCGGCCTCATCTTTGATAAATATTCTTGCGCCTTTCCCTTTTGGGGCTAATTTGCGTGCTAAAGCAGTCATATTGTGCAACTCTAATAAAGGAGTTTGACCTACTCCTATTTCCAATTGTATTTGTTTTATTTCCTCGATATTTAAATTAACGCTACTCATCATCTTCTCATAATCAAATACAACGGAATTAATTAAAAAATCATTGTAATTTATGTTCAGTGCTTTCTTCATTATCTGTCTACTTTTACTCATCACAGAACTGTAATTTAAATTAACAAATGACATTTTAATATCCTCCTCAGTTCTTTTCCAACCCTTATTAAATCATGTGGTGGTTTACCATAACTATGATTAAATCCTGGATTAATAGTAATCAACTTACCAGATAAAGTTCTATCGATTATTGTGGTGATAGTGACTGTATCTCCATAATTTGCATTATTATTTAAAAAGCCCTTCGCCTTTAATATTAAAGGCACCTTCTTGGTGCTTTCAGGCACTTGAGGTGCCCTCTTACTTGGGCTTAAAACAATTTGGGAAATCTGAACCCAATCGCCTTTTACGGCATCCCACTCTATTTTCATATTATATGTCCCCCCTTAATTGCTTTCCAACTAAACATCATAATTATTAAACATTTATTTTTTAAAGAATACCAACTGCTACATGTATTTTTCGTCATTATGTTTAATATTTAGATGGAAATCGAGCTGAGAGAAAATCCGTTATCAAATTATTGACTAGTCGTCCGGTTATACCGCTTGGATCACGAGCAGGAATGAGACCATTTACATCAAAAGCAATAACGTTTTCTTTTTTTACTATCCCGACGAGAATTTCTGACACCTCTAAGAAGGTTAAGCCACCATATTCTTGCCCCGACATGCCTGGAGACTGCGTGCAATCCAAACAATCTATGTCTAGTGATATATATATTTTATTTTTCTTAGAAATACTGTTTAGTAGCTGTTTGATGCCTACTTGCCTCAGTTTTTTAGGAGTAAATATATTAGCTCCATAATTTAGCATTAAATCATAAGCATCTTTTGAACTTGGATCCATCCTTTGCCGCGGATTAAGGCCTATTTGTGTTATTTTATCTATGAAAGGAAGTTCGCTGCATCTTATTAAACAATCCGCATCATTAATTTTTGCACCGCCTATTGAATCCCAGAAGTCGGTGTGAGCATCAAAATGTATAATATCAACAGACTCATATTTATCAAGAGCTCTCGCTATTGGGAACGCAAGCGTGTGATCCCCGCCTATAATCACAGGAAAAGCGCCATTATCTATAATCTTTTTTACGGCTTCTGTCAATCTATCACAATTTGTTTTTCTATCGCTCTTTCCGCCTTCCGCAGGTAAAATGTTCACATCTCCACAATCTACCATAGTAACCCCTCTTAGTTTCCACTCACCGGAGTCCGGATCAAACCATCCAGCAGCACCTTCTCCTGCATTAATATCAGCCAAGGGAACACCTCCATAGTGACCTGAGTACTGATAACCCTTTACTTGCTCTCGAACTCCCTTAGGCCCCCACATTTTACCAGAAGGTAAATTACACACATGTCCTTGTTCATAAGGAAAACCTAAGAAAGCAATGTCTGCAGATAATTTGTTAACGTCGGTGCAAGCGGGAGATCCAAAAACAGTTTGCCACACCGGTGGTAGAATGGTTCGTGCCTCGTGTTTCATAGTATAGTCACCCCTTTTTTAATAATTTACGGTTTATTTTTGGCTATTTTCCCAATTTAACCGGATTAATTATACGAAAAACATGTTTAACAATAAATATAAGCAATTTTTATGCCAAACTGTACAACCTCTCTTTGGCCTTTTATTTTCACAACTTTTCAATAGTAACAAAAATAAAAAGAACTTATAATTATCATTATTGATAATTATAAGTTCTTTAATATCTTTATACTTGTATAAAATAATACTTGTGTGTTTTTATCATTTATGATAATTTTTATCATTTATGATAATTTTCAATATCATAGAACCTTAATTTTCTGTACAAAGTTGCAATACTTAAATTAAGTTCCTTCGCAATAACTCTTTTTGCCTGCAAGGTACGCCCGTGCTTTGACATTTTATCTATTAAAATATCTTTCTCGTGTTCGTCCAACATTGATTTTAAGGAATTTTTTTCATGATGATAATTATGGATATATTTTTTTAAATATTGAGGCAAATATTTAAACGAAATAATACTATCGCTTTCTGTATTCATACAATATTCTATAACATTTTCTAATTCGCGTATATTTCCTGGCCATAAATATGACATAAAGAAATCCTTGGTTTCTCCATCTAAATCTTTTATATTTTTCTTGAAAATACGATTATATTTTTCCAGTAAAAACCCAACTAATTCTGGAATATCTTCTTTTCGTTCTGATAAGGGTGGTAAAAAAAATGGAATAACGTTCAATCTATAGTATAAATCTTCTCTAAATTGTCCCTGGCCAGATGATAATAAATAATCCAAATTTTTATTCGTGGCTGCTATTATTCTGGTATCCACATTTATTTCTTCAAGTCCTCCTACTCTTTGAATTATTTTACTTTCTAGCACCCTTAAAAGTTTTGATTGTAAATAAATTTGCATATCTCCTATTTCATCCAGAAAAATAGTGCCTTTATTAGCTAACTCAAATTTACCTATTTTCCCTCCTTTTTTTGCACCGGTAAAAGCGCCTTCTTCATATCCAAATAATTCACTTTCTAATAAATCTTTTGGAATGGCATTACAATTTATTGTAACAAAAGGACCTTCTCGATCTATAGTATTATAATGAATAGCTCGAGCCACTAAACCTTTCCCCGTTCCAGTGGCTCCTTGAATCAACACTGTAGAAGTGCTTTTCGTAGCCATTATTACCTGTTGTTTAATTTTAGATATTGCTTTACTTTTACCTTTTATATCATGTAAATTAGTTTTTTTTTGGCTTTCTCTTAGCACACTTGATAAAAATTTTTTTACATCGGTTTCGTCTTTAATAATGGCAACAATACCTTGGACTTTGCCTTCATTATTGATAATGGTATTTGTCTTTATATAACATCGAACAAATTTACCTTCACTATTTAGATAGCTACATTCTTTTTCTTCAGGGTAGGGACTCTTTTTTATAATATTTACAAACGAAGAGGCTGATATTACATTATAGAATTTTTCACCTATAATATTATTTTTTATTTTTAGTATTTTTTTAGCATTACCATTACAATAACTAATTCTTTCATTAGTATCAATTGTCATAAAGCCTTCATATACATTATCAACAACGTGTTTTAGTTCTTGGGTAATAAAATTAAGTTCCTTTGTTTTATAAACATCGTTCACCTTATTTGTAATTAATTCACTCATTCTTTCTAGAAATATTACATAGTCTTTTTTCTTTGATAACATTAATTTTTTGTGTTTTTCAGTTAAACCAACCAGGCTGATTATTCCGATAATTTCTTTTTTATACTTTATAGGACAGTCTATTTCGGCAGTTTCTGGACATTTTTTATACAAATGACATTTTTTACATAGTTCATTATAACCAGGATTTTCTATAACAATGCCCTCCCCTGTATTAAATATTTTATTGTAAATTTCATGATACTTTATTCTAAAATTCCCCTGATGGTTTACTGTTCCTCCTACTATATTATATTTTTTATCAACTACGATAACATCAACATTTAATACTGCGGAAATACTTTTGGTTATTTGTTTAATTTCTTTTATAACTTCAACATTAAATAACACGGCCGAAATGCCTCCTAGTGTATTTAGTTTGGGTATTGCCTAGTCTTTTATCAAAAATGCTTAGTTTTGAGTGAAAATATACTTTATCTAAACCTTTATAGATATTATTATTGTTCTATAAGAAACTTTAAAATACGAATATTTATTAAAAACAACACGTTTAATATGTTTTAAAGTATACTTTCTTATCTTTTATCCACTCTTTTATTATTTCTCTCCTCTTTTCTTCCAGGACAACCTCTTGTCGGTCTATGGTCCTATAGCCACAATAATTCCAGGGGTTAACTTTATAGCTTTTCACAATATACCCTTCGCCCTCTGGCCACTTGGTAAAATTATACACACAGTCTTCAATGGTGTTTAGCGTATCAAAATAACCTACTGGATAAATATTTCTACCACTAATATAACCATATTTAGCTAATGTGTACCCAGGGTATTGGTCTGTATTTTTATGTGCGAAAACAGTTATAACGTGGTCCGAAAATACGTTAAAAAAATCTATTCTTACAGAATATACAACGTAGTTATGATAGTGTAGGACATAACAACTAAAAACAGTATAATCAGCACAGTCTCCTTCTTTTTTAAGAAAAAAATCATAAGGAGTATATATACCAATGTGGGGTATATATTGAGTGCTCTCCTTTAAATAACTTATTAATTTTGAGGGGGTGTCTAATTCATTTAACAAAGAAATAAATTGGGGATCATATTCATCCATCCCGCCATCATCTGGAATAAATAGTGGTGGTGTTACCCAGCTGCAACCTGCAAAAAATAAACAAAAAAATAGTACCATTCCCAAAACAAATAATTTCTTCATATTTACCTTTATTATTTCAAACTTTATTTAGATTTGCCGCGGTCAAACTTTTAATTTAAATATGGACATATCCTATTTTTTCTATGGTTTAATTTTCCATTTTACGAGGTCTTCCTTTAGGACGTCTACCTATAATAATACCTAAAGTTTCAATCATTTAGTTAAGAAATTCCTCAGATGCTATAGGTAGTCCACTAAAAGTTACAGAATTATTGACTTGGAATAACTTCTCTATTTATCTAATCTAAAAGTAAAACATTAATTATCTAAAAAAATGGGATGTGCCCCTATTTGTTTTATCAATTATAGATATTATATTTTTGTTTTTTTTGCTTGTAAGTATCCGAGCCCCCTTCCAAGTAGTCGATGACTTCTTTCTTTATTTCTTTGCGATTGATTGACCCAGAATATAAAACTGATCCGCGAACAGCATCCGCTTGTAAAATTGTAAATTTATCACTATCAGATGCCACGGCAACCGATGAGTTATGAGTAGTAAAGATAAATTGCCTTCTGTCTTTTGTGTCTCTTAATTTGCAACAAACATCATCCCATATAGATCGGAGGTCAAGCGAATCTTCTGGCTGATCAATAACTATTGGAAAGGTGCCATCACTTAGAGCAATAATTAATAATGCAACGGCTTTTTGACCGACGGATAATTCTTTAAGCGCTTTGAATTCTGTTCCAACTTTGTATTTGATCGTCGGAACATCTTCTGGAATGGACGTGTAAAGCAGTTCGAGAATTTCTTTTATATCGTATTCATCTAAAAGATGCTGCGCGAGTTTTTCTATACTTTCAAGTTTTATACCAGTTTTGTCAGCAATATTATTTATAAATTTTTGCATAACTCTGTTCGACCATGAGTAACGTAGTAAATTATCTATAAAATCTCGAGGGCTAATTTTCTGAGAAATTATATCAATTTCATCATCTTTTAACCATGATCCTCGTTTAAATTTTAATAAATTATCTTTAAAAGCGGTTTTATCTTCCCTTTCTTTAATTGAGACTTGCAGTGAACCATTTGAATTTTGAGTAAAATAATCACATCGGTCTTTTCTGGCTTTAAAAAATCCTTTATAAGCGTTATCTAACTGACGAATACTCTCATCTCTTTTTTTAGCAATTGAGCGTGCTTGCTGGGCTTTTCCCAGATGTTTGATTAAATCCCGTTTTAATTTGGCTAGACTTTCATTTAACAATTTACGTTTTTGATCAAGGACGATTTGATTACCTCCAGTATCTTTAACTAATGTATCATATTTTGTTTTTATCGGCTTGAAGGATGATCGCCAATCAATTATTTCCTGCTCGATAGCTTTTTTTTGAGTATCTAAGTATTTAACCGAACTCTCAAAATATTGTTTTGTTTGATTTAAAATATCTAAAACTACATCGAACGTGCGTTTTACAGCCGGGTTTTGCTTGATGTCTTGATCTTCGATTTTGGGTAATGTTATATCTTTATATTCTGATTGAGAATTAATAATCATTAGTCTTAGTGAATCAACGAAATCTAATTGCTCTTGAAGGGCATGACCAATTTTTTCTTTTTTTGAGTACTCGTTAAAGATTGTATTATTAATTTGTCTGCCAAGTTTTTCTATTTCTTCTTTATGAGTAGATATTTTCTTCTTTATACCAAGTGTTTTTAGATGAGCATCTAAAACATCGGAAATCTTTTGATCAATATCTTTCAGGTCGGCATTTAATTTTTCAATATCTTGTTGGTATTTATAAAAATTAAAAAACTGATCAATAAATCGTCGTTGACTTGAGCCCGTCTGATCTTCTGCTATTTTAATAATTTCGTTTTGACTTAAAAATAAAACTGGGAATATCTGTTCAACTTGAAAATTCTTCTCAGAATTATCAGAGGGGTCGATAATGGTAATAGGATTTGATTCAGCTGGATTTAATACTCTTTTCACGAGATATTTTTTGCCAGAATCATCCTCAAAAAGAACTTCGACCTCGCCATGAATTTTCAAACATTTTTCCAATTTATCTTTGTGGTCGGATAATATTTCTGGATTGTTTGGTTGTTGGTTTAAACAAAATCGTAAAAATTCAATTGCTAAGGATTTACCCGAACCCTTAGCTCCTAAAATACTATTCAAACTTTCATGGAAAATGAACTTTTGATCGGCTAAAAAACCGCTTGTAATTTTTAGATCCAGAATGTGAGGATAAGTAAAATCTTTATATTCAAAAGATTGACGTATTCGAGTATCTCTATCTATTAAAGATTGTCTTATATCTTCAATAGTTATTGGAGTATCAACTTTGAAATGAGTATATTTTGAACCAATTTCTATTAGGCTGTGGGCGTCAGAAGCTTGATAAACACCAAATTTTTTATTATGAAAATCCTGAAAATTGCCATCAAACAAATCAATAATCCTGGTATGTTTATTTTTTTTATCTTCGTCCAAAAAATTAGTTTCGCTAGCTTCGGCACCAAGCAGACTGATCAACTCTGGCTTAAAAATATTTTTTCTCTGTTCTCCCTTCATATCAGAATCTACTCCAAGAGTAGAATTACAATGAGCCAAAATTAAAACTGCAGTCGGGTCAAATTCTTGCAGTTCTTTGGCTACATCAATTACGGTTTTGTCGGCAATGATATCCGGCTTGCCGTTGCGCTTATAGACTTTAAGTGTGTTTAAAAAAGCCGAAACATGATCGCTATTTTTATCAACATCAAAAAGGATGATTAAATGAATTCCGTCTTTACCGCCATGGACCTTGAGCTCTACACCGGGAAACACCGTTAAATTTTTTTTAAGTGCAACTTTTTTAATTCTATCAACCCAATCTCCAGTTTGATGATCAGTAATAGCAATACCAACTAATCCCTTTGTAATTGCTTGGTCAACGATATTTTGTGCTGTAACATTTTTATCCTTATAATCTTCCGAAGCAGGGGTATGAACATGCAGATCAAACTTTTTAAATTTTAAACCACTTGTTTTATTATTTAAAAGATTATTAATTAAGTAACTCCCCTCTATAAAAAAATAAAATTTGTTCGTTATGCAAAAGTAAAAGGCTTTAACTGTAAAAAAACATATTTCGTATAACTCATTATTGTGCGAATTATTTTCATACTGTCAAACTAATACGTGACAAGGGATAACGGTTCTTTGTCACACTTCAGGAATATATATTTCCATTATTAAATTGCTGCAAATGAATAAAAAAATTAGTCTTTTCTATTTTTTTCTATCATTAATATAAATACAACAAAAGATTTATAAAATCCTTCTTTTTTGAGAAATATTTTTTATTCAACTGGAATTATTACTCCCCTTTCCTTATATTCCTCCCATTCCTTCTATTCGACCTTGGCGTGAATGTCTACCGAAGTCAGAGAACTTCCTGGGGTCAGGTCTTGAAATATCACTTTTTACCTTCTCGTTTTAATTTTTTTTATCGCCCTGCCCACTGTAATTTATTCACGCCATTATATTTTGCTATCCATTTGTTATATTTCAAGACCTGACCCCGTACTCTATTTTAAATAGTTTTTCTTAGTATTTGACCGAGCTTTATTTAGTTCAATATTTTCAATTTCGTCTAACTTTAATTTAATTACCAGACCCGCGGCAGGAAAATACACATTAACCGATACCGAAATATTATCTGCAAACCATTCATTACCAGACATGTCGGTAGCTTTGAGAGTGAAACGATCTTCGTGGGGAATAATTTTTCCTAGTGTGTAGTGTTTGAATTGATGCGAAAGATCTTTCGCTATGTCATTTAATTTCGAATATAGTTTTAGCTGTAGTATTCCATGTTTATCTTGGTAAATCGTGCCAGGACCTCTATATATAATAGGATCTTCATTCGTTTTTTGAGTCAAACAAATATCAATACAATCAATTTCGAATGAATTTGATATAAATTTGTCAATTGTCTCTTTATTAAAATTCAAGGCGTTACTCCTTTATCCTATCTGGATAAAATCCAGTATTACCGGCTGGATGAGCGTCTTGAAAAAGCCACGAATAAAGTCCGGTGAAAAGAGTTGTTACTGGTTTATTTAAATTCTTTCATCAATTTTATTCATTAATAAGCTAGCCAAATATATGAAGTGTTTTGCTCTGTTTTCATTGATATGGATATTATTATGTGCTTTTGGGTTTCTTATACCTGTCATAGACCCAGCAAAAATTTCCATATATCCTTGTTGTATATTTTTTCCTGTTTCAGTTGAAAGGTCATCAAAGACAATTATCGGATTATTCGGAGAGAATGCTGTTTTCATTAATGATGCTCCATCAAGTTCTTTGCCAGTTTTTCTCCGTACAATATCTTTAACACAAGAATTTATTTCTTTGAGCGCAGATTCCACAGCATCGGCATAATGTTCGGTTTCAAATCGGCTTTTAGAAATAGCTGTGATTTTAGGATGAATATCCATCCAGAAATCATATGCTTTAGCAGTGTCATCAGCAGGTTGGCTAATATCCTCGATTTTTTCTTCTAATATTTCTTTAAAGGAACTTAGTTTAACAATGGCAGATTCAATCCCTTTTTTATAACCTTCACGAACTTTATAAATGGGATCTTTGCCACCTCCCATAATTAAGGGAAGGGTATCTAGAGTAGAAATGTAATACTTTCCATATTCAATTGTCCCATACCCGAATATTTCAGATATTGTATCATTTATTTTTGCCGTTAACGCTTGTGTTTTTGGATCCCACCTTTCTTGGATTGTCTCAATGTCAAATTCTCCAAGTTCTTTTATTCTTCTTTTTAATTTTATTATGCCTTTTTTTATTTTATCTGAGGTTAACTCAGTTGGTTTTGGTTGTTCTTTTTTTTGTTTTCTAGCCATATTTTACTTCCTCTCGTTGTTTATATAAATAATGTGGTCTGTCCCACCACATCATATACTATAATTTCTTAAGTTAATAAAAACTGTTTCCTATCACAAATATCCTTTTGCGATCTCTGTATCAACTAAAATATTAATAATAGAAAATAGGTACACATCCTATTTTTTCTATGGTTTAATTTTCCCTTTTACGAAGTCTTCCTTTAGGGCCTTTATCTATAGTAATTCCTAAAGCCTCAACCATCTGGTTAAGAAACTCCTCAGACCCCATAGGTTTTCCGCGAAAAGCTACCTAACTATTTATTAAAATAGGTTTCTGTCCCTATTATATTCATCCTTCAAATTTTCTTTTGGTATGATTATCGTGTTTTTTGTCTATTTCGCGAAAAAACTTGCAACTATATCTTTAAAGCTTGTTGGAATGGCCTAATTATTTTATTCCATTTTTTACTATTGCAACTTCTGCAAGCAGGCACAACATTATCCTTCGTATTGTGTCCACCCTTACTAATTGGTATAATGTGGTCTTTAGTGAGCGGATTATCTTTTGTAAATTTAATTCCACAATAAGCACATTTATATTTATATTTTTTTAGAATACCCAGCCATTCTTTATGTGTTAAAGTATTTATAATTTCATTTTCTTTCGCTCGTCTTTTAGTATCTTTTTTTTGTTTTGCTGTTTTACCTTTATCCGTTTTAGTATATTTTTCTCCAATAATTTTTATTTTTTCTGGATTATTTTCCCTATACTCTTTCATATATTCTTTATGTTTTTCTCGATTATTTTCCCTATATTTTTTAAATTTTTCTCTATTTTCTTCATAATATTGCTTATTATAATCTTTCATATATTCTGGATTATTTAAACGCCATTTTCTATTACTCTCCAAATATTTATCTTTATTTTTTCTATAATATTCTTTTTCACAATTTGGATTTTCTCTTCTTCTTTTTCTTTGATATTCCCTCATATATTCTTTACTATTGTTCCCATAAGTTGGATTATCTTTCCGTTTTTTCCTCATGTATTCCCTTATATATTTTCTTTTATCTTCTATATTTTTATAAGACATTTCCTTAAAATGCCCCTCCCTTTATCATATCTTTGATATCACCTTCTTATTTCTTTTTTTGTGAAACAAGTCTCTATGTTTCATTGTCTTCTTCGTCTTTTTCATACTTAGCAAAATAAATATTTACAAATTTACTGATTTCTTTCATAACTATTTCTCTTAATTCCCATAATTTTATTTGAGCTTCTACAGCTTCTTTGCTAGCACCATATTGAAATGTTTTAATCCCGTCATTTATTCTTTTAAGTTCTTCTTTTAAAAAATTAAATTCTCTTCGTGCATTTCTTTATTAGATTCTTTCATTAATTTCACCTCCTTTTGATTATTCTTTTCCTATTAATATCAGAATGTTATTCTTCTCATAAAAGTAAATAGAACAGCTACACCTACAAACAGTATTATTTCGAGAATAACTGACAAGAGCCAGTACATCTCAACTTTCCACAATCGCTTTGCCAAATACCAGTAAACCAGAAATAATGTTCCTGCTAAGACTATTGTCAAATCGCCCTCCAATAACCTAAAAATACTAACGCAAATTACGGCAGTCAGAAGCCATAATACAATTAGTAAAATTGTGATTTTAAATAGCTTTTTTGTCATATTGCCATCCTTTTCTTAATCTTTCCTGGTACAATACAAGTAAATAAAATAACCCACTATCGGATAACCTAATCTAAACTGCCCGCCGGATAACTTCTCTAGCCCTACGATCAGGACAGCACCCAACAAAACTGCTATTATCCATTTCGTCATTCTCATTCTGCCCCCTTTTAATTTATTCTGCGGGCATTTCCATAATTAACCGTATAACTACCATTTCAAAAAAACCAAACGCCGCCACTTCCTCTAGAAGCTTGGGATTTTCGGCAAGGTATTTTTCAAACATTTCTAGATATTCGCCCACTTTAATGTGCAGGGTAACTTCAAAATACTTGTCATAGCCGACTTCTTGCATAGACACATCTAGAATATCACTCATACCCATTATATAGTAAAGCTTTTCGTTTTCCTCTAGTGCCAAAAACATCTTGCTTGTGATAAACCCAGTGTATTCCCTAGCGGATATTGGCATTATGGCTAGTACCACTATTAATAATATCAGTAGTAGTTTTTTCATTATTTCCCCCCTTTCATATATTATTTAAATAACTCGTCAGAATAGCCCTAAAATAACGCCTCTGATAGCCCTGTTAGCGTTTCTTCGCTCTTTATAGCCTTCTTTCTTCATCCTTTTACCATCCCCCTTTTAGCCTTAAATCTAAAAAATAGCAAAAAAATTTGTATATATGGCTATTTCGCTAATTAGGCTAAAAAATGCCTGTATTTTGATTTTAAGGCACCTGTTTTTTAAAAAAGGTACAATCCATAAGCGTAAATTCGATATTTTCGTTACCTTTGGTAATTATGAAGTTGTTCTTTTAACTTTTCCCCTATTAAGCTTTTCTTTCCAAAAATCTGGTAGTTTATTTTCTGTTTCTATTCTTATCTCTTCCTGCTGTAAAGAATCAAGCGAGTTATAAATTTTTCTTATGAAGTGATAACGTTTGAAATGTCGGAATCAGGTAATACAACTTTGTAGAATAAGCATTTTTAGTAGTTTTTATAAATTGCCACTTTTAATTTCATTTCTAATTAATGAGTTAAAAGTTGATAAATTTTCAATAACTTTTTTAAGCATATTGGGATCTTTCTTTTTGTATTTTTCTATATAAATGTTTATCCTATCCTTTAATTCATAAGGAAGGGGACGATCAGTTCCTTTTGTATGCGTAGTATCATCCGGATCTCCAAACATTGGAAAAAATTTTCTTATTTTTTTTGTAGCTTCTAGAGAAGCCTCATCCACACTGCTAGCATCACTCTTTTTTATTTCATCAATAAAAAGCGCCATCCTACTATTTTCATCAACTTTTATCATCATCCACCGTTCATAATCATGCATATTCCACCACCATCTGATATCTTCATCTTGTACACCCTCTATCCTCTTTTTTGCTAACATTTCTTTGGTTTTCTCATCAGTTGATTCTGCTTCTAGTAAGAAATCACCATAATTTTGAGGGAGATTTTTAGTATTTCCCTTTAATGATTCCTCTTTGGCTAACTGAAACATATCCTGAAAATGTTTTTTTGCCTGGTCTAAAGACATTCCCATAGTTTTTTGAAAAATAGGTATATATAGTTCTTCAAGTTGTTTTTCAATATCTGATGATGACCCAAATAACTTTGAAAATAATCCCATACTATCCTCCTTTAAATATAAGAGAAAATACAATTTTTTTCCTTAAACATTCCCCTGAGAATTTCCAATTCTATCTTACTCTATTTATTTTTTATTAACTCCTCCAACCTTCTTGTTCTTTCAACGGCCACCCAGAATTGATTGTCAATAAATGCAACTATTGTAGAAAGGGCAACACAGGCTATAAAAAATAAAATATATTGTAGAGTAATTAAAAAAACGAATCTTGTAATAACATAGGCAATTGACATTAATATTATAGTTAATATGTTCACCCTTAATGCCCTTGAAAGACCTTTTAACTTATATAGGAAAATATATGAAGCCCCCCTTGTAAGACCTTGGATATAAGATGTGTTTATTATACTACTTGCTATAAAAAGCAAAATAAAATTAATAAAATAAATATGCCAAGACTTGCCAAAACTAGCCCAAATAGAAAATCCTAAATCAATAATAATTGAAAATAAATAGATCATTGTTTCCCCTTTTTCCTTTAAATAAGACACATCCTATTTTTTCTATGGTTTAGCTTCCCCTTTTACGAGGTCTTTCTTTAGGACGCCTATCTATAGTAATATCTAAAGTTTCAACCCCCCCCTAATTTTCTAAAATGCCTTTAAAACAATTTTTAACCCTTTTTTGTATCTTCGATTAGGCTAGTTATATTCACTCATCTTCATCGATATTTATATTTTTCTTCTGGTTAGGCCTTAACACTTGTTTATGAGTAAATTCTTCTATCTCTTGTTCCTGTGTAAGCGGTTTTGAATAGAACTCATAGCCACAAAAACGGCATATCCTAGCTTCTTTTCTAACTAATTCTGCACATTCTGGGCATTTCTTC
>SDBU01003267.1_pt1 | contig 20704 bp, 18 predicted proteins | sample 2277071 | NCBI WGS metagenome assembly SDBU01 (sample SAMN10397929, study PRJNA504765) | marine sediment metagenome | isolation source: marine sediment core GS08_GC12, 126 cmbsf | place: Arctic Ocean: Gakkel Ridge, Loki's castle | collected 2008
GCACTTTAGTTCAGTTAACTATTTTCTCTATTGACCAGCCTTTCTTAGCTGGGGGAAAAGGATTACTTCACGTATAGAGGCCGAGTCGGTTAGCAACATCACAAACCGATCGATTCCAACACCTTCGCCAGCCGTCGATGGCATGCCGTATTCCAGTGCCACCACGTAATCCTCATCCATGTGGTGAGCTTCCTGGTCACCATCTTCTCGGTTCGCAACTTGATCCAGAAAGCGTCTTTTCTGATCAGACGGGTCGTTCAATTCCGAAAACCCGTTAGCAATTTCTCGTCCTCCAATAAAGAGTTCAAATCGCTCGGTCATGTCAGGTTCTTCGCTACTCCTCCTCGCAAGAGGCGAAATCTCCACAGGATAGCCCACAACAAACGTCGGCTCAATCAACTTCGGTTCTACCAACACATCAAACAGTTTCATCAGGACATTGCCAGCTCGCCTTGTTTTTTTGATCTCAACACCTTCTGATCTGGCAAAATCGAGCAAACGTTGTCGATCGTTCCACATAGAAGGCTCAATACCACCCAGTTCGCTCAAAGCATCTTTAAGCGTTAACCGGCGCCATGGCCCAGTCATATCGATCGTGTTCCCCTGGTACGTAAAGTGTGTGTCTCCCAAAACCCGCTGTGTCACAAATCGAAACATCTCTTCGGTCAGGGACATCAGATCTTCGTGAGTCGCGTAAGCTTGATAAAACTCCAACATGGTGAACTCGGGATTGTGCCGGCTTGAGATTCCCTCGTTTCTAAAACTGCGATTGATTTCAAAAACCCGTTCAAACCCTCCTACTACAAGTCGTTTCAAATAAAGCTCTGGTGCAATCCGCAAAAAAAGCTCCATCCCTAAGGCATCGTGGAAGGTCTTAAAAGGAGTTGCCTCAGCGCCCCCTGGTACGGGTTGCATCATGGGAGTCTCAACCTCTAAGAAACCTCGCTCCAAGAGAAAATTACGAAAGGATTCAATTATACGAGCCCTCTTAATAAATATATCCCGAACATTCGGGTTCATGAGGAGATCAAGGTACCTTTGGCGGTACCGTTTTTCTGGATCCCTCAACCCGTGGAACTTCTCCGGAAGCGGTCTGATAGCCTTACAAAGGAGCCGAATTTCCTTGGCCAAAAGGGTCCACTCACCGGTCTTCGTCTGAAACACATTTCCTTTAATTCCAATAAAATCGCCAACATCAAATTGTTTGAACAAGGCGTATTGTTCCTTACCGATCTCGTCTCGTTTTATGTACGCCTGAAGCTGTCCCGTATAATCTCTAAAATGAATGAACGCCGCCTTCCCAAAATCTCTGAGTGCCATGATGCGGCCTGCCATGGCAAAGATTGCGGTACTCTCCTCGCCCTCTTTCAGCTGATGAATGTGTTCCCGCACACCATCAACCCTGTGTGACACCTCAAAGTCGTTGGGATAAAGCTCAATATTCTGGTCGGCTAAACCCCTTGCTTTTTCGCGTCGCTGGCGGATTGTTTCACTCGTTTCGTCCATGTAGCAACGAGATCCTTTCGAAGATCGTTATTTATCTTCACAAATCGTCATTTGATGAATGATTTGTGACTTAAACTCCCTACGGTCCCCATAAATCACGGTAAATCGGGATTTATCGGGACGGGTAATGCGTTCTCTGTTGCAGTTCAGCTAACGTATTTGCCTGGAGGTGTCAAGGTAAAAGGCTTGGCAGGTATAGTCTTTTGAGGTATACGGTGAAGGTACTCCCTTGGCCATGTTGACTCTGAACGTCCATGCGTCCGTTGTAAGATTCCAGAAGCCTGTAGACAACAGAAAGTCCCAAGCCGGTTCCGTGGGTCTTGGTGGTAAAGAAAGGATCAAAGATCTTGGTCATTGTATCGTTTGACATCCCACAGCCATCGTCTTTCACAGTTACTTGCACCATATCTTCTGAAGCCTTCGAGGAGACTTGTATGGTTCCCGTCCCTTCAATAGCCTCAGCAGCATTTAAAAGTAAGTTCCACATGATCTGGTGTGTATGCTTTGAGTCCATCTCTGTCCACACCTCGGAAGCAAGATCTTGGACCACGGTGATCCTATTCTGCCAAATGCCGTTTTTTCTGAAGAGCTCCAAAGTGTCTTCAACCGCTGAACTCAACTCCACCGGTGCTATATTGTCTGATGTGGGACGTGCAAAAAGAAGGAAATCATTTGCGAGGGCGTTAAGCCGGTCTGTTTCTCTCAGCACAATATCCATTAGTTTGTTGGCCACTGGAGTGATGTCCACCCCTTTCTTGAGCAGCTGGATCGAGCCACTCATGGATGCCAGGGGATTTTTCATTTCATGGGCAATACCGGCAGCCATCTCGCCAACGGCGGCCAACTTTTCCACCCTTTTCACATGATCTTCCATGTTCTTTAACGCAGTTAAGTCTTGAAAGATCAACAAGTTACCTATGGACTTCCCATCAGGCTCTTTCAACAAAGACATAGAAAAGCCCAAATAACCGATTGACCCGTCTTTCTTCTTGAATTCCATCTCATAACGGTATGGCCCCTTCTTGAGAGAAGCATCTGATGAGGTCACGTGCTCCACCACGTCCGGGAAGATGATAGCCAAAGGCCTCCCTATCACTTCTTCTCGGCTAAACCCGGATATCTCCTCGGCTGCCCGGTTAAAGGTGCTCATGATACCTTCAGAGTTCAAAGTAAGAAGTCCGCTGTCAATGCTGTGTATAATACTGGCACTAACGGCCTCCAGCTGTTCCAGATCTTTCTGTTTCGCCTTGAGCTTCTTCTCCGTTCTGAGGGTCTGCTGTGCAAGAGAGCTGCTCAGCAAGGCGACCAGAAAGCAGGCCACCATAGTCATGAGGATCTTGTAAAACACATAGGACCCCTCATGGTCCTGGATACTCAGGGCAGAGCCATAGAACGGTTTCAGCATTCCGTAGTATTCCAGATCCATCATGACGCCATACTGTACACTACAAAGAGTCGCCGTGATCATGCTCCCTTTCTTGTACAGAAAGATACAGGCGTAGACGATAACGATTAGGTAAAGGAAGGAGAACACGCTGTCAATGCTGCCGGTCACATAGATCAGCAGACTGACAAACAGGGTGTCCAGCCCGATTTGAACATAAGCGAACTTAAGACTGGGGCCGAGTCGCTTGAAGATTATAATGTATGCAAAAGTGAGGAGATAGACAGCTGCAATCAGTCCATAGAGAACGAGGAGGGGTGGGGCAAGCGATGCACGATCCTTGAATTGGACCAGAATGCTTGAACCCAGGAGAACTGTGACAAATATGACCCGCCAAAACATCAACCACTGGAGTCTTCGAAACAGAACGTCGTGCGAAGCTCGTTCCTCAGAAGAAACTCCAGCCACTGCTCTATCCGCCAACCACGCCTGCCATCTTAAAGATCGGCAGATACATGGCAATCACCAGTCCACCAATGGTAGTACCCAGAAATACCATCATAAAGGGCTCAATCATGGCGGTCAAACCCTCAACGGCGGCATCCACCTCGTCGTCGTAAAAATCGGCGATCTTGCTAAGCATGGCATCTAAAGCTCCTGTCTGTTCGCCGACTGCCACCATCTGCACCACCATGGATGGGAATACTCCACTTTCACCTAGTGGGTCTGCCATTGTGCGCCCCTGAGTGATACCCGAGCGGACTTTATAGATAGCCTTCTCAATGGTCTTGTTGCCTGAGGTCTTTGCCACAATGTCGAGTCCCTCCAGGATGGGGACACCGCTACTGATCATCGTGCTCATGGTGCGGGTGAACTTGGCCACTGCGACCTTGCGCAAGAGGGGACCGAAGGCCGGCAACTTGAGCGCGATGTCGTCCGCCAAGGCACGCCCCCTTTCAGTGCCATAAAAACGCTTAAATGCATAACCAAAAAGCCCGAGTCCGATGATCATATAGAGAATATTCCCTTTCATAAAGTTGCTTATGGCCACCACAATCTGGGTGGGAATGGGAAGCGTCCCTCCAAAGTCAGCAAACATCTGTTCAAATACGGGGATGACAAAGACCAAGATCACAACGATGACCAGGACCGCAATAACGAGGACGATAACAGGGTAGGTCATGGCTCCCTTGACTTGTCTCTTGAGCTTCATAGCCTTTTCCATGTATGCGGAAACGCGGTCCAAAATGGTATCTAAGATACCGCCCACTTCGCCCGCTGCCACCATGTTAACAAACAACTCGTCAAACACTTTTGGGTGTTTTCCCATGGCATCTGCAAGCGTTGAACCCTCTTCCACGTTTTCCTTGACCTCCTTCAGAATTGCCCTAAAGGTCTTGTTGTCTTCCTGGGACTCAAGAATATTGAGGCTCTGAATCAGCGGGAGTCCGGCGTTGATCATGGTCGCAAATTGCCTTGCAAAGATCACCACGTTGGTTTGCTTTACCTTCGGCTGCAGGAAGGAGACATTTTCAAAAAGATCCTTGCTCTTCGGCTTTACCTTGGTAGGTTTTATCTGCATACGACGCAACTGTGCGCGCACTGCATGCTCGTGAGGAGCCTCTATTTCACCCTTCTGGGCTGCCCCCGACCTGTCTTCTCCCTTCCACGTATAGACCGGCATAGTTCACCTCACTCTGTGATTCATGGGATAGTTCATTTGACAAAGCCCAAACTACGTTTTACCTTTTTCATCTATCATAAACGCAAGTTGAATACAAGAGGAGGTTGCCGCTCTGCTGATTGTTCCAGTCCGTCTCAAATAAAACTGCTGGCATCAGAAAGTTCAAGGTGTCCAAAATCTTGTTGACAAGCTCAAAATGCGTTGGTAAAAACGCCAAAATTTTTGGTTCCGCTGGACAAAATCATAAAATGGCACAAAATGGAAAGGGGGTGATTTCGATGGTTTGTACTACTGTAAAAGAAAGCTTGGAGTGCATTTTTATGACAAAGAAAGGTTGTTCCTTTAATGGTGGCGGTTGCCACCAGATCGTGGAGGATTGCCATGGATGTAACCGCGCGTCAGAGTTTTCTTCCGGCTGGTATTGCACAGCCTGTCCGGATCCTTCGGTTAAGTGGAAAAATGGGGACTGCAACTTTGCCACCCATGTTACGAAGGAAACTCAGGTCAAGAATGCCAAGATCAATCCACTTAAAGCGTCCAAGAGAAATGCTCGATAAGCTTGGATATGAGTCATGCGTCACTGGCCATTGGTCACTGGTTATGAAAATAGCGGATCATAATCATGTGACCAATGGCCAGTGACTAAACCAACTTCTCCAGAGCGTTCTCTATCCTATCGAGCCCCTCCTTTATCGTTTCAAGCCCTGTTGCATATGAAAATCTTACAAAGTCGCCATCACCGAAGGCCATCCCTGGTACCAGGGCCACCCGGGCTTCGGCCAAAAGGTACTCGCAAAGGTCGACGGAGCCTTTTATTGTTTCTCCTTCTGTCTCGGCATTAAAATAATGGCTGAAATTGGGAAATGCGTAGAAGGCCCCGCCAGGCATATTGCAATGGACCCCTTTTATGGCATTCAATCGCTGCAATAAGTATTCTCGCCGCTGGTCAAAAGCCTCGAGCATGGTCCTGATCGAATCTTGGGGTCCGTTCAGAGCCGCAACCGCAGCCTTCTGAGCTATCGAATTGGGGTTTGAGGTGCTCTGACTCTGGATCTTGTTCATCCCTGCTATGATTTCGCGTGGTCCGGCCACATATCCGATACGCCAGCCTGTCATGGCATAGGTCTTAGACACACCATTCACGATAAAGGTCTTAGATTTTGCCTCCTCGCTCACCTGGGCAATACTGTAAAAGGGTCTGTCGTCAAAAATCAATTTTTCATAGATTTCGTCTGACACGACCCAGATATCATGTTTTGAGATGACCTCGGTCAAGGCCCTTAATTCAGATTCGGTGTAGACCGAACCGGTCGGGTTGGAAGGGCTGTTGAGAACCAGCAATCTTGTTCTGGGTGTAATGGCCGCCTCGAGAGATTCCGGCGACAATTTGAAATCATCTTCTTCCTCTGTGCCGACAACCACGGGATTAGCACCGGCAAGAGTCACAATCGGTGGATAGGACACCCAGTAAGGAGCCGGGATGATCACCTCATCGCCTGGGTTCAGGAAGGCCTGAGCCAAGTTGTAGAGAACATGCTTTCCTCCGCACGAAACCATGACCTCGTCAGATTCATAATTAAGGTTGTTGTCATGCCTGAATTTTTCCACAATAGCGTCTTTTAGCTCAGGAATACCGCCCACCGCCGTATATCTTGTAAATCCTTCCTCTATGGCCTGTACAGCCGCTTCCCTGATGTGCCTGGGCGTATCAAAATCGGGCTCCCCAACCCCGAAGCTAATGACATCAATACCCGCCGCTCTCATCGACAAGGCCTTTGCATTCATCGCCAAGGTAGGCGACGGCTTGATATTGCTTATTCGCTCGGACAGAATCATTGTTCCCTCCTCAAACCTCTTCAGGTACGCGACGTCGAAGCCTTTTTTCTTGACCTAAGGAATCCAGGTGACTATGAACAATAAATCTATGGCAGCACAAAAACAGCTACACTTGCATTCTGTGACATCCAGTACCAAAGATTGAATCAAAAGGCAATTTCTTTGAAGCAAAAAAGACGCCTCAGTCATTTCATCCTGAAGATCAGAAGGACCCAGATTACGTCTGCGGGAAAATGGATGTTCTATTATGTCCTGATAGGCCTCATCGCCGGTCTGGGCGCAATAGCCTTTCAGTATCTATGCCAGGTAGGGCTGCATGTCTTCATGGATCAGATGGCAGGCTACCGTCCGCCCGCGCCAGCTGGAGAGTCCCACCTTTTTCACCCGACGGAGACACCCTTCAGACGCTGGATGCTTTTTTTTCTACCAGCCTTTGGAGGCATAATAAGCGGCTGGCTCGTCTATACTTTTGCTCCCGAGGCAGAAGGGCATGGTACGGATGCCGTCATCGATGCTTATCACAATAAGGGAGGGTTTGTCCGCGGAAGGATACCCTTTATCAAGACCATAGCCTCCGCCCTAACCATAACCTCAGGCGGTTCCGGGGGCCGTGAGGGGCCCATTGCCCAGATCGGGGCCGGATTTGGCTCTTATCTTGCGACAAGGTTGAAGCTCTCTGATAGGGATCGCCGCATCATGTTGGCGGCAGGGATGGGCGCCGGTATAGGAAGCATCTTCCGGGCACCGCTGGCTGGCGCACTCTTTGCGGCAGAAGTACTCTATCGTGACCCGGAATTTGAATCAGAGGTTATTATTCCAGCCGGTATCTCTTCTGTGGTTGCCTACTGTCTGTTTTGCCTAGTCTTCGGCTGGGGTTCACTCTTTGAATCTCAGGATTTTGTTTTCCGAAACCCCTTGGAATTGGGTCCCTACATTGTACTCGCTTTTGTATTGGTTGGGGGCGGCATCTTGTACATCAAATCGTTTTATTGTGTGCACCGCTTTGCCAAGACCCTGAAGGTTCCAAATCATATCAAGCCTGCTATCGGTGGCCTGTGTGCAGGGGCCATAGGTTTTTTTCTCCCTCAAACCCTGGCCTTTGGTTACGGATTTGCCCAAATGGCCTTGGACAATCAGCTCCCCACACTTCTTCTCCTCGGCATCGCCCTGGGAAAAATACTCACCACCTCTTTTTCTATTGGTTCCGGAGGGAGTGGGGGGGTATTTGGCCCGTCGGTGGTGATCGGCGGAGCTCTTGGTGGAGCTATTGGCAGGATCTTTAATGCCATCATGCCAGGGATTGTCACTCAGCCTGGGGCCTTTGTGGTGGTTGGAATGGCCGGGTTCTTTGCCGCGGTATCCAATGCCCCAATCTCGACCATTATTTTTGTGAGCGAGATGACCAATTCGTATCACCTTCTGCTGCCTAGCTTGCTGGTCTGCTCGCTCGCTTACTTGCTTTCTCGAAGATGGACAATCTATGTGAAGCAAGTCCCAACCCGGATAGACTCTAATGCCCACCGCGGAGACTTCTTTGTAGACGTGCTGGGGACGATCAGGGTGAAAGAACTCATGCCCCAGGTAAGACGAGTCGAAACGGTCTCCGAGCATATGCCTCTGACTGAGTTCAGGAAGATGTTTTCTTCAACGGACCAGCACTATTTCCCGGTGGTGAACACGGAAAAGAGGCTTACAGGCATATTTTCCATTAACGATGTTCGAGGAGTCATCTTTGATCAGGAAATTGGAAATCTTGTGGTCATGAAAGATATCGCCGGTTCGGATATCATTGTCACAACGCCCTCTGAAGACCTCAGTGAAGTGCTCAAGAAGTTTACCATTCGCAATCTTCACAGGCTCCCTGTGGTCAAAGATGAAGATCATACGATTTTGCTGGGGATGTTGGACCGCAGGGAAGTGATCCAGTATTACAACCAAAGGGTCGAAGAGATAAAGGCAAGTCACCACAGAGTAGATATTGAATCAGACCGCGAAATAAGCCAACTAAAGAACATACCGGTGCGCCTCGCCATGAGACGAGAAATAGAGACCATACAGGCAGGCATGCCACTTACTGAACTCAGGGTTTATCGTAGCAAGCTAAATAGCTTTCCGGTGGTTGACGCCCTGGGGCGATTAAGCGGCATTCTCTCACTGTATGATTGTGAAGAGCACTTCAAACAAAATGCTGAGGAGACTTTGACCGCACAAGATGTCGCCACACGCGATGTGGTAACCGTGACCGAGGATGACAGCTTATTCCTGGCCCTTACCAGAATCACCCAGGGAGATTTCGCCATACTCCCTGTAGTCGACAAAGATCATCCCAAGAAACTCCTTGGCGTTATCAGCCGGAGGGACATCATGTCTACCTATGATGATATCGTGATTAAGAAAAGCGGCAGAAGGGAATCAGGTACTTAGATGGTGCTAAGATGAGTATTTGACATGCCTTAGGAAAAGCCCATGAGCCGGGGCTGTTATCCCTGCTTTTTTTCGGTCCTTTGACATCATAATCCTCTCAAAATCTTCCGGCGATATTCTCCCCAGTCCCACATCAACAAGAGTTCCCACAATGTTTCGTACCATGTGCCGCAGGAACCCGTCCGCCTCAATGCTGAAAATCACGTAACCATCCGAATCTCTTCCGGTCAGGCTTACGTCTATCACAGTCCGGACAGCATGCCTTTGGGAGCTGCCGGTTGCTTCAAAGGCTGAAAAGTCGTGCTGACCCTTCAGGCAAAGCATCGCTGTCCTGATTGACTCGAGGTCAAGCGGTTTCCTGATGTGCCATGCGTGCTGCCTAAAGAGGGCAGCCCGAATCGACCGATTCAAGATATGATAATCGTAGACCTTGCTCCGGGCGTCGTATCGAGCATGGAAGATTTCTTCCACCAGCACACAATCTTTGATGACAATGTCTGGAGGAAGGAGGCCGTTCAGGCCCTTCAAAAAGATGTCAGACGTCAGTCTCGTCTCCACACAGAAGTTCGCGACCTGGCCGGTAGCGTGTGCCCCAGCATCGGTTCGTCCTGATCCGATCAGGGTGACGGACCGTTCCGTCATCGTCTTTAACACGGTCTCTACGGTCCCCTGGATCGTACGCGTATTGCTTTGACGCTGCCAGCCGTGATAGGCCGTTCCGTCGTATTCTAAAAGAAGCTTAAAATTCGGCAAGGGAATACCTGACAGAGGTAGTGCCTAAAGTGAACTATAGTGAACTAAAGTGCCTAAAGTTAAACTAATAAAACCAATTCTCAAGAGAAGTTCCTTCAAATCCTCAATACAATCGAGGGCCTAAATTAAAGAAATAAAACCACTTTTTGAAAAAGGTTCTTCAAATCCTCAACTTTAGCTCACTTTAGGCACTTTAGCTCACTTCTCAACTTTAGGTCACTTACTAAATTGGAAACGGGACCTCATCAAGCCCGGCTGTCTCGGGAAATCCGAGCATGATATTCATATTCTGGACAGCCTGACCAGAGGCTCCTTTGACCAGGTTGTCGATCACTGAGATCAGAACCAGGCGCTTTGTTCCCTCGGCCACTTGGAATCCTATGTCGCAGTAGTTTGTGCCCCTCACGTATATGGTATTAGGAAAACTACCCTTCGGATAGACCCGAACAAAAGGCTTATCTGCATAAAAGGACTCAAGGCAGGAAGCTACTTCCTGGGTAGAGAGATCCTCCTTCAATCCAACATAAATCGTGGTTAGCATTCCCCTTGTTATGGGCACTAGGTGCGGCGTGAAAGTCACGCGGATCTTGCGCTCAGCAAAGTGGCTCAGAACCTCGTCCATCTCTGGGTTATGGCGGTGCTCGGCCACCTTGTATGCCTTTAAGGCTTCATTTACCTCGCAGAAGTGTGTTGTCAGACTGACCGAACGGCCAGCGCCGCTAGTACCAGACTTGGAATCTGCGATAATGCTGTCACAGTCGATGAACGGGGCCTTTATCAGCGGCAGCAAAGGGAGAAGAACGCTTGTGGGATAACAACCTGGGTTCCCAACCAGAGAGGTCTTCCGGATCTCATCAGCATAGAACTCGGGGAGCCCGTAAACCGCTGTTTTGAGCAAATCCTTGGCCTCATGGGGCTCATACCAGGCCTCATACACGCCAGGATCCTTGAACCTGAAATCTGCGCTCAGGTCTATGACTTTCTTTCCTCGATGAATCAGTCCGGGCACAACCCCCATGGACGCCTTGTGAGGAACTGCTGTAAATATGACATCTGCTGCCTCAGATACAGACTCTTCTGAAAAGGCCTGGCACGTCAGATTCACAATCCCGGCCATTGCGGGATAGACATCGGAAAATGGTTGTCCGGCATACTGGCGGGAGGTTATCATTGTTAGTTCTGCGTGGGGATGGGCCGATAAGATCCGTACCAACTCAGCACCTGCATAGCCGGTTCCACCAATAACTGCCACGTTAACCATGTTCCCTCCACAAGAAGTGAGATAGGGTGTTTTGTAGGAATATGTTACATTTTGAACTATTATTAGGAACTGTCAGGGGGTATCTCTTTTTGAAGTCAGGTCACTGAACTGCTACAGCGAGCGCATTCCCTGAGCTTGTCGAAGGGTTAGCGAGCGAATCTGAAAACTGTAGGATTCCTTACAGTCGAAGATACCCGGCAGCTCGCTGCAGGGATCTTCAATATTTCCTGACAGGTACCACAACGGCACTGTCTTCTGCACTGTCTTGACCCATTTACGAACAGGCTTCCAAGCGTATAGGGGATGTTGCCGTGTGCCTAGCCTGTAGAGTTCCGTGCATCATGCTTCCAACGAGCGGGGAGGGGGATTGACCTGATTCAAAAAGAGATACCCCCTGGCAGCTTAGAAAGGTTGCCGCAAACGGAACATAATTATGACAATTACTATAGAATGCCTTAAGACGACCGATTCTGACCCTATGGTAAGCAAATCCCCTTGTCAAACCAAAAATGGGCGCAATTCCCCCGTTGATCCGGGAAGATCAAGCAGGAATATGCCAAGAAGGATTAAGGGACAGTTTTAGAGCGGGAAACTGACTGCGGACAGAAAAGCGGATTTGAAGATGGAAGCAAAATGGGCAAGCAAAGTCAGGACAACGGGTTCGCTTTCCCGCGCATTACTTAAATCGATACGTAATTCTACCCCGGGTTAAGTCATACGGCGAAAGCTCGACTGTTACAACGTCTCCGGGCAGGATCTTGATAGAGTATTTCCGCATTTTTCCACAGGGATGGGCCAGTATCTGATGCTTGTTCTCCAACTCAACCTTGTAGGTGCCGTGCGACATGTCTTGGAGCACCTTGCCCTGTACCTCGATGGGTTCTTCCTTGGCCATAAATCAGCTCACCCCCGTTACTAGACGCTTAGCGCCACAACATCGACAAAAGCTTGTCGCTGTTTACAAGATGTTGTTTATATTGACAATGATTAAATCCGAAATTCGAATATTGAAATTCGAAACAATTTACAAGTTTTCAAAATTCAAATGACCAAAACAAGACTCCTGTCACATTGTTTTGAACATTGGAACATTCGGATTTCGTGCTTCGTATTTCCGGTTTGCCCTGGTTAGGTTGTAAGGCAAAGATAACACCCCTGTGCCATACGCAGGGATAAAACCGATAAAAAAGGAAGCGGCTCTCAGCCCCTCCCTTTCAACGAATGCAAATGAGCAACCACCTAGCGCTTCGAATACTGGAAATTAGCCCGTGCGCCTTTTTGTCCGAATTTCTTCCGCTCTTTCACCCTGGCATCACGCCTGACAAGACCTGCCTTCTTCAGTATTGACCTGAACTCCGGATTATACTGAAGCAAAGCCTTCGTAATACCATGCCGAATGGCGGCTGCCTGACCTGAAATACCACCTCCGGTGACATTGACTTTCACGTCAAAGACACCGTACGTATCTGTCAGGACAAGGGGCTGTTCTACGACCATTTTAGCAGTCTCCCTGCCAAAATAATCCTCGATGGTTCTATCATTAACTGTGATGATCCCTTTGCCAGACTTTAGCCACGTTCTGGCCACAGAGGTTTTCCGTTTTCCTGTAGCGTAATAAGCTTCTGCCATCAGATACTCCCGGCACTAAGGCTGCAATGTTGAAGGTTTCTGTGCCACATGTGGGTGCTCGGACCCAGCATAAACCTTTAGTTTTTTCAACATGGTGCGCCCGAGCCTGTTCTTAGGAAGCATCCCCCTAACCGCATGCATGATTAAATCCTCGGGACGCTTTTCTAAAAGCTGCTTGGCGGTTATTGATTTAAGCCCACCCATGTAACCGCTGTGGCGATGATAGAGCTTTTGATCCCATTTCCTGCCAGTCAGCGCAATTTTGTCTGCGTTGATGATAACGATGTGGTCTCCAGTGTCCACATGAGGTGTATACATGGGTTTATGCTTTCCCCGGAGGCGAACCGCAACAAAACTGGCCAGCCTGCCCAGGACGCACCCTTTCGCATCCACAATGTACCACTTTCTCTCGACCTCTGTCGGTTTTGCACTATACGTTTTCATGATTCAATCTTCTCAAGTTCACAAACTTCTGAAAAAGAACTATTTATTATCCGCTGGGCTCTGTGTCAAGAAAAAAATGGCAAGCGAACATGGCATGGGCGTGCCGGATTAATTACACCTCGTTCTTTCCCTTGTCCACAGCAACTATTTCGTTTGACATTCTCCTCTATTTCCAATACGTTGGAACGGTTAGCGGCCCGTCAGCCATCGGCCTGCCCTCGGGCGAATGCCGGGCTGATATGTGTTTCGCTTTCGAAAACAATAACATCCCCTCAAATCATTAATGCTCAATCGAATAATTCATGGTACACGCGCCCCTCGAAATTGAGGTGAAATTTCATCTTCCCGAAATCAAGCCCGTACGAGACCACCTGCTCGCCATGGGCGCCACCCATTCCGGCCGGGTGTTTGAAACCAATATCAGGTTTGAGGATGCGTCAAGGACCTTGAGGAAACGGGGCATTTTGTTGAGGCTTCGAAAAGATGATCGAATCCTGCTGACCTTCAAGTCAAATCTCTCTCGCCCTGATACTCAATTCAAGGTACACCGAGAACTGGAGGTAGAAGTAGGAAATTTTCGTGTCTGCCACTCTATTTTAGAGGGTATGGGGTTTCACCCAGAGCAGACCTATGAGAAATGGCGGGACACCTTTGTTCTTAACAACACAAAGCTTCTTATCGATACTATGCCCTATGGTGTCTTCCTCGAAATCGAGGGACAAAAATCTGACATCCGTGACATTGCAGATAGGCTTGGCCTCCATTGGAAAAAGAGGATTTTGCTGAACTATCTTGAGATCTTTGAAATAGTCCAGAGGGAAGAGGGTCTCAGTTTTACAGACATAACGTTTGAGAATTTCGAAACAATACATCTTGACATAGGAAAACACCTATCCCTACTCTATGCAGGGTGAACCATAAACTTGTGAGAAGCCGTCCAATTGGATCGAATTAATGAACACGCTGTCAGTGCTGTCCCTTAATCTCCGCTTTGGTCTTGCTGACGATGGGCCCAATGCATGGGAGCATCGAAAGGAAAGCGTGGTAAAGCTTTTCAGGAAACATAGTCCTGACTTGATTGCCACCCAGGAAGCCAATGATTTCCAGGTCGATTTCTTGGCGCAGAACCTGTCTGAATATTGGTATATAGGCAGACGGCACCCTGCTCCTAAATTCTGGCAGGACAACATACTGTTTTATCGAAAAACCATAGTCTGCAAGGATGATCTCCACCTTTTCCTGAGTGAAACACCCCATGTCCCCAGCCGCTCTTTTGGAAGCCGTTTTCCCAGACAGGCCACGCTGGGGTTGTTCCATGTAAATGACCAGCCGCTGATATGTATTAACACACACTTTGATTTTGAGAACCAGGCCCAGATGGGAGCGGCACGGCTGATTAAAGAACAACTGGCGTCATATGATAATGATATTCCAACCATTCTCATGGGCGATTTCAATGCCACACCCGAAAGCCTTTGCTATCGATGGCTCACCGGGGATGACGTCGATGAAGAAAGAGGCCTCAATTTCAGTGAAACCTTTAAGATGCCTTACCCCAGTACGCTCCATCGATTCACGGGGAAGCCGGCTGGCGGTCACATTGACTGGATACTGTATAGGGGGACTATACGGCTTAGAGGGTGTGATGCCGTACAAGAACCAGTAGACGGGATCTACCCCTCAGACCACTTCCCTGTAACAGCTATCTTTGAGCTATAACAGGCGGAATGGTCTTGGCTATTTCAGGACGGGCAAACAGAAGCCGCGCGAACCGGCTTCGAACAGACTCATCAAAAACGCAGTCATTAGTGGAAAAACCAAACCCGAGGGAGTGAAACAATGCTCACAGACATCCAATTAGACAGATATGCAGACGTCCTGCTGTGGGGTCTGAGGACCGCAAGGACAGGGAAGTACAGGAAAAATGATGTGGTTTTGATCAGATACGATCTCAGCGCCGTCAGGTTGGCGCAGCGCCTCCAGGCCAAGATTCTTGACAGGGGAATGCACCCAATCCTGCGCATGGGTTTGACATCTGAGATGGAACGCATCTTTTACGAGAAGGCTAACAACAAGCAACTCGTTTTCGAGCCGCCTGGCGAAAAGGAGCTCCACAAAAAAATACACGGCAGCTTATATCTGTATGCGCCTGAATCCTTGACCCATCTCAGCGACGTAGACCCACGAAAGATTGCTAAGACGGCTGTGGCGAGAAAGCCTCTGCGTGATATTCTTCATAAACGAGAAGAGGTGGGGAGGTTTGGCTGGACCTTATGTATGCTCCCCACGTCCGAACTAGCAAAGCACGCCGGACTTTCCATGAGGCAATACACGAACCAGATCATCAAAGCGTGTTACCTTGACAGAGATGATCCGGTTAAAGCGTGGAAGACCATCCACAGTGATGCCATGGCTGTCAAGAAATGGATGAACAGCATGGAGGTAAAATACTACCGTATAGAGTCAGAATTGATTGACCTAAGAATCACCCCTGGAAAGCGCCGAAGGTGGATCGGAATCTCCGGACACAACATCCCCAGTTTTGAAATCTTTATCTCCCCTGACTGGAGGGGAACAGAAGGGGTTTATTTCGCCAATCAACCCTCTTTCCGAAGTGGAAATCGGGTGGAAGGTGTCAAATTGGAGTTCAAGAGGGGGAAGGCTGCAAAGGTTGAAGCCAAAAAAGGGAAAGATTTCGTAATACAACAACTGTCTATGGACAAAGGCGCCAGCGGCATCGGGGAGTTTTCTTTGACCGACAAACGGTTTTCCAAGATTAACAAGTTTATGGCCAACACCCTCTTTGACGAGAATTACGGGGGACGTTATGGAAACTGCCATATTGCCCTGGGTTCGTCTTATTCCGACACATACGATGGTAATCCCGCCGGCTTGACAAAGGAGATGAAAAAGAAAATAGGGCTGAACGATTCAGCCCTTCACTGGGACTTAGTGAACACCGAGAAAAAAACGGTGACCGCCTATCTGACTTCCGGGGCGAAGGTGATAGTCTACGAAAATGGAATGTTCAAAATCTAGGTTAAGAAATATGCAAAGAATAATGTCGGCATTCATAATCTGCTGTATCCTTCTCATGGGCTGTGCAGGCCCTCAGCTGAACTGGCAATCACCCTATAGAGAACTCTCTTCCCTTGAGGAAGGCGACATCCTCCATCTTCCAACCGGTGTTAAGATAACAAAGGAGGAATTGACACATATGTTGGGTGGGGCGCAAGTAATTTATGTGGCCGAAACACATGACAACATACATAGTCATAAGGTACAGATAGAAATTCTAAAGGCACTGACAGAGCGCTACCCCCAGAAAATAGCCGTGGGCATGGAAATGCTCAAGAGGTCTTCCCAGGATGCGGCTGATCAGTGGATATCCGGGAGGATAGATGAAAAGGATTTCGTGAAAGTGTGGATAGAAGATTGGAGTAATAACTTTGAATACTACAGATCTATCCTGCGTTACATGCGAGAGCACAAAATACCTCTAGTGGCCCTTCTGGCTTCTGACGACTGGACAGAAAAAATAAAAAATCAGTCGTCTAATAAAACGAAGGGGAATGAGGACGAGTTACCGGAAATGGACTATGAAGACCCATACTATTTTGACTATATAAAGGCCTTTTTCGGTGAACATCCAATGGGCGGGATAGATTTCGATGATTTTTATAAGGTCCAGGTGTTATGGGACGAATCCATGGCCACAAGCATAACCGAATATCTTCAAAGCGAACAAGGCCGAGATAAGAAAATATTGATTTTTGCGGGCGGGCACCATATTCAATACGGCTTTGGTATCCCACGTCGTGTCTTTCGTCGACTCCAAACACCCTATGCCATTGTTCTGCCCATGACCATTCACATTCCTGCTGAAAAGAGGCACAAAGTAATGCATGTCCATCTGCCGGAAATTCCTTTTCAGCCAGGCGACTTTGCGTGGATTGTGGGCTACGAGGATCTCAGTGACCAGAAGGTGTATCTTGGAGTCATTGTCCGAGATACGGATGACGGAGTAAAGGTATTGGGAATGCTCAAGGATTCAACCGCGGAAAAAGTGGGGTTGCAGAAAGACGATATCGTAACAGCTCTTGACGGAGAGCCTGTTGAAACCAAATTTGATCTGACCTATCTTATCGGCTTGAAGGAACCAGGCGATAAAGGGCTAATAGAGGTATTGCGAAACAACGAGTCATTACGATTTGAAGTCACATTCCAGACAAACGGGAACTTAGGGGCAGTGCCCCAACACGGGGGTGCTGACGCAATGGAAATGTTGCGTGATGGGCCTGCTGGAAAAAAATGAAGCTCCCCGCACTGGCACCCGCCATTCCAGTACTCCAATACTCAACCTAAATGGCAAAGGCGATTGCTACGAGAAGACATGTGAGTTCAGCACACTATATACATTCGGTCTGTTCAGGTTGGCGGCTTTGGATTCTTCTCGGCCTTCTGTTGGCGGGTTGTAATGAGCCTTCATCCGGCCCGTCCTTTGACCCTCATATACAAGATTTGGAGCTGGTTAAGCTTATCACAGGCGATGAAGCAATCAAGGCCATCAACAAGCTCCATGGAATGTCCATCGATGTTGTAAGGGGCTTGATAGCTCATTATGAAGGCATGAATGACAAAGCGACCATATGGGTGTCAGAAGCCTCGTCTCAAGATCTTGCAGAAGAGCAAATTGTAGTTATGATTCACAAGATGAAAAGCAATGCAAGATCACCTTTCAGTCATTATCGTACTCTGAACATAAAGGGTTTTAGAGTCATCGCATTTGATGGCACGGGGCAGGTTCATTATGTCTTCAGAGACAACAAGTGGGCCTATTGGATCAGCGCGGATGCTAAGCATATAGACATGGTTATGCAGCATGTGTCCAGAGCCGAATAGACAAGGACTAAACCCTTTCAACCTCATCCACCAGTCCGGTGACGACCTCGCTCGCTTTTCCCTTTAAAAAGATGTCCGTTATGTGTGCAGTAAGCACAGTAGGTTCTATGTTGATCTCGATGATCTTTGCCTTTGCCATCCTGGCTATTTGAGGGATACTATTTGCGGGGGAAACCGTAGCAGAGGTACCCACAACTAAGAGGACCTGGCAGGAAGAGGCCAGTTCATGAGACTCGCGCACAGGCTGGGTGGGAATTGCCTCCCCAAAAAAAATTACATCCGGCTTGAGGATTCTGTCACAGGCGCATCTTGGAGGTAGCTCCCCATCCAGCTCGTCTGCCCTATATTGCCGGTTACACGAGAGGCAAGAGAGGGTTCCGGAGTTGCCATGATATTCGATGACGCTGGTAGCGCCGGCTTCCTGGTGAAGGTTATCGATATTCTGAGTGATGATGCTGTGCAGCAACCCCATCTTTTGTAGCCGGGCGAGTCCCTTGTGTGCGGGATTGGGCCGGGCGCTACTAATGACTTCAGACATTTCGCGGAGCATCATCCAGACTTTTTCCGGGTTAGCCCGAAAGGCGTCTATAGTTCCGTATTCCATGGGGTCAAAGCGTTCCCACAGTCCACCGGCACTACGAAAATCCGGAATCCCGGACTCCACGGAAATGCCGGCACCTGTCAGGGCCACGGTTTTCTGGGCCTGACAGATCATTTCGGCTGCTCTTCTGATCTTCTCTTGCACCCTCCATCCTCAGGTGAGATGAGGTCCTGCTCCCCCGATGTTGCATAAGTCGAGGATCCGCAGATCCTATCAATTAATCATTCTATCACATGTTTCCGCTTATGCCAATTTGTCCCTGTCTTTGCGCGGGACGGGCAGGCACGTCTTCGAAGAGCCATTGATGGATGGAAACCAGATAGTGCCCACCCGTGAATGACTTATGAATCAATGAACACTGGCGTCAGTTTCCAATTCAGAAATGAGGAGTTTTTTTGATGAGCAAGGCCGCACAAGCCCGCCCGCCTCGCCTGAGCCTTCGCGATGGCGGGCAGGGGTTTTCGTTGAGGCGTACAAGTGGTACGCCGCAGACGGAAACCCGCGGAGAACGCCGCTCATCGGAAAAAGAACCATTTATGGATGGAAACTGGATAATTCCTTGTAAACTGTGCCCGGGTTGCATTACAATTTGTTATCATTAAAGGCATCGGTTTCATCATGCAAAAAGGAAGTGTATGAAAATGTTAAACACGTTTCTACAGGAATGCCTGGCGATTTCATTGCTAGCTGCAAAAAAGGCCGGCGAAGCCATACTTTCCGTCTATCAAGGTCATATTGATGTGACATACAAAGACGACAAAACGCCTCTGACGCTCGCCGATCAACGAGCTCACACCGTCATTTTGAATCACCTGTCCTCGAAAGCCTCGGCACAGATACCTCTTCTCAGTGAAGAAGGAAAACATCTTCCGTATGATGAGAGAAAAAGCTGGGAGTATTTCTGGCTTGTCGACCCCCTGGACGGAACCAAGGAGTTCATTAAGCGACGAGGAGAATTCACCGTAAATATAGCTTTAATTAAAAAGAATAGGCCCGTGTTGGGTGTTGTTTTTGTGCCTGCTGTCGACTCCTTGTATTTTGCCGCAGAAGGACTTGGCTCGTATAAGGTGGACAGCGCGAATATACTGGAGCCATTCTTGAGCAAGGTGGGAAGTACAACAGACTATAGCGCGCTGATCGAGCGCGTTGTCGATTTCGCGAAGAGGTTACCACAGGATCAACCCGGCAATGGACCAGGGAAGAAACTCACGGTTATAGGTAGTCGCTCGCATGGCTCAAAGGCCGTTGAAGCCTTCGTCCAAACAGTGAAGAAGAAGTGGGGGGATGTGGAATTCGTCTCTGCAGGCAGCGCCTTGAAATTTGGCTTGATAGCAGAAGGTAGTGCACACATATACCCTCGACTCAGTCCGACCATGGAATGGGATACAGCAGCAGGACAGTGTGTAGTAGAACAAAGTGGCGGGGTAGTATTACGTGTGGACAAAAAAATGCCACTTGACTATAATAAGAGAGACCTTCGAAACCCTGAGTTCTTTTGCACTGGCAAACACTACAGGCATCTTGATAATCTGTTCCAACCAACATAGACAGCAGAGACCCTGACCTCAACGGCTCGAAGTCTACCCGCTTTCCCTTTAATTTACCCCCCTGTTACTTGGCGGCTCAGGTTCAAAGGCCTGTTGTCCAGACAAGAATCGTCGAGGATATCTTTGGGCACGCTTGGAACAGAAAGCCCATCCACATGCTTCACCGTCAAAAATATGACACCACATCAACAGCGCAGCGCTATTTAACTCTTGGCGGCACCATTAATCAATGATCATAAGGATTGCCGCGAGAATCCCCAAGGCCCCCTTACTTGCTTTTGGAGCAACTATAGTGGTTCTCAAAAATATGTTCCGTTTTGAACCAGTTATAAGGAGCCGGCAGGGGGTATTTCTTTTTGAATTCAGGTCACTGAATATTCCCTCACAGGTACCACAACGGCACTGTCTTCTGCACAGTCTTGACCCATTTACAAACACGCTACCAAGCGTATAGGGGGCGTTGCCGTGTACCTAGACTGTAGAGTTCAGTGCATTCTGCCTCCAACGAGCAAAGAGGGGAATTGACCTGATTCAAAAAGAAATACTCCCTCCCGGCTTAGAAAGATTGCCGCAAACGGAACATATTTTTGAGAACCACTCTACGTCTGTAAAAAGCGGTAGGAGTGACACTCCCCCGGCAGGAGCCGGGGGCATCTTTGGGATACAAGTTTGAGCCCTTCGGGCTGCCGCTACATCTCCAGACAGGAGTCTGGAGTTTTATGCGGCTGAATAA
>SDBU01003268.1_pt1 | contig 20694 bp, 15 predicted proteins | sample 2277071 | NCBI WGS metagenome assembly SDBU01 (sample SAMN10397929, study PRJNA504765) | marine sediment metagenome | isolation source: marine sediment core GS08_GC12, 126 cmbsf | place: Arctic Ocean: Gakkel Ridge, Loki's castle | collected 2008
GACCGTCGAAGATTTCGAGCGCGACTTCCCATCTCTTTGTTTCGCTATAGCCACAGGCGTAGGTAAAACTCGGTTAATGGGAGCCTTCATCAGCTATCTGTACTTGAGCGAGGGTATCCGGCACTTTTTTGTGCTGGCGCCGAACCTGACAATCTACAACAAGCTGATTGCCGACTTCACACCCAACACGCCCAAGTATGTCTTCCAGGGCATTTCCGAGTTTGCCGTTAATCCACCGCTGATCGTAACCGGAGATAACTATCAGGATGGGCGTGGAATCAGAAGAGAGGGTTATCTATCAGGCATTGAATGGGAGCAGGATGTCCATGTCAATATCTTCAACATCTCTAAGATAAATAGTGAAGTGCGCGGAGGCAAAAGCCCAAGGATCAAGCGTCTGAGCGAATACATCGGGCAGAGTTATTTCGACTACCTCGCCGGGTTGGACGACCTGGTGATGTTGATGGATGAATCGCATCGCTACCGGGCAAGTGCCGGGGTGAGGGCGATTAATGAGCTCAAACCGATCCTGGGGCTGGAGCTGACCGCTACGCCACAGGTGGAACGCGGCCAGCGGGCCGAGCCCTTCGAGAACGTGATTTACAGCTATCCCCTGAGCAGCGCGATGGACTATGGCTTTGTGAAGGAACCTGCGGTAGCGACTCGAGAAAACTTTGATGCAGCGAACTACTCTGATGAAGGCCTGGAAAAGGTAAAACTCGAAGACGGCGTCCGGATCCACGAGAATACCAAGGTCGAGCTGGAGGTGTACGCCCGAAACAACGACCAGCAAATTGTCAAGCCCTTCATGCTGGTGGTCGCCCAAGACACGACGCACGCCAACGCGCTGCTGAAGGTCATGGAGAACGGCGATTTTTTCGAGGGACGATACAAGGGCAAGGTGATCACCGTCCACTCGAAAGTAAGCGGCGAAGAAAAAGACGAGGTCGTCGAACAGTTGCTGACCGTTGAGCGCCCGGACAACCCGGTAGAGGTCGTCATTCACGTCAACATGCTGAAAGAGGGATGGGACGTCACAAACCTCTATACCATCGTTCCCCTGCGGGCTGCAAACTCCCGGACTCTGGTGGAGCAGTCCATCGGACGGGGGTTGCGCCTGCCTTACGGCAAGCGTGTGGGCATTCCGGTGGTAGACCGCCTGACCATTGTATCGCATGACCGGTTTCAGGAGATTATCGATCATGCCAACGACCCGAACTCGATCATCCGCACCGGCGTAGTCATCGGAAAAGATATCCCCGAGGCAGGTAAAAAGGCGGTAGTCGTCGAATCCGAGTTTGAGAAGATCATCTCCACGCCTCCACCGAAGGCTGGAGAAGAGGAGATTGCCCCGGAGACCCGCAGCCTCTTCGAAAAACCGGAAGAGCAGGAAGTGGCGAAGGCTACGTTCCAGATTATCCGTCAGTATGAACGCCTGCGCGGAAGCGACCAACTTCAGGACGCCGAGATACAGAAGGAAATCGTCAAGAAGGTTGAGGAGATTGCCCGGCCCAAGCTCGGACTTCTGTACGACACCCTTGGCGAAGATACTGTCGCAAACGTGGTGAAGGAAACTACGGAGCTGTATCAGGACCTCTCCATCGACATTCCAAAAATCGTGGTCGTGCCGAAAGGCGAGGTGGTCGCTGGATATGAAGATTTCGATCTGGACGCCAGGAACATCAACCTGCAGCCGGTAGCGCAGGACATTCTCATTCAGCACCTGCATGATATGCAGCGATACAAGCTACGCGACGGATCAGGCGTGGTCGAGGAGAAACGGCCGGAAGATTACCTGGTGCGCGGGTTGATTGATTTCAATGATATCAGTTATGACGATCACGCGGCATTGCTCTACAAGCTGGCTGGTCAGGTCGTCGCACAACTACGCTCCTACCTGAGCGAAGAAGATGACGTGGTGAATGTGCTGCAATACCACCAGCAAGCTCTTGTGAACCTGATCCACTCCCAAATGCTGGACCATTTCACGGAGACGGCTGCGTCTTATGAGGCGCATGTTACCAAGGGATTTCGCACTTTGCGCCCGAACAACTACACGGCTGGCGCGGATCAAGCGGTTCGTGACTTCAGGACGCCGATCCCGGAAGGCGAGAAGAATCGAATCACGAACATGCTTTTCGGCGGATTTCAGAAATGCTTGTATCCAGTACAGAAATTTGACTCCGATCCGGAGCGGCGTTTTGCCGTGATCCTCGAGAACGACGAGGATGTGTTCAAGTGGTTCAAGCCCGCCAAAGGTGATTTTCAGATTCACTACAGCCACGATGAATCGTATGAACCGGATTTTGTCGTTGAAGCCAGGTCTGGCAAGTTCCTTTGTGAACCTAAGCGAGCCAGCGAGATTACCGATGACATTGTTCTGGCAAAGGCTGATGCGGCCGCCGTCTGGTGTGAACATGCAACGAATCACGCAAAGGAGTGTGACGGCAAGCCATGGGCTTATCTTCTGATCCCACACGATCAAATATCAGAGCAAATGACATTGTCGGGAATGGCTGCCGGGTGTAGCCATACATCACAGGGACAGGCGACCGGCAGCCATGGAAAGGAATGAACACGTGACGCGCTTTTTCCATGAAAGAAATGGGGACGTCCATGACATTTGGACATTTGCTGTAGGAAGGGTCAAGTCTGCTCTTGACCCTTTCAACTGCGGAACAGGAGAAAGTTGAAGGAAGACTTTGGGGACGTTATTGAATAAGTTGAATATCTTTGATGCGAGATCTTCAAGGAAGTGTCCATAGGCGGTAGATTTGAAAAACATGGCGATGCCAAGCACAAGGTGCAGATCCCGAAAAACTGGCCCAAGAGGAGAAGTCAGCGGTGATGTTCTGGAACAGGTAGCCCCGATACTTGGCGGAGATATATGAGCTGCGGGGGCTAAATCGTTGGGTTTGTGATTCACTTTTAGAAAAAGTAAGTTTTACGAATCACTTCTAAGATTCTTCCGCAGCTTGTCTGCCATACTGCGGGCTGTACCCAAAGTTCGTGCGAGAATTAAGGCAAAAAGTCTGCGTAGTGGTGGCTCAGCTTTTTCAGCTTTGATATTTTCAGCTGCTGTTACTGTACTCCAAATTGGCAATATAACGCCTTCTTGTTTATCCAAACGGAACATCAAATCGTTTCCAATAGTTTTTTTCATAAACTCTCCGAAACGAAGATGTCCTGGGGACCGGAAAAAGAACCAGCAAAACAGGCCGATGCTTTGGGGCGCTAATCTTGCGTGCAGTAAATCAATAAAGTAAAAGAATGAATGACGCGCGTTTAGCTCAAGGATAGGAAACAAAGAACCATTCGGAAGGAGGAGGGCATCACATCGAACCGGTCCATAGTATTGATATCTTGCCCTTAATTCAACCGCAAGGCTCCTTGCGGCCTCCTGAATACTATTCGACACTTTATCCGTGACATCAGCCGGATAAACATACCCATAGTCCCTCTTTTCGCTGTCTTTCAATGCCTGACGAAGAATGATACTCTTGGGCTCATATTCATACTGATCGATTTCAATCTCATAGGCCAGTGTTAGGGATTTTGAGAACCATCGCTCAACTGTGAAAGCAGGGCCGTGAGCTTCGAGATACCCCTTGCTAATCATATCGTTAATGCGATCAGCATCTTGTCTCCTAATAATGAGTTGTCCTTTGCCGGCAGCGCCCAAATCCGGCTTGATAACGACCGAACATCCTTTATTCCTGGATCGTACAAGTTCAATTGCTGCTAGTATCTCCTTTGCGCTGCTGCAAATTTCCCCGTCAGGGACATGTATCCCCAACTTTTTACTAATGGTTTGAGAAAACGATTTACGGCTGATGAATTTTGAGACTTTAGTACCTGCAGAGGGAAGAGAAAGACCTGAAAGATTGGCAATTTGTTCAATTATGCCGGAAACACCAAAGCTTTCAAGAACAGCGACCTTCCCCTCGGAAACTTGTTGGGAAAGGAATCTTATCAAGGAAGGGTTCTGAATAACCAACTGGGATGTTGGCAGCCATGGTTTAGCAGAGCTTTCGCCAGCCTCAAGGATGGTAGGCAATTCAAGACCCAAACCTTTAAGATAATCTGTAAACTCAGGATCCGGTTCCTTTCTTAGAATTGCGATGTTAGAAGGGCCGATACTGGCTAATAAGATTTCCTCGAAATGGTGAAAAATAACCTGCCGTATGCCTTTGTTTGGCATTTCAGCATTTTCCGGAAGTGCCCATTCGGATTCCACATCCGTGTTGCAAATCCAGACTTTTCTTTTATTATTGACGTGATTCAAGGGGGCAATTCAGAGCGTGCGTTTTAATCGCTCTTTAATACTCGCTTAAATGGGGTGGAAGTTTACCTCTGTCAATCACAAATAGCTGATAGAATTTGTCGAAAAGGAGCTTTTCAAGATCTGTGTGCAGGAATGCGGCGTATTCTTTATGCGGTAACTCATTCTTTTTCTCGCTGTTTCTAAATTCCTTTTTAGAATAGGAAATGAGTTTACTTAAAGAGACGCTGAGCGCGGAAGGCATGCCGATCTTTTTGCGGGCAGAAATTTCATACAAAACAGGATTTCCGGTAGTAACGGCAAAATTGTTCAAAATCAATTTCGTCTTGAGATCTGCCGATACTTTGTTTTCGATGGAAAGGGAAAGCGCCCATTTTCTTATGTCGTCGTATAAGTACAACGGTCTGGCCTCAAATGAAAATGCGGAGCTTGAACGGTCAACACTCCAAAGGTGACAATTTGCCAATCCGGGCCCTACTAAAAAATTGAATATTTCTCTCCTCATATCAGACGCTTTTGAGTCGTCATCTGGAAACTTTTCCATGATGTACTCATGAATTCTTGTCCGGCCGTTGTTAACCGCTGCCGACCTTGCTCTGAGTCTGTCTCCCAAGCCCAGCGGATGAGAGTGCATCCAGTAATAACCGCCGAAAAGCTCGTCAGCCCCCTCACCACAGTAAGCAACTTTATAGCTTTGACTGATTTTGTGGGACAAAATATGAAAGGCCAGACTTCCCAGAACATTGAATATCCCATCGGTTACAAGTGATTCGTAGTGGTAAAGATAATGGTCAAGAAACCTTAAGCATTCCTCCTCGTCTGTTTTAACCTCATGGTGATTCGTGCCAAGCTCACGTGCAACCTTGGATGCGTAATGCCGGTCTTCGGAACTGTCATGATCAAAAAGGGTAAAGGTATCCAATTTCTTGTCACTGTTTTTCTGTAAAAACCGGGCCATTAAGGTGGAATCGATTCCCCCTGAAAGATAAATTGCTTGGGAATGCTTTGAATGATTCAGATACAGCCTGGAAGTCGAGTCCATCAGATCCACTAGCTTCTCTTCTGTGTCGCCCAGATTCCAAACCTCGGCACCATAAAAAGAGAAGTCAAGATTAGAAAACCTTTCGACTTGAATTTTATTTCCACTGAAGCATAGGTAGGACCCCGGTGGAACCTGTCGGATTCCCTTGAACATGGTTTTCTCCATGTCGAATATAAATCCGAATACTGCGGCTTCGGCGAGAGCATCCTTGTCGATTTCAATGCTCTTTTCCCAGACCCTCAAAAGGGCTTTGATCTCGGAAGCAAAAAAAAGGGAGGTTTTTTCTACGAAGTATACCAGCGGTTTGATACCGAGGGGATCCCTTGCCAGTATCACCTTTTTGGGTGTCATTATGGCAATGGCAAACATACCCTTGAGCTTACCAAAGCAGCCTTCACCATATTTGAGATACAACTTCAGAATAAGGTCGGCTTCATCCAGAACTGTATGTTCACGAAGCAAAGAAGTCGCAAGCTCGTCAAAATTATAAATCTCACCGTTGAATACAAGCACTGTTTTGCGGTCTGAAGAAAAGGCGGGTTGATTAACTCCGGGAGGACCAAAAATATCTAGCCTGCAAAAACCTAAGCTACCCCAAGGGAAATACTTGATTTTGATTCCGTCTGGACCTCTGTGGAGTATGGCAGGAAGCATTGTGCTCGTCTGATTTAGGTCGCCTTGGCCGAAAACGCCACAGATACCACACATTAAGCCAACTCCATGATTCCTGCATAAAGCTTTTCGTATTCATTGATGGCTTCTTGATCTGTCATACTCGCAATGTAGTCGCAGATACCTCGTGTAAGGATGCTTTTCCAGTAGGGAATCGCATTCAATAACGGATTATCTATAGATCTACGGAACTTTATGAGTTTTTCTTTAAAATGGCTATTATCAGTTCTCAACTTTTCTAAATCAAGTTCATCTATGAATTCCTTTAGTTTTTTGCCTTCCTTTCTAAGGTCTTGGATTTCTTTTGGGATAGCCTCATCCAAATCATTGTCTACCCCATTTCCTCTAAAATACAGTTCAAATTTGTCTACAATACTACGCATCTTCTCTTCAATACTATCATTACTTGGAAAAGAAGCTTTCAGATCATTGAGTAATTTTTCAAATGTCTCAATTGCTGTTTTATTAAGCTTTTCTTTATTAAGCATCATATCGATAAGTATATTTCTAAGGCATAAATCAGGGAGTTGGTGATTATTTGTTATATAGGCCTTGAATAGCCTTTTAAGGATATAGCTTGCTTTCCCATCGTTTTTCTCAACAATTTCACTCTTTAAGATGATACCAGCCTGCGTTGATTTGAAATCATTCAAAGCGTTTTCCATCTTTTCGCTTTGGTTTTCATTCTCTGGTAAGAATCGCACAAGGCTAGATATTTTTTGGTTTGCCTCTAATTTAAGGACGCTTTTCCATCTTTTATAAATATCAGAAGGCTTTCTATTGTCTTCTATTAACTGTTTTTCGATAGTTGTTTCTGTCAAAATCGTACTACTATTCTGACCACTTACAAATGAATCCAATTTATCAAAAGTAAGAAGGGGTAAATCTATCAGTTTTTTCCATGGGGTATCTGCTTGGGAATTTTTTTTATGATAACGATATATTTTATATTTTTCAGGAAACTTTTGTTTCAGGTGAACTCTAACATGGTCAATATCTAAGATTAATCTAGCCGTCTTTTCAATAGATTCATCTTCATCGTGATTATCACTATATCCAGTTTTTGAGGTTAAGATTTCCTTATAGCTATCCCAAACACGGAATGCTAATTCTAAATCTGTTTTAGTCTTTACCTCGGTTTCTAAAAAGTCATATACAAGACAAATTAGGTAAAATTTATCGGTATCTATTTCTTTAAAATGATCTTTAAACATTTCGGCAAAGGCTTTTTGTTTATCATCTAATTTTTTCTGATAAGAACCATTATCGGTCGATACAAAATCTTCTACTTCTTTTGTTAGCCAATCTTTTTCTTCCGCGCCCTTGATTTGATTTAAAATTTTCAATAAACAATAATAACTAATCTTGTTATTTTCCCTTTCTTTTACTGGTTGACAAAAACTATCAAAATTCTTTAACGTGCTAAAAGTAATGAGATGTATATAAAAATCCACCAATATCTTCCCTAACTTGTTTGAAATATTAGCGTCAGTCTCTTTGAGCTTCTTCAATTTGGCTATACATTCTTGTTCGACATACTCATAATCCCGAAACTCCTTAAGCATCTGTTCAACTTGATCTCTCGCTTCTCTTGGCGATAGTAACTTTGTTGAAATCCCATCTTCCAAATCCTGCTGCCTCTGTGCAATTTCATCAGCGTTGTTTACAATTTGCGCTTCTATTGAAACACAATCCTTAAAGTCATTATTCAAAAAGAAAAATTGACTGAAATGTTCAGCATAAAAACTATTTGGGAAGGGATGATCAAATAGATATTTAAAGCGCTCATAATAAGGATTATCTTTCTTATGTTTCCATAGTCGCGCTAAATAGCATTTTTCTCCGCTAGAACAAAATGTATTTGTTTTTTTCAAAACGTCTGAGTCTTGGATATCTGAACAGTACCAGGGTTTGCATAGCGGTTCTTGATTACCTTCATTTTTATTGGTTCTAATTCCCTCATTTCGTTTACACCCTTGATCTTCTGGGCTGAAATGGCAATTGTATACCTGCACGCAATGCTCACAAGAAATGTATATTTCATTATCTAATCTTATATTTGGTTTCTTGACATATGTAGGGGAAGAATGAACTATTATTCCCCAAAGTATATAATTCCATGTGTTGTCTTTCACATCAGGAATCATTTCAATATTCTCTAATACCCTAAAGCCTTGAAGATTATGTTTAAAGCCTGAATTATTGAAATCCAAATCGCGAATTTTGCCATTAAGTGTATCACAACCACATAAAATTTCCTTTAGGGTTCTTTCACCGACATGCCCAAAAGGCGTGTGCCCAATATCGTGAGCTAACGCAATGGCTTCTGCGAGATTTGCATTCAAGCCAAGATCGTTACAAATGTCCCGTGCAATTTTTGCCACTTCAATAGTATGGGTGAGCCGAGTCCTGACGTCCGGGCCGGACAATGACAAAATAACCTGAGTCTTGCCAGCCAGCTTTCTAAAAGACAAGGTATTCATAATTTTATTAATGCAGTTAGAAATATCTTCCGTGGCTACATCTTTAAGAGAGGCATATTCCTCTAAATCTTTCATTGACTCGATCCTTTTACCCATTTCAATACCTCTTCCAAAATTGACTTATCTATTTTATTTAGTTCGGCCGGGTACTTACCTTTCCCTGGGTAATGATAATCTGAACCAATACTAACCAATAATCCTAAATTATGAATTATTGACAATAAATATTCCCATTCAGTTTCACTATTTCCGTCTGCAGATAGTTCTACTCCATTGATCCCTAATTTCGACAATTTAATTATTCTCTCCTCAACATCTTTAACTTGTGTTCTTCCTCCTTTTTCGATGGGATTTTTGAAGGGGTGTGCAAGAAATGACGTGCCTCCCCAATCTTGTATCATTTTTATTATTTCACCTTCTGAAAATACTTGCTGCTGCTTATCTAATGGAAGTAGTCCCCTTTTTTTTCTTATTGCTGAAACAGAGTCTTTAAATGTATTCCCCGATGCTTTTTCAATAGCTTTTGCTAAAGCTGTAACCCCAAGTATATTTTCTGGATGAGGAATAGATTCTATTAGGGCACTATAGTCTGGAATTTTTGGATATATTTTTTTAAATTTTTGATAAATTTGAATCATACATTCATATTCTACTTTACGCCTGCTTTTCATAAAATCAAGAAAGGCAATAGGTGAATTGTCAAGAAAGTAACTAACTATATGATTATCTTTCGTAAACCATTCAACCCCCAAAATAGGCTTAATCCCTCTATTTTTAGCTTCTTCCTCAAACTCCTCCCACCCACCTATGGTCTCATGATCGGTTAAACCTGCAATATCCCCCTCTGAAAAAAAATCAAGAAGCTGCGGAATTGAATATCTGCCATCAGGGCTGTAGTGGCTGTGCATGTGAAGGTCAATTATCATAAGATCGTCTCAATTATGCGCTCAACAGCTTTTTTTACAGGCGATTTGTCTGTATCTATGATTATTTCACCATCAACTAGTCCGGCTGTGCTTTCGCACAATTTGTATAGTCTCTTCAGAGTACCCACTGGTAAGGGATCTGACCCGTCCTTTCGAGTTTTATTTCGCTTGGTGACTTCTTCGATTGAGGCCGTAAGGTGGAAAAGGTGAATATCAGAGGCGGGCATCTCCTCAGTGTGACTTCGCTTAATCTTGTCAATCAGAAACTCAAGATGCTCGGGGATGTCAAAGGTATATTCAATTACCACATCAAACCCTTCGCGTAGAAAGCTTCGAACCATGACTGCTGTATGAAATTTGGCAAGTTTAAGCTTATCTCTGGTGAGGGTTCTGCGCTGGTCAAAGTGGAGCACTTCATCAATGGAAATGCGGGCTATTTTCGTTGTTTCCAGTCTGGAAATCAGTTTTCTTGCGGTAAATGATTTGCCGACCCCTGGAGACCCCTTCAGGATAATCACCTTATTTCTTTTCCCCTTTTTCTTCATAATGTGTCACCTGATCCTTCTGAATTTATCCACATCCCTTGTGAATACTGATCTGTCTCGTAATGATTACCCCTAGAATATTTGCACCCTCCAAGGCATCGGTAGAAATATTGACAGGTCGTGTGACTGTCAAAATCAATACATTCATTGTTCCACAAAAATGAGCGATACTCATTAAATCCGTCCCATGTCCTCCAGAAATCCGGCCAGTGAACATCAAGAATTGAAGGGCCTACTGGCGGCCCTGCCGGGCAAAACTTTATCCTTCCATGATAGTCCAGCGGTAGCTGGGCGACCCACATGAAGCATCCGCGATTGGCCTTATATATTTTGTCAAGTAGCTCCCTTGAAATTGAATGCTTCTCAGCCATCAAATTAAGCCAGCAATACGGTGTCAGTTCAGCATGAACTTCATAACCGAATTCTTCAAGCCTTGTGGCGGTAGCGAGAAGATGAAACCATTGCTTGCCTTCAAGAAATAGCTTGTCCTCTGCCCGCCCCATTCCAAGAGGAAGCAGTCTATTAATGTCAAAAAACAATACTTTCTCCTGGCAGTTCTTGTGCAGAAGGTCGGCAAGAAGCAGGATATCATTTGCTGTGTTCAGGGTATTGGGAGAATACTGGACAAAAGTGCTAATCCCGGCCTTTATGCAATTCTCAAGCCCTGTAACTGCGTCCCGGAAAGCGCCTTTCCTCCCGGCAATCTTATCGTGAATATCTGATGATGAAGAATGAAAGGAAATCCCTACTTCATCAAGCCCTTTTCTTCCCAGCCGCGAACACGTACCTACATCTTTGAAAAAGCTTCCGTTGCTTACAGCCCTCTGGAATATTCCGGATTTTGAGCCGATTTCAAGAAGCTTCTCTATAGTATGCCCCGAAAAGGGCTCACCTCCTAGATACAAAATTTCCTTCGTCCCAGCACCACCGAGGGTGGCAACTATTTTCTCAAGCTTATCAGATTGTGGAATGTCGTTTTTGTAAAACTTGCTATCTGGATTATAACAGAACCGACATTTGTTATTGCAGTAGTTCGTTACATCCAGCATCACATTAACCGGCTGCTCCGGAATGTGGAAGATCCTGCCCGGTGTGATCTCGTTTGTAAAAATATGAGTCAGCTTCATCGACTTGTTTTATCAAGGTTTTCGTACAATTTTACGTTGCTTTCTATATATTCGTTATAAAGTGCGATTTTCTTGCGCTCCAATCCATTAATCTCTATAATATCGAGATCAAAGTCTAAAGCCATCAATTGATCAGTGTCCATTTTGTAGATAAGCGCCTTGAGTCTTTTCGGAATACCTTCATTTGATACTCGATCAGCTGTTTCCGAATTAACAATGCATGGAGTGCTGCAAAACAGGGCTTCCCAAATAATATTCGAGAAATCTTCGACACTCCCTTTTTCCTCCCAGCACCAGACATATTTGCATGAGTTGTAAATTGACGGCATTCCTTCAGGCGATATAAAATCTTTTGCTTCTATATGATTCCGGGTACCGGTTTTCTCTATGAGCTCCAGAATTTCATTTTTATATTTACCGCCCGTTAAAAAAAGAGCACTTAGGTTTCGGTGTTTAATGAGATCGAGCAGGTGAGTTATTCCCTTTAGATTCCAGCGGTAGTTAATTTTGCCAGCAAACAAAATGTCGATCTTCTTTTCTGTAGGTTCAGGCCTGAAGATTTCAGGGTCCGGAATATACCTTCGTAAACAGTGTACTTTCCCAGAATTATCGCACAGCTTTTCAATTAACGTTTTAACTTTGCGATTGGTTATGACTGCAGTGGCCTTGTCAAAATAAGCCTTCATGATATCTTTAAATTCTGTATCATGATGAAACTTTTGGATATCACTTCCTGCATGTCGTATCATTAGAGGCTTCCCCAGGATATTTGCAGCCATAGCCGCTGGCATGCAAAACGGCCAAAGGTAGTTTGTTTCAATAAGACCGGGCTTAAAAGCCTCGGCGGTCTTAATTGCCTTATGGAAGATGCGGTCAACAAGCAATTCCGATCCCGGTATATGCCATGGAGTTTTGTTTATTTTCATAACCGTGGTTTTTGACCTATCAAAATCATATCCTTTTATCGAATAATCTTCTGTTTCAACAGTGACGATCCTGAAATCAAATCCCCGTTTTTCCAGCTCCCTAAACAACCAATAGGTTTTTGAGGATATTCCCCCCTGCATAGGTGGATATTTGCCGATCAAAAGTATTTTCATTCACCAATTTCTCTTAAAGCAGCAATGGCCTTGCTCCACCCAAATAATAGCCAGGCAGATCCCTCTTCTATATAGTGAGTAGGGAACAAGCCATTTCCCAACTGAGCCTGTCTAATCCATCTGATGCCTTTTTCTAAAGCGGATCTGATCCTTTTATTACGTGAAATAGTATAGGATAGGGCAAGGGACGCCATGCAGATACCGGTGATAAAACATTCCTCAGGTGCAGGATGGTTCCTCCATGGTCCCCAACCGCCATTATTTCTCTGTTCACGGATTAGGTAATCGACGGTCTTATTGAATAACTGGTAAGATAAGTTGGCTAATTCGTGAAGTTTGCAGAATGAAAGTAAGTACCAGGCGCCTTTGTAATTGACATTAACCGGGGCTTGCAGGTCTTTTCGCCATTGTTCTTCAAGCCAATAGGATGACTGTGCAAAAGGCTGAGATTGCGGTAGGAAATAAATTATCTGCGCCGTTATCGGTATGCAGGGATTGTCTCTTGCACAGAAGCCCCAACCCTTGCCTTTGCTTTGCTCGTTTTCAAGCCATATGCAACCCCTTGCAAATTCAGATTCAACATCTTCTTGGCCAGCTAAACAGCTCAGAGACCATGCGGTGTCCTCACAATCGACCCAACCGCCATCTTCTTTTTGCTCTGACACAATGCGAGCAGTTAGTTCTTTGAAGTATGGGAATTCGATGTTGCAGTTTCGTAATATGGAGGCAACAAGAGCGATTCGTCTTAGAGGCAGATGTCGATTCAGAAAATCGTGGGTGGTATTTGTTAAGGCGAGGCTAAGTTTGTTGAAACCTTCAATACTATCTACACCCATGACATGATGAGCATTGCCTGCAAGCGATTTTAGATGGTTTCTTCCTGATTGCATCAAACATAAAAGTCATATGTTTTACGATTTGGTATTCAGGTTTTTGATATATCTTCTTTATAGTCTGGCGATTTCGATTCTCATTTTTTCTGACCATACGAAGCCTCCCTCAATTTCACGGCACATATATAATAAAATGTCATGCTTGTCAACTTCAACTTATAGATATTATAAGAAAAAAAGAATATGACAATTATTATGTGCAGATGAAGCCGTTTTCTGACAAAAATTGGAAAAAATCGGCAATATCCTTTTGGCAGGTTACCGTATCGACTTCATAATTCCGGCAAAGTGATCTTGAAATTTCGTTCTGGCTTTTACCGGCCTTTAGTTGCCGCAGTATTTCGTAGCTCATTCGATTGAGTTGGACGTCCTTCCCGGTGTTTATACAAAACAGGTGATAATTGCCTGAAGCCTCATCATGTTTCAAATAGGCCGATTGCGATAATTCAAATGGCATGACTATTCCTTCCAGCATTGTGGGTCGGCTGCAAGGTAATCACCTGTCATGGCAAACGCAAAGGCGCGGCACCCACGACAAACCGGAATATATTCACAGTCCTTGCATTTGCCTTTCAAGTTGTCTGGATTTCGAAATTTCCATAGAAGCGGATGCGTAAACCATATATCATACACTGTTGTTTCAAGCAAATTTCCCAATCTGATTGGTAGCCGCCTGCAAGGGAAAACATCTCCATTGGGCATAATCGTAAGGGCATTGTTTCCGACGGAACACATGGCTCCGATGTGTTCATCTTGTGGATTCACGAGACAGAACAGAGTTCGATATAACAGCATTCTGGGGTTTAGGGTTTTCTGAAATAATGCATAACAATCCTCATAAACATTTCGTATCTCTGACGAAGTCAGCACCCACTCCTGCAAATGCTCACTTTGCCCTTCAGGGATAAATCGGTCGAGCACAAAAGCTTCGACTCCGATTTCACCCAATTTCTCAGCCAGGGGTATGACCTCCTCCTTGTTATGTCGACCAAGGGTCATCATTACACATGTTGTCAATCCGTATTTGTTTAATTCATTGATTTTATTTATGATCATATCATAGGAGCCAGTTCCTCTGATTCTGTCATTTGTGTCTCTCAGGCCCTCCAGAGAAAGCTGAATCCGCCTTAGCTTTTTATAATGAACCAGCCGAGAGGCGATCTCTACATCGATTATGGTTCCATTGGTCAGAATGTCAAAGTGACCGATCTCTGCCCTGGACTCGAATAAATCGAGGAGCCGGAATACAGCATTTTTCCGAATGAACGGTTCTCCCCCTGTAATGCTGAACGATCCGATCTTGCCCCATCTCTTAACCGCATCACATAGATGGGTTCCAATTTTCAATAATTGTTCTATTTTCAGGCCGATATGGCTATAGCTTTCATGGTAGCAATGTTTACAGCGAAGATTACATGAGTCAGTGATATGCCACTGAAAATAAAACTCATTTTCGTAGTTCAATTCAGACAAGTTCAGAATCCTCTTTTAGGAATCCAATTAAGAAAGGGAATGTCCAATAACGGCAAGCTGGCTAATTGAAAGATAATATTTTATCGTATATTTAATGATGAATCAATCGTCAATGAATTTCGATTTTCGAACCCAGCACTTATTATAACACGGCCCTATTATGGGAAAGAATAGAAAAATAGCACTCCTGCTTCCATATTATGAAGGCAGAAATCATAATCAGTTCCTGGGGGTTGCCTATCTTTCTGCTGTATTGAAACAGGAAGGATACGATACTCTTATACTTGATGAAGATGCTATTGTTTTTCTTATGGAAAAACAGCATGATGAAATGCCCTTACGCTCTGCCAGAAAATTCATAATCGAAAAGGTGAATGATTATAGTCCTTTAGTGATCGGTATAACAATCAATACAGCGAATTATGAGAGAAGTTTAAAGCTCTTAGAGCTGGTCCGATCAAATTTCCCGGAAATCAAGATAGTTGTTGGCGGTCCTCATATATCAACATCTTGGAAAACATTCTTAGAATATCATGGCAATAGGTGTGATGTCGCCATCATCGGAGAAGGGGAACGAACCTTTGTTGAGGTCTGCAATAGAATTTCCTGTGGAGAACCCTTGGGTGGGACAAAAGGAGCGGTAATATCAGAGGTCGGAGGTCACGATTATAAGCCTAGAAACCTTATATTGGATTTAGATATTTTACCGTATCCTGATAGAGAAGGCTTTTTTAAAGCATTCTCTAATGATGTCCACAAGACTTTAGATGAAAACTACCGCTCTGTATTTTACAGTCATTTGCCAGGCTTTCGTGGGAAAAGATTTGCCCGAGTTGTTGGATCAAGAGGTTGTGATTTTTCGTGCCAATTCTGTTCACCTTCGGTTCTTTGGAAAGACCCGATAACGGGGAAAAATTGTAGAAGACTCCGTGATCCGGCCAAAATTGTCGCTGAGATTGAATGCTTATTTGAACAAGGGTATCAAGCATTCTATTTTGATGACCCAACCTTTCCTTTTCTTAGCAGGCCTGATTTTTACAAAAGGATGCTCGCTGAAATAAAGAAAAAGGGGTTAGACATAAATTGGGCAGCCCCCACACGTTATGATGAACTTTCAAAAGATATCCTATTAGAACTATTTGAGTCAGGCTTTACATACACTTATTTTGGTTTGGAAACTTATCGGCATGACGACCTGATTAAAATGTGCAAGCCCCTGCAAATTGACAAATGTATACAATTGGTGCAGTCGTGCAAAGAAATAGGAATCCATTGTGATGTTTCTTACCAGATAGGTCTCCCTGGCGAGAGCTTTGATTCAATCATTCGTAGCATTCAATGGCTCGAAAACCAGGGCCTACAAAAGAACAGCTTTTTTTCTGTAGCCGCAATCTGGCCGGAGACTCCTTGGGCAAAGACCTATGGCATTAAATCAGATGATTATGAACCGGGAATTGAAAAAAAGATTCTAGAGAACAAAGGGTTGTTCTATTTTAGGGTGGGTAATCCTCAAATCGAGCGGTATTTTTCCAACTGCTCTGGCAATTTTCATTTCATCGATGAAGAAACGGTAATCCGAGTTAAGTACTATCTAATTGATTCTGGTTTTGTTAGACGTTTTGATCAATAGGGGAAAAAACCGGGGTCAGGTCTTCACGTGAAAGATAGGGGACGTCCATGACATTCGGATTCATGCAGCCGGGTCGGACCAGGTCAACTGCTTGATATTGAATGCTAATGCCTACAATTTGGCGTGAAATAAGGCCTTAGAAGCGTGTTTTTGGGGTCGAAAAGAGAGCTTTAAGGCTGGGGCCGCCATAAAGACCAGCGACTTGTGTTGTGACTCAGTAAGTGACCCCACAGATTGGACAGCTATATCCACCGTTAAGTTCCATTATGTCGATGTCTTCGGAGGACATCATGAAAGAGACTAAACTCTGGCAGATCAGTCAGGACGAAAAAGGCCAATCGACGGTGCATCCCGTCGAGCCCACAAAGCAGACTGAAACCGAGGACCAGCTTGAACAAGTTATTACTCGCCGACCGGAACTTCTCATGGAAGACTTGAAGCTTATAGGCCGTCAGACGGAGACCGCAGGCGGCCCTTTAGATTTGCTTGGTGTAGATGAGGATGGCCGTCTAGTGATTTTCGAACTAAAACGAGGAGAACTGACCAGGCAAGCGGTGGCCCAGATCATTGATTATGCCTCAGATATTGCCGAACTGGACCCCGAGACCCTTTCAAAGCACATAGCAGAGCGTTCGGGAAATCTGGGGATTCAAAAGATTGATGACTTCCTTTCATGGTACCAAGAGCAGTTTGCGAAGAATTTCGTCCCATCTCAGAAGCCACGAATGGTCTTGGTCGGTCTAGGCGCTGATGACAGGACAAGACGGATGGTTTCATTTCTTGCAGACAGTGGACGTGAAATGGGGTCGGGCCGCGTCAAGCGGTTGATATCAAAGGGAATAATCTTGACATTAGGCCTCAAATTGGGCCTATAATCGCTTTTTCAGGGGCAAAAAGAGGGATTTAGTGAAAACTAGGGGACGTCCATGACATTCGGACATTCTTGGTGAACTTGGGGACCTCTTTGACTGTTGAAGTGGGGTCAAGTCTGCTCTTGACTCTTTCAACTGCGGAACAGGAGAAAGTTGAATGGCAACAAAAAACACAACTCACCTGGCGGGAGAATTTTTGGTTGCAGGTGAACTGTCAAGGAGAGGTTATCCCGTCTCTATAACAATGGGAAATGCAAAATCTGTTGACATATACGCCGAATCTGAGAAGCGAGTGATTAAGATTGATGCCAAAGCAGGCAGAGCCAAAGGAAACTGGCCCATAGCTGAGAATTCTGTGAAGAAGGATGTGTGGTACATATTTGTTCATTTGAGAACTGACAAACAGATCAAGGATAACATGCCGCCTGAATATTTTGTGGTTTCCGGCAGAGAAATCCTTTCAAAGAACCTTATAGCCAGCTGGAAAACGAGACAGGGTATTAGATACTCCACCTTGAATACAAATAAGTATCGAGAGAGGTGGGATAGATTGCCCCTGCCATAAGGAACGGGGTCAGATCTTCTCATCTGACAAATTGCGCTTGTGCTGTGTGCCAAAATGGTAGATTGTCAAAATGAAACATTTGACCCCGACTTCACATAACCAGGCACTCGTGAGGGGTAGGTAGGTGTCAAATCTTGAATAGTGAATAAGGCCTTCTAATTCACAATTCAAGATTTGACACCAAATATTATTCTATTGGCATTGCTGTTTTCCGGGGTGTGAGGAAGACTTGATAGACTTGGACATAATAGTCCTTTTGCTAAGACTATAGGGGGGTAAATTTGCCAAAGCCGGTAGAATTTAAAAGCGATGAAGAATTGTTGTCAAAGTTGAAAAAGAAGAACCTGTCGAGATGGTTTGACAAGAGTTTGTCATCGGCAGAAGATATTGTTTTGCGTTCTGTCGGCGGAAACACATTTAGAGCATTTCATAATACGCCAAACAAACCATCTGTTGTTTATCGTAACTGGGCAAGAAAAGAACTGACATCTAAGAAATTTCTATCTGGTTTGAGAGGGATAAAGACCGAAAATGAATATGACAGATGGATAGAGTTGTTGTCTAAAAGATTTGTGAGTTATTGGAATAAAGAGATGGGACCGGGCAAGGAAATGCCTTATGGGCCAGCCAGAAAACTTCCGAACTTATTAATGAAGCAAGTAGTTTTGTGGGACGAATTGAAAAAACGTGAAAAAGACAGAATAATAAAGTTTCTTCATATACCATTTGATAGTTACACGTTACTCGCAATAAGAAATTCAATTGCTGACGTAAAGATTCCAAAGTCAGCCACTATGCGATTTGTGGAAAATCGTAAAATGTATAATGCGTTAATTGATGCGGCGAGACAGATTTCAAAGCGTGCAGAGGTGCCACCAATTCTTATTGATGTTTTGGCATGGGATGAAGCACATTTGCATGAGTTGCGTCAGGAAAGGAAGACGAAGATATCACCAAGGGAAAGAGACTTCTGGAAATATGGAAAGGGCACACAGGCGGCTAATATAAATGAAATTCTCAACCGCCTTGGGGGATGCACCGTACGTGAGGTTTTTAAGGAAATGAAATCCAGTTATCCCCTGATGCCTGAGACTCGAATACAGTCACATCTTCAATCCTTGAGAGAGAATTGGCCTGATCTCTTTTTCAAAAGTTACGGAAGTCCTTGTAGATATTACCTCAAGAGACCTTACACATCTCGCAAGTAATAGGGGACGTTGGTGCAGAAAGTGCGTAGCTCTCAAGTGTGATAAACAGGGGCCGTCCATGACTATGTTGAATAAGTCTGATGAAGGCATGAGGATTATTGAAGCAACACGTCGCGCGTTAAACTGTCTTGAAGAGGAGTTCCGCGCAGAACCAAGCTTGTTTTTCACCGAGCACGACTTGGCGAGCAGAGCATACCAACTAGTCCAGGAAGAGCTCGGCCACCGGAAAGTACGTGGAAACGACGGAAAGAGTCACTATTTGGTCCATCACGAGTACCCGACCCCCTTCAAATGCGACATGCGTGGTACCTCATTCACCCCCAAGCCGCAGGACAGTAAATATAAGCGAGGTCACTACGATTTGGTGGTTTTCAACCCTAAGTTTCTCCAGCACCAGAAATGTAATTACAAGCTTGCAAAAGGCCAACACTACGCAGCCATCAAGAGCCACCTACCGGGAGTTATGACCGATATAGGCGAAGCACCAATTCTCGTGGGCGTGGAGTTTATGTTCAACAGAGACACGTTTGCCTCTGAGAAAAGCGTGGAGGATTGGTGGAAGGGTGTGCTTCAGGATTACCAGAAACTTGATGCCTCAAGGCAATGGATGGATCGCCCTTTTATGCAAGAAATTGTAATGATGGCCTTTGATGCCTTTGGACAAGCAGGAAAAAATGAACGCGTGCGAGCTGATCTCACACGCTATACGGACATTATGTACTGCGCGCCTATTCCGCAAAGATAAGAACTTAATATGACTCAGATATTTGATAAATACCTCAAGGCTTGGGTTAGGGTTGCATGTGGCGATTGGGGTTACCCTGAACCGCAGGACAAATACTATGAGAAAGTACACAGGCGGCTCCCGGCAGGATTGCGGGCCTTGCTCGGTCAAGGACTTAAGGAAGGACTTATCATTCCAAAGGGCCGTACGTTCAAATTGAAAGGTTTGTCGCCCAAAAAAGGCCCGTACAATTGGTTTAGTCGTTATTCCGCTGCGAAAATACCTGCTCCTAATTGGGAATACTTCGTACAAGTGGCCGAATTTGTCCGGCTTCACCCTATTGCTAAAGCGAGAGGCTTGAAACTCACCTTTGAAGATGATTTGATGGACCTTGCCCTTTATCGAAGAAAGAGACTTCTTGTTTGTTATGAAGTAAAGGAGCGAGCAAGCCAAATTCAGAAGTTAATCAAGGGGATCAAAACTTACCAACAGGCCATAGACTTTACTGCGGTTGACCGTGGCAACGACCCTTTACGCAAGGCAAAATACATTGTGAGACGAAGGCCGGAGTATTTCTGTGGGGTTGCTATAGGGGCACGTTTTGAATATCGCGTGGATTATCCAGAACGTGAAGCTTTTCGGTTAACGTATGACATGATTCCTTGGGCATAGGAGTAAAGAGGGGGACTTTGGGGACGTTATTGTATGAAAAAAGGGGTCAGCCCTTGACATTGGACAAAGGGCAAATTCCGAATTTTTCGATCACAGTCATCAGGCACTAAATATTGTGCTGTTGTTGTGATAGACAGATTTCCACATAATAAGTGTTTGCTGCAAAAAACTGAGGGGGTTGAAGATGAAGAAGGTGCTATTGATAGCGATGTGCATCGCGGTGTTGAGTCCAGCATGTTCTAAAGAAACTTTGCCACCGGGAATGCATAGCTTCAGACTGGACGAGAAAATGGATATCGAAGGCGCGCGCGTATCGTTCAAGTTGAACAAGAGTGGCGATTCCCTGTTTGTACATATCCACAAGCCTTGGGCAGGAGATCCCGAGAAAGGCGTACAGTATGAAATTAATATCTATGACAAAGATCAGCAGTTGATCCAGTCGAGTGTGCATAAATCAAAGCGGAAGTACTCAAACATCAG
>SDBU01003269.1_pt1 | contig 20689 bp, 20 predicted proteins | sample 2277071 | NCBI WGS metagenome assembly SDBU01 (sample SAMN10397929, study PRJNA504765) | marine sediment metagenome | isolation source: marine sediment core GS08_GC12, 126 cmbsf | place: Arctic Ocean: Gakkel Ridge, Loki's castle | collected 2008
GTAAACGGGCCTGAACGGGCCTTCGCGAAAACCGAAACGGGCGTTTTCGACAAGCGCTAACCCGGCGTGATCCCGTGGGCGAAAATGTGGGTAAAGACACGGGGGCGAGCCCGTGGAAGACCGGCGACCCCCGGAACGGAGCTGCCGGAGGCAGCGATTCATGCGGGTCGGACCGGTCGGCATGATTCGCCCCCTGCGGGGGCTCGTGGGTTCGGGCGGGCGAGCGTCCACGGGCTCGCGCCCGTGGCTACCATGAAGGGCAACACGGCTCCCATACGAGGCGTACATCATGTCAACGGTGACGAGGTGTCTGTCCCGCCAAGCCACCAACCCTCACAAGTGATGCGCTGCCCGGTGGGCCCGCCCGGGCTACCCTCAGCGCCAGCCCGTGACGGTTTCCGGGCCTCCGGCGTCGTGTCTACTCTCTCCTGCTCTCCTGCTCTCCTGCTCTAGCTGCGTGCAATCTTTTTTGCACGCAGCTTAGCAGGCGGCCTCGGATTCCTGCTTGGCGATTTCGGTCCACTTGACCAGGCGGGAGAGGTCGTTTTCGATGGTCATCATCTCTTTGAGCATGATCTCGATGTTGCAGTCGCCGGCGTCGGCGAAGCCCTGGCGGAGGGTCTTGCGGATGGCGGCGGCGTCGAAGCCGGCCGAGACCATGGCGGGGTTGGGGCGCCAGGAGACGACGTAGTCTCGCCCGATCCGCTTGCACCCCTTGGCAAGATCGACGCGGGGGCCCAGGAGGATTCGCCGGAGGTTGGGGATCTGCCGCAGCATGTCGATCTTGTTGTCCAGCGTTTCGCAGCAGCCGTAGTTGACCAGCCCGAACCTGGCCATGATCGGCATCTGGTACTGCAGCAGGAACTCGTCGTGCTGGGCCGGGCTCACGACCTCGAATTCCTGGGCGTGGGTGAAGAACCACAGATCCTTCAGCGCCGCCCCGTGCGAGTTGGCCTGGGGGGCAGGCAGGTCGGCCACCTCGAGCGGCAGACCGTAGTTGCAGCCATCCACCGTGCTCCAGTCGCCGGCGGCCTCGCCCTTCTCGAGGTTGGCCAGCACGCTGTCGCGGGTGAAGGCCATCAGCCGATGGACCAGCTCGGGGTTCTCGTAGAGCATGACCATCAGCTCTTCCATGCCGATCAGCGACCCGGCGGTCTCCGACAGGTCGGTGCCGCCCCAGATGGGGTACACGGTGCTCTTGTTGACGTGCACCGGCAGGATGTCGCCGATCAGGTCGCGTACGGCCTGGATCTGCGGCGTGTTGTCGTCGAGCACTTCGTGCGGCGTGGCCGTGAGGGGATCGAGGTCCGCCATCTCCTTCACAACGGGCATGTTCCGCCACCCGTGGCTGACCTCGTCACGGATGCGGCGTCTCTCGATGCCCCACATCCCCACCTCCGGCCGGCGCATCTTGGCCCGCATGGAGTACCACGGGTAGTACACCGTGTCGTCGCCGAGCGTGGCCCCCCACAGCCGCGTGCGCAGCCACGTTTCCAGCCCGCGGTACGGCTGCTCGGTAGCCTTCACCGGCATGGCCGCGGCGATCTCCCCGCTGGCGCCGCCGGAGGCGAAATACCACCCGCAGATCACCGGCGGGCGCGTCTTGACCAGGCTGTTATGGTCCCGCCACAGCCGGCGCGCCTCGGCATTGCGGTCGGAGGCGCACACGTCCATGTAGCGTGTCGCCAGGTCTCTGATGACATCTCTCGTTTGCATCTCGTCCTTCCGGCCCACCCCCCCGCAACAGCATCAGACCGCGCCGACATGGACAGGTCAACACCGTCTCCTCGTTCCCCGACCGTGAGACAGTGTTTGGGACGGCAGCGACAGGGCGGCCGGGAATAGTGGGGAATCTGAGGCTCCACCGGGACAAGGCCGGTGGGGGCCAACGCGGGGGCGGCTGGGGGTAGTGGGGAATCTGAGGCTCCACCGGGACAAGCCCGGTGGGGGCCGGCCCGGGGGCGCGGTGGCACCTTCAAGCCGAAGGCTTGTGGGTGCGATTGGGGACCGAGCGGCCATACCCCATGAGGCTACGATCAAGTGGCCGGGCGTCCGCCCGCCTGAATTCATGTTCCCCCTTCGCCACCCACAAGCTTCGCCCCGATTGCATCGGGGCTGCGCTTGAAGGTGCCACCCAGCGCCGTGAACGGCCGGGGGCAATGGCGAATCTGACGCTCCGCCGGGGCAAGGGCGGTGGGCGCCGACGCGCGGGCGGCCCGCGGGGCTACGACTCGTCGGCGGGGGCGAGCACGTCGGGTCCCACGCGGCCGTCGGGGCTGCCGTCCCACTGGTGCTGGCGGATCTCGTCGGTGATCCATTGGGCCAGGCGGACGGCGGCGTAGCCTTCCTCGGCGGAGACCTCGGGGGCGACCCCCTCGTTGATGCTGCGGACGAAGGCCTCGGCCTGGCGGCGAAGCGGCTCGGCCGAGTCGTCCACGACGAGCTGCTCGACCTTCATCAACTTGGTGTAGTCCACCGACATCGCCAGCTCGGCGAGGTTCTTGATGCCGGCCTTCCTGGCCATCTGGATCAGGTCGAGGTTCTCGCTCTTCTTGACGGCCAGGCCGGTCTTGGCCTGGTAGTCGATCGACAGGTAGGCCTGATCGCTGAAGACCCGCATTTTCCGCTCGGTCTTCACGGCCAGCCGGCTGGCGGTGATATTGGCGATGCACCCGTTGGCGAAGGTGATCCGGGCGTTGGCGATATCCTCGGTCCGCCCGATCACATTGACCCCCACCGCGTCGACGCGTGTCACCTCGGCCCCGCCGGCCAGCATCAGCACGATGTCGATGTCGTGGATCATCATGTCCAGCACGACCCCCACGTCGGCCGAGCGGAAGGTGAAGGGGCTGATCCGGTGCGACTCGATGAACTTCGGCTGGATGGCGTACTTCCTCATGGCCATCACGGCCGGGTTGAACCGTTCGGTGTGCCCGACCTGCACGATGGCCCGATTCTTCCGGGCCAGGGCGATCAGCTCACGCCCGGCGTCCAGATCGTCGGTGAGGGGCTTCTCGATCAGCACGCTCTTCCCGGCGGAGACGAACGGGCGGGCGATCTCGACGTGGCTGACGGTGGGCACCGCCAGCACGGCCGCGTCGACATCGGCGATCATGTCGGCCGAGTCGGTCCACACGCGGCAGCCGTACTTGGCGGCCACGGCCTCGGCCGCGTCGCCATTCACGTCGGCCACCCCGACAAGCTCCACCTCGGGCATCTCACTGAGCACGCGGGCGTGCAGCGTGCCCATTCGCCCCGCCCCGACAACGCCAATCTTCAAAGCCATCGGTGTATCCCTCGTCGGCCCGGCGCTCATGCGGACGCCGACGCCCGTTGCTTTGCCTCGATCTCCGCCCGCAGCTCCGGCGACAGCAGTTCGTCGGCCTCGGGGGGTATCTGCCCGCGGAATTGCTCGCGATACCGCCCGTAGTGCCCGGCGAGACTCTCCCGGCAGAACTGTCCGACACACGCCACCTCCGGCACCAGCGTGCCGCGATCGTCCAACTGATCCAGCTTGACCGCCATGGCCGACTCGTCCTCGAAGAGCCACCTGAACACTTCCCGCAGCTTGGCCTCGGCGGCTTCGGTAAGGTGCGCCGCGGCGATCCCGGCTTCGTGCAGGCCGCGGACGCGGGGGGCCGATTCGTAGTAGTCTTCGCCGAAGTAGTCCACGTAGGGCGCCACGTCGCGCCGCACGGGCGTGCGGGCCCCCACGCGGGCGTAGCGCCCGATGCGCGCGAAGTGATGCACGCCGGTCATCTCCTTGATCACCGCGCCGGTCTGCACGACGATGTGCCCGGCCAGCAGGACCTGCCAGCCGAGGTGGGTATGGTCGTACACGAAACAGTCGTGGGCCACGTGGCAGGCGTCGTCGAGGCGGTTGTCGCTGCCGATGTAGGTGACCCACCCGCCCACTTCGGTGCCGCGGTTGACCGTCACCTTGCGCCCGATGCGGTTGCGGTCGCCGATGAGCAGGTAGGTTTCCCCGCCGGCGTACTTGAGGTCCTGCGGCTCGCCGCCCAGGACGCTGGCGTTGCCGATGGAATTGTCCCGACCGATGGTGGTTCGCCCGACAACCGTCACCCGGTCGGCCAGCCGGGTGCCGGCGCCGATCGACACGCCGGGGCCGATCACGCACCACTGCCCGATGACCGCGGTCGGGTCGATCCGGGCTCCCGGCGCGATCTCGCTGCGGACGCGGACATCAGTCATAGTCGCCTCCGCCTTCCTGGTCGTCCCCGCCGGTCCCACGGCCCGAGTCGCCTCGGCCGAGGAACGCCACCAGATAGCGCACGTGCTCATCGAGGTCGTCCCGCCCGGCCAGCTCGGCCAGAGCCGCCGCGCAGACCCCGCGATCCTCACCGTTGAACAAGGCGCGGAAGGCTTCCTTGAGGGAGGCGATGGCCTCCTCCCTGAAGCCGCATCGTTTCAGGTTGTGCGTGTTGACCCCGCGAACGCGGAACGGCGAGCCGTGCAGCATGGCGTACGGCGGGGCGTCGCGGTCGACCCCCGCGTACCCGCTGGTGAAGGTGTACCGCCCGATGGTGACCCCCGCCCGCGTGCCGGTGAAGGCGGCGGACCACACGTGCGTCTCGGCGCGGGTGCCTCGGCCGAGCTGGCTGTAGTTGCCCAGCACGACGCTGTCGTCGATCTGCACGTCCGGTCCGATATAGCAGCCGACCATGATGAGGCTGTCGTTGCCGATGCGCGTTTGCCCGTCGCCGTCGCGGCCGCTGCAGATCACCGCGTGCTCGCGGATACGGTTGCCGTCGCCCAGGACCACCTCCCCGCCGACGCGGTCGGGCGGATCGGGCTGCCCGATGACCGCGAACGGGTACACGTGGTTGTTCCGCCCCATGCGGACTTTCCCAGCCAGCGTGACGTTATTGGCAATTCGCGTACCGGGCCCGATGTGCACGTCCGCCCCGACGTGGCTGAACGCGCCGACGACGACGTCGTCGGCCAGGTTCGCCGGGCATTGCACGATCGCGTGTGGCGAAATGTCTGCCATCAAACGGCTCCGCCTTTCCTGGTGCGTGTGCGGTTCATTCGGCGTCCTCGTCCACGAGCATGAACTTGATCTCCGCCTCGGCGGCCAGGGCATCGCCGATCATCGCCCGGCACTTGCAGTGGCCGGTGCGGGCGCGAACGTGAATCGCCTCGGCCTCGATTATCAACTGGTCGCCCGGCATGGCCGCCCGGCGGATCTTCACTCGGTCCATGCTCACGAGCATGGCGATCTTGCCGGTGTTATCCAACCGGCGGCTCAGCAGGATGCCCGACAGTTGCGCCATAGCCTCCAGCAGCAGCACGCCGGGCATAATCGGCTGACCGGGGTAGTGGCCCTGGAAGAACGGCTCGTTGATGGTGACGTTCTTGATGGCCACGGCCTTGCGGTCGCCGTCCATCTCGATCACCCGGTCGATCATCAGGAACGGGTAGCGGTGCGGCAGGATGCGCTGAATCTGGCGGATGTCCAGCAGCGGCTCCCGGATGGTCTGCTTGCTCCGCTCGCTGGCGGTGACCTGCTCGACCAGCCGCCTCACCAGACGGTGGTTGAGGGCGTGCCCGGACTGGTGGGCCACGATGCGCCCCCGCAGCCGGCGGCCGAAGAGCATCAAGTCGCCGATCACGTCGCATATCTTGTGCCGCACGTGCTCGTCGGGGAAGCGCAGTTCGTTGTCGATCGGCCCCTCCGGACCCATCACGAGGATGTCGCGTTCGACCAGGTGGGGCCCCAGCCCCTGGGCGCGAAGTTCCTCCGCCTCCTCGGCCAGCAGGAACGTGCGCGCGGGGGCCAGCTCCTGGCCGTAGTCGTCGGCCCCCAGCCGAAACGCCATGACCTGCCGCCCGATGCTGGGGTGGGCCGAGTAGTCCAGGTCGTACAGGATGTCCAGGAATTCCCCGTCGCCCGGCAGGGCCGTGATCATGGCGTCGCCGTCGCTGACGGTGATCGGCTCGGTGATGGCGTACACCTCCGGGGCGGCGTCCTGCTCGGCCACCCCCGCCGACAGCAGCGACTCGACGAACGGCTTGGGCGAGCCGTCCATCCCCGGGGCCTCGACGCCGGACATCTCCACCACCACGTTATCCAGCCCCACCCCCGAGATCGCCGAGAGTACGTGCTCCACCGTTTCGATGGCCGTCGTCCCGTTCAACAGCGTGGTCCGCCGCGGGCGCTTGGCCAGGTTGGCCACGTGGGCGGTCACCCGCACCGGCTCGGGGAGGTCGGTGCGCCAGAAGACCACGCCGGCATCCGGCTCGCCGGGGCGAAAGCGCACGCGGCACTCCTCGCCGGTGAACAGGCCTCGCCCGCTGACTTCGACGCTACGGGCTATCGTTCTCTGCACGGCTTTCGAGGGCATCTACTCTCGCCTGCAATTGGGTCAACTGCTTCTTCATTTCCGGCAGCCTGGCGTACAGCTTGAACGCCCGGAAGTGCTGCCTGGCCGGCATAGCCGGAATCCCGCTGACGCTCTGGCGGCCTTCGAGGTCCTGGGCGATGGCCGTGCAGCCGGCCGCCTCGACCTGCGGGCCTACATTAACATTATCGCGAACGACCACGTGCCCGCCAAGGGCGACGTATTCGCCCAAGGTGGCGCTGCCGCCGATGGCGACGTGGGAGACCAGCACGACCCCCCGCCCGACTTGGGCATTATGGCCGATCTGGACGAAGTTGTCGGTCTTGACGCCGTCGCCGACGCGGGTGACGCCGAACTTGCCCCGGTCCACGCAACTGCACGCCCCGAGCTCCACGTCGTCGCCGAGTTCCACCGTGCCGATATGCGGCACCTTGTGGTGGACCCCGTCACGGAAGTAGTACCCGAACCCGTCGGCCCCGATGACGACGTTCGGGTGCAGCCGGCACCGCCGGCCGATGGTGCACCGCTCGCGCACCACGACACCGGCAAACAGGATCGTCTTGGCGCCGATCTTCACCCCGGCGCCGACCACGACGTTGGGCCCGAGGACGACCTCGTCGCCGATGTCGGCCCCTTCGCCCACCACGACGTGGGGGCCGATCGCCACCCCCCGGCCCAGGACGGCGCCGTCGGCCACGTCGGCCGTCGGGTGCACCCCCGCGGGGGGCAGGTCTTCCGGGGGCGCCAGCATCGCCAGCACCGAGGCGAAGGCCGCCTCCGGGTCGGCCACGCGCAGCAGCGTCAGCCCGGCCACCGGCACGGCCGCGTCGGCGGCCACCACCACGGCGCCGGCCTTGCAGCCGCCGAGCCGCTTCACCCGCCGCGGGTCGGCGGCAAAGGTGATCTGCTCAGCCCCGGCCGAGTCGATCGACCCCGCCCCCCGGATGACCGTGGCGGCGACGCCTTCGACCGTCGCGCCGATCGCCCGGGCGATCTGCCGTACTGTCAACACCTGCTCTGTCATGGTTGCCCTCGGGCCCGTCGGGCCCGCGGCGGCCTACCGGCCCTGCTGGAAGACGCGATCCACTTCGCGCAGGACGTCGGCGGTGACATCGAGCCGGGGGTCGTGGTACAGCACCTTCCGCTGGGCGATCTTCGCCAGCAGCAGCTCCGTGTTGCCGCTGGCCAGGCTCACGTCGTCCCGGTAGAGCACCAGTTGGCAGCCCCGCTGCAGGGCAATCCGCTCGATCGCCGAGAGGATCGTGTCGTAGATATCCGCCATGACACGGTCATACCGGCGTCGAAGCACGTTCTCTTGCGTCTTGCCCCACACCTGCAGCTCCACCGCCACCCGCTCGGCCTCGGCCAGCTTCCGCTCGTACTCCGGGGAGCCCACCTTCAGCGCCTCCAGGGCGGCGCTGAGGGCCTCCAGGGCCTTTCGCCGCTGTTTCTCCTCGTTGGCCAGGGCGGCCTGCCGCTGCTCGAGGATGGTCTTCTCGGCCTTGGTCCGCTTGCAGTTGGTGAAGACGTCGGCCAGGTGACAGACGGCCACGCTCGCCGGCGGCATGCGCACGGGGGCCGGGGCGGCCACCTGGGCGGTTGCCGTGGCGCGCCAGGCCAGCGACGCCAGCAGGACGACGGCAAGGAGGTAGATAATTCGACCACGTTTCATAGCGATTCCTCACAATTGGTAGAGTGCCCGGATTCGGTCGCCGCAGACCCACAACGGCGCCGGAGCGGGCAGAACGTCATCAAAACACCCAGCCGAAGGAGAAGCTGATCAACTGGGTATCATCCTGGTCGTCTTTGCTGAGCGGGAAGGCGAAATCCAGGCTCATGGGTACCGGCCCGAAGTACGGAATAAGCAGGCGGACGCCGAAGCCGGCGCTGGCCCGCCAGGTGGTGATGCTGCAGTCATCTTCCACGGTGCCCGTATCCAGGAAGACCACGCTGCGGAGTTGCTCGCCCACCACCGGGAAGCTGTACTCGCTGCCCGCATAGGCCCTCACGTCGCCGCCGATCGGCTCATCGGTGCCCGCCGAGCGCGGGCTGATGCCCCGGAAGGCGAACCCGCGGACGTCGCCCAGGCCGCCGCCGTAGTAGCGGTCGAACACGGGGGCGTCCCCGGCGATCACCGCGTCGCCCCGGACGCGGGCGGCGAGAATGTGCTTGCGGTCCAACGAATCGAGGTACACGGTCCAGTAGTGTGTGTAGTCGGCGGACGATTTCATGAAATTGTCGTCCCCGACGACCTGCTCGACGCTCAGGCTGACACGGTCGCCTATGCTGGGCTGCCAGCGGCTGTCGGTTCGGTCGCGAACGATCGTTCCCTGTATGCCCAACTGGAGATGATCGCCCCGGTCGGCCATGACCTCCGGCGGCGCGTCGCTTTCCAGGCTGTCCACGCGGATGTCCTCCACGCGGACGGCCACTTCCCCGTACCAGCGGTTGGGGAATTCCTTGCCCAGGCTCACCTGGGCCCCCACGCGGCCCTCGTCGTAGCTTTCACGCTCGCGGCTGAAGAGGTACACACCCACCCCCAGCGAGATCGGCCGATCGAACAGGTACGGCTCGCGCCAGTCGATCCTGGCCCGCATGATCTCCGTGCCCGGCTCCAGGCTGATCCGCAGGTACTGCCCGCCGCCCTTGAACGCGCGCCCGGAGAACAGGTCGGACCACGACTCGGGCCAGCGGTGCCAACTGAAGTTCCGCTGGGTGAGGCTGATCGACCCGAGTATGCCGCTGTTGGTGCTGAAGCCGGCCCCCACGATGAACTCGGTGGTCTTGCCCTCCTCCACCGTCACCAGCGCGTTGCGGACCCCGGGCTCCTGGCCGTAGGGCGTGATGGTCGCGTTGCCGAACAGACGGCTCTCCATCAGGCGCCGTTCGCTGTCGGCGACCGCCACCGTGTTGTAAAGCTGCTCGGGGTAGAACCGCAACTGCCGGCGGATCACACGCTCTTCGGTCAAGCTGTTGCCGCGAATCGTGATTCGGCCGACGGTGAACGGGTCGCTCTCGTCGATCTTGTACACGATAATCACCAGCCCCGGCTTCTCACCGGGGGCCAACTCCAGCCACGGCGGGGTGGGGGCTTCCGGGTCCACGTAGATCGTCCGCGGCAGGACGTTCGCTTCCAGGTACCCGATCTCCCCGTACGTGTCCCGGACCCTGTCGGTATCCCGGCGAAGGTCCAACGCGGAGAAATACTCCCCTCGCGTCATCTTCAGCCGAGGCCGGAGCTCCCGGGCCGAGAAGATCGCGTTGCCCTCGAAGCGGACCTCCGAAATGCGGTACCGCGGGCCTTCGTCGATATGGAAGATCACTCGTACCTTGCGCTTGTCGGCGCTGAAGCTGAGTTCCTTGTCGACCTCGGCATCGAGGTAGCCCTCCCCGCGGTAGAAGTTTCGCAGTTCGACCACGTCGCGGGCGACCTGCTGGGCATCGAGATGGCCGCGGGTGAATATCCAGTACCCCCGCCGGGTCTTGACCTTCTGCCGCAGCGTCCAGGAGCTGTACGACCGGGAGCCGTCGGTCTTGAACTGGATGCTCTTGACGCGAATCCGCGGCCCCTCGCGGATGACGTAGACCACCTGCCCGTCCGACCGCTCGACGGTGACGGCGACGTAGTAGAACCCGTCCTCCTTGTACTTATCCTCGATGGCGGTCCGCCCGGTGGTGATGCGGTTGAGGTCCAGCGGGTCGCCGGCCCCGAAGCTCAGGGCGTCGTAGATATCGTCGGTCTTGAAGTGCTTGTTCCCCCGGATCAGCAGGGCGGCGACCGTGTCGCGCGGCGTGACCACGAAGGTGACGACCACCCCCTGGGCGGTGTCGGCCGTGACCACCACGACGTTCTTGAACTTGCCCGTCGCCAACAGCCGGCGCTGGTCGTCCTTGCTGACCTGCTCGTCGTAGCGATGCGCCACCCGCGTCTTCACCAGCGCCAGGATGGCGTTGGTGGTCATCTTCGTATTGCCCTCGACGCGTACCGCCACGATGGTCTGGCTGTCGGCGGCCGGCGCGTCCTGGGCGACCGCGGCGCCCCAGGCCAAAACCAGACTCGTCAACAGCAGCATTCCGGCGACCCAACCGCGTTTTCGGTTCACCATGGTCTCTCCTGAGATGCCCAGCCGTCCGCGACACGTCCGGCGTTCCGCCACGGGTCGGCCTCCGGCCAGCCGGAAGGCCCCCGCGGGTCCGGCGGCGCCGCGGGCCAACCACAAAGACTCAACCTAACAGTTTCTCGGGCATGATGATACGGCTGCCGGAGCGGATGTCAAAGACGTTTTTCGGCCGCCGGCGGTCAGATGGGCAGCCCGTCGTCGGCGTGGTAGTTCTCAAACCGGGTGCATTCCCGCAGGAAAGTGAGCTTTACCGTGTCGGTGGGGCCGTTGCGCTGCTTGGCGACGATCAACTCGGCGACGTTGGGTTCGGCGTCGTCGCTGTAGTAATCCGGGCGGTGCAGCAGGCAGATCACGTCGGCGTCCTGCTCGATGGAGCCGCTCTCCCGCAGGTCGCTCATTCGCGGCCGGTGGCCCACGCGTTCCTCCACCGCGCGGTTCAGTTGGGCGAGGATCACCACGGGAATCTTCAACTCCCGGGCCAACGCCTTGAGACCACGAGACATATCGGAAACCTGCACCTGCCGGCTCTCTCCGGTCGACGGGGTGATCAACTGGATGTAATCAATGAAGATACATTGGATATCGTGCTGGACGGCCATGCGGCGGGCCCTGGCGCGAAGCTGGATCATGGTCAGCGCCGGGGAGTCGTCGATGAAGATCGGCGCCTGCTCCAGGTCTCCCGCGGCCGTCTGCAGGCGGGTCCAGTCTTCGGGGGTGAGCCCCCCCCGCCGCAGCCGGCTTTGATCGAATCGCGACCGCGAGCACAGGAACCGCAGCGCCAACTGCCTCCGGGCCATCTCCAGGGAGAACACCAGCACGCCCTTGCGGTCTTCCACGGCCATGTGCTCGGCCATGTTCAGGGCGATGGCCGTCTTGCCCACCGAGGGGCGGGCGGCGATGACGATCATCTCGCTGGGCTGCAGGCCGCTGGTCAGCTCGTCCAGCTTGAAGTAGCCCGTGGCCACCCCGGTGACCGACCCGTCGAGGGTCTGCAGTTGCTCGAAGGCCACTTGGATCGCCTCGCTGATCGGGGCCGCCGCGTCGGTGATCTGGGCGCTGGCGAGCTCGAAGATGCGATGCTCGGCACGATCGACGACGATGGTGGCGTCGTCGGTGCTGTCGTACGCCTCCCGGCACAGCTCGGTGCTGACGGTGATCAGCCGACGCAGCAGGGATTTGTCGCGGACGATCCGCCCGTAGTACTCGATGTTGGCGGCGTTGGGCACGCTGTCCACCAACGAGACGAGGTACTCGACCCCGCCAACCCGTTCGAGACACTTGCGGCGGCTCAGCTCGTCCCGCAGCGTCACCAGGTCCACCGGCTTGCCGGCGGCGCTCATTTCCGTCAGCGTCTGGTAGATCTGCACGTGGGCGGGGTTGTAGAACGACTCCGGCTGGACGATCTGCACGATGATGTCGATGGAGCTGGGATCGAGGATCATCGCCCCCAGCACGCAGATCTCCCCCTCGGTGGACTGCGGAGGCACTCGCGCCTGCGATCGGACATCCGGATTGGATGACGGGGCGACAGTCATGGCCTTCCCTGGCTGACGCAAGTGCCCGGCCCGCCGGTGGCCGACCGGGTGAATGCTTACGCTTCGGCCGAATCTTCGCCCGGCGCTTCGGCCGGCGAACTGTCCTCATCCTCGTCTTCTTCGCGAATCGGAACCACCCACACGGCAATCTTGGCGGTCACGTCTTCGCCGAAGCCGAGCTTCACCTCGTATTTATCCAGCGTGCGGATCGGCTCGTCAAGGAGAATGTTCTCCTCTTCGACGTACAGGCCGTCGGCGGCAAGGGCTTCCACGATCTGCGCCGGGCCCACCGACCCGTACAGGTGCCCCTGCTTGTTCGCCCGGCAGGACAGCGTGATCTCCTTACCGTTCACCACCGCCGCCCGCGCCTGGATCTCGGCCTTGAGCTTGGCCAGTTCGATCAGGTTGGCCTGCTTCTGTTCCTCGATCTGCTTCAGGTTCGCCGGCGTCGGCTCCACACCCAGACCGTACGGCACGAGGTAGTTTCTCGCGTAACCGGCCTTGACGGTCACCACGTCGCCGATCACTCCCAACTTGGGCACGTTGGCCCGGAGTAACAGTTTCATCTGTGCATCCTCGCTTCTTTCGTCCGTCGCGTTCGGTTGATCATTTCACGCCGGCGGCGCCCATCGAGGCGGCGCACTCACCCGGCGCCCGCTCGGGGCCGGCGGCCGGGGGGTTCAGCCCGTAAACGGCATCAGCGCCATGAAGCGCGCCAGCTTCATCGCCCGGCGGCTGCTCCGTTGATGCTTGGCGCAGTTGCCGCTCCGCTTGCGGCCGAACAGCTTGCCCTGATCGGTCGAGAGCTTCTGCAGCGAGCTGACGTCCTTGTAGTCGATCTGGCTCACCTTCTCCCGGCAGAAACGACACTTGCTCTGCTCGCGAAAACGCGACTTCTTCTTGCCCTGGCGTTTACGCCCACCACGAGGTTTCATCCTAGCCATCGGTTACACCTTTCCTCAACCTGATCCGTCCGGCGGCCGTTGCCGCCAGTGGGTCCCGTCCGATCAGAACGGGATGTCCTCCCCATCCGGCCCCGGCGCGTCCGGCGGCGGGGCCGACGTGGCGTCCTGACTCGGCGGCGGGGCCGACGTGGCGTCCTGACTCGGCAGCGGGGCCGACGGGGCGCCCTGACTCGGCGGCGGGGCCGACGTGGCGCCCTGACTCGGCGCCGGCGCCGGACGGGTATACCCCCCCGCGGCCGCATCGTCTCCGCCACCGCGGCCTTGCCCGCTATCGAGAAACTGGAAGTTCGAAATCGTCACGCGATGCTTGCTTCGTTTCTGCCCGTCTTGCGTCTCCCACTGGTCGAAGGTCAACCGCCCCTCCACCAGCAACTGCCGCCCCTTCTTCATGTATTGGTTGAGCGTCTCGGCCTGCTTACCGAACGCCCGGCAGTCGACGAAGCAGACTTCCTCCTTCTGCTGCCCGTCGCTGGTTCTGTACCGGCGGCTGCAGGCCAGGCCGATCTCGCACACCGGCGTCTGGTTCGGCAGATACGACAACTGCGGATCACGCGTCAAGTTGCCGATCAGGATGATCTTGTTGTAGCTCGCCATCGTCGCTCTCCTCGTCAGGGGGCCGGCCGGCTCGGCATTCGCGAAGCCGACGGGCCCATGCCCACACGTGCCCCCCGCAGGGGTCTACTCGGTCGGCTTATCGCCCTCGCCCTCGGCGACCGCCTCGGCCGCCGCTTCGGCCGGGGCCGGTGCTTCGGCCGCAGCCGACGCTTCGGCCGCAGCCGCCGGCTCGGTCGGAGCCACTACTTTGACCGGGGCCGCCGGTTCGGCCGGGGCCGCTGGTTCGGCCGGGGCCGGTGCTTCGGCCGGGACTACCGGTTCGGTCGGGGCCGGTGCTTTGTCCGGGGCCACCGGTTCGGCCGGGGCCGCCGGTTCGGCCGAGGCCGGGGCGGCGCTCGGCTCGGCGGCAGGCGCCGGCGTGGTCTTGGCCGCAGCCGCTTTGCTGTCGGCGGCGGCGGGCCCGTCTTTGGCCGCCCCGGTCGTCACCTCGTCCCGCTGCCGGCGTCCGGCCTCCGAGGGCGTGGGCTGGGCCATCTGCTCTTCCGTGATGCCGTCACGGGCGAGGATCAACACCCGAAGGATGTTTTCGTCGAGCTGCACGTCGCGCTCGATCGCCCCGATCACTTCCGGGTCCGCCTTGAAGTAAGTCAGCACGTACAGCCCGCGGCGCCGGCCTCTGATCTCGTAGGCCAGGCGTCGCTCGTCCCACTTCTTCACCGCCAGGGCTTCGACCGCGTTCCGCTCGAACACGGAGTGGATCGGTGCGACGGCCTCGTCGAACGACGCGCCGCCCGCGTCCAGAAGAAACATGCCTTCGTACGTTTTCAAGATACTCTCCTCCAACTTGGCGCCGGGGTCCCACGATCCCGGTCCGCCGGTCGGTTTACGGGCCGTTATGTCTACTCATGGCCGCCTCGGTACCCAGGGCCAGCCAGTCTTCCACCGCCAGGCAGGCCCGTTCGACGGCCTCATTGGCCAGGGCCAGCTCCTCTTCATCCATCACGCCAAGCACGTAGTCGGTCGGGTCCATGGGCGGCGGGGCCGAGCCGATCCCCAGCCGCACCCGCGCCACCTTGTCGGTACCCAACCGGGCCAGCACGTCGCCAAGGCCCTTGTGCCCGCCGGCCGACCCGGACGGACGCACCCGAATTCGCCCGGGCGGCAGGTCCATGTCGTCCAGCACCACCAGCAGCTCGCCGGGCTCGGCCTTGTAGAACCGCATCATCTCGGCCACCGACTGCCCGGAGGCGTTCATGAACGTCATCGGCTCCAGCAACATCACCGCGTCGTCGCCGAAGTGGCCCTGCCGGGCCAGCCCGCCGAACGTCCGCCGCGGCCGCGAAGCGCCCCACCGCTCGGCGAGGGCCTCGACCACCATGAAGCCGAGGTTGTGCCGGGTCCGCCGATACCGTCGGCCCGGGTTGCCCAGCCCCACCACGTACCGCCTGTTCGCCACGGCCATGGCCATGCCACCTCGGGCCTATTCGCCGGCCTCGCCGTCCTCGGTGGGCTCTTCCTTGCCTCGCCCGATGATCTCCGGCTCGGTCGATTCCACCTCTTCGGCAACTTCCTCTTCCTCGACCTCGGCCAACACCTGGCAACTGGCCACGATCAACTCGCCGTCGGTCAGAATCGTCACGCCCTCGATCTCGGGCAGATCCTTCACACGCAGTGTGTCGCCCACCTGCAGGGCATTCACGCGAACGCGGATCTCGTCGGGGATATCACGGACGGCGCACTGCACCAGCACGTCGGTCACGCCCGGGGTCAGAATCCCGCCGTCGACTTCCCCGCCCGGCGTGCCCCGCAGCACCACGGCCACCGACACCTCCATCTGCTCGTCCAGCTTCACCCGCGTGAAGTCCACGTGGATGGGATGGTGGTCGAACGCGTCGCGCTGCACGGCCTTGATGAAGTAGGTGTCGGTCTTGCCATCCAGCAACATCTCCACCACCCGTTCCCCGTGCTGCAACAGGAGCCCCAGGTCGTGGGCCTTGACCGTGAACGACTGGTTCTCCTGCCCGTGACCGTAGATCACGCCGGGCACCAGGCCCGCCCCACGCAGGCGGCGGGTCACGCGGGTGCCGAATTCCTTTCGCAGGTCCGCCTTGATCGCTTCCATCTAACTCAAGCCTCCCACTGCACGTCGACCGGCATCCTGGCGGCCATGCCGCCGGGCACCGGCCGGCCGCTACCGGGTATTGGTCTTCTTCAGGAACAGACTGCTCACCGACTCGTTGTTGTGGATCCGCCGGATCGCCTCGCCCATCAGTTGCGAGATGCTCAGGACGGTGATATTGCCCAGGGCCTCTATCTTGGCCGGTGAAACCGGGATCGTGTCGGTGACCACCAGTTTCTCGATGGGGGCCTCCCGCAGCCTCTCGACCGCCGGGCCGCACAGCACCGCATGCGTCGCTCCCACCACGATTCGCTTGGCCCCGGCGTCGTGCACCACCTTGGCGGCGCCGGTCACCGTGCCGGCCGTGGTGATCATATCGTCCACCATCAGCACGCTCCGGCCGGCCACCTCGCCGATGACCTGGCTGGCCTCCGTTTCGCTGCCGCTGATGCGACGCTTGTTCACGACGGCCAGATCGCCCCCCAGCCGATGGGCGTACATCCGCGCCCGCTTCACGTTGCCCACGTCCGGGCTGACCACGGTCAGATCATCCATGCCCAGCTTCGCGAAGTACTGACTCAACACCGGCTCGCTCAGCAGGTTGTCCACCGGGATATCGAAGAATCCCTGAATCTGGGCCGCGTGCAGGTCCATCACCAGCACCCGGTCGGCCCCCGCCGCGGAGATCAGGTTCGCCACCAGCTTGGCCGTGATGGGCACGCGCCCCTCATCCTTGCGGTCTTGGCGGGCGTAGCCGAAATACGGCATCACCACCGTCACGCGCTCGGCCGACGCCCGGCGGGCGCAGTCCAGGAACACCAGCAGTTCCATCAAGGTCTCGTTGACCGGCTCGCAGGTCGGCTGGATGATGAACACGTCCCGCCCGCGGACGTCTTCCTCGAGCTTCACCCGCAGCTCTCCATCCGGGAACAGCTCACTCTTGACGCGCCCCAGCGGCACGTTCAGGTAGTCGCTGATCCGCTTGGCCAGCACCGGGTTCGCCCGGCCGGAGAAGATCTTCAGGTTATCCATCGTTGCGCTCCACCGTAGCTCCGTCAGCGACCCGGGCCGATCGCAGGTGCACCCTCGGCCCGATCACGCAGCCGGTGCCGATCCGACAGGGGCCATCGAGGACCGTCTGCGGCCGGATGACCGTATCGACGCCGATTTCCGCCCGCGGGTCGACCCACGTGGTCGCCGGCTGTTCGATCGTCACGCCCGACAGCATCAGCCGCTCGGCGACGCGCCGCTGCATCAGCGTATTCACCTGCGCCAACTGCACGCGGTCGTTGATGCTCAGCACGTCCCGCGGCGGCACCGCCGGTACGGCCGCGAGCGTCTCCCCCGCCGCCCGCAGCAGTTTCGGGGCGTCGGTCAGGTAGTACTCGCCTTTGGCATTGTCGTTGCTCAGCCGGCCAAGCACGTCGTGGAGCTTGACGGCGTCGAAGCAGTACAAGCTCACGTTCACTTCTTTCACCCGCCGCTGGGCCTCGGTGGCGTCGAGATACTCGACGATGCCGATCATCTCGCCGTCGGCGTCCCGCAGCACCCGGCCGTAGGCCATCGGATCGTCCAGGATGCACGTGGCCAGCGTGCAGGCGGCGCCGGTGCTCCGGTGCACCGCCAGCAGTTCGGCCAACGTTTCGCCCCGCACCAGGGGCCCGTCGCCGGCGACGATCAGCACCGCCCCGGTCTCTCCGGCCAACAGTTCCCGGCAGACCATCACGGCGTGCCCGGTACCCAGTTGCTCGGTCTGCTCGACCCACGTCACGTCGCCGTCGGCGGCGAAGGCCGAGCGAATCGCCTCGGCGCCGCTGCCGATCACCACGATCAGCCGATGGCAACCGGCATCCCGGCAGGCGTCCATCACGTACGCCAACATCGGGCGACCGCACACCTCGTGCAGCACCTTCGGCCAGGACGACTTCATCCGCGTGCCTTTGCCCGCGGCCAGGATAACGGCTGTACCGCTCAACAGTTCGTTGGTCCGCCGGACTCGCGGCCGGCATCGCACTCCTATTCAACCCGGCCAGGGCTCGAACCTGGAATGGGAGTACCAAAAACTCCTGTGTTGCCAATTACACCACCGGGTTCCGTGTGTTGGTCTTACACGTGTCGCCGAATGCCCACCGATACCGCCGGCGTCAACGGAGACAGAGCCTTCAGGCCGCGGCGGAGGCTCCAACCGGGGGCCTCAACGAGCGGCCGCGACGTGCTCGCCGACTCCCCCATCACGGGGGACGCCCAGTACGGCTGGAAGGTAAACCGTCAAAGACAGCCCAGTAAGTTACGGATCCCCGCCGGGCCTGTCAAGGCCATTGTCAGCAGAATTTTGCGGCATGTCCAATCGCCGGCCGAAGACCGTCAGTCGGCAATTCCCAACAGGTCGATCACCTTGGCGGCGAACTCCCGCACGGCCTGGCCGCGGTGGCTGATGGCGTTCTTCTGACGGGGGGGGAGTTCCGCGGCCGTTTTGCCGAGATGCGGCACCACGAACAGTGGATCGTACCCGAACCCGTTGGCTCCTCGGGAGATATGGCCGATCCGCCCTTCGAAGACCCCGCGGGTCTCCAGGAGGATACGCTCCCCGTCGGCCAGCGCCAGATGGCAGATGAACCGCGCGGTCCGCCGCTCGTCGCCCACCTCGGCCAGCTCGGCCAGCAGCTTGCGGTTGTTCGCCGCGTCGCGCATCTCCCGCCCGGCGCCCGGGTCGCACGCCTCGGCGGCGTAACGGGCGCTCCGCACGCCCGGCCGGCCGCCCAGGGCGTCCACCACCAGCCCGCTGTCGTCGGCCAGGCACCACTGGCCGGTGGCGCGGGCGTAATACGTGGCTTTGCACCGGGCGTTGGCGGCGAAGGTTTCCCCATCCTCGACCGGCTCGGCGATGGCGGGCAGATCGGCCAACCCCACCACCCGCACCGGCACGTCGGCCAACACCGCGCGAATCTCACGCAACTTACCCGGGTTGCCGGTGGCCAGCACGACGGTGCGCATGGCGGCCCTATCCCTCCTTGCCCGGCACGCGCACCGGGACCGTCGGTGCGTATTCGGAGCTGATCTTCTCGACCCCCAGGGCGTCCTTGACCTTCCACTTGAAGCTGAGGCCGTTCCAGCCCCGGTGGGGCCACTGCTTCCGCAGCGCCAGCAGCTTCGGGCTTACCGCAACCGGCCAGGTGACCATCACCGGGTCGTCCGCGGGCACGGCAACCTGCTTCTCCCCCCAGCGGAACGCCTCCGGCCCGAACGACCCGAGCGTCACGCTGGAGGTCCGCGGCCCGTGATGGTAGTAGGCCTCGAGGCCCTGGGACCGCAGCTCCCGGCAGGCCTGGACGGCAAACCGCTTCCGCCCGACGAAAGGCGGATCGGCCGTCGGGGCGTCCTCGTACACGTTGATCAGCAGCGAATACATGCCGGGGTTGTTACGAATGTCCCACTCGGAGGGGCCCACGTCGTCGGCGCCGGGCAGCAGCGTGATCAAAGCACGGCTGAATACCGCCAGCCCGTTCTTGGCCCGGTAGGCATGGGCCTTCTTCAGCGTCGGCGCCGCGGCGCCGGCGGTCTCGAAACGGCCCCAGTACAACTCGCTGCGGTCGGCTTCATCGATCGCGATCAGGCCCTTCCACCCCAGGGCGCCGCCGAGCTTGTTCTTGTACTGGGCGGCGCTTTGCACGTGGCCCGGGTCGCTGAAGACCTTCAGCAGCACCGTGTGGCGACCGGTGCCCTTTCCGGTGGGCAAGCGGCCGGAGCCGAACAGCCCCCCCCCGCCGCCGTTGCACCCGACGATCGCCATCGCCGCGATCAGCCCCAGCCCCGTCACGTAGCCACGCCTTCTCATCGTTCGCCTTTCCGTTACGCTCTGCGACGCGGCCGGCGGGCCACGGCGTCTCGCTGGATCGTCGCCAGCCGCCGACACCCGCGGCGGGCCAGTTTCAGCATCTCGGCCAATTGATCGGGCGTGAAGGTCGCCCGCTCGGCGGACGCCTGCACCTCCACGTACCGTCCCGCGGCGGTGATCGCCACGTTCATATCCACCTCGGCGCCGCTGTCCTCGGCGTACGTCATGTCCAGCAGGCAGACCCCGTCGACGACGCCGACGCTCACGCCCGAGACGCTCCCGGCCAGCACTCGCGGCCGCACCAGGTCCTGCTTTTCGGCCACGGCCAGGGCGCGGGCCAGGGCGATGTAGGCCCCCGTGATGCTGGCCGTTCGCGTGCCGCCGTCGGCTTCGATCACGTCGCAGTCGAGGTACACGGTGTTCTCCCCCAGCCGCTCCCGCCGCACCACGCCCCGCAGTACCCGCCCGATCAGCCGCTGGATCTCCGTGCCGCGCCCGTCCGGTTTGCCCCCAGGCCGACGCTTGCGGGAACCCGTGCTGGCCGGCAGCATGCCGTACTCGGCCGTCACCCACCCGAGCCCTTGCCCGCTCAGCCACGGCGGTACGCCGACGACGAAACTGGCCGTGCAAATCACCCGCGTCCGCCCGAAGGCTATCAGGCAACTGCCGCCGGCCGACCGGATGTAGTCCACCTCCACCGTCACCGGCCGAAGCGTGCCGGCCTTCCGCCCGTCGCCGCGTACGCTCTTGTCTTTTCTTCTCGTCGCCATAGGCCCTCCAGTCTACTCAACCGCCCCCGCCGAGTCCACCAACCGCCCCGCCCGGACCTACGCGGTGCCACGCTCATAAGGGCGCGGTGCCACGGCCATAGAGGCCTGCGTGGTGCCATGGCCATACGCGCAGCGGATGGCCATGCCTTCTCCCTGCCGGTCACCGCCCCCGCCGTGCCATACGCGGTGCCATGGTCATACGCGCAGCGGATGGCCATGCCGCTCTCCCTGCCGCTCCCCCCTCCCGCCGTGCCCTACGCGGTGCCATGGTCATACGCGCAGCGGATGGCCATGCCGCTCTCCCTGCCGGTCACCGCCCCCGCCGTGCCATACGCGGTGCCACGCTCACACGCGCAGCGGATGGCCATGCCGCTCTCCCTGCCGGTCACCCCTCCCGCCCCACCGCCTCGGCCACTCGGCGTAGCCG
>SDBU01003270.1_pt1 | contig 20688 bp, 23 predicted proteins | sample 2277071 | NCBI WGS metagenome assembly SDBU01 (sample SAMN10397929, study PRJNA504765) | marine sediment metagenome | isolation source: marine sediment core GS08_GC12, 126 cmbsf | place: Arctic Ocean: Gakkel Ridge, Loki's castle | collected 2008
AACGAAATATCTAAAAAATTTACTACCAATAAAGCTGTTGAGCTACTTATTAAAGAATTCCAGGAGTCTTTAGAAAATCAGTAATATAAGTAAAATTAATATCTTACTGAAAACCATTTATATTAAAAAGGTATTAAAATGATATTTTTTTAATTAATTTTTGAAATGAAAATCCATAAAACAATTGAAAGGATTAGATTTATGAAAAAGAAATTAGTTTATAGTCTGGTCTTTATATTGGCTGTTTTTTTACTGGTAAATTATTCTTATTTTATTTTAAGCGGGAACGCTTCCTCAGACGAATTAACTGATTCAGAAGAATCTATAATAAAAAAGTTCGGTTATGGAGAAAATTATGTAAAAAGATGGCCTGATGGGATTGTCTATGTATATAATGGAACAACTTATAAGGGTTTGCCAAAAATTATTAAAACTATTAATCAGATAATAGGAGAAAAGACTATTTTTCAGTTAAGTAAAGATAAAAAAATAAGTAAAGTAGTTTTTGAATCATATGCCTCAAATAAATATGCTGCAGAATATAAATGGAGTTGGAAAGGGTATTATTTAGAAAAATGGGTAATTTCACTTAGCAATAAATATATCCATGATAGCAAAAATAATAAGTTTTTCTTATCAATGTTTACCCAGATTGCCGGTTTTAATTTTAAGGCAGATAAAAAAAATATGGGAAATGGTGGGAATTTTCAATTGATAGAAACGTAAAAAAAATGTTAAAAGCTTTATTTAAAGTCCCTCCGGGTTATAATCTGTTAACCGGAAAAGTTGAATAAGTTAGATTATTCTCATTTAATTTTCCTTTTGGATTTGGAAGGTAGAAGACAATATGAAAAGTACCGGAGAAAACAAAATGATAGAGTCATATAATTTTGGAAAAATAATAATTAATAGTGCAGAATATCATTCCGATATTATTATTTATAAAAATAGTATCGATGATAAATGGTGGAGAAAAGAAGGGCATAATCTTTGTATTGATGATATAAAGGAAATAATAGATGAAAAACCGGATACTTTAATTATTGGAACTGGATGTTATGGTTTAATGAAGGTACCGGAAGAATTAATAGAACATATAAAATCATATGGTATCAAACAAGTAATTGTAAAAAAAACCGGAGACGCCAGTGACGAATACAATAAACTTTGCAAAAAGAAAAATATAGTTGCCGCTTTTCATTTAACCTGTTAACTGTAACTATATTTATATTAATATAATAGAAATCTTCCTATTATAGTTAATAAGTTAGGAAAAATTAGGGAAATATAATAAAATCTGTATTACTTTACATAAGATATATTATAGGACGTTGTAAAATTATAAAAAAATATAAAATCCTCCGAACGCCCTATTTTATTATTCTTTTTCTTATGATTAAAGTTATTAATTAAGTGTTCTTTCCTTCTGTCATTCCTGCGAAAGCAGGAATCCATCCCTCTGTCATTGCGAACTTTCGAAGAAAGTGTGGCAATCTCATTACTACTTTATATCTTTCATCTTTATTTATCATTTTATCCTTAACCCGTATCTTGCAATTAGTTATTTTGTATTTCCTTTTGCTTTTTTATTATTTCTTCCCTAACTTATAATCCAAATCCTTTATTTCTTTATAAACTAAATACTAAATTCCAACGACTAACGACTGTTTTTAATAACTATGCGCCATTCTTATGCAATATTTTACCTTTTTCCGATTCAAAAACTATAAAAAAACTATAATTTTTATAAATATTACAAATATATTATATAAAAAATATATAACAAAACGCTGTAACCCTTATATAATAAGGGTTTGCGTGATTTTTGAAGATGTTCATATGCTGCGTATATGAAGAAATTCCGAAGGGCAACTTATAGATTGTACCTAAAACAAAAAAGACCCCCCTTAAAAACGAAAATACGAGGTCTATTTTTGATGCAAGGCTTTTTTAATTGGCACATATCCTATTTTTTCTATGGTTTAGCCTTCCACCATTTTACGAGGTCTTCCTTTAGAACGTCTATCTATAATAATACCTAAAACCTCAACCATCTGATTAAAAAATTCCTCAGATCCTATCATAAGTTTTCCGCTAAAAGTTATTGAATTATTGACCTGGCACACCTGTCCCTATTATCTCTTGTAATTTTTGAGCTTGTTTTGCAAAAATAGTATCTTTTCCTTTCATTGCAGAAAAGACTTTTTTCAAATTATCAAGTGCTCTATTTTTTTGATCGTGTGAAAAATAATGTCTGGCCAACTCTAAATGCTTTTTCTGAATCACATCCCCAGATAAAGGTTTTTCTCGTGCAAATTTTGCTGCCAAGTTATACAACCGGGTTCCTTCTTCAATATTTCCTTTTTTTATATTGAGCAATCCTATTGTGGCATTTAGGAATACATTATTAATGTTTTCTTCTACTTTACGTAAAATAATATCTGCATTATTGACCTCATTATTCATTAGATAACTGTAAGCTAAATTATTAATAATTACCTTATTGTTAGGTAAATATTCAAATGCTTTTAAATTTAATGCTATCGCCTTTTTATAATCTTGCAAATACTCAGAATATATATAGCTAAGAAATGTATAAGCAGGCAAAAAAGTCTTATTAACCATCAAGAATTGCTTCATGAATTTAATGCTATCAGATAATTTGGCTTCATGATATGAATATCTGGATAAGTAGTAAAAATAAAATTCTTTTTCTCCAAATTTATCTCGATAAATATCAATATACTTTTTTGCTTCATTAATATTATTTGAATCAAAATATAAATCAATAATATTTCCAACTATAATATGATTAATATATTCGACTTTTTCTATGCAAGTAAGATAGTTTTCTCTTGCATTTTCAAAATCTCTCATTACATGATAGACAACTCCGATATTATTATACAATCTTGCAATTTCTTGATTACAGTTTATTACATGCTTTAACTGTGAGAGTACTGTAAGAAGGCTATTTAATGCTTTTTGGTATTGTCTATTTTCAAAGTAAAATCGAGCTAGCAACTCTCTTATTTTAGTATTTTTTTTACTATATAGATAATCCTCTAAAAGCTCTATTGATGCTATTATATCTTTTTGTCGTAAAGTAATAGCAAGATTATGTGTTGCGCTTGTGTAATGCGGGTATATATTTAAAGCGATTTTAAAAGATTGTATTGATTTTTTATATGCCCCTAATGCTCCATAAGCTACTCCTAAATTATTATAAATTGCAGGTAAGTTATTATTAATTTGTAAACATTTTCTTAGTTCGGATATTGATTCTTCAAATTTCCGCTCTATTAGATTTAGTAATGCTAGCCGATTTCTAGATGTAATATTCTTAGGTTCAATTTTTACAATATTTCTATAAATATCTTTAGCATCTTTAAATTTTTTTTGTTTAAAATAAATATTTCCTAAGTTAATTAGCACCCTAATGTCATTTGGTGTTCTTTCAAGAAGTTTTTTTAAGACATCCATCGCTGAACTATAATTTTCTTTCGCCATATATAAACAAGTTAAATTTAATGTTGCTTGGATGAAATCAGGCTTTATTTCTATTGATTGATTGAAAGCATTAAAAGCTTTTTCGTATTCCTTATTGCTTAGATATGCCAATCCTAAGTTATTTAATAAAAAGGGATTATTGGGAATTTTCCTTAAATCCTTAACTGCGTTTTCTATTCGATTCTCTTTGATAGCGTTTCGTAATTCTTCATTTTCATAAAGAGTATCACTTTCATAATGTGATTTTATTTCTGCCTTATCCTTTACTATAGAACTAAAACCCCCACTCAATATAATATCTTCTGCGTTTTCAAATGGGTTGCTTAGTACTGTTTTTACAAGAATTTCTTTCTTAAAAATTAATCTCTCTTCATTTTGTTTTTCAAGTGTAGAATTAAGCATATTCTTTCCTCCTTCTTTTTCCTCCATCTTTCAATTTTCTTGTGATACTTAATAACTTTTTCACAAATATTTATTCTATAAAATATTCTTTGGAAATCACTCTGTCGTCTTCTGTAATCTAAACATGCCAAACTTCTATAAAGCATATCTACTTCGTGCACGAGGTCTTTTGGTATATTAGCATCATATTCTATTATGCTTGGTAATTCCCGATTTTTTGAAAAACCACCAATGAAACCATCAAAAACTTCTATTCTGTTACTTTCTGATATTGTATGGAAATTTACTAATATATCATCTATCTTATCTTCTTTAAAAATTTGATCATTAAATATCATTTTCGCAAATAATTCAAATAAAATTGCTCCTAATGAGTATATGTCTGCACAAAAACTATGACGGTCAGAAAAATGCAAACCACCAAATAATAATTCTGGGGCAGTATACCGTATATCACCTACTGGTGCAGTATAATGATTACGTATTGGAGTTCCTTTGGGGTGAGAATATCTTGCAGTTCCAAAATCACTTAAACAAACCTGCTTTTTATTATATACAAGGAAATTCCCCGGTTTTAAATCTCGATGCATAATTTTGTTTTTATGTATTCGTTGTACAGCTTTACATATCTCTCTAAAAAACAAAATATTAGTTAAGTAATTAGTTTTCTGATAGTATATATATTTGCTAATATCAAAGCTTCCTAACTCAGAACTATAAAACTGTAAAGGCCATTGCATAGATAGCCCAACCTTAGGCTCAAAAGTCAGATTAAAATCTGTCTTTTCCTGTATTAAAGGCAAAATATTCTTTTGTCCACGAAGATCTCTAAGTATATCTGATTCACGATGGAAGCACTCCAGTCTATAAATTTCACCAATTTTCAAAGGGTTAAAAAATTTTAATACCACCCACTTTTTTTTATTGTGGATATCTTTAGCTTTAAAAACTAAAGAAAAGTTTCCATCCCCTGCATCCTTATCTATTCTACATATGTCTACATACCTATCGCAAATAACTTTCTCAGACTCAATAAGTTTTATCCAATTCTCCCTAAGTTTTACATAATTCATCTGTGGATTATGTCTATTTTGATTTGTCGCCACCAAATTTACTCCTCAGGTATCTAATAGCCTCTTTAGGATTACCTTTCAGTATTTCTTCAATATCTTTAGGTATTTTCCCAGCTGCAATCATAAGCTCGTCTTTATTATAATTAAAATAATGCGAAAATCTATTTATAACTTCCGGTGAAGGTTTTACTTTAGCATTTTCAAGCTTACTTATGTATGTATAATTAAGGCCCACTTCCGCTGCCAATTTCTTTATACTTGCACCGTTCTTAGTACGCAAGTCTTTTAATAACACACTGAAATCCATTACTTCTCCCTATCATATAAGATTGATTGTTTAATCAACCTACATAGAGTTTACCATGGGTTGACTATGTTGTCAACCCATTACAAATGCAGTTATCGCAAAAAACAAAGGGGTCTCAACATTTGACATAACTATTTCTAAAAATTTTTTAACATAGGAACACATCCTATTTTTCTATGGTTTAGCTTTCTATTTTACGAGGCCCTCCTTTAGGACGTCTATCTATAGTAATATCTAAAGCCTCAACCATCTGGTTAAGAAACTCCTCAGATCCTATAGGTTTTCCGTTAAAGGTTACCGAATTATTGACTTGGCACACCTTCCCTATTTATTTAATTTAAAAGTAAAATATTAATTGTCTAAGAAAATGGGACGTGCCCCTATTTTCTCTAATATCCTATATGTTTTTTGCGTGCTACGGAAGTATTACATATGTGGAGATATTATTAAGATCTACATCAATAAGCATAATATTTTTCATAACTTTGTATTTATTCTGATAAAGTATCTGCCCAAGCTATAAACTCTTTTTCATTAAATACTATTTTATTGTGTTCATCCTTTGAAAACCAACCTAAGATATTTTGATAGATAGATAACATTATTAATTCCTCAGTAATCTGCTTTCCATCTTTAATAATAATTCTATCTCTATTTGCAGATTTTATTGCATCTTTGGTAAATGAGGATGTTGTCATAAAAATGGGGTGATATGGCGCATCTTCCCTGAGAAATGATTTGGGGAGTTTTTTTATAAGCCTGTGTTTACCACTTATAAAATCTCGATACTCCTTTACAAATTTATTGATTTCCTCCTCACCTATTTTGTTCTCCCAATTTTTTGCTTGACCGATTATTTTTATCCTTGGACCATTCATAACTCGACTAAATAATGGTAAGAATTGTTGAGAAGTAAGCTCCAAAGTTCCGTAGAAATCAATTCCACCTTCTTTAGACCTTTGGGTAACATATATCTCACTGCATCCATATAGTGCTAGCAGGTGTGCAGATAAAAACTCAAATGTCCTCCAATCAACTTTATGCAATGTTTCAATAATTTTATCTCGATGAAATATTATTATAGCCTTTTTCATTCGTTCTTTTTCATCTTGTTCCAATATATCATATCTTATCAATCTCGAATCAAAAACTTCTGAAAATACATAATTGGGCGTGATTTGTTTAGAAAAGCAATTGCTGATTTTCTTTTTCAACGTTTTTATCACTGATGGCCTAATATCTTCCCATAAATCATTAGTCGCTAGATCTCCAATTTCTGGATTTTCGTTCTTAATGAAATCAATTGCAGATCTATCCAAATCTATATTTTTTCTATATGATGACCAGAGTGAAAAAACTACATCCTTTGTTAATTCCTTTTTTTTCTTCATAAGCAACCACCTGCATTATGTTTCTTATGAAAGCATAGATTCATAAGTGTCTACTACGGTTATTATCTGCTTAAATAATTCCTTTAACTTATCTTTAGCCTCTGGATTAGAAATTATTTGAGGCATTGGTAATGTAGACAATCGCTTATATAGTCTATCTATCTCGTGGAGCACAGATCTTACATCTATTGATTCTTTTTCGACTTCTTCTTTCGTCTCTTTTTTGTCCATCTCTGTTCGCGATTGGTGTATTGTAATTTCGTCATTCTCAAATTCTTCAAGTACACTTTTATTTTCATCAAGAACCAACTTTGACATTATATCTCTTGCTTCTAATGCTGTAAGTTTTACTACACCATTTTCATCCGGTGTAATCCACCTAAGAAACTTTTTAAAATTATCAATATTCCTGAATTGATTTGTAGTATCATTCCATCCTAACCAATCTTTGAGTGATTGTTTTCTAAATACCGCTTCTTGAAACATACTAAACTTGTCTGAAGTCAATAAATCACCATATTCATCATCCGATAGCCCTTGACTATATCCATAATAAGATCGGATCAACGTGCCAACATCTGTGCTTTTCATATTCAAGAGCCTAGCAACTTCTCTAAAACCCATACTTTTTTCCTCATAGAAATTTTCTGTAATGAATTTTGCTTGTTGCAATCTGGGCCACCCTTTTATGCCGGTTAGATGTCTAAGCCCCTGAATTGTCCAAGCTATGTCCTTTTTATCTCCTCTATAAACCAAGATTTCTATTTTATCTAATGTATCTTTGATTTTTATATTTAAGGATAGCTCCCCTCTTTCATGTTGTTCTTTTATTACTTTTAAAGAAGCAATTCGTCTATTGCCCTCAAGCACTACGAAATCCGCCTCACTAATGGGTTTAATAATTACTCGGTCTATTGTTAGAAAACCATATCTCGCTATACTCTCTGTAATATCTTCAATACCTATTTCCTCAAGAAGTTTAGTAAGCAGATTGTTTTGAACTTTTTCTTCTTTAATCCTTGAATCTGGTACTGGTTCTTTAAAATCAGTCAAAAATCTAGGATTGTTTGGATCTAAATATAGATTTTCGAGTTGTACGGTTGCTGGCTCTAACTCTAGAAGATCTATTATTATTTTTGTCTCATTTTCTACCATACTTAACACCTCCTAACACTACTATTATGTTCTTAAAAAAATGTTTCTACGACCTCCTTTTCGGATAATTCAAAATAACAGAAATACTTTGTTTATGCACGACTCTAGGCAAAACCTAAAATTGTAACTATTTTATTATTCGCTTTTTTAGTAAAAGTCTTATCTGGAAATTCATTAAATTATTATTTAATTCTTCTTAAATTAAAGCTAATTCCTTATTCTTAACCTTGTTGCTTTTATAATGAGTAATACCCTTATAAAGAAAATTTTCTAACATATATTTAATAGTCCTACCGTGCCACTTGCCACCTCTTGCAGTAGGATAGAATTTTTCTATATTCCTTATACTACAAATCTTTCAAAAACCCTCTTTTTAAAAAAATCATTTAAAAATCTCCTGCTCTTTTAATGCAAGGACTCCGGAAAGTTTTATAAATATTTGGGACCAGGCCCCAACATTTAACAAACTATAATTTCTTAAAATATTATAAAAGCGTAATAAAATTCTTTCTCCTGACATATTCTAATCATTTAGGAAGACATGGGAACTGAGCTATCAAGCCTCTTATAAAAAGTTAGGAAAAGTTACAGAATTATTGAGTTAGCACATCCTCCCCTGTCATACATATTTTCCAGTTTATTTATACAAAATTTTTTACCCTCTTCGCGATCTTTGGGGCTTTATGAAAAATACCTTATTTCCATTAATGTCTATTGTTGTACATTCTTAAAATATTGGTTATTATTTTTTATTCTATGAGGCATATTCTAACGAAGGGGTTAAGAGCCGGTTGCAAAAGCGGAAAACGCTTTTGCAGATCGGTCTTGAGTAAGTTGTTAGGCTTTCCCGAAGATGCTTCTATGAGAGAAAAATTTAATAAATAAAGTTAATATAATCTCACAAAGAAATCGATGTATTTTATAATATGATTGAGGCAGCACTATCCAACAATAGATATTACTTCAATTGACCCTTTCGCTTCTTCAATCATTTTTGAGAATAAAGCACGTTGTAATTTTGGATCAGAAATGCTAACCTTGTTAAGTTTACCCAGTGTTTTCTCAAAAGCTTCGAGTTTTATTTTTAACTCCTCATTTTCTTCTAAATTGATAGACTTAGATATTAGTTTTTCAGTGACCAAGAGAAGATATTTGAGGTGTTCAAAATCGTATGAAGAATTTTTATAATACAAATAGGTAATTAACCAACTACAAATAGCACCTAATATAACACCTAAAACCATGTCGACCATAATCTTTCTCCTAACAAATAATTATATGACTCCCACTTAACCTAAAATTACATACAAGAATACTTTGAAGCCTAACGACGAAGAGATAACCTGCCGCAGATAGGCGCATGCCTATTGAGGGTCAGGTTGAGCGCCTTGTTAGGTATTCCTTATATGACATTGATACCGTCACAGTATGGACATCTTACCTATACCTTCGGTCCTTGATCTCCGGAAGTAAGAAGCAAATTAATTACTTTATTAAATAATTTTATTTTCTAACTTTAGATTTATTTAAAAATTACGGAAGTTAAGAGGTTTTTGGTAACTTCACAATTTTTTCCTGGGCAAATAAGATATCTTGAGGGGACTTTTCTATAGTGTAGATTCCTTTAGTTAAAGCTGTACCTATAAGATAGCTTGTAAGCGCTAGAGGCATGGCTACAAAAGAAGGTATTAAGACGAAAGGTTTTAATAATAAGGCAATAATAGAAGAAATTAATAAACTAGTAATTCCAATTGGATTAATTGTACGAATATTTTTTAATACAACTGACTTTCTAGGTGCAATGTTAAGGATTCCTTTTACTATATAGAAATCAGTAAGTATAATAGTTGCCCAACTTGTAGAGAATATCCCAGCAATTTCTAAAAAACCTACAAGTCGTTCTGTAAGGTTAGGATAAGCAATTGAAATAGCAATTAAGTTTGCTACGATAACCCAAAAGATTCGTCCTGGTTTAAATTTGAGTGCTATTGCATTGAAATTTGCAAGAGATAATGAAGCACTATAAGTATTAAAAGATTGGATTTTTAATTGAGACAAAAAAGCTAGAAAAATACCCCCTAACGTTCCTGCAATTGAGATAAAGTAAACACTAGGCATAGGAGTGTAAAATTTAACTGCTAGCAAAGCTCCAATAAGAGGAATTATAAAGAATGCTGGTATAACAAAACATAAGGTTACAGGCAACACTCCTTTTGCTGATTTTAGAAAACGAGTATAATCTGCGGTAATGATTGCAGCACCTGGGGTTCCCATTGCGAGGGTTAAAGCTGCTGCCGTTCCTCCTGGAATTAGCCCACCCTTAAAGTTAATTAAACGCTCTAAACTCAAAACACTACTTCCGTTAATTAACATCCATCCAAGAAGAACTAAGAATAGTGGTGTGACTATCTTATTTATCAAAGATAATCCTGTTATTCCAAATAAGGCAGGAAGAATCCATACAAAAGCAAACAAGATATAGACTATTAATATTGGCAAATTGATAAATGACAAAAGAATATTAGCTAGAATTGCAGATTCAATTGCGAGATAACCAATTAACGTGCTAGTGTATATCATAGAAGTAACAGCAGAACCGGCTTTCCCAAAACCATATGCTCTTGAAATTAAATCAATTGTTAGTCCTTCTTTATATCCCATGTAACCGCCTAACAAAGCAAATATTCCATTAATCATAACAGCAAAAATCATTAACATCAGCCCTTTAATAAAGCCAACCATATACACATTGAGACTGCCTATCATAAAGAAGTAAAAGCTCGTTGCCATTCCTAAAAATATAATTGCTATATTAATAGTGCTTCTTCGGTAAGAATTGGACACTTTCTGAAGGGCGTAGTCTTCCTTAAAGATATGCATAGACCTTTTGTCTTGCTGTTTATTATAAGATTTCATTGTAATCCTCCTCGTATAATATATTTATAATAATTAAATATTTAATATTTAGATTAGTTACTATCAGCCTTTTTATTTTAAAGTGATGTAATCGGCCTACTCTGAAAAATATAGATATTGTTCTTTGCTATTCCCCATTCTATATCTTGAGGGAATTTAAATAAATTCTCTATGTTAATCGCCAATTTAACTAGTTGTGTTATTTCTTTACTTTTTAAGCAGGGTGTATTTTGTTCTGTTTTAGGAATTTTAGTTTTTTTTATCTTACCATTTATTAAAGTGCTTTTCCACTTTTTGTTTGCAATATTTTGCTCAATGATCCTTAGATTGTCTTTATCAATAATGTATGAGTCAGGAGAAATTTTACCAGAGACGACTGCTTCTCCTAATCCCCAGTTTGCTTCAACAACAACCTTTGATTGCTCTCTAGTTACCGGGTGAACGGTAAACATAATTCCTGCCTTTTCACAATCAATCATCTTTTGAACGATAACACCAACCATTATTTGAGAAAAATCAAATTGATTTTTATACGAATATGAAACTAATCGATCATTAAATAATGACATCCAGCACGCTTTAACTTTGACTATTAAATCATTATCGCCTCGTACAGCTAAAAATGTGTCAAACTGTCCAGCGAAAGAAAGTTTTTTGAGGTCTTCTGAGGTTGCAGAAGAACGCACTACTATAAAACTATCTTTTCCAATCTTATCCAATAAAGAGTGATAAGCGCCTAAAACTTCTTTCTCAATAGTTAAAGAAATAGGTTTTTGCCGTAATTGTTGTTTAATGCGACGTAGTATATTTAAGAACTGAAGATGAGAGAAAGATTCTATAGAATGGTTTGATATTTTTTCTAATTGAGAAGATGAAACATATTCCTTAAAAGCATTTGTTGTTATATAAAATGCAGGGGGAACAGGAAAATTTGCCTTAGATAATCTAGACAGATTAACTGCTTTACCACCAACTAAGTAATTTCTATTAGCTTCAATTTCATTAATCCATTTAATAAACATTTTCATCAAACCTTAGAAATTAGAAAAAACATAAGTAGGAAGAAACAAAGTGAGGCAAATGAAATAATAAAAAATCCAAAGCGAATTATGTATAGGAAACATATATTGTATGAATCTATTGCAAAACTTGCCAAAAATATCAAAGTGCTTAACCACATCAACATAGCAACAAAAAGAAAGCAAAGACGGATTGATCTGTGAAGTTTAATTTCTTTTAAATAACTAATGAAAGTAACTATAGAAGCAGCAACACCGCAAAATGTTATTAATAATTCATTTATATTTTTCGATAATGGAATAACTTCTAACAACCATATCATTATATTATCCTTGGTATTTCAATCTTTTTTGCTTTACATAATAGTATTTTAAATTGAATTAGATATGTGATAGCAAGGAAAAAACTATCAAGTACGATTCCTTCTTTCTCTGGAGTTTGGTTAGGTTTATGAGGTTTTTGCCAATATACATGTCTACCGTCAACTACGCTAAAATGATTTCTAGGACGTTTAGGAAGTACATAAAACTCTACTATTTCCTTTTCTATAGCTTTGTAAAGAATTAAGCTTTTTTTCTTTAACTCACCTATATTTCTTGGATCAAAAGCGTACTTTTCTATATTGGGATGCTCATCTTCTACACTTTCTTTTTTAAGATAAGCAGGTGAAGGTAATATTTCATTACCAACTATTATTTTTATCTTTGCTTTACGTTCTTTTGCAAATTTAATAGCATTTTTTAAAAAGTACTTATAAAAGCGTCTAGAGCATTCTCCATTGACTGAGATTGCTTCCTTTTCAAGCTTATTCATTTGTCTGAAAAAGGAATTATCAGGATCATTATTAGCTTCTGATAAATACTTTTTTTCCATAACTGGTAATACTACCTGAGTAATAACTAGAAACCCTACTATGTAAGTTGTAAAGAGTGTAATGATAGAAAAATATGCAGAATTGATCCCAATTAATATTACTATGGCTACTATCCAAAATAAAATCATGGGTAAGATTTCGCCTTTCTTCTTAGTAATTACACGGAATGTTGCAATATTGTGATAATGCCTTTTACTCCTGTTGCATCTATTTCTACCAGATCATCATCTTTTAAGATTTTGGTAGCTATATTCGTACCAACTATACAAGGAATATTTAGCTCCCTGGATACAATTGAGGCGTGACTTAAAATTCCACCTTCATCAGTTACAATCGCACCTGCCCTAATCATAGCAGGTACATAGTAAGGATTAGTCATTGTAGAAACCAATACATTTCCTTGTTTTACTTTATCAATATGAGATACAGATATTACTATTTTTACTGCTCCCCTATGCTTTCCTGAACAAGCAATCGTTCCTTCAATTTTTTTTATTTCTTTCTTTTCTTCTATCTTACTGGTTATAAATTCAGAAAGCTTATTACCAGAAATAATTTCTAATTCATTATTAATAAGGAGTGTTACATAACCTTGTTTTCTTTCTTTTAACTTGGATTTTTTTGGTACCGTGTAATTTTTGAAGAAATTTATTATTTCCCTGTGCCATAAGTTTATAAAATCATCGTAGTTTAGCCCCATTCTTTTAGCAATTTCTTGCAAGAATTCTCTTACATAAAATCCTGCTATAAATAAAACATCTAGCCTATACAATCGGAAATAAAGGTACTTCCGAGCGTATTCTATAAGCCTCAAAAGTTCGCCAGAAATTTGTAACTCTTTTATTATTGCCTTATATTTTTTCTTAGCTTTTTGCTTTTTTTTATTTATTTTCTGTAATTTTTCACTGCAATTCATTCCTAAAAGGTCCTTCAATCGGGCTATCACATCTTTAACACTCATGGGATTTCCCTGATAAGTATACATGTTTAAAAAGCCAAAAGTCTTTGCATGATCACATAATTTTAAAAATAAAGCATTATCACTTCCAGGCAATTCCTTCTCAATCTCTTCACTAGATTTCATAAACATATTTAGAATACTAACTTTACTTTGAATTTTAGCGCTGATTTCAATTAACTCATCTATTTCTTTAATTACAAAGTTATCTTCTGAAGGGAAAATAAGGTTCCGTCGGTATTCATCAAGATGCTCGCTTTTGCCTATTGCCTCAAGTTTTTTTTCGATTTTCTGGTTTATTTTTTCCTCAAACATTCTTTCCATTATGGAAAAAATATTCAGGAATGGCATTATCTTTAAAACTTCTTCAATGTATTTTTCAAACCATTCTCTTAACTCATCATTAGTTAAAGATTTGAGATCCTTTAAAATGGTTATTTGTTTAGAAATATCAAGGAGCTTTTTACATTGATCACTGCATCTCTCAATGAACTCAGTGAAGAATTTCGGCTTTTCTTTTATTTTTTGTTCAATTATGTTTCTTAACTGGTTCATTTCATTTAAATCTATACTTATCTCACCATCCACGTATTTGAAATTCCTAATCTCGAAATCAAAATCAAGCATTTCTTTAAAGTATTTATGAGATTGACCAAATATTACAAAATTGTTAAATAACAGTGGCCCTCTGCGTCTAATAATAGTTATCCATTGTGGTGCCTTTTTTGAAGACATAAGTTTATTTCCCTTTTACTGTTTTTATATTTGTATTTAATCTAAAATCTAAAAAAAGCTCTATATCTTTTTCGCTAATTATCCAACCCACTCCCACTTTTGAAGCTTTCAAAGTATTCTTAGCAATATACTTTATTATAGTCCTTGGGTGAACCCTCAACATTTTAGCTACTTCTTTTGTAGTATAGTATTTTTTCATCAATATATACTCTTTTCCAAAAAATTCCATTATACCACATTATATACCTATGCCTAAAGAAATGTCAATATTATCTTGTAAAAAATCTCTCCAATCTTCTATAATCCAACATTACATCAATATCGCTCTTTAACAATCCCGACTTTGTACCTTCTGTAAATTCATTCCAATTTCCCGAAAAATAAAACTATAGGAGGTAAGCTACAAAACCTATAAAAATGGTTTAAAAGGTATGATTACCATGCCTCCTTTAAAATCGCCGTTATATATGCTTTTTTAAAGTTTTTTAATTAAAGAGTAAAATCGTTTAAAAAACTTCAAGTGATTTAGACCAGTTACTTGATGCCCTATCCTTTGGGATAGTTTGCCTTTTTCAGCTTTCTTGAAGCATTACTTGAAATATTTCAGCTTCTTTTCTTAAAATAGCTTAATACAATATTTAATATTCTATTATATATTTATTTGTATGAAATAATTTATGTAGTAGACTATAAAAATATAATTTGTTTTCTTTCTATTTTGTATATACGACAAAATTTTGAAAAATCCTCTTTTTTAAAAAACTTATTTATAAAAAAAATGACCCCCTGCGCTTTTAATGCAAGTATTCCGGAAAGTTTTTGAATATTTTACTTAATTAATATAGGATGTGTATTTAGAAAATTATCTTCTACGCCCTTCTCTACTCTAGTGGTACCAAACACACTTTTAGTCTCAAAAGTAAAGTAAGTTGGAAATGATAAGCTAAAACGCATCTTTCCTCCAGTAGATATTTGGGGCAAGATCTTCACATTTGACATACCGTAATTTCTTAAAATATAATAAAAGCGTAACAAAGGACTGTCTCCCATTATATTCTAATAATTTTAGAAGACGTTGAGAATCTGGACTTACGAGCCCCTTACGAAAAGTTAGAAAAAGTTACCAAATTATTGAGCTAGTAAAACTATCCCTGTCACATAATTTTTTAATATATTAACCTACTCTCCTTATTCTGATCTGAAATTTTTTCTTTTTATAATTTTCATATAAAATTATACTTTATAACAATCTTACTCTCGATTTTTTCCGCCATTTATTTATTTTACTAATTTTTACTAAACTTTCTAATAAAGATTTATCCCTAGAAATTAAAAACCTATCACATCCGTTTGCTATAAAATAATTAATACTCCTTACATCTTTGCTTGATACCTGCATATTTATCATTCTTTCTCCCCGATCACACATTACCAAACATACCTTTCGGCTCAAAGGTACTATTTTTTTAGTTCCTTTAGTTCGGATACCATAAGGTCCATTATAATTTTCAGGAGAAGTAACTATAAATGGATTATCTGAAGTTATAAATGAACTATTCTTTGGTGAATACCAAAATTGCCAGTCCATTTGAATAAAATAAAAGGGTAGCTCTCTTGCAAGAGAATACATTAAATTTAAGCTATGTTCTCTTGAAAATTTAATATCATAATCCTCATTTTTGGCAAAATCTAATACTTCCTTGGGAGATACATCCTTTTGCTCTTTGGTTGTTGCAAATTGATTTATTATTATTTCGGCTTCTTTTTCGTTTGAAATAATCATCTTATTATATTTCTTTAATGTTTTTTCGCTAAGCTCATTAATTGTCATTTCAAATTCAGGCACTCTTACATATAATAAAGCAATAAAAACAGCAAGAATAGATTTTTCTTCCAAATCAATTGACTCTTTTCTGTTTATCTTTCCTATAATAGGTTTTGTTTTATCTTCTACATTAGCTAAAACTGCTTCAACTTCATTGTGCGATATACCATCAGGTCCAGTAATAGTGTAATATTTCTTCTTAACAGCAGTATTAATGGGAGTTTGTTGTCTATATTTATCCATATTACGATCGTATAACCACAAAAAACCATTCTTACAGAAACTCTTCAAATAAAACTGTGGTAAATAATGGTGTCTTTTAGATTTATTCATTCTCCAATACCATTTATCAAAATATTAATTTAAATAGGGACATATCATATTTTTTCTATGGTTTAGTTTCTCATTTTGCGAGGTCTTGCTTTAGGACGTCTATCTATAATAATACCTAATGCCTCAACCATTTGGTTAAGAAACTCCTCAGACCTTATAGGTTTTCCGCTAAAAAATACCGAATTATTGGGCTGGCACCCCTTCCCTATTTATTTATAACGGTCATGGGCTTTGCGAAGTCACCGAAGACGATTTGGGTGAAATAGAAACAAAACGCAAAGTCCGTGTTAGGCGATGCGGCAGTAATTAGTTTTGAATCTTTGTGAATCACTGCATTCGCCCAAATGCTTCATACTTCGAAAATCCGTATTATGCGTTGTGGGGCTGGCGTTATCTTAAAGCGTTCTGCTATGACAATTCCAGCAAAGGATCTCACAGTTTGAAAGAGCGTCAGAGCCTCCGCTCTGGATACTTACCCGATGGTGAGCTTCCCATGCTCCCCAATCACTCTCACGTCCGCGGCTGTCCAATGACAGTGTCTTATTACACCTTCCCACATGTCCATGCATCGTACGTTGACACTCACACTTACCCCCCGCTCTTTCCCATGCTTGCTTTACAGTTTCGTCAGAAAAAGCCATATTGCACCTCCTTTCATTAATGCCGCTTCGCCCAACTTGTTTACATCCGAACCTAGGTTCTTTGTTTCAGTTTATGATTTTAATAGAATTTATCAACATTTGATAAAAGATACGCCAAAATGGCGTCCACTTATAATTTGTGATGCTTACAAAATAAGGATTTTAATTTAGAGGAAATTGGCTGATGGCGTGTTTTTAGTAAATAGGGAACACCTATTTTTTCTATGATTTAATTTTCCATTTTACTAGGGCTTCCTTTAGGACATCTATCTACAATAATTACTAAAGCCTCAACCATCCGGTTAAAAAACTCCTTAGATACTATAGGTTTTCCGCTAAAGGTTACCGAATTATTGAGCAAGCACATCCGACTCCTATCACATTACTTCTTGCCTCTAATATAACTTCCAACTATTACCAACTTTCTGTAATTCAAGGTAACTATCTCCTTCATCAGCTTCATAATAACCACAATAAGTTATTAAATAACTGACATAACTATAAACCTGACTGTAACTCCCACTAATAGATACTTCAATAATATTAACTGCGGTGTTAATAGTTACCTGATTACAAAACAAATATGCAGTATTAGCTAAATCTTCTGCTTGACAAACAGCGTAATACTGATCAGAACCATAAATACAATAACTTTTTGCCTTGCTCCAATTCTGATCATTTAGAGCTAAAAAATATTCGTATACAACGCTCTTTATTTTTGCCTCTTCAGTTGTCGGAGTTACTACTCCCCCGGTACTACACCCAGTTAAAAATATTGCTAGTATTAAAATTGATAGTAATAAGATGCCTTTTCTTTGCATAGAAATTTGGTCTCCTTCTAATTTTTTATTTAAATTATCATTTTCCTATTTAAGGTATTTTAAGAAAGATTATGGGGTCAAGTCTTGCAATATCACTTTCCCTTTTCCCACTTAATATTTTTAATTAAAACAGGGAACACAAACCATCCGTTTAAAAACTTCTCAGATCGTATAGATTTTCCGTTAAAAGTTACCGAATTATTGAGCTAGTAGAAACACCTCTATAATTATAAACTAACTATCTACACTAAATAAACGTTAAGCCTTACCACTAAATTATTTTGTTTTGTTATTTCTTTAAAGCTTTTACAATTACATCTTCCTGAAGTAATCCATGTCTAAAAAGTTTTACCGGAAATACATTCAGTTTAGATTGTTTAAACTCTTCATATATATTAACCAGAGTTTGGGCTTCAATAAGGGTTACATGCAAATCATAAAAAGTATCACATTCATGAATAAAATCATCGGTAAAGCAGCCGGAAACAATAATGATTCCTTTAATCTTAAAACCATTCCTGCTATATATTTGGGCATAAGATTTGACTTGCCTGATGACACTAGAAAATTTAGAATAGTCCCTTTTTGAAGATTTACACTCTATAATAATTATCTCTTGATTACCTAAATCTAATATAATATCTGCTTTATCTCTTTTTGTATTAATCCTTTTCTTTAATTCTTCGTTGACATTCAAACTCAAACGTTTAAAGATAACCTTGGTAGTATTTTCGAATACCAAACCAATGTCTTTTGATTTTATTTCAATCCCATTGTTTTTTAAGCCATTGATATCATTGTTGGCAATGAGTACATAATTCTCAATATAGATATTTTCGGACTCACGGTAACTGGATAATATACAATTAATAATGTTCTTTCCCCTGTAAGAAATATTATTGTCAACACAGAAGGATTTAAGATCATCTAATGGTATTAGATAAAGAATGTCTTTGGGATATATATTGTAATCTAATAAAGTTTCACTGATTAACTCTACCCTTGATTCAATTTCAAATTCAATCCTTACCAATTTTTCCATATTCTTTATCTTCTTTAGGTCAAGTAGCATCCTTTCAAAGCCATCTCTAGAAATACCAATATTTTTATCTGTGTCTAAATATTTAAAATAATCAATTAAACGATCAATTCTTTCATCTACCGTCTTACCATAAGAAGCGAGATGTATTTCTAATTTGTTTTCAATAATGTCATATAATATTTTCTTTTTTTCATTTTCTTTTGTATCCTCATTGAATATCTCTTCACTTAAAATATTCCTAACACTCACACCTTTTTTTATAATTGATTCAATTTTTTCATATCTTTCTATTTCTTTAATCCCATGATTCCTTTTTATTTTATTAATCTGTCTATCATCAAGACATTTAACGATTCTACGAGTATATTTTTCCGCCAAATTAATCCCTTTGATTTCCCTTAACATATTAATGATTTCATCCGGAATATATATGTTTTGCCTGCTTTTTTTGAAAAAACCAATACCACTCTCTTTTAATTTCCTAATCGATTCGTCTATATCGTGCTTTTCCAATTCACAGTTTCCTATAGCTAAATATAGTAAGGTTCGATATTCATCACTGGAAAGGCCCAATTCATTCTTCAGGGTAAATAAAATGGTCCATTCATCTGAAGTAATTCTGGCTTCATTACCAACAGATATATCGTTACTAAATGCTGTTTTAGTGCAATTGAGAAAAATACGATAATCTCTAATTCTTTTTGATTCAATATCTCTATTCTTGTTCTCCAAAATCGTTATAAAGAATTTCATTCTTTCTTTTATTGCTTTAATTTCTTTTTCAACAAGAAATTTAAACCAGTCCCGTGACATAATGCAATTTCCATCTCTAACGATAATATCAGAAAGAATATCTAAAAAAACATCATTCTGTATTGATTTTTGTAATTCTGATTGATATCTCTTATAAATCTCCGGTCTGTTAAAGGTTCTTACAAAATGTTCCGCATCGGTACTTTTATCAAGATTGACTGATTCATCAATTTCGGAAATAATTGCTGTTAGTATGTTATAGAATTTACTTATTTCGGTTTGCGTAGTAAGGTTAATGATTTTTAAAAGTTTCATACATCCCTCCTTATAAAAGTAAATGGAAAATTATTTTGAGATTAGCTCTTAATTATTGTCAAAAATATTGACTTTTAGGTTTATGTCTCAACATTTGACATAATGGAAATATTATAATATTTAAAGTGTGATAATAAAAAAGACAGAATAAAAAAATAAGAATATTATTTTCTTACTCTGTCTTTCTACTTGAAAGATTCTTCCCAAAGCATTAGGAAATAGTTCTTTTTAGCAAACTCTGTAAGGGTTTTCCTAAAGATTAGGAGTGTAGATTCAAGTTGCTAATGCAACAGTTTACTAAAGACCTCATGCGGAGTTAAAAATTCTAAAGTTTTCCGCGGCCGGTCGTTTAACATATCTTGTGCTTTTTTGATGCTTTCTAAGGTTACTTTTGAAAAATCTGTTCCCTTGGGGAAAAATTGGCGAATTAAAGCGTTGGTGTTTTCATTGGTGCCACGTTCCCAGGGAGAATGGGGATGCGCAAAATAAACTTGAATCTTCGTGTTCTTGGTAAAAAGTTTATGTTCTGCCATTTCCTGGCCCTGGTCATAGGTTAGAGAACGCTTTAAGCCTTTGGGAAGATGCTTAAATTCTTTAGCGAAAGATTTTCGTACTGC
>SDBU01003271.1_pt1 | contig 20667 bp, 28 predicted proteins | sample 2277071 | NCBI WGS metagenome assembly SDBU01 (sample SAMN10397929, study PRJNA504765) | marine sediment metagenome | isolation source: marine sediment core GS08_GC12, 126 cmbsf | place: Arctic Ocean: Gakkel Ridge, Loki's castle | collected 2008
CCTAAAATGAGCTACGCTAAGTTGGGAAGGGTATTCAAACACAAGCGTAATGGTTGTATGACACCATTGAATGCTAGTGCTGTATATAGAATTATTAAGAGGGAAGAGAGTAAGCCTAGGAATTGATTGTAGAGACTCTGATGGTAGATAATGCAATAAGATGTTGCCACCTATTTTCAGGTATAGAAGGATTTAGATATGGACTTGAAGCGTGTAACAGGAAACAACAAAAAAACACAGAAATTAGTAAGTGTAGAGATAGCGTCAGCAGTGAAGGCATCCAACCAAAGCAATCCGAGAAGTGGTGGAACTTCACTTGTGTCTATTCCAACGACAACGACAGATGGGCAAGTGCAGTCTCAAGATACCATTACAGAGATACCACCCACCAAGAATCAGATATCAGAACAGTTGACCCTTCTGCCATACCAGAACACGACCTCCTCTGTGCGGGATTTCCTTGCCAGAGCTTTTCAATCGCTGGAGCAAGAGGGGGACTTGCCGATATACGGGGAACATTATTCCAAGAGATTTGCCGAGTCGCTGGGGCTAAAAGAACTCCGTATCTTTTCCTTGAAAATGTTAAAGGATTATTGTCTGCACCATATACAGAAATTATCCAAGAGTGGAAAGAAGAAGACTTTGATTCCGAAACAAATGAGCCTACTGCCAAAGCTAAAAGTCAACACCATGCCATCCCAGGTACTCAAGGATGGGTTTTTCTCACAATACTCAACTCGCTTTGGGAACTTGGGTATGACTGTCAATGGCAGGTGCTTAACAGCAAGGATTATGGAGTCCCCCAAAACAGGGAAAGGGTGTTCATTATTGGACATTTTAGAGGAACAAGTAGACCAAAAATATTTCCTATCAGAGAACTTTATAGAGAGGATGATGAAATCACAGAGCCAGATGAAACCGCAAGTGTTAGATGTTTAGGAGATACTGCGAGGAATCAATCAAATATGACAGTTATTAGAACTATACAAGGTGGGGGGCATTCAGGGGGTCATCATTTAGGAATGACCTTGATACATACAGCCTATCCAGATTTAAGGGAATACGAAGATATTAGTCCTACAATTTCAACTCCCAGTGGTGGTGGGCATTTGCCTTATGTAGCCCAAGCCCTGCAAACAGATGGTCAGCTAAGGGATGGGGCTAGTTGGGGAACTGATAAACCTCAATCAACAAGGAATATCAGGCGATTGACTCCCATAGAATGTGAACGACTCCAAGGTTTCTCTGATAATTGGACTAAATATGGCTTAGCAAAAGAAGGTAAGGTAATAGAAATATCTGACACCCAAAGATACAAGATGTGTGGCAATGCTGTAACCACTAATGTTATAACAGCAATAGGAAAACAATTTCTTTTAGGTTTTAAGGGCTATAAGCCCTAGTAAAAGGAGGGAACATTATGAATAGAGATATCATTCTTAACCAAATGGCTACTCTTTTACACTCTTGGGACACTGAGGGAACACAAGTAAAATTTGAGCATTCCCAACCTACCACTATCACGGACAAAGATATGCAAAAGGCTAAACAACTACTGAACTACATTGGTGAACTTGTCACAGTAGATAAAGGGGCAGTACCACCACAGAATCCTTATAATCGTTTCAGGGTTAACAAAGAGAAAAATTCACCCTATAAAGTCTATGAAATGGCACAGCGTGATATGCGAATCGATGGATGGGTAAAACTTATACCTAATACAGGATCGTCAGGAAATTGATTGTAGGGGGAGATGCGAAATAAAAAGGGATTTAGGGGCGAAGCCGAATAACGCATGAATAAGGCTTTGTATTAACAATATGTTAATACTGTAAATCCCCCCTTGAAATCCGCCCCTAACATAAATTAATCGTGGCTATAAGCCCTAGTAAAAGGAGGGAAAATGACAATAGAAAGAAAATTCAATTTAAGATTCCTCGAAGCATTCCGCCTTAAATTCAGAGCCACTATTCCCCAACCATTCAGGCGTATTATCGCTTTCTCTATTATGCTAGGTATACCCGCTTTGCTTCTATATAGTATCTTTAACTCCATATTTACATGGTGGAGTATTGCCTCCTTTTTCCTTTACTTCGGAATTTCTGGATTGTCAATAGCCGATGCCTACATAGGCAAACGCAGAAACCCTAGCTCTAATAAGGGGAGTTGAAATGACTACAGCAACACCAAAGATTGATGGAATGATAAACGAACTCATGCGCAAACTTATTGGTGTTATGGTATATCTCCAAGTGTTAAATATAATCTATCCTGATTTAGAAATAAGATGTCACAAACTATGGATTGAATCTCCGTCTAAGAAAACTACCAGACAATTACCATTCTATCTAGCACTACGCATTGTACGAAAGCATAATTGGCATCTCATTGATACTATTCCCAAACAATCCATCAAACACCAAGTAATATCAAAACTATCGGATTGGTTGAAACCTATAATATTGAGGGCTATAAGCCCTAGTAAGAGGGGAGAGAATGAGTAAAATAGCAAACTATAGTACAACAGTAACAGCCCTGAAGTCTATCGGTGAGATACAGGGGATATTAGTGGCTCATGGTGCTAAAAGCATCCTTATGGATTACGATATGGGTGAACCTATCGGATTATCATTTATTATTGAAACTCCATATGGTGATACACCCTTCCGATTACCAGCTAGTATAGATAGAGTCCAGGCAGTTCTCAATAAACAACGGATACGCTCTGTCGTTCCCAAAGACTTAGCTTCTCGTGTTGCATGGCGTATCCTTAAAGATTGGGTAAGAGCACAGATGGCTATATTGGAAACTAATATGGTTAGCATAGACCAAATATTCCTGCCTTACATGCAAGTAGATGGTGGCAAGATACTTTATGAAGTAATGCTTGACCATAAACTACAACTACCAGGAGGTAAGCCCAGAAATTGATTGTAGGGGCTATCAATAGTTTTAAATGAGAGGAAACTGTTCTATGAAAAACTTAGGTTTATTTTTATTGTTTGCTTTATCCTTCGTAGTACTTGGTGTGGGAAGTGTAGTTATTATAAGCAATATAACTATAGCATGGTATGGTTATTTACTTCTCATTCTTGCAGGATTATTTATCATCTATAGACTACTAAATCCCAGGGACTAAAGAGGGCTAGAAATTGATTGTGAAGGCTATCAGTAGTATCATAAAGTAAGGGAAAGAGATGGAATGGAAGATATAAGATGGCTAATATTGATTGTCGTGTTAATAGTCGGATATTTAGTATCTGTTATGATATCCTATCTAAGTAAGGGGAATAAGTAAATGATTAGAATATGGAAAGGCTGGGGAGATGATTGGGTTTATCGTGGCAGCATGACATACATGCAGAATAGAAAATATAAAGCCCTAAGAAAAGACGGGTTATCACCTATATTAGCAAGGGAGTTTATCTGGTATGATTTCTACCAAGCATATATGAGGCGGTTTAGGGCTGGCATACGCAGAGGAGTTGCTGGCAATACAAAAGAAAGTGCGTGGAAATGGTGGCGTTTTTGTTATGAAAGTGCCATCGAAAAGGGAAGAAGGGGAATGCGTGGTGGATACAAGGCTCCTCCCAAGCCTTATAATCCTAACCAACCACACAGAAAATTAAGGCGAGATGGCTCTATTGATTATTCTCACTCTAGGGAATATGAAAAGGAACGCAGGTCGAAACAAAAAAGAGATAAAGCAGAAGTGCCTAAAGATGTAATTAGTGTTCAGAGGGATTGGGAAGGTAATATCATTGGTGGAGTGAAACAAAATAAAGATACAGGTAAATTTGAAGTATGGGAACCATAGTTAGTAGTGGAATAGTAAGTTGGGTAAGTGAAATACAGGGTAAATCTATTATTCTCACAAGGTCATGTGCTGGTAACATTGATAGACTTCAAACATCGGATTGGATTGAGGCAGTAGACTTTATCACACAGGACTTCGGTATTGTATTTCATATCACTTGGAATCTAAAAGAATTCGCTGATACAGTTTTATCTTTGTTGCCCAAAGACAAGCGAGAAGCATTGAATACCACCAATAAGATAATAGTAGATAACACTAAAATATTTTATGTAGATAGGTGGTTTGGAATAACATATACGAAACAAATAAAAGGTAACTTCTACGATAGATTAGAAACAAATCTCTTTGGAATACAGCACTGGATGCCAAGTGATACACCACAACCTATGAATGCACAGGAATTAGAGGACTATGGCAAATCGATAATCCTAGCATTAAACAATATGGGAGTAAAACCCCTTAAATTAACATCTCCAGTTGGTGTATGGGAAGATGTATTAAGCAGTTATAAATTACCCACAACCTTTAGCAACAATGACATAATAGATGCCAGCCTATATTGTGAATTGATGATGCGAAAAGAGTGGCGAAGTGCCTACAAGATTGGGTACTTTGATAAAGCCTACTCTTTTGATCTTAGAGCTGCCTACCCTCATTTTATGGCTGATTTACCTAATACTGACAAATGCAAAATAGTTTACTCAGACCAATGGTTAAAATCAGATTGGGCGATAGTAAAAGCAGAAGTTGATATTATAAAGGATAAAACACCTATTGTCTATGACCTCGAAGAAGGTGGACATATCCTGCCATTGGGTAAAAGAATTGATATATTCACAGTAGAAGAACTAATGTGGCTACATAATCACGAAGCTGCTAAAATTAAATTCATTGATGGCTACTTTTTCAAATGGCTAACTAATGAGAAACCTTATAAAGAACCAATAGACAAACTATATGATATCAGGAATAGTGGCGATGAGATGGTATCTAATATCGCTAGAAGAATTGGTCAGGGAATTTCTGGGAAGCTCGATCAAGACAATAAAGATAGCTCATTCGGTGATCTTTATAATCCTGTCTTAGCTGCCATGACACGAAGTCGATGCCGATTAGTTGTGGCTGATTTTATATGGGACAATAACTTACAAGACGCATTGATAGCAGTCCAGGTTGATGAGGTAATGGCTGATAAAAATATTGATGGTTGTCTTAATGGTAATGGTATGGGAAGTTGGAGATTAGATGCTGAAACACCTGCCCTAGTATTAGGTAAAGGTGAGATATGGCGACCAGACAAACGACCTTTGAATTTATGCATGGCTGATGTTGTGGAAGTAATGAAAGCTCATCCACTTCGTCATAGTTATAACTTCAATGATGGAATTTTCATTGATTTGGCTGTAATGCAAAGTGATATTGATAGAATATATGACAAATATCCCAGAAATGGGAAGGAAGCCTTGAACAACATAAGTGAAAGTAAACCTATGACACTTTAATAGATTCCATAATGGCAGCAGAGGGCATAGGTGTTAATTAAAAGCATATTTTGGACTATAAGCCCTAGTAAAAGGAGGGAAAATGCGATTGGATAAGCAAAGGTTGCTTCAAGCAATATTTGGGGTAGATACTAAGAAAAGCATTGGCGATAATGCACTAAATGAAATTCTATCTGAACTTGAACCAAGATATATATTTATCCTACAGCATAGGTACGGTAATCACTCAACTCCTATAAAAACAATTGCCGCTATATGTCCTCGTGCTGATGGGAATGTTGGTGTTACTACTGAACGAGTAAGGCAATTAGAACATGCAGCCTTGCGAAAACTAAAGCATCCGAGTAGGATAAGGAGATTATGCCGTGAGAGTAAAGACTAATTATACTTTAACCCTTATTACAACTATTATAAGTATAATACTATTCCTGTTTCTTTTTCTCCCTGCCGTTTGGTGGCTAATAACTGGTACATGGGAAACAAACTCAGGTGGGTCTAATTTGCTTGTTGTATTACTGCTTATTGGATTGACTTTATTCTCTTCCATAATAGGATTAAGAAAGTTATTTAAACTTTATCGAGGTAACAATAGGTTTGAGGGCTATAAGCCCTAGTAAGAGGGGAGAATTAATCTAGGAGGTTAAAAATGAATCCAATAAAACAGTTCAAGGATGATTGGGGTAAGTCTACAACTGGAGAAAAGGTAAAATGGGTAATAATTGCCTTGGTATTACCTCTCACTTGTATTTGGTTTGTTATCTATGAGACAAACCTTTTTAGAGCTAATCATAATTATCTACATATATGGTTAGCAACAGGCACTATCCCATTGTTATTGATTTTAACTCGTATCTCTATAAAACCAAAAGGTAAATTATAAGGGCTATAAGCCATAGTAAGGGGAGGGAAAAATGAGCAAGAAGTTAAACGGAATAATCGACCAATTGATGTGGGTTGGCCTCCTAATAAACAGCATTTGTGGATGGTTTTTTCTAATGTACCTTTCAAAGGCCAGATTAGAGAATCTCCCTGTGGGACTTTATATGGGCGAGTATAAAGCCGACCTAAGTGAAATCAGTTTGTCATTTTGGGGATGGTTTATAATCGCAGCATTTATACTAACCTCTACACATTACCTATATCGCCTTTTCCACTTTTTCAAACCCAAAAAGAGAGTGTAGTCGGGTCTGAGGGCTATAAGCCCTAGTAAAAGGAGGGAAAATGAAGGCAATATTGGCACTTATATTCGCAGCTATTTTTGTATGTGTGGGTGTCAACCTAATTCCTGCGATGCAAATGCCCACTGATGCCACACCCACCGATAGTTCTGGTGCTAGTGGGTTGGTTGGGGTAATCTTGGTAGTTTTCGTAGCTATGCTTATTTTTGGAATAATTCGTGCAATGTCTAGTGCAGACTCAGATAATAAGTCAGTGCATACTCCAAGTAAATTAGGTATATATATTAAGGGACACAAAAAATACTTCCTATTTGTAGGAGTATTTGGCTTTCTACTTTTATCTCTTTGGCTCTTACAATATATGCCATAATCAAAAATAAGGTCTATAAGCCCTAGTAATAGGAGGGGGGATGCCTAAGAAGAAATGTACACATTGCGGAGAGTGTTGCTTAGCAATAACATGTGCTTTAGGGCAAGCAATTTTCCTTATCAAAGAAGAGGATATATGTCCTGCCATTGAAACTGAAAAGGGGCTTTATTATTGTGGATTAATAAGCAACACAAAACATTATATTTCTAAGTTAGTTGGCACAGAAAAATGGAAGATTGATTTTATGCGTGAATTTTATATTAAATTGGTTGGTATAGGTGTCGGTTGTACAAATGGTGAACAAACAGGCAAAGATCATATTTGTCCAAATACAATCCCTGAATTACTTCAACAAACCATTTCATGCCACCAATAATAAGCCCAAAATTAATGTCGGAGGTCTTAAAAAATGGCACATCCTAAAGATACAAAACGTGTAAGGGGAAGAATATGGCATAAAGAAGATTCTAAACTAACCTTGCAGGAAGCCAGAGCTTTGCAGAAACATCTAAAGAAAACTGAGGATAAAAGAGCAAGGAAAGTTCACACACCAAAGGGTTATGAAGTCTGGTGGGCTATTAAATAAGGCTCAAAGCCACTACTACCTACTGCGTGATTGTCTCTGTTGTTGCCTTATAGTGGTTTGTCTTTTTATCTCACGTTGTTGCCTCATTGTATCTTCCTGCCACCATCTCTGTTTCTTCCTCTTCTTTACTTTTTCTGCCATTGTATCAACCTCCCCACATTAACCTTAATGAACCCTGTATGCCTTCAAGAAAAGCACTTCCTGCATAAACCAATATAGCACCAAAAATCAAACCTCCAACACTAAACCCTACTTTCATTATACCAACCAATCCCACGATAATCAATGCCGTAAATACCAAGGGTGTAACAGCCACTACACGATAACTACCTAGTATAGCATTCTCTTGCATTTGAAGCACTAATCCATCCCCATAAGTCCTGCCATCAGGATTCTCTCCGACAATACGAAAGTTCACTAATTATATTACTACTGTATGTTAAAAGCTATTGAATGATATTAAGACTACTTCTAAACCAAATAGTGAAGTCGTCAGTTGCGTTTAATCCTATCACAGACATATCATAAGTATCATAGTCGATGTCCACTTGGGCTACTGCTACCGTTGCGTTGGCATTATTTCTCTTTATCTTGTATACATCATCTGTTGCATATATGACATTAGAAAGTCCTATTACATCTGTAATGCCTATATCCATAGTATCACCAACACCAGTGCCAGTTCTGGCAGACATTACTATACTCGTTATGGTGGAAAAGGCATTGCTTGTCTCCCAGTCCCAACCGTCAGCATCGGTCAGCGTTTCAGTAATCAATGCACCTTTAGCATCAAAACCAACAATATCAATAGTATAGGCTGTGATATTCACATTGGCATCAAAATGACCACTTAGTGTTCTAGGCACATCGGGTTGGGCATCTATTGTAAATGTAATTGGTACACCAGCACTTAAGTCCTCATTGCTCCTTACGTGAGTAGCATCAACGGCAAGCACATCCATGAATAGGTCTGTATGTTTCTCATATGCTTTCGTAGTGGTTTCAAGTGACATGGCACCAGATACCGCTCCCTCGAAAACATTACCTATGAGTATATTGGAGATAGACCCTGCCCAATCCTGATATGAGTATTTTGCTTTCGTACCTAAAGTGCTCCTACAGACAGAACCCGTGATGGTGTTATAGTCCCCAGCAACAGCTAATTCGGAATACGAGTTATTACTGTTTTGGCTATTGTTCATAACTATAACACCTTGGACTGTATTATAGTCCCCATTTAGAAAGATACCTTGTTGCCCACATTCTATGTAAGAACCACGTATAGTATTATAGTGAGCATTTGGTCCGAAAGAAGCTCCTACTGTGCCAGCTTTATAAACATCTAAATCAAAAATATTGTGTTCAGAGTCTTGGAAGACTGCACCTCCTCCTGTTCCATCGCCTATGACTTTTATTTCAAATATATTTCTGGTTACGTTAATCCCCCAAATACCAGCACTTGCTCCTGTAGAATAAATAGTTCCAGTAAAAAAGTTGTCGTAGACATCGTTGTTACCAGCACCACCATTCAAGAAAAGTCCATAAACAGTGTCTTCATATGACATAATTTCAATGCGGTTTCCTATAGATTCGTCACCGCCTTCATAGACAGATACTCCAGTTACGTTTCCATAAGTTTGGAAATTCTTTAGCTGATTATAACTTCCTGAATTGAACTGTGCCCCCCTATAATTATCAAATGCGATACAATTTATAAGATGTACACCAGCCACATTGTCGAAATGGAAACCACCAACTGTAGTCAATACTGCAACCAAGCCTGTATCATATGCTACGCAATTAGTAACAAGAGTGTTCGTTTGTTCATAACGGTTAGCCCGTATTTCCTCAAAATAAAAACCACCCGATATGGTATCGTGAACAATCACATTATCAATAGCAACTCTAATATTCCCTGGATTTGTTGTCTGTTGTCTTACCCAGATACCAACATTCATCGACTCGGCTGTGTCTGGTGTTTGGTTTGTCTTATTGCCATCTATTTGCAAATCAGATACTTTCCAATTCAGAGCAAGTGTCAAAGCCACTTCATCATAGGTTTCTATTATCGGATGTCCCGTTTCACCTGCTAGAACAGCATTGTCAACTAATTTTATTACTGTGCCTGCCCCCATTCCCCTCAACCACGAATCATCCACCATAGCTATGACACTATATGTAGCATCGGGTTGATGGTCAACAACAAATGTTCCTTCTGTTAGCTGAACCATACCACCACTAGCAGGTAGTGCATCTAATGCTGCTTGTATTTGTACTTGGTCATCTATACCATCACACCAATAATCAGCTTGGGCTATACTATTAGGATAAGCATCAGATGCAGCAACTATCAGAGTAGCTCCACGCCCTGTAGGAATATCCCAACTAGCCCCACTAATATCACTAGATGTATCATAAGCCCAATGAGTACCACCTATGTCAACATTCTCGTAGGTTACTTCAAAAGACCCCGTATCATTGACACCCCCAGCATCAAATCTTATATTACTGAACGTCCAGTTGCTCTGTACTCCCGTTGTGAATATAGGGTTGACACCATCTCTTGAGATATATGTTGATAACCCCATTCCCTCAATAGTTACATTGTCTATTGCCCTTGAAACTGCTGTACTAAATAAGTAATTACCAGAAAGAACTATAAGTTGACCACCACCAATAGGCAAAGCCTCTAATGCCGCTTGAAATTGCACATCATCGTCTGTTCCATCGCAAGTATAATCTGCTGTCCCTGTTGCAGAAACCTCATTGCCTATTGTAAAGACTACTTGGTTGCCACCTATGCCTATGGTTGGTGATTCCGTATTGAATATGGGCTGATTTAACTGAACGCCAATAGGATTCAAAAACAAAGCTACCACAACAATAAAGCCAATAAGCCCAAATATCCCCTTACTTCTTAGTACCTTTTTAAGTTTGTTCATTACATCTACCTCATTTACCATAGATTTTGCAATGTCACAACTATTTCTTTCAAGAAATTAATACCCATATATATCGCTACTCCCCCGATTATTATCATTAACAGAAGAGGTGTTTTTGAATTAATCAATCCTAACAATAATACTATCAAACACACCACAAATAGTATTGGCACTAATATACTCATAAGATTAAAGACAGATGTTCCACTTGCACTAAGCACCTTAGTCGAACCATAATTGATACCATCCCCACTATCTCCAACAAATCTATAATACACTATTCTATCTGGCTGGAAATGAGCAATATCACTTGTATATGTACCGACAGCAGTTACAGTTTGAACGCCTACTGTATTCCCATAACTTGTGTCATATCCCCACTCAAACCAGACAGATGCATTTGAAAAACCATTCAAATCAGATACATTCCCCCTAAGTGTAGCTTTTGTACCACCAGCATCCATTAAAACACCAACAGCACTTAATGTTGATACTGCTGTTCCCAATCCAATATCCAAATTACTGTTATCTACCCCACTTCTTCCTATTAAAAGTTGGGAATCAATAACACTAGCCCTACCTATAAGTTTTTCAGAGGCTAGTCCTCCAAATCCCCCCGCTATCACTATAACACTAGGCAAAAACAAACAACATACTGTAAATAATGCCAAGAGTATTACTTTTTTAGACCACCGACTTGACTGATTCGCTTTAGGCAACTGACCTTGCCACCCAATTCCTTGTCTCTGTATCGTTAACTCCATATTTCCCTTTATTCTGAAAACCTTAATGACACATCTATGGAAATCCACTTCACCTCTATTTATTTCTTTTTCACCCACTGATAAAAACAATTAGGGCACAAGTAAGCCTGTTTCCTTATTATATGCCCATTAACTCGCTTTAAGCGTTTCCCATCTTTATGTGCTTTATATCCACATTTCTTACATCTCATATATAAAGCATATCATATCATATCCTTTTTCTCAATTTATCATCTATACTTAAATACAAAACATAAAGCACCATTAATATTATCGCTATGGTATTTTGTAACTTCAAAGACAACATTTACTTTCGTTTTCTTAACTTCCTATCCTTCCCCTGTACTCGCCAGGACAACACCAATAATATCATCCCTATACCTATAAACACTAGAGCTATGTATTCCGACCATAAATACAAAGCCCCAAGCACTAATGCCATTGTTGCCAATGTAAACATATTATATAATCGAGCTTTCTTTTTTAATTTATTGTTATTCCATTGATAATTATCAAACATGTCTATTTATTCCTCCACCAACTGGGCATTTTCTCTAATAATATAGGTTGTTCTTTATCTTTTAGGCAATTATCCCTTTATAACATGTACTCATTTAGATTTCCTTTTATTAAATATATAAACTGCAAAAATCGCTATGCCTATTAGTGCTATGTATACAACAAATGGGATGACAGCTTGTTTTAGTATTATCTCCCAATCGACAACATTTGATTTTGCTAAAACTAGGAAGAAGTTTACTATTGGAGATACTAAATAATCCCAAATAATCTTTGTACATAAAGAAAATACTGCTAGGAATACAACAATAATCAAGGTGGTTACTAATGGTCGGCTAAATCTACCAAGATGGCTTTCCATTACACTAACCAACTCTGAGAATATTGTTCCCATAATGCTACATTATTACATTTATGATTTTGTTTTTCAATTACATGTCGTGAGGGGATAATTACCATCTTTTATTTCCTTGAAATACTTTTTGCCTGCCATCCAGAGTGGAATCGCCGACAGAACATAAAGACATAACAATAAGGCAATTGCTATTTTCCCTATAGCATCAGAGGATATCCCTACATCAACTCTGGATGTTACCAATGTGCCAGTTAGTATTATAAGTAATGCTATGGCATATAGTTTCCATATACGCCTTAGTTTACGCTCTGCCCCACATGATTCTATCCAATCCTTACTTACTTCCCTTAATACCATGTATTTTTCTTTCTGCTTACCCATTATTCCTCCACTATATTTACTTGAAGGGTAGAATGCCTTTCAGGAGTATCACTACTCCTTACTTGCCAGTTTCATTTGGACTACTGGCTGGGCTTGTTGATAACCAATGTCCTACACACCGCCCAGTTACCCAAGGCAGAGCATACCCACACTCATTTAATGCTACTCTTAGAATGGAGTTGCAATAGGAACAAAGTTCACAGTCCACATTGCTCCAGTAGTCGTTGACACTAAATTGAATGTTACTGGCAATAGAATATTCGTGCCAGCACCCATCAATAAGTATCCATCAGATATCCCAGAGATTCTAAAACATCCTACACTAACATCTGCTACCAATACTGGGCTAAACGTAGTGGTAAAACTAGTAGCTCCAGTCCAAACAGTCGAAGAGCCAGCAATAAAGTTAGTACCTGTTCCTGTAACATTGGGGTTAGGTGGAGCACTTGGCACAGATGTAAGTGTTGCATTTGTCTGAATGAATACTTTCTTTGCAACACCACTGTTATTGGTAACAGATAGTAGATATTGATATATGCCTGTAGAATAGATTGGACTTATTGGCGAAGCCATAAGAGATAGATTAATATCTCCTCCTATGGTCGTGCCACCTGTGGTGGTCGTTGTAGTATAGGCATTAACCTTAGTTGTCAAACTAGCAACTTCTGTTTTTAATGTATCAAGACTTGCCTGTAATGCTAATATGGTACTGGCATCTGTAGTTCCACTTGTTTCTAATGTAGTAACCTTAGCCTGCAATGTGGCTAGGTTAGTTTCCAATGTTGTTATTCTTGTAGTTACTGCACTAAGGGAACTATTAACCTGTGTGGTTACTATAGCAGGGAGTCCAGCAACAGCAGTATCGACTTCACCCTTTAATGTTGCAACGTCAGCCTTTGCTTGGTCAATGATAGTTGTAAATCCAGCTATATTTGCCTCAAAGTCTTTCTTGGTTAGGAAACTACCACCACCACTAAAACCTATTAGTGTAAACACTAGAAACGCTATTACAGCCGACACAATAATTGTCATACCAAGACCACCACCACCCATATTTAACCGAGGCTTACTAACATTAACAGGTAGAGGTAAAGGCAACTCCTCATCTAATTCATCTTGTGTTGCTTTTGATGGCTTGTTAAGTTCATTTCTGTCCATTACCATTATGTATGACCCTCCTAATTACTAAATCCATGTTTTTGTATACTACTCTCTACTGTAACTATACCACCAATAGATGTACAAATCGCAAAAACAGCTACTGCAGTATATACCATAACAATAATCCCAATCCCCCAAAGAAAATAAAATAAAATCTCCAGCCAAATTTTGATGCTAAAAAAAGCCCTAGACACATAACTGCCAAAGTAACCCCACCCACAACAACTGAACCTACAAAACTATTAATATTAAAATCCACTTCCCACTATCCCATTCTTATCAATCGACTAACTACCTTCTCAGGTATTTAGTCCATGTTTTTGTCTGTGCTGTTTCACAACTTCCAACAACAAATCCTCAAAATCTTTCATTCTTGGAAGCCACTCAAGTATACCAACTACTTGTGCCTTACTGTCAGTATATTCCTTACATGCTTTCTTTTTCATATCTATTATCACTACAATTTGAGGAATAAACTGAGTGAATGTATCTTTACTGAGACCATCCACAAATCCACACAAAGTTTCACGCTTCTTTTCCTTAGACTTAAAGGGGTTCGCCATTATGGGCAACATCTTTAACGCCCCTTTTTGAAATTCCATCTGCATCTCTGGCACTGATTTAGCCATTTATATCCCCTTTCTTCTGTTGGCTTGGCTCAATTAACCTATCCATATAATCACTACCATAGTCAATAAGTTTCCAGCTATGCCCCAATGTTGGGATAAATAAAGCCATAGCTATAGTGCCAAAAATCACAGCCACAATCACCCCCCATATAAACAGCCATAGTTCCTTAAAACCTTGTGTTATTAAAGTAAACTTGGCAGGTCGGTTTTTGGATGCTGTCTTGCTGGTTTTTGTGTCTTCATCTTCAGGGAGCATCTTCTCGACTAGTCTAAATATGGTTTTCTCATGTCCCAATGTCAACAGCCATAGAATAATACCGACTATGGTGAACACCATTGCGGGGATTGAAAATATCACCGACCTAATAAAATTCTTAAATCCCTTTGTCATTTTACTTCACTCTCCTTTCTACTATTGGCTTACTGTTCCTCTATCTTAAGTATCCAATGCACAGAAATCCGTACTGCCTTGCCATCTTCATAACGAAACAATGCTGTGGTTGCTCTATCAGCCTGCATCACACGGTCAGTCCACTTTTTGTAAACCGATACCACATCATTATTTGCAAGATATACTTTGTAACGCTTTTTCTTAAACCCACCTGCTATCGCTACTCCTATCACAGCAATAACAATCACCCCCAACAAAATAAATAAACCTAATCCTATTGCCCCTGCTAACTCTTCGTACATTTCTTAACCTCCTGTTTTTCATAAAATGTTGAAGCACATTTATAACATTTGCGCCTTCTACGGTTTCCCCACTTCTTTGTCAGTACAAAATCATGATTGCGAGTGTCTTTTGACCCACAATCAGGGCATACTCCATTTTTTGATTCTCTTAGCTTTCTACCCATACATACATACTAACACACATATTCTATTTTGTCAAGTCCTTTTTATCTTTTTCACGATTTTGTATCCTCTTTTCTCGCTTCTTTTTCTTCCAAATGAATTCATCCATTGCAATAGCACTCTCATATGGATTACCATCATTATATGGCTCTTGCTCCAATGATAAGTTCTCCATATTACCCAACATCTTTGTGACATCAGCTTTACGAGCACTAACTGGATGCCCATACTTCTCACACATTCTCATCGCTTGTTGGCGTGTTCGAGCATCCCTGTGAAACATCTTAACTTCTTCATCATACACAACCTTACCAATTAAAGATGAGTAGTGCTTAGAACCCTTCCCATTCTTTACTCTTACCCTAACTTCAAAAGTTGGTATTACTTGTCTTTTTATATGAGCACTCATAATATCACCTCAACATCTTCTTCCTAATACGATGCCTTGTCTTTAGCCATCTTTTAGAACCACCATTCTTGTTAAATTGCTTGCGTTTCTTGTTACGCATACCCTTTATTTGTAACTGATAATTACTTTTTGCCATCTTGCCCTCCTTTCTTCTCTGCCATATACCTTCTCAACTCATCTCTAAGTTTAGGATGCTTCATTAAAAATGCTTTTCCCGCCCTTGGATGTTTTCCTATATATTTTAATAATACCCCTAGTTTCTCATGTCTCTTTTTTGTATTCTCTATTTCTATAAGTTGTCCACGCAATTCCTCTCGCCTGATATAAGGAGCCAATTCTTGCTGAACAGTGGCTTCCACATCCTTTTTTTCAAGTACCTTCTGCTTCTTCAGCTTTCTACTAAAGAAACCCATCAGCTTCACCTATTAAGGTTTTTGTCCTCTAACAATTATATTCCATCCAAGACGTTGGGGAATAAGTTTACCAAGCCATAGTGGTAAATATTTATCTCGTCTATATCGCAGGTCATAAGGTGTAATTACAACATCGATATCCAATGGCTCAAATGCTGCAAACATTTTGCGAACTTCATTCGTAGTATATGCTTTTGTCCCAAAACTTTCATGGTATCTTGCCATTATAGTATCTAAACTGAGGAATGGTCTAAAACGTAATAAACCAAACAAAAGATACATCTGTAAAGATACCAATGAATATTTATGATAAAGCATAATACAGATTTCGCCACCTGGTTTTGTCACCCTATAAATCTCTCTAATAGCTTGACTTATGTTAGGTGTATGATGTAATATCCCCCAACTCCACAAAAAATCAAAACAATTATCTTTATCTGGTATCCTTTCGGCATCAGCTTCTATAGCATTGCCTGCATAATTATAAAGAGATAACCTCTTTTTTGTTAAATCTACAGATTTAGGTGATAGGTCAATCCCAGTTACAACTGCGCCTGCCTTTGCAAAACGAATAAGGTCGCTACCAACACCACAACCTACTTCAAGTACCTTTTTGCCTTTCCACCTGTCGAATTGTGCATATTCTGGTATAAAGTAATCCCATTTATCTCTATTACGATTTATAGCCTCATAATAGGCTAATGAACCTTCAGGATAATTGATGCCTTTTGTCCCACAAGGCACTTCATCCCAATACTGCTTAATTAGTCCCTTCATGCTTTGCACTTAAAAAACCTCACCCGCAATAGTATAATTTTTAGATAAATATGACTTATCCTGTTTTTGGCTAGTGCTACTCCAACCCTTATCTCCAACAGTATGGTAGTCTATTCCAACATGAGCAAACTCGCCACGCCATTTACTCCATATACCTTCGTTATCAAGTATAGTCAACCCCTTTTTAAGATTCTGGAATAATATATTCTTGGGTGTTTGACTATATACACGATGAGGTGGAACTATAATCAGTCCACTGAATTGTCGTAGACCTTCTGGATATTCAAAGGTATCAACGCCCACAATGCGTTTTACTTCATCGCTAGTATAATATGGATCATAAACTTTTACTTTTACACCACATTCTTTAAGCCTTTCTATAATCTTCAAAGCAGGCGATAAGACATGTACCTTTAAATCACGCTTGTAACTCAACCCCAATACACCGATACTACCACCATTTACTTTCTCAGCCATGATATCTGCCACATAGATTGGTTGCTGAGAATCAGACCTTATCGCCTCATTAGTAAGACCTAAATAATCTGAAAGTAATGCTCCATCTCTTACATATTTACTCGATACAGGTATACAATAACCCCCTGTACCTACTGATGGGTAATATAGCGGTATTCTCCAATGTGTTGATGCCAATCTTAATACTTCGGCAATATCAACATTAGGATAAGCATTAGCCAATTGACAAGCGTATGTCGCACATATATGATAGATGCTATTCTCTACTGATTTTACTAATTCTACTGTGTGAGCATCAGACTCAATTAGTTTATCGCACACTATCCCTAATACTTCTTTCATTATGGCTGTAGTTTCTGGAGTAGTGCCACCTATAACTCTATTCAGTGCCTTTAAATTCTTTTCAGGAGCATCAAACCAATCTCTCCTTGGTGCAATACCAACCAAAAACTCATGCCCAACCTGCCAGACTTCTTTCTCTAATGTACCCACGACAACCTTATCGAACATACCAGGTGTTAATGTGCTTTCAATAATTATTAAATCTGGATTATCACTAGTTGGTTGCCTATGGCTTAACTTATTCATAACATCCTGCAAGGGTTCATGCCAAGGATTACCCCTTAACTCTGTGGGAACAGCGATAAGGTGCACCTTAATATCTTCAGCCATCATAACTTCCCAATTTGATGAAGATTTTATCATCTGTTCAACTAATTGTTTTATATGATAACCTATCCAATAATCTATATTTGGAATGTGGCTCTCTCCAATTTTTATCTTCTCTACTACACTTTCGTCCACATCAAAACCTATTGAATAAACCCCTTCTTTTGCGAAGTTTACCATAGTAGTAAAGCCTATATAACCACAGCCCCATACCCCTAGCCTAGCCTTGCCATCAATAAGTAAACTCTTAAAATCCATAATTTATTATACCTCCAACTTCATTACGCTTTGTGAACACCTCTTAACTGCTATCTCACAATTATCTTCTTTTAACTCTACTGCTATACACTTGCGGTTTAGCAACTCACAGGCTACAGCCGTTGTACCACTTCCAGAAAACGGGTCTGCTACGACATCTCCAACCCTAGAGCCTAACGTGATAAGGTAGGACATTAACTTGAGGGGCTTTACTGTGGGATGGTTATTTCCCTTTATTTTATTGTGTTGCCTTTCGGGGGTTTCGCATTTACAAGCCGAAGGTCTGTCGGGATTCTGTAATATATATCCACCACATATTTTGCAAGTATCAAACCGATTATGCCCTAACTCAACACTCGGTAAATCCAACCCTTTATTCTTCTCACTCTTACTAGCCTTTGGTACTATCAGGAAGGGGAATGTCTTTTGTGCCCATTTATCTAAATCAAAGTATCGGGAGAATGAGCCTGAGTCACCTATGTATACATTGGATAATCTTTTACCACCGAGTCTTGTCCCTTGCCAAGTAGAGCCGATATCCCTGACTTGTCCATGTGGACTTACCAATAATCTCCCATTATTCAGCACGTCATCACTTACTAATAGATTGGCTGGGAAACGACCTTGCTGTGTAAAATTAAACTCATTCCGTTCTCTTTCGTTTTGTGCTCCCCCTGCCAATGCTCCTATTTTAGAAGTTGCTTTGCCCTGTGGTCGTGCTTCCGCTTTATCCCCCTCACTCTCATATGGTATCCTGCCATCATCAAGCCAAGTAATTCCCTTCCTGTTCTTTAAGGCTTGGTCGACAAAGGTCTTTTCAGATAAGGGCTTCATAGCTACTATAACTACCTCTACTGCTGGCTTGGGCTGGAAGCCACCATAACTGCCATCTAGGGCTTTGGCTTGGGGAGATACTGCCCCATTATCCTTCGGTCTTTCTGTGCTACTTCTCTGGTCAAACTTGCCGAAGTATTCTTCTGGCTTTGGCGTTCCACTTATAACCTCACGCTTAACTCCCAACCTCTTATCCACAGCCTTCCCTATATTCTGTGCCTTTGGGAATCCCGAAGCATAAGCCCAGAAGATAGGGGTAAAATTAACCATAAATCCCGCATCTTCAAGAGATATAATCATCCTTGATAAACAGTCGGCTCTCGGTATACTCATCACAAAGGCAAATGCCCCAGGCTTTAATACCCTTAAACACTCAGCCCATATATTCTTATCAGGTAATGCCTTATCCCACGATTTCCCCATGAAGGAAATCCCGTAAGGGGGGTCAGTACACAACAAGTCAATGCTATCACTCTGTAATTCGGGAAGTATCCCCAGAGCATCACCACAATATTGTGTTACCCATTCACCTTGATAATATGTGCTATTGGGTATCTCTAAGCCGTTCCAAAGCATTCTTAATCCACTCTCCCATAAATATTTGCCATCCATTCAACAGTTTTCTTGATACCTTCTTCCAAAGGTGTACTAGGATTATGATTTAGGTCTCTTATCGCCTTGCTGGAATCCAATGTCTTATGCTTCGTGGTAAATGGCTCTTCTGGTTTATATATAACTTTACCATCACTTCGCCCCGCAACCTTCAATATTAAGTCAGATAGTTCCCTTATAGTATGATTCCATTCTGGCTTACCCCCTACATTATACACCTCACCAGCTTTGAAGTTATCTACAATGTTAGCATAAGTCCGACAACTATCAACTATATAGTCATGTATTCTAGTATGTCCCTCGTAAACCGTATAAGATTCATTTCTCAGGGCTTTATAGATAAACACTGGTATAACACCACGATATGGATGATAGTATTCATTTATTCCATACATACAGCCTGGGCGAACTACCACTGCTTCTATACCAAACATATCCTGTGCAACTTTAATATCAAGCTCATTTACCCATTTTGAAATAGCATAATCATTCATCTGCTTGATAACAATGTTGTCCATAACATCTTCAGTCATCACTTCTGGATAATCACCATAAACTTCTGCACTGGAGAAATGTATCAATTTGAATTTGTAAAACTCTTGTATCTTCAACAAATGTTTCAATCCAATAACATTTGTTCTCCAAAGATTCTCATAATATGCTTCACCATTCCATCGACCATATTCGGCTGCAAGATTATAGACATAATCAAAGTAATCATCCTGCAATAGTTTCTCTATTTGACGATACTCTGATATGTCACACCGTATGTGATTTGGTCTTGCATCGTGCATCAAATCACAGACAATTACTTCATGCCCTCGGCTCTCCAACTCAGGAACTAGATTTGTTCCAACGAATCCTTTGCCACCAGTCACTAATATTTTACTCATCTGCTTTTTCCCCCTTATTTTTTTATTATTTTCCAAGCCTTCTTGAATAACTCGCTATAGCCCCTCTTGCCCTGTAAGGCAATAATGGAACTGAGACCATTCAGCCATAGGGATGGATTTAAGAAATAATATTTGCCATACCTTTTTTTAATGGTCAATTCTCTAAATACATCTGCACTAAAATCTTCCAACTCTTCTTTAGAACAATCCTTAGTCAAGTTAGCACTTGCATAAAAGCTCCAATCTTCTAAATCATCTTCTATTAC
>SDBU01003272.1_pt1 | contig 20666 bp, 15 predicted proteins | sample 2277071 | NCBI WGS metagenome assembly SDBU01 (sample SAMN10397929, study PRJNA504765) | marine sediment metagenome | isolation source: marine sediment core GS08_GC12, 126 cmbsf | place: Arctic Ocean: Gakkel Ridge, Loki's castle | collected 2008
CGGCATTGTTATAAGCCAGTTGGCTCATCCGGGTGCTCCGATTCTGTACGGAGGTTCACCGGCTGTTTTTGATGTTCGTTATGAGACACCGCCCATGGGAGCCGTCGAGACAATGATGATAGACTGCGCCTATAATGAAATTGGAAAATACCTTAATTTGCCCACGCAGGCTTATATATCCATGAGCGACGCCAAACAAATTGATGCTCAAGCGGGACTGGAAAGCGGTATGGGGGCGACGTTAGCGGCTTTGGCTGGAATAAACAGCATATCAGGCCCGGGTATGATTGATTTTGAAAGTTGCCAGTCACTTGAAAAACTGGTACTGGACAACGAAATTTGCCGTATGACTTATCGAATGCTCGAGGGCATTACACCCAGAGAGGATTTTCCCGCTGTGCCGATTCTCAGGGAACTTCTCAAAGACAGGCACTTGCTGATTTCCGAACACACCTTGCGCCACCGCGATAAAGAGATATGGTTTCCGGGACCGGCCATTGACCGTGCCAACAGAGAACGATGGAAACAGCAGGGCGCCAAAAACCTTGGTCAGCGACTGCATGATGAAGTGGACAAATTGCTGAAAAGTTACCAGCCGAGCACACTGTCGGACACGACAAAAAAGGATTTGGTAAAGCTCATGGAGAAAGAAGCCCGCCGCCACGGACAGGACCACCTGCCGCTCCCCCCAGATACACCCTGAATACAAACGGAAAATACTTCTCACTTCATGCAATTTGCGACACGCTCATTGCATGAAACTGCGGGTGTGTTTTAGTCTGACATTTTGTTTTCTTATGGCAAAGTGTTGTTTTTGGTGAGGCGGCCGAGGGTGAGGAAAACAATGACCATTACCGTGATTGCGATTGTGACAGACAGTAGTGGCGAGAGACCGAGGCCGGCGGGGATGTAGCAGCAGAAAAGGGCAAGGGCTGCGACGAAGAGGCTGTATGGCAGTTGGGTTCGGACGTGCTGGAGATGGTCGCAGTGGGAGGCGATGGAACTTATTATAGTCGTGTCCGAGATGGGTGAGCAGTGGTCACCGAAGATTGAGCCGTCGAGAACGGCTCCGAGTGTGATTATTGTTGTCAGGCCGTAGGTGTGTCCGTCGAGTGCAAAGGCGATGGGGACGGCGGTTGGGATGAGGATTGCCATTGTACCCCAGCTTGTGCCGGTGGCGAATGAGGTTGCAGAGGCGACGAGAAAAACGATCGCCGGGAAGAAAAGCGGTGAGACGTTACCGGTGAGCAGGTTTGTGAGAAAAATGTCTGTATTGAGGCTGTCGCAGCAGTTTTTCAGTGACCACGCGGCGATAAGAATCAGGCATGGGAGGATGCTTTTTTTGGCTCCGGCGATGATGCATTTGATGATGGCGCCAGCTCGAAGCGAGCGTGAAAGGCTTGCGCATAAAACTGCCAGGGTCAGGCTGAACAGGGCGGCATAAATAAGAATGAGTATGCTGTTTTCAGTGTTGCCGATGACTTGACGCCAATATTGCCATTGGAAGATTGAAGAAAAGGTTGTGATTTTAGCCGGTCCGCCTCCGTCGATCCAAAGTCCAGTGATGTGAAAGATGATGAGCCCGGCCAGGGGTACAATAGCGTTAAGCATGTAGGCTGGACGTTTGTCGTCGCTGCTTTTGGTTGGTTCGGTAATATCGCTATCTACAGGCGAATTCTTTTTTGCTTTGTCTTGTGCTTTTTTCATTGGGCCAAAGTCGCATCCGAAGAGTATGTGGCCAAAGACAAAACCTATCATCAGGATGCAGTAGAATCGGAAGGAAAGGGCGTCGAAGAACATTGAATATCCGTCTTTTTCGATGCCGAGTTTTTGTGCGGTGACGGTGAAGAGGCCCACTTCGTATACGATCCATGTACTGATAACGGCCAGACTTGTTATCGGTGCGCTGGTTGCGTCGACGAGGAAGGCGAGTTTTTCGCGGCTGATTCCGAATCGGTCTGTGACCGGTCGCATTGAAGAGCCGACGATTATGGTATTTGAATAGTCGTCGATGAAGTAGATAAGTCCCATCAGGGCGGTGGCGGCCTGGGCGGATTTTTCAGTTTTGATCAGCGGCAGGAGTTTTTGGAGTATTGCCTTGAAGCCTCCTGAGACGATGATGATTTCGACCATGGCAAAGATTGGAGGGACGAAAGCAAGTATTTTCAAATTGTCTATGTTTGTTAAGGTGTCGATTGGGTAGAAGACGGTTGTTTTAAGGCCTGCAAGGATGGCGCTCAGGCTGGTGGGGTCGGATGGCAGAGTTGTGAGGAGGCCGCCTGTGATGATAGCAACGGCGATGCTGAGCAGTACATTCCGGGTAAGAAATGCGAGCACAATTGTCAGCAGCGGTGGTACGATGCTGTACCACGGGGCCGTTTGAGTGTCGGTTGTTTGGTGTGGGGCTGACAGGGCCGCCAGCGCACAAATGGCTGCGAAGATGACGGCAGAAGCGGCGGTTTTAGCGAGAATTTTTCTTTTCACGAGTTCCGTTCAGCTTGGTGTTCTGGTATTCCCATATATACCTACCCAGCTAGCCACTGAGCCTCATTTCCACTTTAGCAAGAACAGGCTCAACAGCCCACATTAAGCTAACCGCTAAAATCGCCCCAATGCCCTTTTTTTGAATCCATATTTTTTATCTGGGAGAAAAAGTATATTTTTATTGTTATCTGTTGCTGACTTGTTGTCAACAATAATGTCATAAAAGACCACCTGTGATTTCAGCAGAGCAGACACAAACGTCACCATGGATCCCATATAACAATCCATTCTTCCTGCCTTAATTTTTCCCTATCTAAGGCCGACTCAAACGCTTTCTCATGAGTACAATCTCCTTTCTTTGGGTTAAATAATACACCAAATTACTTGATTGTACTCTCAGAAAAAACTGGACCAGTTTTCGCCGAGCAGACAACAAAGCTGCACGCCGACCATGGGTGTGGACATATTGGTGCCTTTGCTGTATATTTGAGTCGATTTTGGCGTGCAAGTCAGCCCCCACGTGGGTGTTTTAAAGATTTCAATAAAGAAGGAAAATAAAAATGAGACAATTTTTTAAAACGGAAAACGTGAAAACGAGGATGGTCCACGGCGCTATCGGTATTTATTTTCTCACATTAGGAGCTGCCGTTATTAGTTTGTTTTGCAGCAGCTGCGAAGCGAGTGTGTCGGTCGTGTCCGGCAGCGAATCGGAAAGGCCCTTCTTTGAGAAAGCTGATTTTAATCCGGCTATACCGAGTCCCGAAACGGTAATTGGTCATAGAATCGGTGAAAAGGCTGTTCGCTATGACACGCTTGTGCGATATCTGGAAGCTCTGGCTCAGTCATCGCAACGTGTCAGGCTTACGAGTTACGGTGAAAGCCACAAAGGGCGGAGGCTTTATTACCTTACTATCACCAGCACCGACAACCATAAGCGCCTTGCTGAGATTAAGGCCGACAATGCCAGGCTTTCTGACCCGCGAAAGCTCGCCGGGACTGAGCAAGCAAACCAGATCTTGGAAACGATGCCGGCCGTTGCCTGGCTCGGGTACAGCATTCACGGTGATGAACTTTCGAGTACTGATGCAGCGATATATGTTGCTTATCATCTCGCTGCTGGAAAAGATAAGGTAACACAGAGCCTTGTGGATAAAGTTGTGATTCACATTGACCCGCTGATAAATCCGGATGGAAGAGAAAGGTATTTGAGCCAGCTCGAGCAGCTGACCGGGGTCGTTTCCAGCCCTGACTACCAGTCGATGCAGCATGAGGGTTTGTGGTCGAAGGGACGCGGGAACCATTATCTTCTCGACCTGAACAGGAATTGGCTCGTACAAACTCATCCGGAAGTGCGAACTCTGGCCGGCGTAGTACGCTCATGGAACCCTCATCTTTTGGTTGATTCCCACGAAATGGGCCCCTATGAGACCTATCTTTTGGACCCGCCACGCGAACCGCTCAACCCTTATCTTCCCCGGAAGACCTTGTCCTGGCGCAAGCGTTTCGGATCTGACCACGCCGCAGCTTTCAACCGGCATGGATGGAGCTACTATACGAAGGGCTGGTATTCGGAATGGAGCCCATTATACGCCAGCTCGTGGGCAAATTTTTTGGGCTCGATAGGTTTGCTCTATGAGCAGGCTGGAACGGACGCAGCCTCCGTGAAACAACCGACTGGTATTGAAACGACGTACCGTCAGGCAGTACATCATCATATTGTAAGCAGCTTGACGAACCTTGAGACCCTTGCGGCCAACAGACGCGAAATCCTAAGCGATTTTTTAGCCGAACGACAATGGGCAGTTTCTGACAAAGGACCGCACAACGAAACGTTTTTATTACCGCCTGCCAAAGACGTCTCAAGGTGGAGGTCTCTGGTCGAGTTGCTTAAGTGTCAAGGTATCGAAGCAGAATTGGCTCAGCGTAGCTTCGAGGCTGAAGAGGTAACTGATATTTGGGGAACCAAGTTTGGGAAGAAAGAGTTGCCGGAAGGGACGCTATTGGCAAAATCGAGGCAGCCTCATCGACGGATGCTGCACACGCTTTTGGCATTTGACCCGCACTTTACTGAGGATTTTTTGGCCGACGAGCGCAAAGAATTGGAAAACCGTCGCGCAACACGAATTTACGATGTTAGTTCCTGGAACCTGGCGATGGCATTTGGACTCGAGGCGTACTGGGCCAAGAGAGTGTCAGATGTGGACTCTTCATCGGATACTTCGAAGTTGCTACGACGTTCATCCAAGTTGAAGGACAGGAGCGATTACGGCTATGTTATTGATTTCGCCAGTTCAGGCATTTATCCCGTGTTGGTTCGTCTTTTTGAGAACGAATGTAATCCCCGAGTAGCAACCAAGCCATTTCAGATAGAAGGAAAAAGCTACAAGCAAGGTACCATCCTGTTGCGTGCTCACGAGAATCCGAAAAGCCTTTTCGCTATTTTGGAGAAAATCTGCGAGGAGCTTGATATCAACGTACATCCGGTGGACACGGCCTTGTCTGAGGATGGCCCTGACCTTGGTGCCCCGAAGTTCGAGCTGTTAGTGGCACCGCGAGTGGCGATAGCTTCACAATGGCCCATCTCATCGACGTCTTTTGGGTCAGCATGGTATCTTCTTGACCATGAACTTCGACTGCGAAGCTCGGCTATTAATATCCAAGGCATCGGTCAAATCGACCTTAGAAAATACAACGTTCTGATTCTTCCGAACAGCAATGGGCTTGACCGCATTATTGACGATAAGGCCTTAGAAAAAATAAAACGCTGGATTGAAGAGGGTGGAACGCTGATTGCTTTGGGCAATTCATCGGTGTTTCTCGCCGGAAAAGAACGAGGGCTTTCGTCTGTGCGGTTGAGGCGTGATGTGCTCGAGGAACTTTCCGTTTATGAAGAAGCCGTCGAGCGTGAAAGAGGTGCCCGCCAGATCAAGATTGATACAGGCCAGATATGGGGAACAGGAACACCTGAGAAAAGAACAGAAAATGCTCAAGCAGAAAAAGAAGTTGGCGAAAAGGATCAAGAACGAAAAGATGAAGAGGCCAAAGATGACATCGAGAAGCTCAAACGCACAGACCAATGGCAGCGTATTTTCAGTCCCTGGGGAGTATTTCTTGCCGGGCGTGTCGATACAGAGCATTGGCTTGGGTTTGGTCTTGCGGATAAGGTACCAGTTATGTTTATGGGCCGCCATGCATTTATGTCCAAGCACCCGGTTTCGACGGTCGTTCGGTTGGACGATAAGTGCTGCCTTCGTTTGAGCGGTTTGCTCTGGCCTGAAGCGAGAGAGCGACTTTCCAATACGGCCTATGCTACCGTTGAGTCCCTCGGAAACGGGCAGGTGATTCTATTTGCGGCAGACCCAACTTTTAGAACGTGGGTGCCCGGCATACAGCGGCTCTTTTTCAACGCCGTATTATTAGGACCGGGCATGGGTACGTCTCAGCCTGTCCCCTGGTGAGGATGCTCGAGCTTATTGTCGATGGGTTTTTGTTTGCGTTGGCGCCACCTAATGACCAGAAGAAAGCCGGTCATTACTGATAAATGTACAAATCTTCGTGCCGGAAGGCATTGCGCCAAACCCGCCGATTGCGGAACGATTGGCCTGCACAATATATACTTCTTGGTTTTCATTGCTCATTTGTGTCTCCTTGGGCATAGTGGTCAATCTGACGCAAACACTTTATCTGTTCACAAACATCTGCTCAAAAACTGTGCGGATTTTTTCACTTTCTCTGAGTATCTCAATAGTTATCTTCGCGTGATCTTTGGCGTAACCATTTCCGATAATCATATTCACATCCTTACCGATTCCTTCGGCGCCCAAAGCCGCACGGGTAAAGCTTGTAGCCATGCTGAAGAAATATATCGCCCCGCCGTCTTTAGTAGCTAGTATGGAAGCCATTTCAGTTGCCGGCACATTCACACAATTGATAGTCAAATCAGCCATTTTGCCGCTTGTCAGCCTCGCCACCTCCCGCTCGACCCGCAAAGGCTGTGTCGCGTCTACCTGTATGACTTCGTCACAAAAGCCCATATCGCGTATTCTTGCAGTGCTTGTATCACTGTGGCCTGTGCCAATTACAAAACCACCGGCCCCGGCTTTTTTCCTGGCCTCGTAAGCGCAGAGAATGCCGCTCTTACCGCCGGCGCCGATGACAAACACCGTATCACCTTCTTTCGTTAAACGCCTGGCCTGTGCAGGCGCACCAGCCACATCAAGAGCTGCCAGCAACAAATCTTCGGACAAATCTTCCGGCAGTTTGCTGTAGAGGGTTTTTTCAAACAGGATTGCCTTGCCGTCGATATCAACCTGGTCCATTTCCTTCCTGACGTCTTTAACGGCATCAACTCTGAGCGGCGTCAGGCTCAGAGAAACAAGCGAGACAATTCTATCCCCTCCTTTCAGGTCGATTTCTCCTTCTAGTGCATCGCCGATTTTTTCCACAGTACCAATAAGTACTCCTCCTGAACCGGTAACAGGATTTTGCATTTTGCCGCGTTCAGAAACGATTTTGCTGATGTTTTCGCGTATTTTCGCCTCATCGCCGCCGGCTGCCTGATTGAGTTGGGTAAATGAAGCAGAATCAAGGTTTAATGTTCGTACATCCACGAGGATTTCATTATCACAGATTTCATCCATATTGTTGTCAAGCCTCAACGCAGTCTGCGGAAGCTGACCGGCCTTTTCGATAACCCTATGTGTGCCGTATTTGTTGCCTTTTTTCACAGACTTTTTACTCTTTCCTTGAATTCATCAATACTTAAACATGATTTTCTAATTGTCGCTTCTTTCTTTATCAAATCAATCAACCGGTGAATTTTATCGTCCGGCAATTTGACACCAATTATGTTAAGGAAATATTCAATGGTTGTTTTTCCCGCGCCTTTGCCGATTACATATTCCATTTCTTCCTGGCCGACCATCTCAGGCAAAAACGGCTGCATGATGGTCGCGGGGAAACCTTGTTTTGCGGCGTTCATAAAGATGTGCATGATAAGGCCCGACTCAACAGTAAAGAGCTTATCGCCGACAATGGGTTTGTTATCTGGAATTTTCACCTTTGAAATCTGCTCAACCAGTTTTGAAAGCCGTTTCAACCGGGAAAGATCCACCGAACAATCGATGTGAAAACACCCTTTCAATACCGTAACAATTTCTTCAAGGCTGATATTGCCCGCCCGCTCACCAAGGCCGTTAACAGCAGTGTGGACGGCGTTGGCGCCCGCCGTAATTGCGCTTAACGCATTGGCTGTAGCCATCCCCAAATCATTGTGTTCGTGCAGCTCAATAAACTTATTGGGAAACCATGTCCTCATCTCTGTAAAAAACTCAAAAGTAGCTAATGGATGCAGCATACCGAAAGTGTCGGCCACGGTAACAGCTTCTGGGTCACCTTCCGCGACAACAGCCTGGAGCACGCGTTTTATGTAATCCCGATCAGAGCGGAAAGAATCCCAGCCCATCCAGTTGACCCACAGCCCTTGATCTTGTGCATACTTTATCATCTCAACGTTTTTATCAATGAGCCCTTTTTCTTCCAAGTCATAAGCCAGTTTGCAGGTGTAAGGATTGATACTGTGTTCCAGAACAACCGCGCTAATACCTGCCTCAACAGCCTTGTCTATATCACCCTTTTTCGCCCGCACGAGACAGGTCATTCTGGCGTTGGTTTTTTCTTTCGCCAATACTTTCATCACCTCGAAATCCTTGCTGATTACAGGTAGCCCCAGCTCAATCGATCGAACACCAGCCTTATCCAGTTCATGGGCTATCATTATTTTTTCATCCATGGTAAAAGCAACACCCGGAGTCTGCTCGCCGTCGCGCAGCGTGACATCGTGCACATAGATCTTTTCCTGCAGGTTAAACTTATCTGTAAGCTGGCTTTGGAAATTCATGGGCGGCGCCCAAAACTCTTCCCGGAAAAATTCCCTTTCTTCAATCGGCATATATGAAAGATTCATCTTAGGTTCCTTTATGCATGAAATTCCTTGTTATATCTTTGATGCCCTTTGACAATATCGACCGGTTTTATTGAAACAGCCCTGCCGGAGAACAGCCTGGCAATACCAATATCATCCTCTTTGAAAACATCTTTGCACACGCCACATTTGCAGCACTGACTTTCACCCTTTTCCGGCTCGGCGTAAGCGCTGATCATCCCCTCATAGTTTCTGACGATAATCTTTTTGTCGGAACGCGAAATCATATACTGAGGCATAAGCGGCACCTTTCCGCCGCCTCCGGGCGCATCAATAACAAAAGTGGGCACCGCCAGGCCGCTCGTATAACCTCGCAGCCTTTCGACAAGTTCAATCCCCTTACCTACTGAAGTTCGAAAATGTTCAATACCCACCGAGAGGTCGCACTGGTACAGATAATACGGACGAACACGAACCTTCAGCAAATCAAGCACCAGCCGCTTCATTATGTGAGGGCAGTCATTGATACCTTTCAAAAGCACAGACTGATTGCCGAGCGGTATACCCGCACGCGCCAGTATATCGCACGCACCAGCGGATTCAACCGTCACCTCATACGGATGGTTGAACTGCGTATTTATCCAGACAGGATGATACTTCTGCAGCATTTCAGCAAGCTTTTCGGTGATTCTCATGGGCAAAACCACCGGCATGCGTGTCCCGATTCTTATGATTTCAACGGTCTCGATTGCCCTTATCCGCCTGAGAATATCTTCAAGCGAATCATCTTCCAACGATAAAGGATCGCCGCCGCTGATTAAAACATCTCTCACAATTTTAGTCTGCCTGATATATTCAATCGCCCTTGATATCTCTTCTTCGGACCGCTTCTTGTCGGTAACGCCTGTTACCCTCCTGCGTGTACAGTGCCTGCAATACATACTGCACTGGTCCGTAACGATGAAAAGCACACGATCCGGATAGCGATGTGTAATCCCCGGAGTCGGCGAATCCTTATCTTCAGCCAGGGGGTCAAGCATATCATTTTCACAAACCTTTGTTTCCTGAATCGATGGCACTGACTGCATGCGAATCGGGCAGATAGGATTATCCGAGGCCATCAAGGTTGTGAAATAAGGCGAAATCGCCATGCGGAACATTGCCAGGCATTTCCTGATGCCGGCCTTTTCTTCTTCATCAAGCGTTATTATCTTTTCCAACTGCTCAAGCGTCGTAATCCTGTTACGTATCTGCCAGCGCCAGTCGTTCCATTCTTCCTGCGAAACATCCTTCCACAATTCCATATTTCGATAGTCCTGCATAGTATCTTTCCCTGAAAAACACCTAACTTTTCAACGTTTCTTCCACTGCTTCCTGAAATACCAAAACACCCTCTAACATCGCATCTTCAGCAATAATCAAAGGCGGATTAATCTTGACCGTCCCGCCACCCGGCCCCAATGGCGCATAGACCATAAGCCCTTTCTGGAAACATTTTTCAACAACCTTAAAGGCAATTTCACCATCCGGCTGTTTAGTCCCGGCCTTTCGAAAGAGGATACCTGCCAAAAGCCCTTTGCCCTTAACTGCGCCGATTATATCACTGTAAGTATTTTTTATCTTGTTCAATTCTCTGTGGAAAATCTCACCCAATCCTGCCGAACGGCCGACTAAGTCTTCCTTTATGATAAGCTCAATACTCTTTAGCGCCGCCCTGCATATCAATGGATTGCCGCTGTGTGTCGAGGTCATCTCGCCGGGGCCGTATAAATCCATAAATTCGCTCTTGCCCAAAACCGCCGACAAAGGCAGCCCACCCGATATTCCCTTGCCGCAGCAGATAATATCCGGCTCTATGCCATAATGCTCTATCGCAAACATCTTGCCTGTCCTGCCGAAGCCCGCCTGCACTTCATCGTCGATTAAAAGCACTTTATTTTCCGTACACCACTGCCTCAGCTTCTGCATATACTCAACATCTGCAAAACCGGCGATGCCCCCTTGGTACGCCTCGGTAATAACTGCGGCAATCATGTCCGGCGTAACACCTTTGGCTTTCAGCGCTGATTCGAAGCTCTCAAACGACGTATCTTCATTTATATATCCGTCCGGAAAAGGAACATGGTGAAAATCCTTGTCGAGGTTGACAATCCATTCCTTTAGAGATGCAAATCCCCCTGCCATTTGAGCGCCAAGTGTCCTGCCGTGAAAGGCATTATCAAAGCTTACAATGCCGATTTTTCTATCTCCTCCGATTTTCCTTCCGTATGTCCGTGCAAGTTTAAGGGCATTCTCAACCGCCTCTGCTCCCGTGGTCAGAAGAAAACATTTATCAAACCCTTCAGGTGCAACAGATACCAGCTTTTTAGCCAATTTCGCCCGTGGAACATTTGGAAAACAGTAATTGTGAATCAACCCTTGCTCAAGCTGGGCCGTAATCTCCTGTTTTACCTCCTCACGCAGATGCCCGCAATTGGCAACCAGAACACCAGAAGAAAAATCAATCCACCTGTTGCCGTATTCATCCCAAACCGAAAACCCCTCCGCCCTGTGCCAGACAATCGGCGGCTGGCCACTCATCGACCTCGGCTCGTATTTCTGCAGCTGCTGGAGGACAGGGACCGATTGAGGATTGGGAATCGCTGTCCTGATCTCCCTGTATTTTGTTTTAATTTTCTCAACGTCCCGTGGGACAAAGTCAAATGTAAGATACGCCACTAACAAAATCTCCTGTGTTTTACCTAATTTGCATTACAACCTGCTATTTTTTCTTTTTTGACGGCAGCACGAGTCTTTGCGCCATTCTTTTTGCTATAAACGCGGCAACATCGCCCGGCAGCGTCCCTCTGCCGAAGCCTGCATCATAGCCGAGTTCTTTTGCGAATTTGTTATCTATGGCTGGCCCGCCGACAATCACAATGTATTGCCTGCGCAAACGTTCCGCTTCGAGCAAATCAATCAGCTTCGTAAGATGATGCAAATGAATATTGCTCTGGGTAACAACCTGCGAGACAAGGATAACATCGGCGTTAATCTTTTTGGTTTTTTTTATCAGTTCTTCCGAGGGCACCTGCGCTCCCATGTTGATAACATCAAACATGGGGTATCTTTCCAGCCCATAGTTACCGTGATAGCCTTTCATATTGAGTATCGCGTCAATGCCGACAGTGTGGGCGTCCGATTCTATACAGGCCCCGACTATGACTATTTTTCTATTCAGCTTTTGTTTTATAAAATCATTGACCTGATAAAAATCCATACTCTCATCGATAGCCTTGCCGGGACGTATGGTCGAAACATCGACCCAATGACTGCACCTGCCGTAAACAATGACAAAAGTAAAGCCCTCGCCGATATCCTTCTCAAAAACAACCTGCGGCTCCAGGAGCCCCATCTTCGAGGCAAGCTTCTGACCGGCTTCTTTCGCCAATTCGACCTTGACAGGCAAAGTAAAACTCAACTGAACCATGCCGTCGTTCAGCTTGTCACCATAAGGCCTTATGCGATTGTCTTTACGCGTCTTCATATATTTGTTCTTTGACTAACTCATCCAGTGCTGCTCGAATGGGTTCGTATATTGTTTGCTTCTTTCCACAACGCCGTCAGCACCCTTGCCGCCGTTGGCCGGGCGTTTGATGTCCGCGAAATAACCTCTTTCAATCGCCTTGACTAATCCTGTCTTTTCAATTTTCTTAAGCATTTCCAGCGCTGTGGCGAGAACCTCTCCGGCCCTTTTTTGAATAAACCCGTTTTTCTTGAATTCAATCTCGCCGCCCAAATCCCTGGCGGCCTTTCTTACATACTCTGCACATTCAAGACTCAAATACCTATCGCCAATAAGCGGAGTATGAATCCCCTCGCTCAGCATCCCAAGCAGATGTATCGACTGGCCGGTCACAACCGAGTTGAGGTTAAACATAGTGTCGATCGCATGTGTTCTGAAAATATTGCCGTGAACATGCTTCGTCGGCGGCATGTACTTAATCGGTGATTTCGGAAACAACTGCCTTACCAACTGGGCTGTGGCAAGCTCATATAAAAAGCTGTTTTCGAGTTCAGGATTAATCTCGAATGCATGTCCAAGCCCCATCAGGCCCTCATCAAGCCCGGCGTTCCTGGCCATCTGCTCGTTGATAAAATCAGACACAACAACCGTATGGGCCTTGTCCATCGCATCAGCCGTTGTCAGATAGTTGTCTTCGCCCGTGTTAATAATAATCTGTGCCTGGGCGTTAATCATTCTTGAAAAGTTCTGGTCTACAAAAGTCCGGCGAATGTTAATGTCACGAAAAATGATGCCGTACATAGCATCGTTAAGCATCATGTCAAGCCGCTCCATCGCACCCATCACCGCAATCTCGCTCATACAAAGTCCTGAGCAGTAATTGACCAGGTTCACATACCGCCCCGTCTTCGGCATAAGGTCATCAAGCCCTTTTCGCATGAGCCTGAAATTTTCCTGCGTGGCATATGTGCCGCCGAAACCCTCGGTCGTAGCCCCGTAAGGGACATAATCCATAAGGCTCTGGGCCGTAGAGCGAATGACCGCAATGCAGTCGGCACCGTTAAGGCAGGCGCATCTCGCCTGTTTTATATCTTCATAAATATTGCCCGTAGCAACGATAACATAAAGCCAAGGCATTGGGCCTGTGGGAAATTTTTTCTGCAGCTTTTCCCGTTCACGTCTGGATTTTTCAATCTTGACTGTGCCGGCTGTGCACAGCTTTTTCATTACAGGCCGAAGTTTTCCGCCCGAAAAATCTTCATCAAAACTCGGCTTGATTTTCTTCTGTGCAATTGCCCTTGTTACGCTTTTCAAATCTTTGTTATACTGAAGCATCATGTAGGCGATTATATTCGAAACGCCGTATCTGAGCAGACCTTCCTGCCTGACCGCGTCAACTACCAGATTGGGATACGGCACTTTCACCCTGCTGACTCCGTTAACCCCAAACAGTCGAAGCACAGCTCGCTCAACCGAAACAGTTGTGTTCAGACTAATAATCTTCTGCAGATCGTCCGCTATTTTTTTCGCGGATTTTCTGCACGCCGCCACTTTCTGTTGATTAAGGAGTAATTTTGCCATTCCATACCGTCCGGTCAATTAATCATCACATCATATACAGGCACATTCAAGCTGCTGTGCATAGCTTCGAGAAATTCTTTCGGTTCAAAATCGTTACCCATCGGGTTATGTGGGTTACATGTCACAGCCAGAAGGTTCAGCTTGTTCACAGCCGTTATCGTACCGCCTGATGCAAGCCATTTCTCATATGAAAAACCGGAGACATGCACCATGGACGCATCTTCTACGATTATTTCCACCGCCCTGCCCTTTCCCAGAAGCTGCTCAATAACCATGTCCGTAACCGAGCCGGCGGTGAAAAGATAGCTGACCTGACAGGTGATTTTCTCAACAACATCGCTGAGATGATCAAGCAGTGAAGAATCCAATACCTCTGCGTCAAGATCTTTGTCAATCAATAATACTCCTGCCCTGCCTCGATGCTCGTCCACAACTGTCATTATCTGTACATCCACACACCGAATTTGCAAAAGGTCAACTTTTAATTTTGTCTGTTCAATTACCTGCTCCATATCACCCAGCACTGCGCCTGTGGCAAGAATTACACCTGCGTCTAATCGCGTAGTCGCAATAGCCATCCTGTTAATTGAGCCGTCTATCAACACATTCTTCACGCCATATTCTTCACGTAACTGCTCGACCACATCCAGCGTCTCTTCAACACTGCCGGGTCCGCAAATCTCTACCGCCCCCGGCTCAGTAACCTCTGCAATTACGACTTTTCCGATGCTTGTAAGGCATTCCGTCGTCGCCCGCAGTTGTGTTTTTGCCTCACACACACCCAAAGACTCCTCGGTAGCTGCAAAATACGCCCCTTTCTGTGCATAGATCCGGGGCTTTTCCCTGCCCGTAAAGACATCGGTCGGCTCACCATCGCGCCCGGTACTGACAATGCCGATTCGACGGCCCAGCGACCCCGCATCTGAAATCAGCCTGTTCAAAGTCGTTGTTTTGCCCGTATTTTTCGCCATGCCGATAACCGTAATAACCGGATGTGTCTTTAACAGCTTTTCAAAAATCAAATTTATCAACTAAGCCCTACCGATAACTGGAATTTCCCATTTAAACGGTTAAAAAACATAATTCAGTCCTTCCGACATCAATAATCTTCTCAAAATCACCTTGAACTGTCAAAGATTTTCGTTTTCGAGGCAGCTTTATTGAAAATTGGCAGGAATACATGGTTTTTTGTGCCTCACCTTTCTTCCAATACCTACTTTTACACAGATCTTGACCGCTCTGGAGTTCATAGATTCAAGTTTTTCAGCAATTTTACGCATTATCCCGACCCAATCGGAACAGGTTTCAACTGTTTAATTCTCTCAAGGATCTCATGGAATAGGAATCTCGATACAAGAACCTCTGCCATCTGAAACGTTACGTAGCGTGCATGGCTTACGACTTTAGCTCCGATCTTGACTAACTTTTCACGCATCGTTCGCAGTGACCAATTTTTAATCTGCTTGGGCAATGCTAAACGTCTCAGGAAGTTGCCGATATTATATGCCAGAGCAAACAGTTGGAGCCGAACTTGATTATCCACAAAATCATGACAGGAGACTGGTTGGATTAATAGTAACTTGCCCTCATAATCTCTGCGTCAACCACGGTGACTTGTTTTATTTCCATAATGTTCTAACTCTTTTTTAAAATAGATGCCATTCCCATACCCCCGCCGATACATAAAGAAGCAAGGCCTGTTTTTAAGTTTCGCTTTTTCATAGCACCCAGTAGCGTAACAAGTATCCTTGCTCCTGAGGCTCCGATCGGGTGGCCAAGAGCGATAGCTCCTCCGTTTACATTCACTTTTTCCGGGTCGATACCTGTTTCCTTTAACACCGCGATCGACTGAGCGGCAAAAGCCCCGTTCAATTCAAAAATATCTATGTCGGCTAATTTTGTTCCGGTTTTTTTGAGGATTTTGCTTATAGCAGCAGACGGGCCAATACCCATTATTGCAGGGTCCACACCAACAGATGCAAATCCTGCAAATTTTGCTATAGGTGTGATATTATTGTTGTTAATGAAATTTTCACTGGCCAGCATCAATGCTGCTGCCCCGTCATTTATTCCCGATGCGTTACCAGCTGTAACGGTTCCATCTTTTTCAAAAGCAGGCCTTAGTTTTGACAACACATCCACTGTTGTTCCTGCTCTCGGGTGCTCATCTGTTTTAAAGTCGATCGTTTCTTTACGTTTTTTTACTGCGACCGGAACAATCTCATCTGCAAATTCTCCGTTTGCAATTGCTTTTGCTGTCCTTTGCTGGCTTAGTGCGGCAAATTCATCCTGTTGTTGCCTTGAAATGTTATAGTTCCGGGCGATATTCTCAGCGGTAATGCCCATATGATAATCATTCATGGCACACCATAAGCCATCTTTTACCATAGAATCTACCATGGCCGAATCATTCATTCGCAAGCCGAATCTGGCTCCGCTTACAAGGTATGGTGCCTGATTCATGTTTTCCGTGCCGCCGGCAAGAATAACATCAGCATCACCTATGGCAATCGACTGATAAGCCAACTGAACTGCTTTCATTCCCGAACCGCAAACTTTGTTAACTGTGTATGAAGGAACCTCAAAGCCGATGCCTGTTTTGATTGCTATCTGCCTGCTGACGTTTTGTCCCAAGCCAGCGGAAAGAACGTTGCCGAATATTACTTCGTCTATATCTTTTACATCGACGCTGGACTCGGTCAAAAGCTCTTTTGCAACAATTGTGCCCAAATCAACGGCACCAACATCCTTTAATGTTCCATCGAATGTTCCTATAGCTGTGCGCTTTGCTGCTATTATGTAGACTTTTCTCATTTTCCTTTATCCTCATCAACTGTCCGCCGAAGGCGGATTCCACAGTTTTGCATTTTTACTTTTAATTTTTGCCTTCTCAAACTGACCATCGGTCAGTTTGAGTAATATACCTCTGTCATTGATTTATCTTCCTATGACGTAACCGCTTTCATCCCCGACGCACAAACCTTATTAACCGTATATGCTGGCACTACAAAAGGTATTCCCGATTTTAACAAAACCTGTCGAGCCGGATTCATACCCGCCCCTGCCAAAAGCACCTGTCCCATGATGACCTCTTCAACATCATCAGTTTCAGTTACTGCACGCTTCATGGCCTCTCTAACCACAACACTGCCAAACTCAGTAACCGGTACACTGCCGAGTGAGCCTCCGAATTTTCCGATAACCGTTCTAACTGCACCTGCGATAAAAATATTTTTCATTTAATTTCTCTCACAATTTGTACTGACTACGTAACTTTCTACGCATGATCTTATTCGAAGCTGTCCTTGGCAGCGAATCGACCAACACTACATCATGAACTTTAAATAAGGGGTTTAAGTTTTGTTTGATCGTCTTTTGCATTGTTTTCTGTAACATTTCTTTTTCGATATTTGTTCCCAGCGTTAGCACCGTGTACACCACCAATCTGCTCATCCCTTCACCTTGGGCAGAAACTGCAATAGCTGCGGTCTCATTAACTCCCTCGATTGAATTAAGCGCCCGCTCGATCTCAGTTGAACTCACTTTAATACCGCCAAGATTCATCGTATCATCAACACGCCCATGCCCCCTGAAATAACCGCCCACCAATCGTTCAAACTGATCGCCATGCCTGCGAAGCAGCTGGTCATCCGGGCCTTTGGGCGTTTTATCAAAATAGACTTTATAATGATCCTGATTTAACAACTCTGTTGACAACCCTACCGATGGCGGTATCAAAAACAATTCCCCATTATCAATCACCTGATCATTCCCATCTAAAATAACAATATCCAAACCCAAAGATGTCGTGCTAAACGTAGCAGGCGAAGCATTCTGAACCACCGTACCAGTTATAAACCCCCCGCCAATTTCGGTTCCACCACAATACTCTATAATCGGTTTATATCCCGCAAGAGACATCAAAAACAGCATATCCTCAACATTAGAACATTCCCCAGTCGAACTAAACGTCTTAATATTGCTCCAGTCAAGCCCCTTAATACAACCTGAGTTTTTCCATACCCTGACCAGACTCGGCACCAGCCCAAGCATATTCACTTTCGCATCCTGCACAAACTCACCAAACTCTCTACCCGTCGAAACCCCATAATACAAAGCAATAGTCCCTTTATTAATTAAGCTCGCATAAATAAGCCAAGGCCCCATCATCCAACCCAGGTTTGTCGGCCATGCTACCACACCGCCTGGCTTAATATCATGATGCAAATATCCATCAGCTGCACATTTAATCGGCGTCGTATGTGTCCATGGAATTGCTTTGGGATCGCCCGTAGTCCCGGAAGAAAACAAAATATTCGTATGCCCTCCCGGATCAGAAGGCACTGATTCAAATTGATCATCATCACTTAAAAAATCTTGCCACCCAATATCGTTATCAGTCAGCTCAACCGATAGACAATCGCCATAGGAAAGTACAATAGATCGAGGTGCGTTTGCTGATTTAACTTTTTCATACATAGCAAACTCTTTGCCGGCATAGACAACTACATCCTGAGTAAAAATACCTTTAGCATTGCTCAGAAGCAATCTCTTTTCTATTTCAGGCGGTGCAAAACTATCGGCAATTGAAACGACCACACACCCTGCCTTAATTATACCAAGATAAATTGCTACAGTCTCAGCGGTCATGGGCATAGCTATTGCAATCGCATCCCCATGACAAAATCCCACAGCCATCAAACCGTTAGCCACTCGATTTGTCAACGACTCAAGCTCTGCATAGCTCATTGTTGAAAGCTTATCGCCGGCTTTGCGATATACAATTGCAGACCGATCACCAGGAGCATTAAAGCAGCTATCCACAATATTGATTTTAGCATCAACAAACCACTTCGGCGATGCCGCTGAAGAAGAAAGATCAACAATGTTACTATAGCTCCGCTGGAATTTGATACCGAGCTTCTTTGTCATCTTAGCCCAGAATTGGGCCCGATTCTGCACAGACCATGCGTGCAATTCGTTATATCCGCCAAGCCCCAAATCCTTTACCAAACCGGCAATATTACTTTCTTCGACAGTCTGCTTATCAGCGATCCATGCAGGCCTTGGCCCTTTCGATTCATCCCAATCAGAATAGATTCTATTGTACAAAAACCAATGCAGCTCGAATGGATCATCGGGTTTTAGGATATCTTTGGACACCTTTTGCCAGCATTCTGCCGGGCCAATATCTTCAATAAACCGATTAATACGACTTGACAGATCTTTGGCTGTAGATTCATCTATGTTCATTGAAGCTAATTGTTCGGCTGTGACTTTTTTTCCCATAGCTCGCTGATATCCCCTAATACCGTACCTGAAATTCTCCAGGATTCTCAGTAATTGCTATTGCCTTGCTAATTGCTCACCTTTTGCCATAGTGAGATGCTCCCTTATGTCGGTCCAGTTGTCAGGAGAGTATTTCACACGTTTTACCCTTGTCTTGAGTAAGGCGGAGGGTATCGGAGCCTTGCTCAAGACATTTCGCCGCGAATGCAGCCGGGGCCATATAGTTCAGACTGCTATGCGGTCTGTAATGATTATAATCCAAACGCCAACGATTCACAATATATCTCAATTCATCAATATGCAAAAACAATTCTCTGTTCAGCAACTCGTCCCTCAGCTTGCTGTTAAATGATTCAACATAACCATTTTCCCAGGGGCTGCCGGGAGCTACAAATAACGTTCTAACACCCGATGCTTTAAGCCATTTCTTAACGGCATTCGACGCAAATTCAGGGCCGTTGTCACTGCGAATAAAATCAGGCTCACCTCGCACCGCAAACAAATACCTGAGCAGTTCCACCACATCCGGGCCTTTGATCTTTCGGTTCACATCGATAGCCAGACACTCTCTGGTAAATTCATCGATCACCACCAGCAGTTTCACAAGCCGACCATTTTCCAGCCTTTCGGAAAGAAAGTCATAGCTCCATATGTGGTTGTGATACTCAGGCCTTTTACGGTTGCAGGCGTTCGCACTACAGCCTATATGAAGCTTCTTATGCTGTTTCTTGCGTATTTTAAGGCCTTCCTGGCACCAGAGCCTGTAAACTCGTTTGAAGTTTATAAACCAGCCCTTCTCTCTAAGCTTTATTGTGATCCTGCGATATCCGTGCGTCTTGACTGAAGCATTGGAGTAAGAGACTATACCACAAGACACCCTTCTCATGAGTCGCAAATTGTTAGAATTCTTCGACAAAACCATGTCTCTAAAATGTCACCACAGATGCTGATTTTGCGTCAACTGAGTCCGGATATATATCATTTTTTAGCTGAATATTGCAATTTTCAAAAAAATATCGGGCCAAAATCAGATTCAATGTCCGATGATCGTTTTGGTAGTATGACACGACAACTCATATAAGCATGTCAAACTGTGGAATTTTGAACCGATTGGTAGAAAAGGTAGTCATCGTATTGAACATCCGTTAACGTTGCGTACACGTTGTGTGCGTTTTTCAGGTTTATGTGAGGAAGCCTTGAAATCGAACCGCATATTGTGCTATTATAGAGGCCGTAGCGTGCAGGAGTACCACTTATAAAGCCATGTGGGAAATGTCGGCTTAAAGAATCTTTATCCCGATACAATCCGGTATCCATTGAAAAAATCGAAAAGAACGGATAATATTATTGACTTCGTTCACGCGATCATGTAGCGTGAGACAAAGTAGGGAGGAAAAAATGAAACTGGCTGATAAAGTGGCGATTATAACTGGGGGTAACTCTGGGATCGGAAAAGCGACAACCGAACTTTTTTCCAGGGAAGGGGCCCGGGTATGCATCACAGGCCGGAATGAAAAAAGATGTCGGGAAGTCATCGCAGAGATAAATAAGACCGGCGGACAAGCCGTCTTCGTTCTCGCTGATGTCCGGTCTCCCGATGAATGCCGAAAAACGGTGGAGGCCACTGTCGAGGCATTCGGCAGAGTGGACATCCTGTTCAATAATGCCGGCATCTATTTTCCTACCAATGCTCTTGACTGCTCGGAAGAGGAGTGGGATCTCACCATCGATATCAACCTCAAAGGAACGTTCTTGATGTCCAAGTTCGTCTTGCCTTTGATGATCAAGCAGGGAAGCGGTGTGATAATCAACAACGGTTCCGGATGGGGAATCGTGGGCGGAAAGAAAGCGGTTTCTTACTGCGCTTCCAAAGGCGGTGTCGTT
>SDBU01003273.1_pt1 | contig 20666 bp, 15 predicted proteins | sample 2277071 | NCBI WGS metagenome assembly SDBU01 (sample SAMN10397929, study PRJNA504765) | marine sediment metagenome | isolation source: marine sediment core GS08_GC12, 126 cmbsf | place: Arctic Ocean: Gakkel Ridge, Loki's castle | collected 2008
CGCGAAGCAGGCAACCCAATAGGGTTGTCGATGCAGCGTGAGGCCGCCAGCCGACGCCGCAGGCAGCATGAATGCGGCAGATCAAACTTGAGTTGCTCTAGGCAAGCGAAGCACAGGAGTGACCATGGCCAATGAGACTGCCCGCGCGACGAATCGGCAGCACATCCCCTCACGGCGGAGCGTCCTCAAGAGCGCCGTGGCGGCCACCGGCGCCCTGGCTGCCCCTTGGGTGGTGGCTTCCACCGCTCTGGGCGGCGATGGCCGACCGGCGCCGAGCGGGCGGGTGACCGTAGGCATGATCGGCGTGGGCCGGCAGGGGCTCCATTCGAACTTGCGGTGGTTCCTCGGCGCGCCAGACGTGCAGGTCGTGGCCGTCTGCGACGTGGACGCCTGGCGGCTGGCCAACGCCCGGAAGGCCGTCGAGGCCCGGTACGCAGGGCAGCGCCCGTCGGGGACATTCACCGGCTGCGCGGCCGCGGAGGACTTCCGTGACATCCTCGCCCGGGCGGACGTCGACGCGGTGATGATCTCCACCCCCGACCACTGGCACGTCCCGATAGCCGTCGCCGCCGCCAAGGCGGGCAAGGATGTCTGCTGCGAGAAGCCGCTTACCCTCAGCCTCGCCGAGGGCCGGGCACTCAGCGATACCGTCCGACGGTACGCCCGGGTGTTCCGCACCGACAGCGAGTTTCGCTCGCTTCAGTGCTTCCAGCGGGCCTGCGAGCTGGTGCTCAACGGGCGGATCGGCAAGCTGCACACCATCCGCGCCGGCGTGCCGGCCGGCGACGTGGCCTGCGGGCCTCAACCGGTGATGCCCGTCCCGGACGAGCTGAACTACCCGCTGTGGCTGGGGCCGGCCCCTGCGGCACCGTACACGCTGAAGCGAGTGCACACCCGTGGCAGCTATGCCCGCCCGGGCTGGATGCGCGTGCGCGACTACTGCGACGGCATGGTCTGCAACTGGGGGGCGCACCTGCTCGACATCGCCCAGTGGGGCAACGGAACCGACCGCACCGGACCGGTCAGCGTCGAAGGCACGGGGCGGTTCCCCGGCGATGGGCTATGGAACGTGCTGCTCGATTTCAAGCTGGAATACACCTACGCCGACGGTGTGCGGCTGCTCTACGACACCGGCCGGCCGTACGTACGCTTCGAGGGCGACGAGGGATGGATCCACGCCGATTGGGGCCGGCGGAGCGTGACGGCCTCGGATCCGGCGATCCTGACCGCTCCCATCGGCCCCGGCGGCATCCGGCTGCCGCTGGTGAGCGAGAAGAGGGACTTCATCGACTGCGTCAAGACTCGCCGGCAAACGATGGCCGATGCGGAAGTCGGCCACCGCACCAATTCGGTGTGCCTCCTCGGCCACCTCGCCATCCAACTCGGCCGAAAGCTGCGGTGGGACCCCGCCGCCGAACGGTTCCTCGGGGACGGGCAGGCCGATCGCCTGCGCGGCCGGGCTATGCGGGCGCCGTGGGGGCTGTGAGATCGGGGCCATCGGCCCGCGGGCGCCTGCTGCAGGCCTGAGCAATCGACTGCGGCCCAGGGCGGAAGGCCCTTCGCGCCGGTGGGCGGGGGCGGTATGATGCTCCGAGGCGCAGCGGGTCCGCCGAGCGGCGACGGACCGTGCATGATGCTCACGCGGGGTCGGGGAAGCCATCCCTACTGTGCTGTCTTCAGAGACTCGATAATACAAGGAGTTGCACACGATGCCGCGACTGGCCAAGTACCGACGATCTGCCGCCTGTGGGCTGATGGTCGCTCTGGCGGCGCTGACGCATGGCTGCAGGAAGACCGAGCCGACCGGCCCGTTGTTCTGTCACGTCGGCGGCACGATGCGCCCGGTGATGCAGCAGCTTGCGGCGATGTACGAGAAGCAGACGGGCCAGAAGATCGAGATCAATGCCGCCGGCTCGGGTGAGTTGCTGGCCAACATCGAGAGCCACCAGGAAGGTGACCTGTACGTCAGCCACGACCCGTTCATGGACGTTCTGATGGAGCGCGATCTCGGCCAGGATGCATGGACCGTCGCGGCAGTCACGCCGACGATCGTTGTCGCCAAGAACAATCCCTTGGGGATCAAGGGTCTCGCCGATGCCACGGCGCCCAACGTGTCCCTCGTGCTGACCGATTTCGATAAGTCCACCTTGGGGCGGATGCTGCCGACGATTCTCGGCAAGGCCAAGATCGACGTGGCCGAACTGAAGAATCGCCCGACGAACTTCAAGACTTTCCGCAAAGGCGGACAGGCCGCCAACGCCGTCCAAACGGGCAACGGGGATGCGGCCATCGTCTGGAACGCCGTGGCCCATCTTCAAAGTGAACACCTGACCGCCGTGCCCATCGAAGCCAAGTACCTGCCCGTCGAGGGTGTCGATGCCATCACCAGTGCGACGGGCAAGGTCAGGCAGATCCACTGCATTCGTGTCACCATCGCGACGCTGAAATGTTCCGATCAACCGGAAGCGGCGAGGAAGTTCGCCGAATTCCTCACCTCCGACGCCGCGGCGAAGGTGTTCGAGGAGTCCGGATTCACCGTGGTGCCGACCAGGAAGGAATATGCCGACGGCAAGAAGATCGACTGACCCCACCGTGGCGGCGAAGCCGGAGACAGGAACAATGAGAACCGCATCCGCAATCAACGCGCGTCGCACCGGCGGGGCATTGGGGTTCCTTGCGGTCCTGGTCTGCCTGTCGCTGCCCGGCTGCGGGGACGAGTCCCTGCCCAGCCGCGGGGACGAGGGACCCCAGAGGCTGAAACTCTACGCCGGCGCGGGGCTTCGTCCGGCAATGGCCGAACTCATCGCCGAATTCGAAGAAGAAAGCGGCATAAAGGTCGTTCCGGACTACGGCGGTAGCGGGATCATCGTCAGCCGGGCACAGATGGATTCGGAAGCCGACCTGTTCATGCCCGGAGACGTCTGGTACGTCGATCAGTTGCACGCCAAGAGCGGCGTGATCGAGTCCAAAACGGCAGTGGCTTTCTTCGTGCCGGTCATCATCGTCGACAAGGACAGCGACAAGAAAATCAACAGCCTGGCGGACCTGCTCGGCGAGGGGGTGAAGCTGGGCATCGGCAATCCGAAGTCTTGCCAGATCGGCAGGATCACGCAGAAGATCTTCGCCAAGAACGACATAGACACAAGCAAGCTCGACGGCGCCAAACAGTCCCTCACGGTCAACGAACTCGGCGTGTGGGTCAAGACCAGCGACATCGACGCCGCAATTGTCTGGGACGCCATCGCGGCCAACATCGCCGATTCGGTGAGGATCATCGAGATTCCCAAAGAACAGAATATCATCTCCCACGTGGTCGTGGGGCTGATGAAGACATCGAAGAATAAGGACCGGGCCAGGAAGTTCATCGAGTTCATGACCGGCGAGAAAGGCCGGGCGATCCTGAATCGCAAAGGCTACCGCACCGAAGCCCCCTGACCGGCGGGCATTCTCCGTAGAGGCGACCCTTGGCAGGCAAGAAGGCCAGACACGAAGTCCACCACGCCATCGCCGGGCCGCGGTGGAACGTCCTCAGCGTCACCGCCTTCGCCCTGCTGGGGCTGTTCGTGCTGATCGTCCTGACGCTGATCCTGGCCGACGTGTCCTACCTGCATAGGAAGCTTCCCGCCGGGGGGTTCTGGAAAGTTCTGACCTCCCGCGAAGTCGTCGCTTCCATCCGGCTGAGCCTGATCACCTCGCTGGTGACTCTCATGCTGGTGATGCTGTTCGCCGTGCCGATCGGTTACGCACTCAGCCGGTACCGCTTTCCCGGCCATGTCATCGCCAACACGATCGTCGACGTGCCCATCGTGTTGCCGCCGGTAGTGATCGGGGTGTCGCTGCTGGCGTTTTTCGGCACGCCGCTGGGGGGGTTGATCAAGAAGGGCCTGCGCTACGGCAACTGGTCGCTGACCTCCGCCATCGGCATCGTGCTTTGCCAGTTCCTCGTGTCGGTGTCCTATGCGATCCGCTCGAACAAGGCCGCCTTCGATTCGGTGGACCACCGACTGGAGCAGGTGGCCCTGTCGTTGGGGTGCACTCCATGGCAAGCGTTTTGGCGCGTGACGATGCCGCTGGCCAGGAATGGGCTGCTGGCCGGGTCCATCATGGCCTGGGCACGGGCGATCGGTGTGTTCGGCCCCCTGATGGTCTTCGTGGGCACCAGCGAGCGGGTGCTGGTGATGCCGACGACCATCTGGCTGGAACTGAGTGTCGGCAACATTGCCGTGTCACTGTCGGTGGCGATCGTGATGCTCGTGCTGGCCTGTGCCGCCCTGGTGGTGGTGCATTGGCTGGCGCCCGGAAGGAAGTGGAACTGACCATGCTGCAGGTTGAGAACCTACACTTGCGCGCCGGCGACTTCCGGCTTCAGGACATCTCGCTGCACGTCGAGCAAGGGGAGTACTTCGTCCTGATGGGACAGACCGGGTCGGGCAAGAGCCTCATGGTCAAGTGCATCTGCGGGCTGATTCGCGTGGACGCCGGACGCATCGTCATCGACGAGCGAGACGTCACGGACCTGGCACCCCGCCGGCGGGGGGTGGGGTACGTGCCGCAGGAGGGAGCGCTGTTCCCGAACATGAACGTCGCGCGGAACATCACCTTCGGCCAGCGCGTGCGCGGGGTGCCGCACCGCGCGGCCCTCCGCGAGGTGGGTCCGCTGATCGAGATGCTGGGCCTCGGTGCACTGCTGGCCAGACACACCGATACGCTCAGCGGGGGCGAGCGGCAGAAGGTTGCCCTGGCGCGGGCGTTGGCGACGCGGCCCCATCTGCTGGTGCTGGACGAGCCGGTCAGTGCGCTCGACGAGCAGACTCGCAAGGAGGTCTGCGAAGGACTGCTTCGCGTGCACCGCGAGCTGGACCTGGTCACCGTGCACATCTGCCACAGCACCGCCGAAGCCCACGCCCTGGCCGACCGCATCGGCACGATGCGCGCCGGCAGGCTGGCGTCATAGGCGCCGCGGCGCGGTGCCCACACAGAGTAAGGAGTCGTTCCATGTCGTCGAAGATGAAAACCTGGCTGATCCTTTCCTGCTTGGTGATCGTGTCGTCTCCACTCGAGGCGGAGACAACCCCGTCGGCCGGTCGCCGCGGCCGGATCGAACTTATCCGCGATCACTGGGGAATTCCGCACGTCTTTGCCGACACCGACGCCGGGGCCATGTACGGCCTGGGATACGCGACGGCCGAGGACCGGGGTTTCCAGATGTATTACTCCCTGCGGATCATCCAGGGCCGACTGGCTGAACTGCGGGGGAACATTCCCATGCGCCGCGGCAAGTACACTGCCGTACACAACGACAGAAAGATGCGAGCGTTCGGCTTCTACGAGGCGGCCAAGACGGTGGCGGGCAACCTCGACAAGGAGACGACCGCCTTGCTGAGAGCCTACTGTCAGGGCGTGAACGACTACTTCGAGCGGCACCGCCGGGGCCGTCATCCTCTCTTTGCGGAGCTGGGCCTGTCGCCCGAGCCGTGGACGCCGGCCGATTGCATCGTGTCGTGGTGGCACATGGGCCAGTTCTTCGCCACCGACGGCACACGCGACCTGATCGCCTCCCGTAACCTGACCCGGGCCCCTGGGGCCGGCAGGCCGACCCGCGGCGGACGACGGTTCCCGCTGACCCCGCCGGCGGGGGTCACCCCCATGCCGCCGGATGATACGGCAGCCGTCGTCCGAATGGAGGATCTGGCCCCCGAGTGGATTGAGAGGGTCAACCGCTTTGCCCGGGCCGAGGGAATGCTGCCCAAACGGCCCGGGTCGCGTCCGTCGGGCCCGAAATTCAGCCACGCCTGGGTCGTGGGCGGCGCCAAGACGACGACCGGGGGGTCGGTGCTGGTCAGCGACCCCCAGACCCCGGTCCGTAACCCGTCGCTGTTCTATGAATTCCACGTGGTCGGGCAGACCTTCAACGCCCGCGGCATCGGGGTCCCGGGCAGCCCGGCCATCCTCATCGGTTTCACCGATCGCGTCGCGTGGGGCCTGACCGCCCTGGGGGCCGATCAAGCTGACTTGTTCCGCCTCAAGACCGATGAAGACCATCCGAACCAGTACTTCTTCGACGGCCGGTGGCGGAACATGCAGGTCCGGAAGGAGACGATCGAGGTCCGCGGCGGCCGGCCGGTCCCGATCACCGTCCGCCGGACGCACCTGGGCCCGGTCGTCACGGAGTTCTGCTTCGCCCGACCGGCCGACGGGCAGGTCGCGCTGAAGCGGATTCCACTATGCGAAACCGACCGCGAAACGATCCAGGGCGCCCTGGCCATGATGCGCGCCAAGGACGCCGAGCAATTCGCCGCCGCCTTGCCCGGGTGGCGATTCCCCAGCGTCAACATCGTGTTCGGCGATCGGGAGGGCAACATTGGCTACCATACGCTCGCGGCCATTCCGATCCGCTCGCCGTTAGCCGCCCGGCACGGCCGGGTGGCACACGACGGGACCAGTTCGAAGTTCGACTGGCAGGGCATCGTACCCTATGGCCTGCTGCCTCACGTAGTCAACCCGAAGCGCGGCTTCCTCGCTACCGCCAACCACCGGCCTATCGGGTCGTGGTACCCGATCCCCCTGGGCACGATGACCGGTTCCGGCGGCGACACCGTGCGCTCCTGGCGGCTCCGGCAGCGGCTGGCAGCCAGGCAAAGTTTCGCGCCCGCCGACGTGCTCGACATCCACTTCGACAACGTCCACGCCGCCCGGGCCGCCATCGTCCGGGCCGGGCTGCATCTGCGAGACGTCCTGAAACGCCAACTGTCCGCCGAGGCCTCCCGGGCACTCAGCGTTCTGGACGGCTGGTACAAGGCCGGCGCCTCCTCAGCCCTGACGGAGAAGGGGGCGGCACTGGCAACGGAGATCAATACCTACTTCCGCATGGGAGCCACTGAATTGGTCTTCGTATACGGCGGCGGTGAATCGGGCCTGAGCTACTTCCTCAAGACCCTCTCAGGCAGGATCGAGGAGCACCCGAAGGCGGCCCTGTCGGACCGGGAGCAGCGCTTCATCGACGCAGCGCTGGCCGGGGCGTGGCGATCGGCCCTGGGCAAGTATGGCCGGCAACCGGCCCAATGGGACGCGCGGGCACGCCAGGCGGTCCCCCGGAGGAAGCTGGGCTACCACGAGAACCTCGACGGCGCCCCTTCGGTGGACCGGGCGTGCGATTTGCCCTTCCCGGCCCTGACCAACGTCGACGGCGGCACGATCCAGTCCCAGGCCGCCCAGGCCTACACTCAGTTCGTCCCCATGCATGACCCTGACGCCGCCATGAGCATCCTCCCCATCGGCCAGTCCGAACGCCCCGACAGCCCGTTCCGGACCTCCACCATGCAGCTCTGGGCCGCCGGAAAACTGCACCCGGCTCCGCTGTCCCGCCAGGCGGTGGAAAAGTACGCCGGCAGCAAGATCACGCTTTCGCCATAGCGGCCAGGGCCGTCCTGGCGGCCAAGGCGATCCGTCCCACGCACGCGCCGCCACTGGACGCCGGTGTGAGCCCACGCTACATTTGGCTGTATACCTGCATGAGACGCTCGACCAATGGATAGCACGGACGCCGTCATTCTTCGCGGCGAGGGCCTGACCAAGAGCTACGGCCGGCCGCCGGCCGTCAACCGGGTGCTGCACGGGGTGGACGTGTCGGTTGGCCGGGGGGAGTTCGTGGCGATCATGGGCCCCAGCGGCTGCGGCAAGAGCACGCTGCTGCACATTCTCGGCCTGATGAGCCGCCCGGACGCCGGCCGACTGGAAATCGACGGGCAGGACGTCACCGCCGCCGATGAGCGCCGCAAGACCCAGCTTCGCCGGCAGGCCCTGGGGTTCGTCTTCCAGCGGTTCAACCTGCTGGGCACCGTCAGCGCGGCCGACAACATCGCCATCAGCCTTCGCGTGCGGAAGCTGCCCGTCGACGACCAGGCCATCGGCGAGTTGCTCGACCGCATGGGGGTCGCCCACGTCGCCGCCCGGAAGAGCGGGCAGATGTCCATGGGCGAGCAGCAGCGTGTGGCGGTGGCCCGCGCCCTGGCCCACCGGCCCGCCCTGCTGCTGGCCGACGAACCTACCGGATGCCTCGACTCGGCCAACGCCGAGGCCCTGCTGGATCTGCTGGCCGACGCCAACGCCGCCGGGCAGACCGTCGTGATGATCACCCACTCGGCCGCCGCCGCCGGGCGGGCGGGGCGCGTGTTGGACATGAAAGACGGAAGGATCGAGCCGTGAACCGCCCGGCGGCCGGCGACGGCCCCGACGGAGTGGCCGTGCGGAGGTGGTTTGTCCTCTTCGCCGCCTACCTGGCGGTGTTGGCGATTCCGACGGCGTGGATGCTGGCCGATCTGGGCCGGCCGCCGAGGGAGCTGTTGACCCACCCCGGGCAGTTCGCCGAGCCCTGGCATCAACTGGTCAAGCTGTTGATCGTTGCGGGGTACCTATCGTTCTGCTGCACCTTCCTGCCCCTGCCAACCGGCTGGCTGGTGGCGGCCATCGCCACCAAGGAAGTGGCCCTGGCGCCGAACCTGGCGGCCACGGCCGCGCTGGTGGGCCTGGCCGGCGGGGTGGGCAGCATGATGGCCAATCTGAACGACTACCACCTGTTCACGCTCCTGCTGCGTCACCGCCGGGTGGCGGCGGTGCGACAGACGCGGCTGTTCGGCCTGGCCCATCGCTGGTTCTGCCGGGCGCCATTCAGCCTGTTGGTGATCTTCAACGTGGTGCCCATCCCGGTCGACGTGATCCGCATGTTGGCCGCGACGGGGCGGTACCCCCGCGTGCCGTTCGCCGCGGCGAACTTCATCGGCCGGTTCATCCGCTATGCCCTCCTGGCCGCCCTGGCCTATGAACTGGATCTGACAGTACTTCAGGCGTCCGTCATTATGCTCGGGGTGGCCGTAGCGATGGGCCTGGCCCGCATCCTGCCGGCGGGGGTGCGAAAGCTAAGGACCCGCCGGCCCGCCGCGGCGGACGAAGGCTAGCGGGGCGGAAATCGCGTGCGGCCAGCCTATCCTTCGCGGTAGGATGGGGTCTGTACCTTCGGAAACAGCCCCCCGGGCGGAAACTGGGAGACACCGTGATGAAATGGCAGACGTGGATGATCCTCGTGTCGATGGCCGTGATCGCCGCCGGCCGGGCCGGTGCCGAACCGACGACCCGGCCGGCCTCCGAGGTGGAGAAACTGCTGGACAAGCTCCAGGCCGCCGGCGTCAAGTACACCGCCCTGTCGGCCGAGGTGGAGTACGTCGAGGAAGAGGTCCTCTTTGCCGACCGCACCGCCTACACGGGCAAGGTGTATTACCTGAAGGACCCGGCCGCCAAGGAACCCGCCAGGTTCCGCATTCACTTCGACACGGCCAAGCAGGGGCGGGTGAAGACCAAGGAAGACCGCGATTACGTCTTTCTGACCAACGCCAAGGGCCAGTGGTTCATCACGCGGAACGCCCGCACCAAGCAGTTCAGCGAGTACCACGTCGCCCCGCCGGGCGCCTCGGTGGACCCGCTGAAGCTCGGCAAGGGCCCGTTTCCCGTCCCGTTCGGCCAAGACAAGGCCGACGTGCTGAAGCTCTTCGAGGCCAGTACCCGCAAGCCGACGTCGAAGGACCCCAAGGGCACGAGCTACCTCAAGCTCATCCCCCGGCCTGAGGCCAAGGCTGACCTGAAGGTGCGGAAGATCGAGATCTGGGCGAACGCCGACGACGGCCTGCCGGTGAAGATTCGCACCGAAGACGCCGACGGGCAGGTGATCAAGACGGCCACCTTCAGCAAGCTCGACAAGAGCCCCAAGCTCACCGACGCGACGTTCCGCCTGCCCCGGCCCCCGGCCGACTGGGAACACCAGGTGGTGCCCCTGCCGAAGCCGCGAACGGCGCCGAAGTAGCCGCAGCCCGGATCGGCTCAGACGTTCACTTTGAATCGCTGCCCCGACTTGATCCGCAGCGCCGTGGCGGCCAGCAGGTCGGCGATGCGCTGGAGATCGCGCAGGTCGATCATCTCCACCGTGGTGTGCATGTACCGGTTGGGCAGCCCCAGCACCGAGCACGGCACGCCGCCGTTCTTGCTGTAGATGCTCAGGGCGTTCGTCCCGCCGCTGATGCCGAACGCCTCGAACTGCAGCGGAACCTTCGCCGCCTTGGCCGCGGCGACGATGTGCTCGTTGAGGGCGGGGTGGTTTTCCCGGCCGATCGACAGCGTGGGGCCCTTGCCCAGCTTCACCTCGCCGTGTTCCTTGCTGTCGATGCCGGGCGAGTCGGTGGCGTGGGTGACGTCGACAACGATCGCCGCGTCGGGCTGGAGGTTGGCCGCGTTCATCGCCGCGCCCGCCCCGCCGACTTCCTCCTGCACGCTGCTGCAGGCGTAGATGGCGCACTTGAGCGGCTTGCGGGCGGTGGCGGCTTCCTTGGCCAGGCGAAGGCCCTCGATGGCGCACCACGTGCCGACGCGATTGTCGAACGCCCGGGCGACGCCCACGTTGCGGTTGAGCATCTCGAAATCATCGGTGAAGGTGATGGTATCCCCCACGCGAACCTTCCGCTTGGCGGCCTTGCCGTCGGCGGCCCCGATGTCGATGAACAGGTCCGGCCACTTGGGCGCCTTCTTCTCGCCCTCCCGTTTCTGCAGATGGATGGCCGTGGCGCCGACGACGCCGCGGACGATGCCGTTGGCCGTGCAGATGTTCACCCGCTTGCCACGTACCAGCGCTGGGTCGATGCCGCCGATCCGCTGAACGGAGATGAACCCGTTGTCGCCGATGTACTTCACCATCATGCCCAGCTCGTCCACGTGCCCGTCGAACATGAGCTTCGGGTCGCCGTCGGCGTTCAGCACGGCCACAGCGTTGCCGTAGGCGTCGGTGCGGACCTCGTCGGCAAACTGCCGGGCGTACTCGCACCAGACCTTCTGGCCCGGCGACTCGAACCCGCTGGGGGTGGGCGCCCTGAGCAGGTCCTCCAGGAAGGCAAACGATTCTTTCCGCATGGGTAGACCTTTCGTATGGGGTTTCGCCTTCGGTTCTCGGCCGATATCCAGCCGGCCGCGGCAAGGCACTTCATTCGCGACCGGTCACGGATAATAACCTCCCCCTCGCCCAGCGCCAACGCCCCCGCCAGTTTTCCGCCTCCCCCCCTACTCCGCCCGCAAATCCGCCGGCCGAATCCGCCGACTGCCCCACCACGCCGCCAACGCCAAGACGGTTATGCCGAACAAAAGGACGATCAACAGTTTGAGGAGGAACCATCCGTCCCAACTCGAGCCCCGGAAATACCAATGTCCTATCTGGCCCCTGTGTTGCGCAAGCATCAGAGGCCAGAAGGCGGCAAGTGTGCCATAGAAGAGCGGGGTCCAGTTCCCCATCAGCACATGCCCCAAGAGGCGGCGCCGGCTGAATCCCAGCGCCGACAGCAGGGCCAATTCGGCCCGGCGCTCCAACAGGTTTCGCAACAGCACGACCGTCAGCCCCACCGTGCCCAGCAGGAGCCCCAAGGTGCCCAAGACGCTGAACGTGGATAGGTACGTGTTGGCCACCTCGAAGTACCGGCCCATCAGCTCGGCGGTGCTCTCCACAACCAAGCCGTAGCCGGACAACTCCGTCGAAAGCAATTGGCGGTTCCCACCATCAATCAGCAGTGTGCCGAACCCCGTTTCGGCCGGGAACAGCTCACCAAACCGCTCGGCCGACATCAGCAGTTCCCCCTGGAAGATGCTGCTGGTGAGCGTGCCGACGAGCCTGAGTTTCCGCTGCCGGCCGGCCTGATCGGTGATCGTCAGCGTCTGCCCGAGTTCCAGGTGCAGGATATAGCGCGCGGTCTCATCGTCGGCTATCACCGGCACGCTGCCGTCCGATTCGGTGCGGTCCAATAAGGCCCATGGGTTGGCGAGCGTCTCGGCGGTGCGCGCAAAGGTAAACCGCCCTTCGAAGGTCTGCGCATCCGGCACACCGAGGATCGTGGGGTCGCTCGGCCGGGTGATGTTCAGGCAACTGATGTCCTCAGCCGACCGGCGTCGCAGACCGACGACAGTCATCCCATTCCATTTCCGGTTGTGCACCTCCTCGGCACCCACACCGGCCGCCAGCCGCTCCTCCGGAGTGCCCAAGTCGTTCGGCAGCGGTATGTCCGCGCGGGCCAGCAACTCGAACCCCCCGGCACCGGATTCGTTATCGTATGTGTTATCCGGCCTGCCCTTATGGTACGCCGCGACGATTCCCAGCAGGAAGACGGACAGAGATACGATGGTGAGCGTCAGGAGGTCGCGGGTGCGGCTCCGTTTGGGGATCTCGCTCAACCTGCTGATGGACACAGGTGCTTTTCGCCATCGCCGCCCTGATCGGCCGTGGAAAAACAGGATAAAACCCACCATCAAGGCCACCTGCATCGCCAGGCGTACATAGGGATTCTCGTCCCAGGTAACTACTCCCGCAATACCCATGGCTATGAAGGCAAGAGGTGCCCACGTGGCGGCAAAGTGGAATCCTGGTCGGCGCCTGCGGAGACGCGTCTCCTGCCCCCACTGCCCGGCCAGCAGGGCCGCGGGGCGGACGCGGCCGATGCGGCGGACGCCCCAGACGACGGCGAGGGCGGCGATGAGGAGGCTCAGCAGGAGGCCGATCGCCAGCGTGGCGGGTTTGACGTGCAGGTGCATGGCCGTGGTGCCGACGGCGCCGACCCACCAGGTTCGCAGCCCGGCCATCATCAGCCAGGTGTAGCCGACCGCCCCGGCCAGGCCGACGACGGCCCCGATGGTGGAGATCAGCATCCCCTCGGCCAGGGCCAGTCGGCGGACGGCCTTGGGGCTGTAGCCCACCGCCGCCAGCAAGCCGTACTGGCGGGCACGCTGCTCCACGCTCAGCCGCAGCAGCAGCGCCACCAGCAGGGCGGCCGCGGCGATCAGAAAGAAGCTCAGCCCCACGAACAGGCCGGCGAAGTCGGTGCCGCTTTCGGCGGCGGCCAGCCGCTCGGCCCGAACGGGGCGGAATTGCAGCCCCATCGCCGCCGGGTCCAGGTTTGCCAGCAGCTTACGCTCAAACGCCTCGGCGCGGTCGGCGGGGATGCGAACGCTCGTCAGCGCCCCGAACGGCTGACCCCACAACCGCTGGGCGGTCTTGAGGTTCACAAAGAGCTTGGGGGCCGCCCTGTGAACGCGCCAGTACTCCTCGTCGTCATCGGTGATCAGGGATCGGTTGATCTGCAACTCCGGCGGCGGCTTGTCGGCGAAGCGCACCTGGTCGGTCAGCCCCTTGATCTGCGGCGTCAGGCTCTTATCGCTGCCAAGTCCCTCTTCCGGCAGCACTCGGCCGCGGAAGACGAGTTTCACGCCTGCGCCGGTGCTGGAAAGCTCCTTCAGTTCCCCGTCGGCCTGCCGCCGCCAGTACGTCAGCGTCATCTCGGCCGGGCGGGCAGACAGGCGCTTCGCATCAGCCGCATACCAATTAAGGGCGACCTCGTCCTCAGCCAGCGGCCCATCGGGCAGGTCGCTCACGCCGGCGGCGATGGCGTAGTGGATTTTCCGCCCCGGCTCAGCCCCGGTCGTGGCCGTGTTGACCAAGCTGACCAGCACCTTGTTGGCCGGCACCCCCGCCGGCAGCGCGGCCTCAACGGCCGGGGAAAGGTAGGTGTTCGTGGACGTCAACACCTCGACCACCGGGGGCGCGTAGGTGTTCGTGGAGGTCGACGCCGGCTGGCGCCGCTTCACCGGGGCGATCGCCAGGCCGTAGTCGGCCAGCGTGGCCATCGGCTTGAGCATCTCGGCGAGTCGCTCGGCCGCGGCGGGATCGGTACGGGCGGCGCCCACGGCGGCAACGAAGAGCGTGTTGGCTTGCCCCGGCCGGTCGACGGCGGTCTGCAGGTCGGTAAGGTTCACCCACACCCGCGGGCCCGGACGCTGGGTGCCGGTGAGGCTGAAGTCGGCGACGAAGCCCGCCCCCCGCTGAACCCGCGCCACCCGCAGCCGCAGCCCCCCCCGCCGGTCGGTGAGCTTGCGACGGGCCAGCACCGCCTCCCCCGGCAGGGCCGAGGCACGGGGCACGCTCAGCAGGACCGTCTGGCCCTCCCCCACGCCCAACTGGTCGGCCAGCATGCCGTTGATCACGCACTCCCCCGGCGCCACGGGCAGCCAGTCCCCGCCGACCGCGCCGATCTGCACGCCGGCGGTGGGGGCATTCTCCTGTTCGTTATTGGCCGATCCGCGGACGATCAGCGCCGCGGCGCACGCGGAGAACTCCTCGCCAAACCCCCGCGCCGCGACCAGTCGCCCGGCCAGCGAGGCCGGGAAATGCCCCCGGGTGGTCATCGCGTGGTCCACTCGCCCCAGCCGGCCCACCACCAGGGCCCGCAGCGACCCGCGGACGCTGTCGCCGACCATCAGCGCCCCGGTCAGCACGGCCGTGGCCACGGCCACCCCGGCCGCCACAGCCAAGTTGGCCGCCCGGAAGTGCCGCAGGTTCCGCCGCAGTAGCTGCCACTTAGTCATCGCCGTCCACCAGCGTCCCCTCGATCAGCCGCTTGCGGCACGCCATCCGGCCCGCCAGCGTGGCCGAGTGCGTGGCCACGATCAGGATCGCCTCGTCCTGCTCGGCGAGGGAAAGGATCAGCTCGGCCACCGCCTCGCCCGTGTGGACATCCAGGTTGCCGGTCGGCTCGTCGCACAGCAGCATCGCCGGGCGGTTCATCATGGCCCGGGCGATCGCCACCCGCTGCCGTTCGCCCCCCGACAGCTCGCCCGGCAGGTGCCCCGCGCGGTCGGTGAGGCCCACACGCTCCAGCAGCTCCGCCGATCGTTCCACGTCGCCGGCATCCACCCGGCCCAAGGCCAACGCGGCGATCAGCACGTTCTCCTGCGCCGTGCACTGGGGCAGCAGGTGATGGTCCTGGAAGACGAACCCGATCCATCGGCCGCGATACTCGGCCAACTTCTTGTCGTCCAGGGCGAACGGGTCCACCTCCCCCATCCGCACGGTTCCGCCGGTGGGCTCGTCCATCGTGCCGAGGATGTTCAGCAGCGTGCTCTTGCCCGACCCGCTGGGCCCGACGATGGCGGCCGAATCGCCGCCCGACATCGTCAACGACACCCCCCGCAGCACCACCAGCGGCTCGGCGGGGGTGGGATACTCCTTCGAGAGGTCGGTTACACACAACAGGCCGGCCGTGGTCGCGTCTTCGCTGTTTGTCATGATCGCCGCCTGTCCCTGCTCATTCGGGCCCGACTGACCTCCCCACGCGCTCAGTATACGCCAGTAGTCTTGTGTGCGACAACGGCCCACTCCGACCCGCACGCCGACAAAAGATGCGCATTGGGAGCCGGCAGCGGTAGAATACTCTGAGCATGGGTCGCCCACCCGGTGCGGGGCTTGGCATGGGGCCAGATCATCGCGCCGCCACCAACGCCCGGCGCGCCGGGGTCCGGGCACGGACCTTATTGGCAACGGGTCGCGCCGAGAGCATCACCTGCACCGTGGGGTCGAGGCCCCAAGAAAGGAGCGTGGGATCATGAAACGACGTGCGGTCTTGGCGACGCTGCTGCTGGTTGGCCTGACGAGCTGCGATCACAATGTCTACCAGATCCGCCTGGTCCCACAGGACGACGGGTTCCGCCGGGAATTGACGGTCTGGCGGACCAGCGGGGGCGAGGACGGGATAGGAACGCTCCCCGAAGAGGAGTTGAAAGAGATCGTCAAGCACTATCCCGGCGCCAAGCCGGGCAGCGGGGCGGTCAAGCACGAATTCGCAGCCACGTTCAAAGCCAAGACACCCGCCGACGTCGGTGGCGCCGGGTGGCTGCTCCAGCACTCCAGCCGCATGGGCACGGCCTGGCGTTACATCGAGCGGTTCCGCGGCAACCCCGACGTCGCCGGCACGTTGAACCGCTCGACCAAGGCGGTCGACCGGATCAGCGACATGTTGATCGGCTGGCTGAACCAGGAGTTCGGCGGGCACAAGGATCTCGCCAAGTTGGGCAAGTTCATCGACACGGAACTCCGAGGCGACCTGAAGAACGTCGCGGTCTACGCCTGGCTGTCCAACAACACGTCGCACCAAATGTGGCTGGCCAAGGAAGACCGGGGCGAGCAACTCGAGAAGGAGATGCACGCCAGGATCCTGCACTTCGTGGCCGAAAGGGGATACCTTCGGGCCGAGGACGTACCCCTTCTGGCCAGAATCGCGGCCAGAATAGGCGACGAAGAAGCGATGGACCAAGCCATCCGCTCAATCTTGAAGCTCATCTTCGCCAAGGCTGGCTTGGCCGAATCGGAGCTGATCGGAAAGTTGGCAAGCCTGTTTGTCCAGGGCGATGCAGCAAAGGCCTCGGTGGAGCGCTACCTGAGAACCACCCCCGAGTACAAGGCCCTGCTGGCCGAATGGCGGAAGACGCAAACAGACGATCCGGAAAGTCGGCCGGCCAAACCGGACCCGACGGACGTCTTGGAAGAACTCGGCAAGGACCTGATACAATTGGGATTTGGCGACACGGCCGATGAACTCCGCCTGAGCTTGGCCGCGACGGCTGAGCCCTACGATACCAACGGGCTGTGGGATCCGAAGGCCCGTCAGGTCAGTTGGGATGGCCCGCTCAGCAATCGCGGCAAACCGAAGGCGAAGTTGCCGGCAATCTGTTACGCGTACTGGAGCCAGCCGGCGAAGGCCTTCCAACGCAAGCACTTCGGAGAGATCCGGCTGGATGGAGAGCAATTGGCCGACTACTGCCTGTGGCGCAGTGGCTTGACGGCCGAGGAAGGCGCCGAATGGGATGGCTTCGTCGATCGCCTGCGACCGGGGAAGGACCTGACCAAGGCGCTGGAGACGTTCGGCGCTGCCACCACCCGCCCGGCCGCCGGGGGCAAACGGAGGCCCTACCTGCATGAAGGGGTCGACAAGTTGCTGGAAGCCCTGGAAGACGAGGAGGAAGAGTCGCCGTCGGAATGAGGGATGAAGGCGGCCCGTTAGGGATGCAGGATGGCCGAGGCGCCGAGCCCGTAGAAGGTGTACTCCACGTCGCCTTCCTCGTCGCCCGGGTAGCCGCCGAAGCGGTCGCCCTGGATTTCGCAGGCGCCGACGAAACCGCTCGTTATGGCCATGTCGACACCGTCCAGCGCGCCCAGATCGCTCAGGGTCAACACGGCGGTGAAGGTGCTGAGCAAGTCGCTGGCGTGCGTCCGCGGGCTGGCGGGCCACCCTCCGTCGTCGCGTTGGGTGCTCAGCAGGAACCGAACGACCCCGTCGAGGACGGCCGCGGCCGCCTCGTCGGCAAGTCCCGCATCGGCGTCCAGAGCCAATGCCGTCACCAGCGCCGCCCCCGCGGCCGTGGGATTGACGCTGCCGCCGGGGATCGGGGCGATCTCGGCGAAGCCGCCGTCATCCCGCACGCGCGACAGGGCAAACCGCCCCAGCGCCGCCGGGGCCGGCGGGCGACAGCCGAGCAGATCGTAGCTGAGCGCCGCCAGGAAGGTGTGGTACGTGCTCGACGACGACGCGCCCGGGACCTTGCCGTACCCGCCGTCGGCACCTCGGAACGATTCGATCTTGGCGGCCATCTCACCCGACTCGCCGCCGTGGGGCCGGGGGCCCGGAGCCACCATCCTCTCGATGGCCAAGCGTGAGACGATGTCAATCAAGTTGGCCGGGGCCAGGGACTGCAAGAACCCCTTCACACCGGTGCCGAAGCCCGGCTCCAGACGACCGAGGATGCTCAAGCCGCGGACCGCGAAAGCGGTGTAATACAGATCCGCCCCGCCGGCCCGCCCGGCGAAGCCGCCCGAGTCGGTCTGGCGGAAGCGGATGAAGGCGGCGAACCGGTCGATCCGCTCGGCCGGCCAATCGGCCAGCCCCTCGGCCAGCCGTTGGTTCAGTTGGATCAGATAGGGTAAGTCGGCGTCCATGACTGTGTGCCTAGTCCTCTTTGCCCCGGCCGCGGGTGCCCGATCCCCTCGCCCCGGAGACGACCTCTTCGATCACGGCCAGCACGCCTTGAGCCATGTGATCGGCGGTGAACCCGGCCAATACCGCTTCGCGGCCGGCGTGACCCATGGCAGCGCGCCGGTCGTGGTCGGTCAGTAACGCCGCCAGGGCCTCGGCCAAGGCCGTGGTGTCGCCGGGCGGGACGAGCACCCCGGCGCCGGTGGCCGCGACCAGTTCGGTCAGGGAGCCCTGGTCGAACCCGACGAAGGGCAGGCCACAGGCCCAGCCCTCCAGCGCATACAAGCCCTTCGCCTCCGGGTGCGTTGTCGGCACCGACAGCACGTCGGCCGACTGCAGCAGCGCGCGCTTGCCGGCGCGATCGACCTCGCCGACGTACTCGAAGGCCCCCGGCGGCAGATCGGTGGCGGCGACCCCTCGCAGGGCATCGAACCACTGCCGTTCCGGCCCGGCCGAGGCCAGGTGCCCCGCCGCACGTAGCGTAGCGTCGCCGGTGCCCGGCAGGCGGCGAAGGTGGCCCATCGCCTCGATGAGCCGGTCCAGCCCCTTCTCCGGGCACACCCGCGATAGGTACGCCACCGTGGGCGGCCGGTCCACCGGGCGGGGCGGGCCCGGGGCCAAGTCGGCGACGTTGATGCCGGGGTGGACCACGTCGATGCGCCCGCGGTCGACGGTGAGATACTCGGCCATGCGGCCGGCGTAGTAATCGCTCGTGGCGATAAAGCGGTCGACGTTGTGGGTCGCCGCATGCATGAGCTGCCTGGCCTGACCGGCGTACGGCTCGGCCAACGGGGCCAGGAACGCGTCCTCCCCGGTCAGTTCACAGATCACGCCGGCCCCGAGGGCCTCCCGGATCGGCCCGGCCAGGCCGAGGAACATCGCGTTGGGCAGAATGACCACGTCCGGCCGGGCGTCACGCTGCAGGTGGTCCAGCAGGCGGTCGAGTTCCTTTCGCTGCCGGCCGGCGCGGCCGGCGAGGATGCTGACGGTCAGCTCCCCGAGCTTCCCTCGATCGGTGGCACCGGCCAGCTTCGAGGCCGTCTTCAGTACCCCCGGCCGATTCAACAGCCAGTCCACCGCGCGGGGCATGTGACGGAACGCCGAGGAAACCTGCTGAAGATAGACGTTCACGCCGCCGTAGAACACTTCTGCCCCCGCGACGCTCGGTTCGTCGGTCCGCAGAGGCGTATAGAGCGGCAGCAATCGCACCTGATGGCCCCCCGAGGCTCGCAACATCGCCGCGGCCAGGGCGTTGTCGCGCAGACAGCTCCCGCAGTACATGCCCCCCGCGCCGGCGCCGAGAATAACGATGTTCATCTGCACGGTCCCGTGGGTGGAACTCCCCGAGGCCATCGGGGTGCGCTGCGGGGTCGGAATGCCCGGCCGCACCGCCCGGGGCTCGTACCCGCGCCCGCCAGCGGCGGGCCGGCCCGTCCGTCATGCTACCAGCCGCCCCCGTTGCATTTGAAGCGCATTCCGAGGATGATCGGTTCCGGGCGACCCTCGGAGGTGCCGTAGGGGGAGGACGGGAACCCGGCGGTGAGCGACAAACCGGAACAACTGAGAGATCCCCTGCGGCTGTGGGGCATGGGCGAAGTGCTGATGCTCGCCGTGCCGACCAGCCTCAGCATGATCAACGCGACGGCCATGCACTTCGTGGACGGGTTGATGGTCGCGCGCATTCAGCCGAACGGACCGGAAGCGCTGAGCGCACAGTTCGCCGCGGGGATGCTCAGCTTCGTGCCCGCGGCGCTCATGATGGGCATGCTGGGCGTGGTCAACACCTTCGTCGCCCAGAACCTCGGTGCCCGGCGGCTGCATCGGTGCAGCCAATACACTTGGCAGGGGTTGTACCTGGCGGTGGCGTACTCCGTGACCGTACTGCCGCTGGCGCTGCTGGCCGAGCCGATCTTCACGTTGCTCGGCCACGCGCCGGCCGTGCAAAGCATGGAAGTGACCTACTTCCGCTACATGATCTGCGGGCAGGCGATCTTCCTGTCCGGGCGCGTGCTGGAGAAGTTCTTCTTCGGCGTCCACCGCCCGGCGGCGGTTTATGTGACGTCGCTGGTCGCCAACGGGGTGAACCTGGTGGGCGACTACGTGCTGATCTACGGGATGTGGGGCTTCCCCCGGCTGGGCCTGCAAGGCGCCGCCATCGCCACGCTGGTCGGGGCGGCGGTGGGAGTCTCAATGCTGGCGGGCATGTACCTGTTCGGCAAGGCGGCCGGGCCCTACAAGACACGCACACAGCGACAGGTCAACTTCAAGCAACTGCGCGACCTGCTTCGCGTAGGATGGCCGGCGGGCGTGCAGTTCTTCATCGACATCCTCGGGTGGGGACTGTTCGTGACCTGGCTGGTCGGCAGCATCCAGACCATCGACGGCGTGCCCGATGCCAAGGCCAGCACCGCCCATCTGGCCGCCACCAGCGTGGTGATGCGCTACCTGCACATATCGTTCATGCCGACCGTGGGCATCGGCATCGCCCTGACGGCCCTGGTCGGCAGATACATCGGGGCGGGCCAACACCACCTCGTCCGGCGCCGGGTCCGTGCGGCGCTGGTGCTGGCCATCGGCTACATGGGCCTGTGCGGGCTGGCGTTCTGGCTGTGGCGATATGAGTTGGTGCACGTGTTCATCTCGGCCGGCGGGACCAGCGACCCCATTGTCCAGGCCTACGTCGGGCAGATCGTCAAGATCGGCGGCTCGGTCATGATCTGTGCGGCCGTGTTCCAGGTATTCGACGCCGTGGGAATCGTCTTCATCGGCGCCTTGCGGGGGGCCGGC
>SDBU01003274.1_pt1 | contig 20666 bp, 46 predicted proteins | sample 2277071 | NCBI WGS metagenome assembly SDBU01 (sample SAMN10397929, study PRJNA504765) | marine sediment metagenome | isolation source: marine sediment core GS08_GC12, 126 cmbsf | place: Arctic Ocean: Gakkel Ridge, Loki's castle | collected 2008
GTCGTGAAGTGGTGGGGTGGCTCATAGGACGGAGTAAGGCCATAGCACAGACCCCCTGTTATGCGCAGGGGGAATTATCTTTTTACTACAATTACCGCTCTCGAGCTTCGGCTCGGTGGCGGTGGTGGTAGTAAAAACTACCAGACAATTGAAAAGGGGGTGCGCTCATGACGAAGTGCGTCATCTGTAAGAAGCGTCCCGCCAATGGAGATGGCCGTTGTCCTCAATGCGCTGGCAGAATTACCTCAATGAGCAAGCGCATTGAGCAACCTCGACACTTCCTGACCTATCGAGGCTATGTAGTCGGCCTATACCCGAACGGCGGAAAGCAACTTATACCCCGACTCCTCGGCCGTAACGCCGAGCACTTACCTAAGGGCAAAACGATTGACCTCAATCACTACTGCCAGGGGTATAGTCGGGAAGTAATCAAGCGATTCAAAGCGTGCGTATTACATTTAGCGCATGCGTAAAATTCCATAAGGGGGGTGCTTTGTTGGATATTCTAGCAAAGGCAGCCGCTACGATGGAACTGAAACCGGTCACCTTCAAAACTGGCTCCGATGGCTTCCGAGGTCAAGGCAAGGTCATCGATAATGGGGTCAAGTACCAGGTGCAGGTTCTGGCCATCCGTTGCGGCAGCAAGCCGAAAAACAAGAGCTAAACGCTCGACACCCTGGGGGCAAGGTCTCCCTTGCACCTTGCCTCCAGTAGCCGGTCGTTCAACTAAAAACAGGGGGTGCGATATGGCAGAAAACACGCCATATACGAAGTTTGCTCCAGAGCGTCACGCCAGGGTGCTCAAGACGAGAAGGCTGGCAAAACAAGCTCAACTGAAAAAGAGCTAGGGGGTGAGGAATTGAGAGGCTTGTTTCACGAAGTAAGGGAATTCTTCGTCGCCTTGTTCGAAAGGCCAAAGCCTCGATATATCGGCTTTCTCAAAAAGCCATCATTAGAGGATGACAGGCCAAACAAGGGGGCAAAAAATCAATTAGGGTTCAGGGGAAAATAGAATAAGGGGGTGAAACATGCCAACCATAGAGGAAGCCATAAAGAGGCTTCACTACTCAGATGGCCAGCACGTAGCAGTCGCCATTTGGTGCGAGGATGATGTGCTCGGCCGAGCTAAGGAACTGGGCTACAGCGAGGGAGATTATAGCCCGCATAGACAATAAGCAGGACTGCTCCCTCGGCATCACCTGGGATACTATTGACTGCTATCTAGCAGAATACTGCAAAAGGAGGTAAATATGTGGAAAGCTAATCACAAGCCTCAGTGCACCGACCAATCACGCTATTCTATTGTGCGGGAAAGGGCGGGCGTTGAGGATAAAGAAGGGAATGTCGTGCAATCTGACCCTTCCGTCGGCGAAGTAGTCCATGCCGACTGCTCCGAGTGCTATGCCGAAGCTGAATGGGTCGAATAACTAAAGAGGCGAAACTTGAAAAAGGACAAAAGAATAATCCGGCGCCCCTGGGCGTGCAGGCGGAAGGGCGGCTGGATAATCCAGCCCGATGACCTCTTGCAGGCTCTCAAGGAAGGGGAGATTGCCGAGTTTAGCAAGCTCCACGTGGGAGCAAAACAGCTGAGTCAGCTGATTAAGCTTATGCAATTTCCGGATGAGGAATTTCTCGTCTCCTCGAATGGCTCTCTTGAAGTAAAAACTATGAAGAGGGTCATTGTCACAAAAGACGGTAAGAGGCGGACAGCATTCAGGAAACCTCGATTAGAGCATTCTATCAGGGTAAGCGATAGGGCATGGCTGCCGAAGGCTAAGAAGCCTATGACTACGGTGGTTATTAAACCAAGAATATTCGCAAGGGGGTGAAACGTGGGATATAGTTACTGTGGGGGGCTATTATGTTGCGATGTCTGTGGAGACACTGGCGGAGTAAGAAAACATAAATGCCCTTTTGGGTGGTGCCCGAAGGTGGCGCTATGCCCGAAGTGTAAAAGGGAACATCCGGAATATCTAACCAAGTCCTATCACAGGGAGCATGGAAACTGCGAGGAAAATCATCTTCGCTTCGAGAGGCAGAAGGCAAAAGAGCTTCAACTCCTGAATGAAGGGAAGCTACTACGCCGCTCCGCTCTCCAGCACAAGACCAAGACCAGTTGGAGAATAAAGGTTATCTTCCGGGGATTGTTCAAAGAGGGTAAAGAGCAGATAATTCGTGCCTTCTGGATGGCTCCCCGAACTTATCGAGCGATAGAGCTGGGGGTGCCGGCTTCTGTAGAAGACTATAAAGCCCTGGGGAAAGTTACTCGGGCGAGGAATGCCGATATCTACGATGCCGAGAAATACGCCGAGTGGGCGTCCAAATAAATAATATAAAAGGAGAGTGAACATGGAAAATCAATCTGAGCCAAAGACGGCTATCGTCTCTAGTAAGGAGCTGGGGACGAACTGCTGGTCGAGCTTCAGGTTTTGCCGGGGTCTGCGGTGTCCTCGGGTTTTCCGCTGCACCTACCCCGAGAAGAAAACCTGTGCGGCCGTAAAGACAGAGCTGACTTATCTCAAAGAACATTCCAGGCAGCTTATCGATGAGATAAAGAAGAATGCCAAAGCCTCTATCGAGCAGCTCGAAAATGACCCCCAAAGGTAGATTCAGCGGAATTTGCGTCTCAATCGATTAGTATAATAGAGGAGTTTGAAGGAGAACATGCCTGTGACGAAAAAAACATTCCTGGAGAAGATGCGTTCATGGCGCAAGGACAAAGAGGAACAGTATGCCCGAGCCATCATGGAGAAGCCGGACCACAGCACAATCCTCAAGCTGTTTAGCCTGCCTGCGATTGCCCTCATCCTGGGGAGCCGGCGCTTCGGTAAGACCGCAACAGCTCACAAGATCGGAGAAGACCTGCACAAAAGCAAGGGGGTAAGGGTAATGGTGCACCTGCCCCCATCATGTCCCCAGGAGATAAGGAAGACAATACAGAAGCAACTGCCGGAATATATGACGGTCACCACCAAGACAGGGGAGTGGGAAAAGAACTCGGTGGTGATATACGATGAAGCCGCACAAACGGCCCATGCCAGGCGGACACAGAGCGGCGATGCAGTAGCGCTCGACAACCTCATCGGTATATCGGGGCAAAGAAACCAATTCCTCATCTTTATCTGCCACCACACTAGGAAGCTCGACCCCAATGTAGTGAGGGAAGTCAACTATATCATCTGGAAGCGACCTACCTATGCCTACCAGTTATTCGAGAGGGATGAACTAACGGACTTCACCATGAAGGCATTTGACTACTTCACCGATCTGCGCAAGGGTCGAAAGCTGAACGATACCATCCGGCGAATGCTCAAGCGGAATAACCTCGTTCTCGATTTCAACGACTTCCGCTTCTTCTCATTCGAGAATTCGCTACCCAGTTACTGGACAGAGGACTTGTCTAACCTATTCCAGAATATCAATAAGGCGGGGCGTAAAGCCCCGGGTTATTAAGGGGGTATGAAGTAATGAAAAAGCAATTAAGGGATGCGGTCAAGCGCTTTATCAAACTTTATGATGAGCGTAATGACTTTAGGGGTGATGTGGGGTATGTTAGTATCACAGAGGAGATTGCCGGCGTAGCCACAGAGATTGCTAAACTTACAGCTGCAATGTTACAGGATAAATAGTCATAGCACTAAATAAGGGGGGTGATGCCAACGAAAAAGCGTTGAATTTCAACTGGTAAACAACTAAAATACAATGGAGGTAGACAATTGAATAGAGGTGAAGTCTTAGAAAGGATGGAGCCCATCCTCGGCACGCAAGTGCGCAACATCGAGCACAACTCGAAAACCAGGATTACGGTAACTTCCGATATGGTCACCCTTCGGCCAGGCGGCGGCCAGCGCTATCTGGAAATGACCAACGACGGAGTCAAGAGTATGGCCGGCTTTGTCGGTCTTCCCTGGAACCTGGCAGCCAGGTTACGCCCCGAGACATTCGGAACGGTGGCTACTGAGTTGCTCGGTCGGAAGCACCGGTATTCGCTGATGCTTAAGGACAGCGCTGTTACGGCAGTAGCCAAGCCCACCGAACTCCACAGCCTCAACCCCACTCGGGTCCTGACTACCATTGAGGGAGGCATCAAGGGTGTCGAATATCACCGGGCCTTGATTCTGGAGAACTTCGTGGTGAGTCTTGAAATCGTCGGTGAACGCCGAGAGCCAGTGGTAAGAGGAGACCTGATACAGGCCGGCGCCCGGATAGCCTTCTCCCCCCTCGGCACAATCGACCCCATAGTGCAGGGCTATGTGCTGAGGTGCGTCTGCACCAATGGCATGACCAACAACACCGTACTTAGGGAGTTCCAATATGGTGGTGGCGGCGGCGGCGGTGAGGGCGACGATGTTTGGCAGTGGTTCCGCAAGTCGTCAAGGGCGGCCTATAACTCCCTTACCATCATGGTTGCACGCTATCGCGAGATGAGGCAAGAGGGGATCCCCGCCGACCAAAGAGCCACAATGCTTGAAGCTATGCTGAAAGAGGCCAGAATCTCCGGAGAGGACGCCGTCGCCATCAGGGCCATGGCTCTCGAGAACCCCCCCTCAACTACCTATGACCTGATGAACCTGATATCCAATGCCTCTTCCCACCTACTCGAGGAGCCCAAGCAAGTACGAATAGCCCAGGATGCGGTGGCCGACTACACCAGTGAAAGTGAGCATGCGCGGGTCTGCCCGGTTTGCCATACCACCCAAAAATAATTAACCAGCATGTCCCCACTGCCGGCAGGTCAGGGTTGCCCCCTTGCACCTGTCCGGTAGCGGGGGCGCCAAAGGAGGTCAAAGATGATTTTAGTCGAGTTTAACATCAGACGTTACAGCGGACTATGGGGAGGAGTCACCCCGGAGACCGTCAAGAGATACCGGGAAGAGCTAGAGCAAATGAATAGTGAAATCCGAGAGTTTAGACATGTGCGAGCCCTCTTCGTGAGTGATGAACTCACCCGTGAGCTAAGAGAAGCAATAGACGAGGAGATTAAATACTGCCTCTTTTATGACGAGCATCGCAACCGCCAAAGCGAGCCGAACTTTGACCAATGGGTATTTAGAAAGCAGGAGGACATTCCTGACCTATTTGGCTGGGAGAAAGCTCCTGGAGAACAATGGACAAAGACCAACGGCAGGATTAAGGCAATTATACAGTTTGACAGAACCAGCAAGATGGTAAAAATAACGCTTGACTACGAGAACGACAGCCAACACATCGGATTTTATGAAGTGCCTTATAAACGCCAAGTGCCAATATTCCGTCTAAAAAGTGAAGAGTCCATTAAGGCTGCGGTAGAGGAGTTCAAGCAAGATGCTGACTGCTTTTTAGAGAAACGCCTTTTGCCTGGAGGCAGCTATTCCGATTTCGACGTCCTGCAAGGAACTGCTGCACATCAAGAAGTAAAGAGTGTCACTTGACACTTTAAGGAGGGAGGCCATGCCATTCCCCAACTGGATAGGGAAAAAACGGTTTTGGACCAGAGAGCGAGTTCTCCTTGCCTTAGTTGAAGCAGCCGAAGAGATTAAAGGAATTCTCCCCTGCTCCGACGACGCATGGAACCAGGTAAAGAAAGATAGACTCGATTGGCCAACAGCAACGCGAATTTACTTTTATTTCCATGGAATAGCCCGAGGGTGGCTAGCCGCCTGCGTCCCAATGAGAAGGGTTACTCTAAAAAATGTAGATTGGATCCCGGCAGAGGATGAATACTTGCTAGAAAAGGCTGGCAGCCTCACCCTTAAAGTTATAGCGTCGAGGCTGGGTCGATCATACCCCGCGGTTCGTGCCAGGCTAAATAAAAACTATGGAATAGCCTCCCGGCATAATCAAGGCTACCTATCAGCAGCTGAACTTGCCAAGCAGTATAATTGCTCTGTTCACCGAATCCGGGATGCCCTAGCTAAAGGGAAGATTAAGGGACACTATGACCGAGCCCGGAACCGCTGGGAGATCGACCTTAAGGACATTACCTCAGAAGCGAAGGAGATACTGACTAGACCAAGACGAACCCATAAGACCTATCCTACTGACATGGGTGACTACTATAGCCGTTATGGGCTAAAGAGAACTATCATTGACGACCGATTAGTAGTTGTAGAAAAATAAAGAGTATTATGTTTCGGTATATCACGAGAGAAGGAGGTTAACGATGGAGAGAATTACCGATGAGGAGTTTGTTCGGGAGATGTCAATTCTGTGGCAAAATGTAGACCAGGACGAGCGGAATCGATTAGCCGAGGTCATCCGTAATTATTACGACCATGGTGACCGGGCAGAGCTCATAATCAACCGGATGCAGGAGAAAATAGATTAGCGTAAATACCGAGTAGTATATTACTAAGGAGGTAAACCATGGGAGACATACTGGTAGATGACCTGGAACAATGCTGTTTATGTGGTGAATCGGAAGACTTGTGGGAATGTGATACTTGTGGTGAGAGTTACTGCCAAACCCATTGGCACCAAACAGAGCTAGGTAAGAATATTGAGTGCTCTGGCTGCGAGAGAAAAAGGCTAGAAGAAAGCGAAACATAATATGCATTATCTTGCGGGAGGAGCTCGGTATGGTAGAGCGCCTGGTTTCCAACCAGAAGGTCGGGGGTTCGAATCCTCCCTCCCGCTCCAAGGAGGTGAAGCATGGCAGAAACTCACGAAGTAGACATTGATAAGGCACAATCGGCATTAAAATACATGAAAGGTTATATTAGCCAGCACCAAGAAGAAATAGAAAAGGCTGAGTCGACAGCCAAGGAACCTCTCATGGGCCTCATCCTCACTGCTATACACACCGGTCTCATCACAAATGCAAGCCAACAGACCACCGAATTACGCAATAAAATCTTTATGGCCTTTGACATTGGCTATTTTTACGGGAAACTCGGAGCTGGTGAAAAATAATCCGCATTATTTAACAGGAGGAAAAAGTGAAGATTTACAAATACCCAGTGGAAGTAGTAGCCCATCCAGTAATAACAATGCCTAAAGGAGCTCATGTCCTCACATTTCAAAACCAGAAAGAGGAACCTTGCATCTGGGCAATAGTAGACCCCGATGCGGAAACAGAGCCTAGAGTATTCCTGATGACAGGAACGGGTCACCCTTTCCCTGAAGACCCTACGAGCGTTAGACATTTAGGCACCGCCCAATTTAATGGAGGCAGCCTAGTGTTTCACTTGTTTGAGAAAGTAAAATAATCTACGTTATGTTTCGGTATATTACACAGGAGGTGAAAAATGGATGCCTATGAGATGATTAAATTCTGGTGGTCACTATACCCACATAGCATTGGAGACCAACTCCTGAAAGAGATTGTCAAAGATAAAAAATAAGCGATGTTTTTTTAAGAGGGGCGAAGCCCCTCTTCCCCTTGCTAAGGGGAAGAGGAGGTAAAAGGTGAAGATAGACGAATCTATCCGGCTAAATGGGTTATTAGTTGAGAGTGCCATCCTGGATCCCATACCTATGTATAAAGAGTCTGTTCAGTTAGGTCTTGAAGGTCTTGAAGCTCTGGAACGCATTAAGAAAGAACGCAAGGGCACATTCACTATACCATTGCCAAGCGAGACAAAGGAGGATAAAATGGAAAAACCTATTGAACACTGTCAATTATGTAAAATGGATCCCGAGGTCTTCTGTCCCAGGGACGTAGATGCAAAATGTCTTGAGTGTGGAGAGAACTTTTGTGGCGCCCACATTGCTCCCCATCTTAAGAACGTGCACTGCATTTCTTTAGACCTCGACCACTGTAGGGAAACATAATAACTATTATTTTTGGAGAGGTGGCCGAGTGGATTAAGGCAGCTGTCCTGAAAACAGCCCCCCGAAGGGTCGTGGGTTCGAATCCCACCCTCTCCGCCAAGTATTTCTCAAGAAATAAAAAGGAGGCTGCCTATGAAATTCAATACTGATGCTGTAATAAAGTCTGCCTACCGACTCGGCGTAGCAGCCAAGAAGCTGCAGGAGACGCAGGACCCGGCAGTCTTCGAATTCATAAAGAAAGAGAGTGGGTACCTGCTGCGGAGAGCGTTTGCCCTTTGGCTTCGATTAAAATTTGGGAGGTAAATATGGAAAAAGCCATCGCCGAAGCCGAAAGCAAGGCCTGGGAAGCTCTGGCAAGATACAAGTTCCACATGTTCGGCTACTGGGCTGCCATTTGGGTCCACCTCAACAAGATATCCGGAGGGAAACGGCCTAATCCGTGGAAGAACCTGGTGCTAATCGCTAAGAAGGAGGTAAAAAACAAAAAGAAATAGTCTCCTAAGTACTCTACTATTCAAAACATCTTTAAGGGGCCTGGAAATCGATTCTGGTGCATTCCAGCTAGGGAAAAAGAGGGCTTCTTAGGTAATCCGAGGCTGCGGGCTCTTTTTAGAGTTTTCAGTCAAAAAAACAAAATACCTTGAGGGGCTTGACAAACAATCAAAAGGGGTATATAATCTTGTTACAATGGAAAGTAACAAGACAGAAATCAAGATTACTACTAGCGACTTATTCTCGGTTAGTAATGCGGCAAAGGAACTAGGCCGACCGAGAATTACCATCTACCGCTGGATTGAGACCGGAAAAATTCAAGGTATCAAGCTCGGCGGTATTTTATTTATTCCAAGGGAAGAAATAGACAGACTAAAAAACGAGAAAGCCACCGAGCCGGTGAGCTCAGTGGCTTAAGTCAGGAGGTGACCGGTGCAAGCGTATACTCCAATCACTGTCTTATTTTATCACCATAATCGCCTCCTGTCAAGAGAAAAGGAGGTAGACTATGTCAATTATAAAAATTGACCCAGAAAAAGTCCAGGACAACCCCTACCAGCCGCGGTCCTACTATCCGCCCAAAACGATAGCGGAGATCGCATACTCCATCGAGCAAATCGGAATTATCCACATCCCTACCGGACGCCAGGTGAACGGCGACTACGAGCTGGCCGAAGGCCACCTGCGTAAGCGAGCTTATATCAAGCTCAAGAAGAAAGACCCGAAGAAATACGGGGAGATGCCCCTGGATATCAGGGAGATAGCCGACCAAGACATGGCAATCATTGCCCTCGAGGAGAACTTGCGCCGGCAGGATATCACTCCCCTCGACCAAGCCAGAGCTGTCGACATGTACCTGATCAACTTCACTGATGTGACTGAAACTGCTCTTGCCAAGACTCTCAACATGACCCAGGGCAACGTATCCAATATGCGCCAGGTCCTGAAATGCCCCAAGGAAGTTCTGCAGAAGATTGTCGACGGTAAGATAAACTTCACCATGGCCCGGGAACTCCTTATCTTCCAGGCCCTCAACCTTGGGAAGAACAATCGTGGCTACGGCCGGGGGGCGGGTAAGGACAAGGACTCTACCTACCTCATGCTGGAGGCCGTTAGGGGAATCGGCGGCTCATACGGCCCAGCTGCCACTGTGGACGGAATCAAGAAAGCCATCTTCGGCGTCTGCCGGGATAACATGAAGCACCTGGAGAAAGGCGGCTCATATTATGGAGCCGATAGCGAACCCCTCTTCGATACCCGGGAGGCCGGTTGTCTCAAATGCCCGAAAATGGTTAAGGCCAACGAGACTAAATCCCAGGTCAAGCACTTTTGTTCCGATCCTGCCTGCTGGGAAAAGAAACAAAATGCCCATAAGAAGAAGATGGCTGCCCAGGCGGTAAAAAAGAGGGATGCCGAACTCAAGGAACGCCTACAGGCAACCAGAGCTCACAATGCCGCTGTGGAAGCGGTTACCGAAGAGAAACCCACACCCTCGAAAGCACCTGAAAATTCCTCTATCGGGATCCCCGTCCTCGATACTGCCGACCAGGTCCTTGCAGAACAGGAAGAAGAAGTCGAGGTCGTGGATAAAGACAAGGAATATGAGAAGTCCGTAGCGGAAGCCGAGAAATTCGAGAAAATGGATGATGTTTGTGTGGGCTGTACTAACCAAAAAGCCTGCGAGCGAAGGTCCATTGTTGCTTCAACTGATAAAGGCTTCTATTGCCTTGATAGAGTAACCAAAGAGAACTATAACGAAATCCGGGAGAAAGCAAAAACAGGAGCCCCGGAGTCCATGAAGGCTCTGGTTGAGAACAATGCCGGCACTAGAGCGGAAGTCATTGATATCCGTGAATTACGCCTTGGTACATACAGCGATGATATGAAAGCCGGTTTCGCCCTTCTGGATGCTCATGTATATGATGGCTATCAGAGAGATGGAGCCAAGACCATTCTTGACCGAATAGAAGACTCCGATGAATGTCTGACACGCTGTATCAAGGGCTTCCACTATGGCTATGATAGTAGTCAGAGTGAAGCTAGGGTGCGGTACATTTGTAGTGACCCGAAGTGCCTGACTAAAAAGAAAGCGGCCTTTACCCGGGCGGTCAATGCTAAGGGGCAGACTAAGAAAAAGGCTGAGATGAAAGCGATCCAACAGGCCGTCGAGGAAACAAAAGGCCTCGATAAGCCACGTCTCCTCCTGATTATGGAAGCACAGATTGAAGGAAATCATGTAACCGGAGGTTATGGTAGCGACCAGTTGGAATGGATTACCAAACGACTCAAGGTAGATGCTAAAAGCCAGGATAATATCAGTAAAAGAGACCTGTTGATTAAAAACCTCACGGGATTATCTGAGGACCAGCTCCGGAAACTTCTGGTAGAGTTCTGCCTGATGATGCTTTGCTACGAGGGGGACATTAAGACCTATAAGGTCCAGACCACAGAAAAACTGAACAGGATGAAGGTAGGCATCCAGGTAGACAAGAAATAATGTCAAAGGGAAATAAAAAGACCCGGGATTTTAAGGACCGCCAATGCCGCTACTGCAAGCGAGCCGACAAGCGGGCATTCCCTAAAGGCTGGCCCTGCTGCCCACTACCAAATCCCCAAATCAGAAATGGCCACTGTGAGGACCGACAGCCAACGAAAAGGCAGATATATTCAGGAAAGATAAACGAAGGAGATTAAATAAACTTGCTGGTGAAAAGGCGACCGAGGGACACATATTCCCGCCTGAGACGTTGCGGTAGCCAGCAAGTATTCTCGGAGGAATACTTTACTAAATGAAAAACGGAGGTAATTCAAATGAAAACAATTGATATTAGCGGATTTGGTGGTGGCTACGAGGCTGGTTGTCAGAAGATGCTACTCAATGGCCTAAAATTCCTCAATGAACACCCGAACTTTGATTGGAGTGCTTATAAGGAGTACCGGGGAGTCATTGGGGTAACTATAGCTGAAAGCTGTGAGGCTAAGAAGCTTGACGAAGCTGTGTGCCAAGGTGTCGAGCCATCTGGGGCGATGCACAGTGCCGTTATTAGTCATCTAGCTTACATAAACAAGCATGGCTATGATGGGTGGGTTGCTGAAGCAGAAAAGAAAGGCATGACTTTATGTGAGAGACCTGAAGAAGAGGTTTTAGATAACACAATCCTCATAGCTCAGGTTGAATGGCAACTAAAATTAGATGGGGGCTACAATCCTTTGGCTGAATTGTTCAAGCATGTGCCGATGGATGATGTGATTACGGTGGATTCGAAAGACCCAGATAGCATCAAAAAGGCTGCTGATGAAATAGCTCGTAGAATGAAGGAAAGTTAAGTAAGTATTCTGGCAAGAATACTTAAAAGGTAGGAGGCTATAGAATGACTGACTGTAAGCACAAGCAACTTCTGGATATGGATAACCAACCCGTCTTCTGTGAAGAGTGTGGTGGTAAAATCTGCGATAAATGCGGTAGGTGCTTTGCTTGCAAGGAAGTTTATCTTGTACGAGTGAAGGTGCCATGGAGTAGATTTCGCTGTAAGTGTGGGATATTTGTAAAGAAACCTTCCGGGGTATTTCCGGGCGAGGATAGAATTGTTTTCTGCACTCGTGGTCATAGCATTACTTATCACGAACCAGCAACCTATTATGTTCAGGGATTCCGCGACCCTATTACTCACATTATAGGAGATGATGCTAACAGAGGATTAGCTCCAAGGGAACCATTGAGAACGATATCTGAAGCTATGAGTCGTGTCGTACAGGGAGATTCAATATTCCTACCTCGTACAGAAGGAGACGAGGGATGAGAATACTTGGCTAAGTATTCTCCCAAGAATACCTGAAAGGAGACTAATGATGAAAAATAGACCAGAGGAAGAGGTAAAACAGATTGCAGTTGACCTATTCCACGGCAAGCTATTTACCAATAGGCATTGCCAAAGGCCCCAAGATGTAATGATGGTCTTTATGCCATTGGGTCTTATGGAGCCGAAGGCTTTTAGGAAGCTACAAAAAGACCCACCTGGAATGATATTTGAGTATTTGGATAAGGCGGGTCCACGCAGCATAAATGGCATGCCTGGGTTCTTCTCCTGTCAAATGCTGTCTCAAGACGACACGAAGACTGTCTTTGAGATATATAAGAAGCTAGAGGAAGCACAAAAGGTTGCTTTAGGCTAAGCAAGTATTCTATGCAGAATACTAGATCAACAATAAAGGAGTTTTGTTGAGATGGAAAAGGTTAAATTAGTTGAACAGGTGGAGAGATTTAAGGAAGAGTTCGGGGAAATACCAGAGCTGCCAATCAAGATTAGTTATAAGTGGTGCCTTTTTAATGCGGAAGGCGAGATTACTCCTGGCTACTACATACATGGATATCCAGGCTTGATACCCATTGACAGCGAAGAGATAACGGATGTTGTTATGATTTCGGATGCAAGACAAAGACCGTTTCCGGTAATGTCAACAAAAGGGGGGGATTGTTGAAATGGATATACTGATTATACCGAAAGGCACTACAGTAAAGATTGCCGGGCTACCATTTACCCTTGCTGAAGATACGACAGTCTTGGGGAGGAAAGAGAATATCCAAATTAAAGGCGTGAGGATTATCGGAGTGGTGGCAGAGGCAAATACTAAAAAACCATAGCGAGGAATTGTTGATTAAGTATTCCACAAAGAATACCAGGTAACAAAAAAGCCTGAAATGTATAGTAAAAGGAGGTGCCAAATTGGCTAAGAAAACAAAGACTGATGAAGAAATCGCAGATGAGGAGTTGACGGATAAGATAAAAGAAATAATTGCCTGCTGTATAGCTTGGAATTTCCCCAGCACATCTGGTGACCACCCTCAACTCAGTTGGGATGAGGCTGCTGAGGCAATTAAAGACCTCTTTAAGGCGAAGTAACTACACATTTGGCTCTAAAAAGTATTCTACGAAGAATGATTGAAAGGAGATAGATGTGCTCGGAAAACCTAAGGGATATATCGGCATCAAGCACGAGATAAAGCACTCCCGAACGCCCGGTCCGGGACCGCTTTCTGGTATTAACCTTACAGAAGATTACTTCAACGCCCTGCAGGGTAAGACGGTACCAGTTATCGATATCGCTGTCGACGGCAGCTCCTACCTTGTGTTTGGCCAGGGAGAGAAATCAGGAGGCTTCTTTTGGGATATTGATAAGGAAGATACCACACAACAGCTGATCCCCTATAAATTCTTTCACCCAGGGGTAGATGCAGATGATATTATTGCGTTTCTTAAGATTATCCAGGAAGGTGGAGTCACGCCCTGCGCTAATTTTATGAACCAGTCTGCTATTGATGAAATTCTAAGCAAGCAGAATAAGGATATGATGAAGCGAGACCGGCAGGCTGGGGTAGAGGAACCTAAGCCCCTATACAGCCTTGGGAGAAATGTTTGCGTTGAATGCCGCGGTGAGACGCTCATGGGCGGTCATAGAGCCTGCTTCACGGCACGGGAGGTTAACAATAATGACAACCAAAACCACCCCTAAAAGTGCTCTAAAAGACGATGTGCGAACCCTACTGCGGTATGGCAAGGCCAATGCCCGCACAGGGGAATACATTGCCAGAGTTATGGGTTTCAAAAATGACCGCGTAGTGCGCCTTGCCCTTAGAGAATTGATAGCTGATGGTGTGCCGATAATATCCTTAGTTGAGCCACCTTACGGCTCTTACATCGCTGACAATCCTGAAGAACTTATAGAATACCTAGTTAAGTTAAGGCACCGGGCGGTTGAGATTCTCGGTCGGTATAAAGACCTGAAAATAGCAGCCAAGAAAATATTAGACCCCCACCAGATGGGGCTTCTTTAGGGAGGTTGATATGGGCTCAGCATTGAGAAGAGGAAGGACACTAGACCCAAAGGCAGTTGCCCAAGCAAGGAAATGGAGAGAGGAACGCAAAAAGGCATTATGGGGAATGTTGCATGACGGTACGGCATGGGTAAGAGAGCTTCGAGAGTTGTCTTGTCTTGAGGGTAGACGGATAACCTACAGTGATAGACCTGGTGGTTATCCAAAGAGTGAAATTGGATTAAACTAAGTATTCTGATAAGAAAGATAGAAGGAGGAAAAAGTGATAGACACAGAAGTTAAAGCAGCACTACATACCTTCAAGGACCTCCGGGTGGGGGGTAGGATAGCCCAGCTGACACGAGCTAGAAAAGGGCATAAGTGTGATGCCTGCGGCCTCCCCATAGAGAAGGGGGAGGACCACTACTGCGTTTATGTGGGTGGTGCCGGCCTGGGGAACACGAAATTCCCCGATAGGATACATGGGGCTTGCATATTCAACTATCTATATGGTGAAGGAGAAAAAGATGCCAATAAAAGACCTTAGTAATGTCAGGCGAATGCCGCGGCTTGGCAAAATAAGATTAGGTATCAAAGTCGAACCAGAGGGAAAGAACCCCTATCCCCGGGCCACTGACTACTTTGTAGTACCCGATGAGATAAAGAGCATCGTGGGCGAGCAGCCCAAGAAGCTGAATATCATGTTCCCGACCGAGAAGCCAGAGGAGTTTGCTCAGCAGTGGCTCCGCTGCTACTCCTTCTCCCAGGGGCTTATCTGCAAGGGAGACGGGACTGTAGCTGTCAGGAAGATCGACGTTGCCAATGGAGATATCGCCAGCCACACTACCGAAGAATGGGCTCGCAAGGACTGGAATTGTGATCCCGACACCTGCGAGCAGTACTCAGAGAAGCAATGTCGCCGGGTGATGAACCTTCTCTTTCTTATACCCGGCGTGCCAGGCATCGGCGTCTGGCAACTCGATACCACATCCTTCTACTCCATTGTAAACATCAACTCCTGTGTTGACCTTATCAACCGACTTTGCGGGCGAATATCATTCATTCCCCTGACGTTATCACTAGAGCCACAGGTAGTTGAACCACCAGGTATTAAGAAAAAGACAGTCAACATCCTCCAGATCCGCAGTGAAGTTAAGCTAGCCGAAATCCAAAAGCTAGGCCGGGTACCACCTGAACAAGTTTTACTACCAGCTCTTGATGAGGAAGAGATACCAACAGACCTTATTCCCGAGGAGATAGCGGAGAAAGCTGAACCCCCGGTAGTCAAGGAAATGCCCCCAGATGAACCGGTAGTGGAGAAACCAGCTAGTGATATCAACGAAGGCGATACACCCACCATGGACGCTGTCACCAAATTATGCTTTCACTTCTGGAAGATGAAGCCGGTCGAGCTATGCGGGGAGCTCGGCTACAAAACAATGGCAGACCTTAATGCCTCGAGGACAACTCCCTGGGAAGCGTGGTTAACGATAAAACAACTTAAGCTGCCCCAGCAACCAGAGGAAGAACCCCAGGCTGAACCAGAACTGGCAGGAGAACGACCTGAGGAGCAAGAACCTGAAGAGTTATGGCCAGAGGACCTACCCGGCGCCGGGGACGCTCCGGCAAAGCAACTAGATGCTAGAGCAGAAGCCGAGGAAACTGGGGGTTTCATAGATATACCATTGCTTAAGACACAACTGAAAACACTAAGAGCCAAGAAGCTGACAGCTTGGGAAGAAGCTAATCTCCTCTCGTATCTTAAAATGTTTTACAGAGTAGAGGGGGAGACCGTGCTCAAGGCTGTAGCGAAGCTCGACCAAGGGGCAGCAACCCATTTCATGAAGAGGATCCAAGATTCCCTGCCAATGATATAACTAACTTAATTAAGTGAGTAGCATTATGCCTTTTAGATTGGAGAGTAACAATGGCTAGACCACACAAACAGACAGTAGATTACTTCCCTCACGATACTGATGCCGGCGAGGGTAAGACGCTAACTATTATCCAGTCAAAGTATGGTAACGATGGGTATGCCTTCTGGTTTAAGTTACTCCAGTTACTCGGCAAAGCCCCCGGACATTTTTATGACTTTAATAACCCCGCTGACTGGGAGTTTCTGTTAGCAAAAACCCACCAGAATGGTACAGAAAAGACTAAAGACCTTCTGGATACGCTTGTTGTACTTGGTGCTATTGATGCAGAGCTCTATGCTCACGGCATTATCTGGTGCCAGAAGTTTGTAGATAGAGTGGCAGATGCTTATAACCGGACTATCGAGGGCCCCCCCCCAAGACCTGACTTTTTGGTTAGTGTAGAGGATAAGACGGTTTCTGTATCAAGAAATAATGTTTCTGCTAACACTAACCAAAAAAACACTACGAAAATACCACAAACTAAACTAAAAGAAACTAAACTAAAAGAAACTACAGAAATAACCAGAGATAACCAATTCCTAATCTTCGGACAGAATGTTGAGAAAGCAATTAGGGTCGCACAGGGAAAACTTGAAGTCAGTGCTAGAAATAAAAAAGCTTATCGGGAAGAGTTAGATAGGCGTGGCATTAAGTGGGAAGAAACAGAAGAGGAAAGAAGTGGCACAGGGTAGGAAAGCCGGTATGTTACCCTATGGCAATGGCTGTGGGTTACACCTCAATTGTTTTACCTGCCCTTTGCCGGATTGCGTTTCACATTATGGGGCGAATAGAAAAGAACAGAACAGGCTGATTAGATTAGAGAAGCCTTTTTTTGAGCATTTGGATAAAGTGAGGAGTTCCATTTGCGGAGGGAGAAAAGATGAGGATTGAAGTTCCTTTCTTACCCCCGGTGGAGTACTCTCCCAACAGCCGGGAGTTTTGGGCGGGCAAGCATAAGGCCGGGAAGATATATCACGACGCTGTATTCTACTGCTGTGTGGATGCCAGGAATAGGGGGTTTCGTGAGGGGCTATCCTTTCCCTTTGTCAAGGCAAAACTTAACCTAACTGTTGCTTTTGCTGAACTGCGAACGAGGGATGAAGATAACCTGCTCGCTCGTTTCAAGCCTGGGCTCGATGCTATTGTGGACTCCTGCTTGATTTTGGGCGATGATGTGGAGCATTTGGAGATTGGTAGGGTGGAGGTGGTTGTGGACCGTGAGCGAGCACCGCTCACCATAATTGAACTGGAGGTGAAGTGAAATGCGTAGCCCCATCACCATAAGAGAGTACAATATTCTAGTTCTATTAAGGGAAGGGCAGACCCCGAAAACCATAGCACCCCTGCTCGGTATCTCCCTCTCCAGCGTGAAGTTTTACTGTCGACTACTTTACGCAAGGCTGGAAGCTAACAACGCCTGCCACGCTGTAGTTCTTGCCATGAGAGCGGGCTGGATTAAACTCGAGGAGGTATAACAATGGAACTAGAGGACGGCCAAAAGATAGCCGCTGAGGTAATCAAACAGCTCTCCCCTTACTGCCAGAAGATTGAAGTCGCTGGCTCTATTCGGAGAGGGAAACCTTTTCCTCATGACATCGATATCGTGCTTATTCCCTCTGATGCTTGGAACCTGGAGGGTGCAGTACTGGCTCTGGCCCGCCCCCGGCAGCCCAAGATGAGTGGGGCCAAGCTGAAGCGCTTTGATTACGATGGTGCGCAGGTTGACCTCTATTATGCGACAGCAGAGACTTGGGCCACCCTGCTCCTTATCAGAACCGGCAGCAAGGAGAATAACATTCGTCTATGTTCACTAGCTAAGCAGAAGGGGTGGCACCTGTCAGCGAGTGGCGAGGGGCTGTTCGATGATACCGGCAGGAGAGTTGCCGGCGACACTGAGGAATCGATATATAAGGCTCTCAATTTGCCGTATCAGGAGCCTTTGGAGAGGAACTAATGGATACGCTAGGTGAAGTACTTAGGAAGCGAAGAAAGGAAAGGGGGTTCTCTCTGGTGAAGCTCGGTAAGTTATCAGGGCTGCACCATGCCCACATCGCCCGTCTTGAAAAGGGAACACGCTTCCCCACCGGTCGCACTCTGCAAAAACTGGCTAAGCCGCTCGGTTTTAGTGAGCTGGGGTTGCTCAAGCTTGCGGGGTTTATCTCCCCAGAAGGAGTTAATGAGGTTTTGGACAATGTTAAGCAGACTTTGATGGATGCGTTGGATAGCTTTTCTGCGAAGATTGACATTCTTTAGGAGAGAGTAGATGGTCGTACAGCAAAAGGTGAAAACAGACAATCGTAAGTGTCCCCCTCACTACTTTATAATAGATTCGGAAAATATTGGTCATTGCAAGTACTGCCCGGAGGCAAGGGACTTCATGAAGTTATTAAGGCGGACCGGGATGTTTGTGGCAGCGGGAAAGCGTGGAGCTAAAGCTAGACAAGCAACATTAGGCAAAAAGAGGGGAAGGAAAAAGAAGGAGGACCAAACATGAGTAAAGGGTTACTTTTTAGGCTAGTGAAGTGGAGTCGGGCCGTGAGGATATTTTTCGGAGGCTACACCGCGATGGAGGAGAAGCACAAGCTCTTTGAGCTACCTTATCCGTTTACCCCGAGGCAGATATATAAGAGACTTCTTAATGACGGCTATCAGTATAATGCTTTGAGTTCAACGTATAAAAAACAGATTTTTACTGTTCGGAAGCTCGTTGATATCGACCACCAATTACATCTGAGATTCTACAGTGATACTTGGGTATCAGGTCACTACGAGTTAACTACGGAGATGTGGCCGGTTCAACATCTGCGGGGTAAGGATTTGAGGGCACTCAATGACGGTGAAATATTCAAGCTTAAAGGCCAGTTTGGAGTTCCTAAGTGAAATCTGAGATAACATTCCTGGATTACTTACTGGCTATCCCGGTCGCTATTTACTTCTGGTGTGCTGAGAGGTTTGACAGGTTCGAAAAATGTGGGAATAGCCCGGACGGGACCTGTTTCTATGTCGTCAAGGATTTCAAAAAACAGTGTCGGTGGTGTGGTAAAATAGAGATTGCACACCGAGGTGGCTAAGTATTTCTCAAGAAATAAAAAGGAGGGGAAAATGCCTGAGAGCGAATTGGCTAAAAGAATAACTACAATGGTCAAGGCACTGGATAAGCTTATCCAGGACTTAGTGAAAGATGCTGACAGGCTCCGTGAGGCAGCGCGGGCACTGAGGAAGGATGAAGAGGAAAAGCGCGAGTGAGATATTTGCAAATGTGGACCCGCAGCTGCATGTTATCAATGGGGGGCAACACCGGACCGGTCGCAAGGGGAAGGCTGAAGACTGGAAACAGACAGGTGGAGCGCTTTGCTCCCAGTGTGGCCAGGAAGCGGTGAGATTTCGTCCCCGGGATGGGTTGTGTTATCAGTGTGTTCGAGCCGGTGATGAGAAACAAGACCGAGATGATAAGAAACGCGCCAGGCAACTCAAGTTCATAAAGCAGCATAATGCTCGCATCGCAAAGAGAAAGGGAGCTACTAAGTAGCTCCCTTTTTTGTTTCGGATTGTCAGATTCCGCTTACTTTACTAGCACTTTTTGCTAGCTTCGGTGAAGCGTATTCTCACGGCCGAGGGACCCCCGCCGGTCTTACCGAACAACGCGGCGCCGACGCAGCGAGCATGAGCATTGGCGGGTGCTACCCATCTCCCGAACGGGGTGATCTTGCTCTTCATTGCGTGAGCTAATGTTCTTCCTTTCCCCATCAGTTCATCCTCCTTATTAGATTTACTTAATTACAGCATAAACTGCTAGAGAGGAGTTGGCAAGGCTAGCGATTAATCGCTTGGAAAAATGAGGTTATCCTTGCAGTCCAGTAGCACCAGGGAGGGGACATTCTCTAGTTGGTTCTTGACGGCAACTTCCAAGCCTTCCGGGCTATTGACACTTAATACCTGGATGAGCCCCTTGTCAATAGCTTCTTGGTGGCGAGCCTTCTCTTCGGCGCATGGGATACACCTTTCCTGAGTCAGCAGAACGAGTCTGGGGCGGCAAGGTCCCGTGGCAGTACGAACAATTTCCTTGAGGCATGCGAGAGCAGCGTTATTATCCTCAATAGCAAAACAACCATCGATGTTCTTTTGTTGGTCTGTCATCTTTCTCCTTCATCTGATTCTTCTGGATATTCGACCCTTTCTGCGAGGCCTTCAAATAGTGCAATCCAATCCAGGGTCTGCTGGCCGGTCGCCTGGGGAACAACTACATGATGGTCCTTAGTGGTTATCTCCACATTACCATCGACTCGGTGCATATCGATAGTTTCACCATTCTTTCTGTGAAAGCGGGCCAGGTGTTCTTTCATTCTTTCTTCTTCAGCCTCTTATCCATTCCCTGGGCGAAGGCAACAAGTTGACGGCGGTTATCCAGCTGCAGTTTAAGGCGTAGCCCGCGGATATGAGACCTGACAGTATTGGGGGAGAGGGCTAATTCGTCAGCTATGTCCTTTGTTGCAAGTCCTTGTGAAAGACTGTTGATAATTACCTTCTCGGTATCACTAAGCAACTTGCCCCAATCCGCCGCCATGGAGCCCGATTCTATCTCGTATCCTACTGCACTGTCACCTTCTTCATGTAGGCAGATAAGAAGATGCAAACCCCGCTCCGTGAGTGTTTTGATAAAGCCGTAGTGGAAATCACCGCTAACGCCAACTATC
>SDBU01003275.1_pt1 | contig 20665 bp, 18 predicted proteins | sample 2277071 | NCBI WGS metagenome assembly SDBU01 (sample SAMN10397929, study PRJNA504765) | marine sediment metagenome | isolation source: marine sediment core GS08_GC12, 126 cmbsf | place: Arctic Ocean: Gakkel Ridge, Loki's castle | collected 2008
GGAGAAACTATTCATCCAATCGAACGCGTATGCTGGGGGGACAGGGACGAGATTTTCATGCGTGCGTTACGGCAACGTTGTTGGCAGCAGGGGCAGTGTCGTCCCGGTCTTTGTAAAACAGCGGTCGGAGGGGCGGATCACAATCACAGACGAACGAATGACGCGCTTCTGGCTCTCCCTGGAGGAGGGAGTGCGTTTCACCATCCGGTGTATTGAGCAAATGGAGGGTGGGGAAGTATTTGTACCTAAAATCCCTTCGATGCGGGTTGTTGATCTTGCCAAGGCAATCGCCCCTGACACTGAGATTGAAGTGATCGGGATTCGTCCCGGGGAGAAACTGCACGAAGTATTAGTTTCAGAAGATGAAGCCCGACATACTCTTGAATTGGTGGATATGTACGTTGTTGAACCACCGGCAGCGTTATGGTTCGGTCACGGCTGGCGGGATCGCGGGAAACGACTGCCGGAGGGGTACCGATATACAAGCGACGGCAACGATCAATGGCTCGACGAGAGTAAAATCCGCGAACTCGTTGAACCGTTTGAGAATCAAACATCGGAGTGACGCTGAAGAATATGCCCCGTCTATTGATCACCGGCGCGAGCGGTTTACTTGGAGCCAATCTCGTCTTGACTGCGCACGAGGAACATGAGGTGATTGCGGTCTATCATCGGCATCCCATCGAACTGGAGGGGGTCCAGTCAGTGTCTGCTGACTTGTGTCAGCCGGGTAAGGCGAAGAAGTTGTTCGACCGTTTTCGACCGGATTGGGTTGTTCATTGTGCTGCGGCGACGGATGTAGATGCCTGTGAGGATGATTCGGATTCAGCCTTCCGATTAAACTCGACTATGGCCGGGTATGTCGCTGCCGCAGCAGCAGACACTCAAGCCCGATTAATTCATATCTCCACCGACGCTGTCTTCGACGGGGGGGCTTGGCATTATTCCGAATCAGATCCAACTGAGCCAGTGAACACCTATGGGAAAAGCAAACTTGCGGGCGAGAAGATGGTGACACAAGCCTATCCGCAAAGTACCATCGTCCGCACAAACATTTTTGGGTGGAATGCCCAACGGAAGTTCAGCTTAGCAGAATGGTTTCTCGATCGCTTGGAAAGGGGTGTGAACACCCCCGGATTTAGTAATGTATTTTTCTCACCAATTCTAGTCAATGATCTAATCGATCGGCTAATTCAGCTCTTGAAGATAAACCATTCTGAGATTATCCACCTGGCAGGTGCCGATTGCATCAGCAAGTATGAGTTCGGGAAAGAGTTGGCGGTAATTTTCCAGTTGGATCCTGAACTAGTAGATCCCGTGAGTAGTGAAAATGCAGGGCTAAAGTCTCCCCGGGCAAAACGACTATGCTTGCGAAGTGAAAACATCGCGCGTGTATTCGATTCAAATCCCGCCGGGGTTAAGGAAGGGTTGCATCGCCTGAAATCACTTCGCGAAGAAGGTTATACCAATCGACTGAGAAGTATGGTCCAATCGAATGGTCAGTGAAGGTGTTTCTTGGTAGGCTGAAATCCCCTAAGGAGGGACGGGGACGCTGCTGGAGAGGTGGATCCTTAGATGAAAGTCCAGATGTTTATAGAATACCGACCCATGAGTCAGTCGGGATCGAGCACTGGTGATGATGATAAATTATCGGATGTGTCAAGGTAGAGATTAATGAGCGAGTTGAGAATGTACGCAAGTCGAACCAAGCATAGGATAAAAGCCGGAATCGTGCGACTGGGAAGGCGCTTCCAGTATCCAAATGATCGAATCTCGGATCTTCCAATCGTTTTTGGAAACGCGATGGCGAAAGCCGGCTCTCACATTCTATTGCAATATCTTGAGGGTCTTAGTTTATTTACCCCGTTGATTATTGGTGATCCATACCCGATTCGAACCATAACCGCTTCAGGCAGGAGACGCTCAGATGAAGAGGTCTGCTTGGATCTAAGGCGTTTGCGACAGGGGGATATTGGCTGGGGTTATTTGCCAGGAAAGGAAATCTTCATTCGCGAAATTGTCAGAGATGGCAGAATTAATTACTTTATCTATCGCGATCCGAGAGATAAGATTATCTCGCATATTTTTTTTGCGATGGAGATCCATAAAAGTCACGCGATGAGGGAATACTATTTCTCTCTTCCTTCCATGGAGGAAAGGATCACGGCGACAATAAAGGGTGTTCCAGGATTTATTCAGAACATTCGCGCCAGTTACGAAAGCTACCTGGCGTGGTTCGACCAACCAGACGTGTTAACAATATCATTTGAGGATCTTGTAAACAGTCGAAAGGAATCGCTTTCTCGCATGATTGCTCATCTTGAGCGAAACAATTTCACCATCACTTTAGAGAAGACCGTTGCCTTTGATGTTCTAAATCAAGCCATGTCGCCCGATCGATCATCCACCTTTCGCACAGGGCAATCTGGAGGTTGGAGCGAACATTTTTCGAAAAGAAACATTGAATTATTCAAGGAAGTGACAGGAGATTTGCTCGTCAAATTGGGTTATGAGGTATCGGAGAATTGGTGAGAGAATTTTTTCACGAGAGATTGATGCATCCAATCTATTCCATGTTGAGATTGGGGAGGGTTAATCGATATGGCTAAGGTTCAAATCGAAGATCGTTGGATTGGGAATGCCCACCCTACCTATTTTATCGCTGACATCGCCGCGAATCATGACGGCGACTTAGAACGGGCTAAGATGCTTATCCGAATGGCGAAGGAAGCAGGTGCAGAAGCGGCGAAATTCCAGAACTTCAGCGCGCCGAAAATTGTTTCGGACTACGGTTTCAAGACCTTGGGCGGTCAATTATCCCATCAGGCCAAATGGAAGAAATCTGTGTTCGAGGTCTATCAAGACGCCTCCGTCCCCTGGGATTGGACCCCCATCTTGAAGGAAAAGTGCGATAAGGTGGGCATTCACTATTTCTCATCTCCCTATGATTTTGAAACCATCGACATGCTTGAACCCTTTATCCCAGCCTTTAAGGCGGGTTCTGGTTTGATGAGCTGGCCGGAATCTCTTGTATATATGGCCTCAAAAGGAAAGCCCCTGATCATGGCTACAGGAGCGAGTGATTTGGGCGAAGTGATAGAGAACGTGAGCGCTGTTCTGGTAGTAAATCCTGATCTCGTGTTGATGCAATGCAACACCAACTACACCGCCAGCCTTGAAAACTTCGATCATATCCACTTGAATGTTCTGAAGACGTACGCATCGCTCTTCCCGGATGTTGTCTTGGGTTTATCGGACCACACCCCGGGTCACGCGACGGTTCTCGGAGCTGTCACCTTGGGGGCGAGGGTAGTTGAGAAGCATTTTACCGATGACAACAACCGCGAGGGTCCAGACCATAAATTTGCCATGGACCCAGATGCCTGGGCGGAGATGATTGAGCGAACCCGCGAACTCGAGCGCGCCCTTGGTTCTCCGGTTAAACGTGTAGCAAAAAACGAGAAGGAGACGGTGGTACTTCAACGTCGATGCTTGAGGGCGGCGCGCGACATCAAAATAGATGATGTGATCACGATAGAAATGATCGATGTTCTGCGACCAGCCACACCAGGCGCGATCCCACCTAAGGAGATCGAGGCCGTTGTTGGCACAAAGGCAGCTGTAGACATCCCGGCGGGTGAGGCGCTGATTTGGACGAAGCTGGTGGGCGATTGAGGGTTCTATATTTTACCCGCGGCTTCGGGCCGCATGATCGGCGTTTTGTCTCCGCCTTGCTTGAGATGGGGTACGAAGTTACGTATCTTGGCTTGGTCGCCAAAAGGGAAGGCCTAACCGGGAGCACGTTTTCTAACCGTGTCCATATAGAGGAAGATCTCGCTGTGGATAGTGATCCTGGATGGATTGATCTGATAAAACTGATTCCGAAGACGAGGAAAATCCTCGAGCGGATTCGTCCGGATATAGTCCATGCTGGACCGATCCAGAAATCGGCACTGCTGGTCGCTTTAGCGGGTTACCATCCACACGTCAGCATGTCGTGGGGGTCAGATTTACTGATGGATGCTCGCTGTGGGCTTGGGCGATGGGGGGCGAAACTCACGCTTAACCGTAGTGATGCATTGTTGTGCGATTGCCAAGCGGTGAAGGAGCGAGCGCAGGCTTTGGGTATGTCGCAGGAGCGGATCGTAGTTTTCCCATGGGGTGTGAATCTCAGTCATTTTAATCCGCAAGGCTCCTCTGAAGCGCGTCAGAAATTAGGCTGGGGGCCGGATTTCGTCCTGTTATCCGCGCGCATGTGGGAGCCGATTTATGGCGTTGATCTCCTGGTAAAGGCATTCGTCCAAGCGGCGCAGCGGCTCCCCGATCTTAGGTTAATTATGCTCGGCGAAGGCGCTCAACGCACTGCGATCTATGATTTATTGGCAGATACCGGACTAGAAGGAAGAGTTCATTTCGCGGGGATGATTGCGCACGCTTCTCTACCGGATTACTATCGCTCGGCGGATATATACATCAGTGCTTCATATAGTGATGGCAGCTCGGTGTCCCTTCTGGAAGCGATGGCTTGTGGCTTGCCATCCGTGGTTTCCAATATCCCCGGCAACATGGAATGGGTGACGGATGGTCATACGGGGTGGTCTTTTGCGCGTGGAGCGGTTGAGGAGTTGACCCAGGGGATTTTCACAGCGGTCCAACATAAGGATGATTTGAGGTCGATGGGGCAGATTGCTCGGGATGTGGTTGAGGTGCGAGCGGATTGGAACAAGAATTACCCAAAGATGATCGAGGCGTATCAGATGGCGATCGAGTACGCGAACAGAGGCGTAATGTGAATAAGCCCCGAGTGGTAGGGATCATCCAGGCTCGCATGATTTCCAGCCGTCTTCCGGGAAAGGTCTTGCTGGATATCGCCGGTGAGCCCATGCTCATGAGGGTTTTTACCCGAGCTAGACGGGCGAAACAACTCGACGAAGTGGTTATTGCTACGAGTGTGGATATTGATGATGAGCCGATTGCGCGCTTATGCGAGGAGAGAGGCGTCCCATATTCGCGCGGAAGCGCTGTGGATGTGCTCGATCGCTTCAAGAATGCTGCCCGAGAGTATAGAGCGGAGATCGTCGTCAGGCTCACGGCAGATTGCCCTGTGATCGATCCGGATTTGATTGATCAAACTGTAGATGCATTTCTCGCCTCTGATCCGCCGGCTGATTTAGCCGTCAACCGCTTGCCGTGGGATCGGACATTCCCGATTGGGCTTGATACAGAGGTGTGTGGTCGCTCCACACTGGAAATCGCCTGGCGTGAAGCAGATGAACCGCACCAGCGTGAACATGTCATGCCATTCTTTTACGAGAACCCTGAACGCTTCCACATCTTGCATGTTCGGAACGATAAGGATTACGGTCGATTGCGCTGGACAGTGGATACCGCAGAGGATCTGACTTTCATCCGTGAAATCTACGCTCGCTTTGATGGGCGTGATGATTTCACTTGGCGTGAGGTATTAGCATTGCTTGTGAAGGAACCTGAACTTGCGGAGATCAACGCACATGTCCAGCATAAGTCACACCTGGATGTTGGTTGAAATGATTGGGTTCATCGGCGGAAAACTCCGGGGAATAAACTTTGATGCTGACGATATTCAGCGCGCCTAAACCTTTTTCTGACCCGCATATTGCGCGAATACAGCGAAACGCAATCGCTTCCTGGCTGCACTTGGGTGAGGAAGTTGAGATCCTGCTTATTGGAGACGAGCCAGGGTTGTCGGAAGTAGGAGCTGAATTCGGGGTTAAGGTGCTTCGCGATGTAGAGAGGAACGAGGAAGGCACCCCACTCATCTCATCAATATTCCAAATGGCGAGCAGGGAATCGCGACACCCCTTTCTCTGCTATGTGAACGCCGATATCCTGCTTTTTGAAGATCTCATAGACGCAGTTCAATATATCTCATCCCGGTTCAATGATTTTCTTATCCTTGGACAACGATGGGATCTTGATCTCGAGTGGGAGCTAACCTTTGACGAGGGTTGGCAGCGGAGATTAATGGAGGAAGTACAATCACGAGGACGAACACATCCGCCTATGGGGAGTGATTACTTCATCTTTCGGAAGGAGTTGTTTCAAGACATCCCAGCCTTCGCGCTAGGTAGGGCGGGGTGGGATAATTGGATGATCTACGCGGGACGGAGAGCCGGCGTCCCGGTCGTCGATGCCAGTGAAAGGATTACCGTGATCCATCAGAATCATGATTATCAACATCTTCCGAATAACCAGCCCCACTACCGCCTGCCGGAAAGCTTGCGCAATATTGAGTTGGGTGGTGGCCATGAGACTATATTTAACCTATCGGATGCGACCTGGCGCTTGGGCCCTAAATCACTGCTTCGGAATCATCCAATCCGGATAGGTCTTAGACGCTGGATGGAAACGGAATGTATCAGCCGATTTGGACCAGGGCGATCGACGCGGGTGATTCTGAGACTTCTACACCCGATCCAGACTCTCCGTCAGTCGACGATTGTCTTGTGGCGAAGAATGAACGGCAAGGAAGCAAGTTCGGAAAATTCACCTACCATAGATGGGAGTCGAGGATCTTAAGATGGGGCGAGTAGGAATGAACCCGGCGCGGAACCGGGTGAGCGATTATCGACCTGCCAAAGTAACCCTGGCTGTGCTGACCTCAATTCCACATCACGTTGGGTACTTCAGCGGACGTTTCGATGTCCTGAAGCTCTGCCTGGCTAGTCTGGTGAAACATACGGAAGAGCCCCACGACTTACTGGTCTTCGATAATGCCAGTTGTGGAGAAGTCAAAGACTTCCTCCGAGACCTGCAAGAGCAGGGAGTGATCCGCTTCCTGGTGAGCAGCAGTGAAAATGTCGGAAAACTCGGTGCCTTGCAGCTTATTGCTCAAGTCGCGCCAGGAGAGATCATCGCCTATTGCGATGATGATACCTTTTTCTACCCCGGATGGCTTCCGGCTCATATTGAGCTGATGGAGTGTTTCCCTAACGTGGGTGTAGTCAGTGGGATGATATGGCGCACATTGTATGATCACGGTATACGCGGGAACATGCGGATGGCAGAACGTTATCCGGATATTGATCTAATATACGGACAGAATATACCTGAGCAATGGGAAATCGACTATGCGATCTCTTTGGGTCGTGATCTTCAACCCCATTTAGATCTCATACGGCAATTGGAGGACATCATCATTGAGCGGGATGGTGTTCGTGCCTTTGCCGCAGCGGGACACAGTCAGTTTGTCATCCGCAAGGAGATCTTACAGCGGTTTCTCCCTGGTCAATGGACGGGCAGGATGATGGGGGGAATGATGGACTTTGATAACGCGGTGGCGGAAGCCGGCTACTTGCGGCTTTCAACATACGAGCGGACAACCCGGAATATCGGTGGGTTGATTACAGAGGACATCGTGGAAGAAGCTAAGCGATTATCCTTGCCCATTGATGAGAAATCCTGGGAGAACGCTAATATTCGGAAAGCCTCAATAGCTACAAGGTTACTCCGCTGGAATCCCATCCGCTGGTTCCTGCAAGGGCTTTATAATCGGCTCTTCTGGCTACTTTCTAATCAATCGGGGGAGTGGTTCGACGAGGAAAAGCCATTGGAGAACCAAGCAGAATAATAAAAGCAGGCGATCCTGCAGCGAGATCCCAAATCGAACGGAGTCTCGGAGGGTGCGATTTATTTATGGGTGTAATTTTTCAGGGAGAGAGCATGGTTGAAAAGGCGTTGAATTAGGTATGAGAAAGGGACAAAACCCAGCCAAATTTGTCAAATATGTTGCCAAACCGGAGCGTATCACGGTCGCGGTCCTTACATATATCCCATTCTTAAGCGGTTACTATGCCGAATCTCTGGACGTTCTGACAGCCTGCCTTAACAGCCTTTGGCGAAACACCAATCTCCCCTTTGATCTTATGATATTTGATAACGGAAGCTGTCCTGAGGTCGTAGGTTATTTACAACATTCATTTCAGGAAGGGAGAATTCAATACCTAATTCTCTCTGAGAAGAATCTGGGCAAGGGGGGCGCTTGGAACGTTATTTTCGAAGCTGCTCCTGGTGAGATTCTTGCCTATACAGATAGCGACGCCTATTTCCATTCCGGCTGGTTAGAAGCTTCCGTTGAAATCCTTGAGATGTTCCCTAACGTGGGAATGGTCACAAGCCGACCTTTTCGAACGCCACCAGAACTATTCTCAAAGACCATCGCGTGGGCAGAGGCCGAACCTGATGTAGATATTGAACGCGGTCAATATATCCCATGGGAAGCTTTCCGGGAGTTCGATATGAGCTTGGGGCAAGATGAAGATGAAGTGCGGACACGATACACTTCTACGGAGGATGTCCGTCTCACTTATCGGGGCGCTACTGCCCAAGTGGGAGCGTCCCATTGGCAGTTTGTCGCGTGGAAGTCCGTTATTCGTCAATTTACGCCATTCGAGATGGATCGACCGATGGGCCAGGTTCGAGAGTTAGATCGGTTGGTGGACCAAGCCGGATTGCTTCGCCTCATGACGTCCGAGCCTTTGGCGATGAACATGAGCAACACACTGCAATCGATCCCTGACGAGGGTACTTCTCGCGGCTCTGATGTTCAGTCTCGTTCTCTAGGCATGATGATCTTGGAAATTCCACTTATTGAACGGTTGTTGCTCTTCATCTACAACCGCATCTTCCAATGGTATTACTCAAAATAAAGCATTGAAGAAGTTTGCGGAATCTAAGGATTGGAATGGGAAGCAAAACGGTATTTATTACGGCAGATCACGGCCTGGCCATTGTTTACTTCTTGCAGACGGAAGTTTATAAAACGCTGCAGAACGGCGGCGCCGAAATCGTGGTTCTGACGGATGATGGCCTCGTCGAACGTATTACGCAGCGCTTCAAGGATACAGGAGTGATTATTGAGGGGATGCGTCTGGCGCAGGTGCGGGAGTACGAGAGAGTCTCTTCAGACTTACAGTGGTGGCTCGGCTTTCTGCGCAGGGTAGGGGGCTCGAATCGAATCAACACCACGGCGATGGATAGCTATGTTGACCAGGTTTTAATTGAGGCTTCCCCACGGCAGGTTCCTGTCCTGCCTTTTGCATGGCTGTTCTTAGTGCTATTACGCCGCTCTGCACGGGTTCGCCAGGCTCTTGTGTACTATCAACGGAAGTTCACAGCGAATATCTATGATGATCTTTTTGAGCGATATCAACCCAACCTTGTCGTCGGGAGCACACCAGGATGGCGGCAGGACCGCTATCTACTTCGAGAGGCGGCCGCGCGTGGAGTGCGCACCGCCTCGGTTATTGTCGGCTGGGATAATCCGAGCAGCTACAGCCTATCGGGAGCGCCCGTTGACAGCATTACCTGCTGGTCTGATATACAGAAGGAAGAGCTAATACTTGGATCCGATTGGCTTCCAGAGCAAGTGAGTATTGGAGGAATCCCTATCTATGACGGGTACTTCAAGAATCAGTGGTTGATGCCGCGCGAGGAATATTTCAGGTTGCACGGTTTGGATCCTGATCGAAAGTTGCTTTCCTACGCATGCAGCTTTATTAGCTTCTCACCGAATTATCAGAATATCGAAGCCTTGGCGGAATTGATCTCTTCAGATGCTCTTGTCGAACCGTCCCAGTTGCTGGTCAGGTTACATCCGAATCACTTCTGGGATAATTGGCTGTTTCAAGATGAGCGAGAGCGGATTTACAAGCTGGCGAGTGAACTGCCTCATGTGCATGTTGTAGAGCCGGTGCCGATCGGCGGCGAACTTGGCTACTATTCCGGTGAGGACATGCCTGAGAAGGCGTCAATGATGGCACACGCGGACGTCTTCCTCACTGTGTACTCAACCATGGTAGTTGAAGCGGCGATCCATGATCGACCGGTCGTGAGTGTGTGCATCGACGCACCCAGGGGGTGGGGATACGTCCGAAAGTTTTATCTACGGAAATATTCCCTTCCGCTCTCGAAAATAGGCGACTGGCCCACGCATGACCGATTCCGAAAATCGGGCGCGGGAAAAGTTGTTTATGATATTTCACAACTGCAGGAAGCTATCAATAGCTATTTAAAACATCCGGGTGCCGACTCAGAGAATCGAAGATCCTTTATCGAGCGTGAGGTGACGTTCACAGATGGCAGTGCAGGTCAGCGAACAGGCGAGATACTGCTTTCGTTGCTTGAGGGCGGAGCAACATGAAATTCATGCTCGCTGGTCTGGGTTCAATTGGCCGCCGACACTTGAGAAATCTCAAGGCGTTAGGCGAGCAAGACATTGTGCTCTACCGTTCGGGTCGGAGTACGCTTCAAGATGATGAGTTAGATGGATACATCGCGGAAACAGGACTCGATGCTGCTTTAGCCCATAAACCTGATGCTGTAATCGTGTCCAATCCAACGGCTTTGCATCTCGATGTGGCCATCCCAGCGGCCGAAGCGGGTTGTCATCTCTTGCTCGAGAAACCCGTCTCGCACAACCTGGAGCGCGTGGATGACCTGCTAGCGGCAGTTAAGCGCGGCGGTGGCAAGGTGTTGGTTGGCTATCAGTTTCGCTTCCATCCCGGGCTGCAGGCAGTGAAGCGATGGTTGATGGAAGGGTTGATTGGCAAACCGATCAGCGCGCACGCCCATTGGGGGGAGTACCTGCCTGACTGGCACCCAGGGGAGGATTATCGCCAATCCTACGCCGCTCGTAGAGATCTTGGTGGTGGGGTGGTCCTAACCCTTTGCCATCCCTTCGATTATCTGCGCTGGCTGATGGGTGAGGTAGTTTCAGCAACAAGTTGGACCGGTCAAGTAGGGGAGCTAGATCTCGAGGTCGAAGATATTGCGGAAGCGATCCTCGAATTCGATTCGGGAGCGGTTGGGCACGTCCATTTAGATTACTTCCAGAGACCGCCCGCACACACCCTCGAGATTGTTGGGACAGAGGGCATGGTTCGCTGGGATAATGAAGAAGGGCATGCGAGTATCTATCAGAGTGTAGAAGGTCGATGGCAAAGCAGCTCACTTCCTGATGGCTTTGAGCGGAACGCTCTATTCATCGCTGAGATGAAGCACTTTATCGATGTCGCCAGAAGTAATGCAGAACCAGTGTGTCCTTTAGATGATGGAGTCCGAACTCTAAAGGTAGCACTCGCAGTTCTTTCGTCTGAAAATGGAGATCTACTTTAAATTGTTGAGAATCGATAAAGATTTACGTACATTTCCAGAGAGTAGGATAACTTCTTCTCTTGTTGAAAAACATGAAGTGTTTAAATCTCAGTGGATGACAAATATTCATAACGTATGGAGCGCCAAACTTGAAAGTGGAAAAGATGGATAGGAGAACATCAGCGGTTAGAAATATTACCAAATATTGGGGGTTAATATCCATTGCTGCACTTTGTATTTTGGGCGTGATCTTGATCCTTTACTTCACTCGTTCAAGCCCTGGAATGAGCGGCGATTCTGTCTGGTATGTGATGGGTGCAGACAATATGCTGGTGGGCAATGGTTACAGTAGGACGTCCGGGGGGGGCGAGATCAAGCCGATCGTAGGGTTCCCGCCGTTCTTCTCGATCGTGCTTGCCGGTTTAGGATCCCTGGGTTTCGAATTGATTGAGGGCTCGAGATGGGTAAATGCGCTCATGTTCGGAGTGAGTGCTTTCCTCACTTGGAGACTCATCTATCAATATACAGAGTCGAAGGGGGTTTCATTAGCCGGTGCGGTCTTGTTCTTAGGGAGCTCGTCGCTCATTAAATACCACAGCTGGGTGATGTCGGAGGGGCTTTACATCCTCTTGCAACTCACCGTCTTCTCTTTACTCATCGCATATATTAATTCTGAAAAAAAGATCATATGGGTATTAGCGGCTGTAATAACTGGAGCGGGGATACTTACAAAGTATATCGGTTTCAGCCTTCTGTTTTCTGGGGCACTTACCTTATTATTCTTTAGTGAGAAAGACCGAAAAACGAATATCATTAATTCGCTTCTTTATATCTCCGTTGCATCCTTGCCGATTGTGGTTTGGTTTATAAGGAACTCCACACTGGGTAGTAACCTCACGAACAGAATCTTTACTTATCACCCGATGAGATTGGATTTGCTGAGCGTATATCAAAATGAAATTGGAAATTGGTTTCTTTTTCATAGGTTTTTCTCTTGGGGGCAGAGATTTCTTGCAGTCGCGTTTATTGCAACAGTAGGACCACTAGGCTTTTTGTACACGCAGATCAGGGAATGGCGATTAAAACAACCCAAACAACAAAATCGGGCTCGCGCACTCCCATGGCTGCTTATATTCTATACCCTAGCCTTCTTGACAATAATTGTAGTAAATTCAGCATTTCTGGATGCTGCCACAACACCGTCAGCTCCAGAGAGATATCTTGCACCTTTGTATGTCACATCGATAATCCTTATTCTTATTACAACGTATGATCTTATGAGACATTCGCGAATAAAAACTATACTGGCCCCCACTCTGGCGATGCTTCTAGTAGCCATCGGGTTTTTACATGTCCTAAACTCTATGAACCTTTATGGAGAAAATGGAGTTGATTTAGGGTATCTCTCATTAAGAGTGCAGAATCCAAGTCTGGTTGCAGGGTTGCGAGGTATCGACCAGGATCGATTATTATATTCAGATAACCCTGAGCGGACATACGTGCTTACAGGTAGAACGGCGTATTTTTTCCCCGTCGAATATAGTAGATATACACAGAAGACAAACCTAAATTATTTTGAGCAGATCGCGAAAATACGCGCTGGACTGCAGGCAGGCGGCAGGCTTATCATATTCGGGGATATCGAAGAAGATCGAGACGGAGTAACCGATCTTCTCGATTTGGTAATCTTGGAATCATTTCAGGGTGTGACTGTCTATGGTTATCGGGATAATTGATTAGAGGCTCTTCAGAACATCCGGGCTGGTCAGTATCAGGCTGGTGGTTTGGACAGAGAAATGGAAGTTGTAACGGATCTCAATTCCTGTGTATGTACAATCATATTGAGTAGAAGGTAAGCGAGCCAGTGAAGATGCTTAATCGAGGTTGAGTAACTATGCCCAAAGAGACGATTCAAGAATCTCACATACGGGAAATTTCCGTGGTCCTTCCTATCTTTAATGAGGCAGGCACAATCTATGATGTGATAGTAAATGTGATTAAGAAGCTTAAGGCAGAAGGTGCTGACTTCGAGGTCATTGCTGTCGATGATGGTTCAACGGACGGGACGCCCGAGCAATTGAAAGCGCTTCGGAAGATATACCCGAATCATGTAAGGGTTGTACGGCATCTAATCAACCGTGGTAATGGTGCAGCTCTAAGGTCTGGAACGCGAATTGCGAAGGGCTCAATCATTGTATATATGGATGCGGATGGGCAGCATACGCCCGATGATATTCACAAGTTACTCGATTTGATTCCTCCATATGACTTGGTTATTGGTTCACGCACCAAAGAGTATCAAAGCAGTTGGTATCGAAGGGTAGCAAATAATTTCTACAACCGATTTGCAAGCTGGTTATCGCAAACTGAGGTAAAAGATTTAACCTCCGGATTTCGCGCAATGCGGCGTGAGGCTGTCGTGCATTTTCTTCCATTATTCCCGAATGGTTTCTCTGCGCCAACGACTACGACGCTGGCATTTCTCAAAGCTGGTTACAATGTTGCCTTTCTACCCATACATGTTGGCAAGAGAACTGCAGGAAAAAGCAAAATTAATATTTGGAGTGATGGTGCGCAGTTCCTTTTGATTATCTTGAGGATGATCATGCTTTATGATCCGCTGAGGATCTTCTTCCCAGCGGGTGTAATACTTATCTTCCTTGGATTCTTAGCAGGGTTTGCGGGGATATTGAATGCTCATCGGTTGGTCTTGTCCAACTCCGCGATTTTACTTTTCCTAACAGCGATCCTGACCTGGCTCTTAGGATTAATCGCAAGTCAGGTGGCGAGCACATTAATTCATTATCATGGTGATGAAACGATTATTGTTGATGATTCCCCTTATAATCTCAGCTCATCCGGCTGACAATCGATCGAGCTTTTTGATAGGAATTAGCACCTAAAGTGTCGACTGCTTTATCGATCTCCCTCTGCTGAGAGGATAATTTCTCGATATCCATGAATAAACAAGTTGAGACACTATTATCAGCGGGAGGATGTGGTTTAATTTTCATCTCATTCCGCAACAGGGCATCTTTGAAAAGGTTGTGGAGCTAATGGAAATATGGTGTGAATCTTGCGCATGCTAGTTGGATATTTTCTCGGCGAGAACGAAAGTCCAAAGTACAGGGGTTTCAACTTGTACGATCTTAAAGTGTTCGCTGACAAATGTCTTGAAACCCCGTACCGACCAGTGGTTGATGTGTTCGGGAGTGTTTCCAAGATCGCGGATGTATTTTAATCTAGCGAGGTTGCCAATTCGCCACCATGGTTCATTAGGGACACTTGCAAGCAGAAATTTGCTAGTAACTCGAGAAGCCTCGCGGAGTACGATGTCTGGATCGCCCACATGTTCTAGAACTTCAAGGATCATGACAAAATCAAAAGAATTATCATCATAAGGAAGTTCTTGCGCGTTTCCAATGGCGAAAGGGATATCCCCGGACCGGCTCTTTGCTAAGTATATCCGTGCGGGGTCTAAGTCTAACCCTGTTGATGGAGCGCGATGAGAGGGGCGGAGCTGTTCCAAAACCTTACCCTCGCCACAGCCAACGTCCAAGATCCTATTTGGTGAGATTGAGCCTACGAACATGTCTATGGTTTGGAAGAAGCGGGAATTAGCATACCGAACGATAAAACTGGAGTCATGGTATTTAGCTTGATATGCTGCCAAGTTTTCACTTGACTCGCGCTTTTGCATATTATTGTGCTCCACTCTTTTCATGCTTAGATTATTGCCATCGGCAAATCATAACGTATTTCTGGCATTCATAAAACATGAGCCAACCGTTATGACCCTAAATGGTTCACGGGGCCACGGCGAGAAGGTACTCCTGGTTTGCATTTGTTGGTTTCCGCAGAATTGTCTCTATCTGAAGAAACTCCACAACCGTGACATCTTCTGATGGTTACTTAAGTTATGGGTTTAAAGCATCAACAATGTTGTATTTATAGGGGGTATCATAGGTTGAGAATAAGGCGATATCCTCAATTAACTCGATATCCTCATTGAAGTAGTACTGGAAAATCAGGCGGAAGGTATTTACCGGGGAGATTGAGTCGTAAAGCAGCTGTTCTCCGCCATCTGGTAAATAATATGCATTAAGGATCGACATCCTGTGAACACGTGTTGAACCTGGAATCCCATGATCGCCTTGGAGAATGATAATTGAATTGCCCGGGAACGATTGGATTTCTTCAATGACTTCAATGACCCGATTATTTACAAATTGAACTGAACGGATAAAACCAATCGCATCTTCATCGTCTGGTTGATCATCAGGTATGCTTGATCCACTTCCCAAGGTGTCCAAGCTGATGAATTCACCAGTTGGTCCAAACACAAACGGCGGGTGTGGTGACATGATGTGCGCAAAGACAAAAATCGAGTTTTCGTTCTCGGCTATTTGCGTGAGAGATTCAAATGTGTACATCACACGATCGTACGATCTACGGCCGGGGCCATAAATACTGGGAATTAAACTGCCTTGAGCAAATGGGCCTAGTTCCTCTAAAATCACGAGTGCGGATATGCGGAACAAGAGTGTTTCGAAACCAGTCATTCTTCCCTTTGCGTTAAAGGATTCGGTGAATCCCATGCGGGGCCCTAAATAGAAATCAGCATCCTCCCATTGGCTCCAAGCGTATCCCGTCTCATATGCGATGCTCACATAACCCATCTGTTCCAAGTAATCTCGAGCAGCGTTATCTTTTATCAGTGTCCAGAGAGGTGCACGATTGCTATTAAAAGTCTCTTCAGTTACCCCCAATTCAGATATGTACTGGAAATTCAGGGAAGATGCTAAAGATAATTCGGTTTGTGAGTAATTGCAGAAACTGTGATCAGCTACGTAGAAGCCTAACTCGGTGAGGTGATTTATAAATTCGGAGTTATCGAATCCATACTTCTCTTCTAGGACCTCACTCCCTGGATATTGATCAAGAATGATGTAATAGATATCCTGTTGGATATCATTCTGGTTAGATATATTTTCCGTTGATATTTTGCTGGAGGCGAGTAGCCGGGAAACCTCAATCCGGTTTACAATCCCACGGGCTATCAAACTAATAAAAGGCATTAAAAGAAGAGCAATGGCGCCGAGGTTCATGAACGAGGTTGCGAGAGAGAGATTGGGTCTCTTTATACTTATATACGCTCCCAATCCAAGAAGTCCCAGCCATAGTAAGAATAGGTACCTATGTCGACCGATGAGGATCCCGAAAAAGTGAGAACCTTCCGTTAGTGAATAGATATGGCCGTATGAAAAAAAGAGGATCAGGAAGATGCTGGTCAATAGTCCAGCACGCTCCCATGAAGACATCAGAAATGAGAGGAAAGCGAGAAGGATTGATGTAAAGATGAGTACTAGAATGATTGGTCTGATGACAACGGACCAAGTCACTTGCCCAATATTCGCATCCAGAAGATTAAGAACAGGATATATAGATATCAGGAATGGGTGATAGGTTCTTTTAAATTGTTTAAACATGTGATCGTCTCTTCATGAAGTAAATGATGCGATCAGAATCGGCAATCACTTCTTTATGAACTATCTTGTAATACACAGAAAATGAGCTTTCAAAATTACTCTGAGTGTATTCACTGAAGATATCTTGCCGGGTTGCAAGCATGCGCTGGATTTGAGTATCATCTTTAGGGACGAATTCTATCAAGAGCCATTCGCCTAAATTCGCAAAATACTTTGAAATTAAATTAAATGGAAGATTGTTTCCGATCGCTAGATGATGAATTAGTGCGAGGGCAAAGATCGCATCAACTGGACCACGCTCTGAAAGCGACATCCTTTCTTCCGATGCCCATCCTATGCTGCTGCTTGGATTCGTTAGATCCAGTAAAAGAGGAAGAAGGTGGGCTTCCTCATCCTTCTTGGTTTGAAGATAATTAAGTTCAACTGCACCGGGATCAATATCAAACGCATAAGTGGGGATCCCGCGACGGCTTCCCAGACGGCTAAAAAAACCAGTATTCGCACCGAGATCCCAGATAATATTTGGTTGCACACGCTCCAAGAAAGATTCCACGACCTCAGCTTTATGCCCGAGCGCCTCGGGTAAGTAATTATGAGTTGTATCGTAATAATCAACCCATTCGGTACCAACTGGAGTCCAATTTAGTTTTTCTACGCCGCGACTCAAGCTTTCGATGAGAGCTAGAACCCTGGTGTTGGTCATGGATAGAGTTGTTGCAGCCTTCCGTACGTCCCGTCCGGCGAAATGACGCTGGCTTTGAGCATGTAAATGAATATGTGCGAGAAGAGAGAAATTTAACCACGTCCTGGTTGGAAGGAGCCGGCTCACGAGGTCAAGTGGGATGCCGTCAATAAAGACTCTTAAGAGTTGACTCAAGCGAACATCCACATTAGCCATGAGTGCCAAGGGTGATAAGAAATGCTGGCAGAACTGCCTGTAAGCCACCCAAGGCTGGCCCTCTTGTTTCCTTTCGAAGGAGAGAGTGTCGATAAGGAGGGGACGTCCTTCATGGAATTGGATGTTATACGCGCTAGCATCCTTCAGTGACATACCATGTTCTAAAGCAAAACTCTGAAGCTCGAGAGTGATTAGAGCGGCGTCTTTAAGTTGACTGAAGGACCACTCATACGGGTAGGAAATGAATTCAAGGGGAGTTGGTTGTATGATCTTGTATGCAGATTCTGGTTGTTTTGGTTCTTGCGCCACTTCTTGATGTGGCACGATCATTTTTCGCTCAAGCAGCTTGTTATAGAGGCCGGACTGCAAGAATGTGTCAAAGTGATCTTGATAGCTTAGATTGACCTGTCGGAGAAGAACACCGCCACGTGTGAAGAGGAAACCACTTGGATCTCTGAAAGAGGATCTTTGGATTTTGCTATTCGTCATCCTGGGTAATCCTTGTATCTTTCTTAAGTAATCGACGGAAGAAATCAAGAATTTTTCCCCAATGTGAGCGGATGACGAAGGCCCCTCCTAGTAGGGCGGCGATGAGCAATTGGATAAGAAAGCTGCCCGACCCGGGATCTAAATAATACTCTCCCCCGCTTAACGGTGAGGATGTTATGACGAGGTCCGCCAACGAAGATAACAAATCAAGGTGCATTGAGCTGTCTCCTAGTCTTTGAATGGTCATATTTTACTTGATAACCAAGCATTCCATCGAAAATATATATGTCAGTGTACTAATAGACAATAGGAGGAGAACAAATTAATCGACTTCGTTAAATATTGCTGTCGGAGATTCTTTTCACCATGATCAGTATCCGAAGGAGGAACCCAAGGATAAAGAGCTGGATAAGATAACGATTTAGGGTGAAATTAGATGAGGAATTTGGATATTCGATCCATGAGGGGGTGAATATTTTAGTAATCAATAGCAACTAATCTCGTATATAGACATAAGAATCTCAAGTGCTCGGCTAGGACTTTCATAACCTGATGTCGGAGTGAGATACTGATGTTAAACATTGGCCATTTCAGTCAACACTAAACCTATGTGTTATTGACATAGTTGGTACGATGTAATATCGATTGCGGGAAAACAGCAACGAAGCAATAATAATTGGGTTTGCCTGAGTAGATCGTTATCCGATCATATCTACTAGATAAAAATCTAAAGTGGAAATTTGCCTATTTCGAAGTTAAGAGACATGAATTCCAATTTGTAATCCATAATGAATACAGGAAAGTTGGCTTCTGACAATTTATTAGCATTCCCAGAATACCCGTCAGCTTGCTGGCGGGATGAATGGGCAAGCAGGGGTTTGGGGGCGGCCGCCCCCATGACGATTGTTCCGCTGTGAAAGCCCCGCAGCAAGCTGCGGGGTAATTTACTTTGGTTTAACCAGTAGGATTCCTTTATCGATCCATTAGCTTATCGTTTCAGCTACTGATGATCAGATTATATAAAGTGGATTATTGAAGGTAAGGAGTTAAACGTGATACAAGCAATAAGAACTAGAATTTCTTGGATACCGTGGAAATTCCTTAGGCATAGTGTTGAGGTTGTAGCGGTAGTTTTAGGGGCTGGTATGCTTGCTCAGTTTGCTTTTATCCACGGGGGACAAGTTTTGGGCACCGATACCTTGATGTACATAGATACCGGTTTGCGCGGAATTACAAATACGTTCGTCTTGAATCGATACACACATATATTCATCCTGCGTTTCTTCACATATTTCGCCTCGACGCCTCTAGATGGAATGCGCTCCTATTCTGGTTTTATCGCCTTTTCTTGCACGTTGTTAGTCTATTATTCGGCACGTATATTTTCAAAAAAGTCATCATCAATAAACGGCATTATTGCTGTTGGGTTGTTCCTGGGGGTTCCTGCCATTCTTGAGCGAATCATTTCCCCTTTAGTGGATACAACTGCAATGCTCATGATGCTTTCTCTTGCTGCAATCTATATTAAATCTGCACGTAAAAATCACTCAAATCCATGGTTGCCGGTTTTGTTCGGAGTATTTTTTTTCATGTCGCTCAGGACCAAGGAGGTAACCATCGTTGCTGCAATTCTCATTCTGGGCTTTGGACTTATGTCGGATGAGCCGATCAATTCCCGCATGTTCATCAAGAATTCCCTGTACATCACAGTTGGGATGGTGATCGCAGCTCTTCTAAATGTTGCCATAAACACTATTGTTCTCGACACTCCTTTCTTCGGTTTTAGACCAGCCGATATTAGTGCTTATATAGAAAGTTGGTCAGCAATCATCGGTTCCTCTGGTGCGAGAGCGGGAGGGGTAACGTTTGATTCACTATTGATGGCCAAGACGGGGTTTCTTTTTGTGCTGTATGTTTCTGCCGGATTGATCTTAAGAAGGCGATTGCCTAGGAATATTCGGCTTCTTTGGATCATACCACTTATCTTAGTCGTGATTCTAATTCTCTTCTCAACTCGAGAAAAATGGGTTATTGTTTCACGAGGTTTCACACCTGGTTTCGCGATAATTTGCATACTTGGTAGTCAAGTCGTTTTGATTGACGGTCTGAAAAGAGCGTGTCTAGTGAGCGATGCAGCTGCGGCTTTGGTTACCTTGATTGGGATTGGGGTGTTGAGTGGTATTGGACTGGCAACACAGGGAGATTTGCCGTTTGAAGTCTATTTCTACGCAGCTTATGGTCCGATAGCATTTTCATTAATTCTCACAATACTCTTTCTCTCACATGCGCGACGCAAATCTGGGCTAGCTATTGTCCTGCTGTTGTTGTCGATTAATGTATACCAAATACGACTGAATTTATTTTATGTAGCAAACAAACCTGAGTTACTTAGATACAATTACCGATTTCAACCGATCCTCGCTTTCGAAAAAGAGCTAAGGGATTACGATGGACTTGATATGTATGTGTCCAGCGCAGTCTTGCACTCTCTGACCATCAAGGAAAACAGGGATGAGCTCTCAACGCTTGTCAATATTGCCCTTGATATAAGAACAGGACAAGCTGACTATGTAATCGGTACACCTGACGAGGAGTTTGTCAGCGAGTTGGAGGTTAGGGAATATTCGCACATTCTGATAACCACGAGCGACTGGGA